>Ga0247822_10001733_pt1 | contig 13561 bp, 7 predicted proteins | sample 13C_Cellulose_Da_FD_192423 | JGI IMG/M metagenome (GOLD analysis project Ga0247822, IMG submission 192423) | Soil microbial communities from agricultural site in Penn Yan, New York, United States - 13C_Cellulose_Day30 | ecosystem: Environmental > Terrestrial > Soil > Agricultural land | place...
AGACGGGCGCAGCCGCGCTCGCCAATGCGGCCGCGCGCCCGGCTGCTGCGCCGACGCCGTCGGTGACCGCGGGCTGGGACATCCCCGACGTGCCCGCCGCCGCGCCCGCGCCTGTGCCCGTCTCGCCGGCCTCGCTCGCGAATGCGGCCGCGCGCCCCGCTGCGGCGCCGACGCCGTCGGTGACCGCGGGCTGGGACGTGCCCGACGTGCCGGACGCGACGCAGGCGCCTGCGCCTGCACCTGTCTCGCCCGCGAGCGTTGCTGCGGCGGCCGCGCCCGCCGCGCAGAAGAAGCCAGCGGCGGCCTCGACGATGCTCGGCTTCGCTCCACCTTCGGAGATCGCGATCGCGATCGCGCAGCAGCGCGCGAAGCAAGCCGCGCAGCAGGTCAAGCAGCCGCTCGCTGCGCCGGAGATCTCGCCCGAGCTCTACCAGCCGTCTCCCGTCCCGGCCGCGACGCCTGCTCCAGCGCCCGCGCCCGAGGCGCCGGCCGCCCTGCCGGCACACCAGCAGCCGACGCAGTACGCGCAGCCCGCGCCGACCGCCGTGCCCGCGCACGCGCAGGCGACGCAAATCGCACCACAGCCGGAGGCGGTTCAGCCGCCGCCGCAGGGTCAGTTCGGCGATGAAGGCTCACAGCCGAATTCGCTGGCGTACGACGTTTCCGGACCGCGCCCGCAGAGCCCGGCGATGGCGGCCTACGCGCAAAAGGAATCGCAGCGTATCCCACCGTCGGAGAGCGTGGCCGCCGAGGTCGCGGCCGCGAAGAAGAATCCGATGCTGTGGGTCGTCATCGGCCTCGCGATCGTCGCGGCGATCGTGGTCGTTCTCGTGCTCGCACGCTGATCGGCACGTGGCTCGCACTTCTCTTTGTCGAGAGGAGCAAGCCATGGGCGAAAAGAGGACGAAGCACGACACGAAGATCTCCGTCGTAGGGCTGTTCCACGAGGAGGCCGACATGCAGCGCGCGATCGTCGCGCTGCGCGCCGCAGGCTTCACCGACTCGGACATCTCCGCACTCGTACCTGATGCGAGCGCACATCCGACGGCCTTCGAGAAGCACACGAAGGCGCCCGAAGGCGCGGCCACCGGCGGCATCGCGGGCGTGTTGACAGGCGGCACGGCGGGCCTGCTCGTCGGGCTCGGCGTGATCGCGATCCCCGGACTCGGGCCGCTGCTCGCGGCCGGACCGATCATCGCAGCGCTCGCGGGCGCCGGGCTGTTCGGAACCTTCGGCAGCGTGACCGGCGCGCTGATCGGCATGGGGATCCCCGAGTACGAGGCGAAGCGGTACGAGTCGTTCGTCGCGAAGGGTGGCTCGCTCCTCTCCGTCCACTCCGACAGCGCGGACCAGGCGCGCCGCGCACGCTCGATCCTCGACGGCTTCGGCGGCAGCAATATCGGCAAGCAGCGCGAGGTGCACCCGCGCCAGAAGCATCCGTCGCGGACGTGAGAGCTCAGGGCGTCGTCGTCGTCGCGCGGCCCGCGAGGCTCGCGGCGAGGCGCGCCACGCGCGGATCCGGATCGCTCGCGAGCGCCTCGAGCGCAGGCCGCCCGGTGAGCGAGCCCGGGGCGATGCGATCGAGCGCGCGCAACGCCTCGAGCCGAACGTCGGCGCTGGCGTCGGAGAGGCGCACGGACAGCTCGGGCTGCGCGCCCGTCACGCGCAGGATGCCGAGTGCGCGCGCGGCCTCCACACGCAGCTGCGGATCCGAGGCGGACAGCGCCGCGCGGAGCTCGCCCGCGAGCCGCGCTCCGTCGGTGTGGGCCGCCGCGCTGCGCGCTGATTCCGCGCGGACGCTCGTGTCGTCGTCGGCGAGCCCGCGCGCGAGCACCGCGATCGCGAGGTCCGCCGGCGCGCGTCGCATCGTGAACACGTACGCCGTCCGCACCGCGGCGTCGCGCTCGTTGACGATCAACTCCGCGACCGCATCGGCGTAGATCCCGCCGGTGCGCGGCAGAGCTTCGACCAGCGCAGCCCGCACCTCGGCGCTGTCGCTCCCCTCGGCGAGTCGCTCGAGGAACACCGACGCCGCGCGCGGATCTCGGATCAGCTCGGTCGTGAATCGCAGGGTGTGCGCGCGCGTGGTCTGCGGCGCCGCTCCCCGCAGCTCGGCATAGTGCGCGGGCGCGGAGCTACGCAGCTCGCTCGCATCCGCCGCGATGCGCGCGCGCCAGTCGCCGCGGGGCTGGTTGCTCGACGATGGGGGCGCGGCCGTCGGCGTCGTCCGGTCATCGGACGAGGCCGTGCATGCCGCGAGGGCGATCACCAGACAGGCCGCTCGCTTCCACATCTCAGTTGCCTCCCAGCAGGTGGCGCGCGTCGGTCCACCAGGTCGCGGCCGGCGTACGCCGGACGTTGGTTCCGCAGTGCACCTCGCCGAGGCCCAGGTGATAGACGTCCCAGTTGTCGAGGAAGTGGAGCGTCATGCCGTCAGGCATGAGCGCGTGGAACGCCGCGATCACCGGATCGTCGGCCTGATTGCCCGACGCGCGGAAGAAGGGATCGGCCGTGAACAGGTGCGTCGTCGTCGAGCCCGTTGGCTTCGCGATGATGAGGTTCACCATGCCGGGGATCAGCGCCGCGACGCGTCCGTTGCAGCCGCTGACCTGCTCGAACAGACTCGGCAGCCGGATGATGTCGGCCTCCGTGAGTCCGAGCTCGGCCTTGAACTTCTCGACGATCGGATCCAGGTAGTCCGCCTGGACATCGTCGTTGACCGCGCGCAGCGAGGCGTCGTTCAGGAGCGAGCCGACGGTCGGATAGCCGTGGTCCGCGCCGTAGCGCGGAAGCGACGCCGACGACGACAGCGACGACAGCAGCGTCCACGCCGCGTTGGTGTCGGAGATGACGAGCTTGAAGCCCTTGGGAGACGAGGGATCCGGGACGAAGCTCGACATCTCGTCGACGTGCCCGACGCACAGCCAGCTCGTCGGCAGCTGGAAGGGAGCCTGGACCTTCTGCGACGCGAGGAACGTCCCGAGCGTCGTGTTCATGCCGCTCGAGCCGACGCGGCCGTAGTAGATCTTGCCGAACGGGTACGCGACGCCATCGACGGTGACCGGCGGCGAAGCCTCGAGGTTGCCGAACGAGTCGTACGTCGTGCGCAGCTGCGGGTTGCCCCACGTCTGCGCGATCGTGCCGGGATCCACCCATAGGTCCTGCGCGAGGCCGTTGAGCCCGCGGTTGCGGATCGAGTCGATCACGACGTCCATGCGTTGACCCTGGCTCGCGGTCAGCGTCGCGAACTCGAACTCGTCTTGCATCCACACGTCCCAGTCGACGGAGCTGCCGGGCACGGCGGTGAACATGGTGCCGAGCGCCTGCTGGTAGGCCGCGATGAAGGACTCGTTGCCGTCGATGGCGGTCGCCCACAGCGCCTCGGCGGGCTGCAGGTGATGATTCATGATCAGCGGCGCCGCCTGCAGCGCGACGGTGTCCGTGTGCTCGCCGCTGGCGATGACGAGCTGCGCGGAGACCGCGTAGTCACGGAACGCGACCTTCAGCTCGATCGCCGCGCCCGCGGGCGTGAACGCGTAGCGCGTCGTCGCGCCGCCGAGCACGCGCTGCCCGTCGCGGTAGAGCGCGACGTCGTCGGCGCCGCTCGCCAACGTCAGCTCGACCTCGCCACCCGGCGTCACCAGCGATAACGCCTCGGCCGAGAGCGTCAGCGTCGAGTAGTCATCGTCGGTCGCGAACGGCGCCTGCGTCCAGTCCTCGACGCCGGAGCGATCGTCGTCGTCGAGGTTCGGCACACCGTCGACATCGGCGAACATCCAGCTCGGCCCCGTCGGAGCATCGGGCTCGGGGGCATCCGTCGTGAGGCCCCCATCGGGGTTGTCGGGGACGTCGTCGCCTCCGCCACTCCCGCCGCCGCACGCGCCGACCAGACAACACAGCAGCGTCGCGTGGAATCTGCTCATGCGCGAAGGAGCTTGCGCCTCGCGGCCCGGCTCCCAAAGGGAAACGCACCCACCGACGCTGACCGAAGTGAGGCGTGAAGATCCTCTGTTATCACGCTCACATGGCGTGCACAGGGGATCAGCGCGCCGCCAAGAGCGCCAGCAACTCACGCGTGCTGAGACGGGCCGCGACGTCCTTCCCTTCGAGGATCTGCGCGACCAGCGCGCGCTTGTCGGCGTGCATCTCGAGGATGCGCTCCTCGACGGTGCCACGCGCGACCAGGCGATAGACGGTCACCGGCTTGGTCTGCCCGATGCGATGCGCGCGATCCGTCGCCTGATCCTCGACGGCGGGGTTCCACCACGGATCGAGATGGATGACGTAGTCGGCCGCCGTCAGGTTGATGCCGGTGCCGCCCGCCTTGAGCGAGATCAGGAATGCGTCGCTCTGGCCCGCCTGGAACTCCGCGATCAACTTCGCGCGCTGCTTCGCCGGCGTCTCGCCGTCGAGATAGAGCGTGGAGAAGCCGGCCTTCGCGACCTCCTCCCGCACGAGCGCGAGGTGCGAGGTGAACTGGCTGAATACGAGGGCGCGATGGCCCTCGGCGCGCAGCTCCTCGAGGAGCTCGAGCAAGCGCTGCATCTTCGACGAGCCGACCGCGGACGCCGCGTCGTACAGCCGCGGATGCGACGCCAGCAAGCGCAAGCGCGTCAGCGCCGCGAGCACCGCGAATCGCCGCTGCTCGTCGCGCACCTCCTTGCCGCGCTTGTCGAGGTGCGCGATCGCCGCGAGCCGCGCGTCCTCGTACAGTGCGCGTTCCTCCTCGGAGAGCTGGATCGGCACGCGGATCTCGGTGCGCGACGGCAGCTCGGGCGCGACCTCGCGCTTCGTGCGCCGCAGCAGAAACGGGCTGATCACGCGCGACAACGATGCCGCCGCATCCGCACTACGTACCTTCTCGATCGGGATCGCGAAGCGATCGCGAAACTGATCCCAGCTGCCGAGCAGCCCGGGGAACACGATCGCGAACACGCTCCACAGCTCGCCGAGGTGGTTCTCGAGCGGGGTGCCCGACAGCGCGAGCCGGAACTGCGCGTCGAGCTTGCGCGCCGCCCGCGCGCGCTGCGTCTGCGCATTCTTGAGCGCCTGCGCTTCGTCGACGACCAGCGTCGCGAGCTTCACCCCGGCGAGCGCGTCCGCGTCGCGCACGAGCAGGCCGTAGCTCGCGATCAGCACGTCGCGCTTGCCGAGGTTCGCGAGGCACGCCGCGCGGTCGGTCTGCTCCGTGTACAGCACCGGCCGCAAGCTCGGCGCGAACCGCTTCAGCTCGTCGACCCAGTTGAGGGTCACCGACGTCGGCGCGAGCACCAGCGCGGGGCCGAGCTTCGCGCGATCGAGCAGCACCGCGATCGCCTGCACGGTCTTGCCGAGCCCCATGTCGTCGGCGAGGCATGCACCGGCGCCCCAGGCGGCGACGCGCGTCAACCACGCATGACCCTCGATCTGGTACGGACGCAACGTCCCGACGAGCGTGCGCGGCGGCCGCGGCGATAGCTTGTGTGCCGCGAGCAGCCGCTCGGTGAGCACGTTCCACGCGGGCGGCATCGAGACCTTCGCGCCCGCCTCGGCGAGCTCGTGGATCGCGGGCACCGCACCCGGCGACAGCTCGAGCCGCTCGCGAGACGCGTACGTCTGATCGGCGATCGCCATCAGCTGCTTGCGTAGAATCTCCGAGAGCTCGACCCAGCGATTCGCGTCGAGCCGCACGAACCGCTGCTGGCGGCGTGCCGCATCGAGCAGCACCGCCAGCTCGAGCCGCCCCTGCTCGATCTTGATCTCGCCAGTGATCCCGAACCAGTCGCGCTTGGTGTCGATGATCACCTTGAGCGCGCGCGGTGCCACCGTCGCGACCACCGCGTGCCTGCCGTCGATCCACTCGGCTTCGATCCCGGGCGGCGGCTGCTGCAGCGCTGCGACCAGCGCGATCGCGGCATCGTGATCCGGCACGCGGAAGCACAGCGGTGGCCCCTCCTCCGCCCCATCGAGCGGCAACCGTGCGAGCGCGCCGCGCACGAGCGGAAGCTCCTCGCCGAGGTCGCGCCGCACGTACGTCCGCTCCCCGTCGCCGGGGATCATCACGTCGCGGCGGCCCGAGTTGGGTGGGAACAGCGGCGCCCCCGGCGCCGGGCGCACGAACGCCTCGAGCTCGAGCGTGACGTCGGGCAACAGCCGCGCGCGCACGACGACCGTGGGCTTCGCCTTGATCTGACGGCCCTTGAGATCGCTCGGCACCGTCACCGGCAACCGCGCCTCGAGCTTGGCCAGCCGCTCGAGCAGCGCGGCGTGCGCCTCGGGCGGGAACGAGTCGCCGTGCTTCGCGAGCACGTTCCACAGGCGGATCGCGTCGTCGCCCGCATCGATCAGCAGGCACGAGCCATCCGGCTCGATCGTCACCAGCGGCTCGCCGGGACGGAAGATCTTGAGCAGCGCCTCGAGCAGGCGCGGACTGAACCGCTCGCCCTCCACGGATGGCTCGAGCTTGATGACGTCACCTGCCGGCAGCGCCGTGAACCCGAGCTGCACGCGCTTGACCCGCACCGCCTCGTCGCCGTGATCGGTGCGAACGCGCGGATGCCCGACGAGCGCGGCGAACGCGCGGTGCGGATAGCTCGCCGCCGGCGACGCCGTGAAGCCCACGAGGTGCTCCGCGATCTGCCGATCGCGATCATCGAGCGCCGGGCCGTGCTCGGCGAGCAGCTTCTCCGCGGACGTCCGCGCGCCCGCCGTCAGCCCACCGCGCTTCGTCTGCTTCCGCACGATCGGCACCACCGCGAGCCCGCGCAGCTCCTCCTCGATCTGCCACCACACCTCGATCACGGGCCGCGGCTTGTCGAGCGTCGCGTCGAGCCGGGCGAGATCGTCGAGCGCGCGCGACCAGCCCGGCCGCAGCAGCTCCGCCGCGAGCTCCTTCGCCTCGACGAGGCGCGCCGGATCCGCCAGCACGTCGAGCGTCGCGTCGATCAGCGCGAGCGCGTGCGTGCACCGGCTCTCGCGCACGCCACACGAGCACTCGATCCACGCGGCGCCCTCGCGCCCGACGCCCAGCCGCGCCACGGGCGCCGTGGAGCCCCAGCTCATCCCGGTCTGCGCGATCCGATCGCGCTCGTGCCACGCGATCACGAGCGTCTTGCGGTCGAACATCCACCGGCCACCCTCACGCGCCTTCCGCGACCTCGGCACCGCGCGCTCGCGGATCCCGTCGCGCAGCTCGCGCAGCTTCGTCCACAGCGCCGCGAGCTCGGGCACCGGCGCCCACGCCGGCCGCGTCTCCTCCTCGGCGATCCCCTCGCGCACGCCCTCCGCTTCGACATGCAGCCGCCGATACGCCGCGGCCGCCAGCAGCTCCGCGACGCCGCGACCGCCGCCGTAGCGCCGCGCGGCGTCGAGGGAGCCCACGTCGCGCAGGGCGAGCCGCGCCACCAGGTACGCGAGGCCGCTGCGCTGCGCTCCCTCGAAGCGCTCGTCGAGCAGCGCATCCGCGGCGAGCCCGAGCGCGTGTTCGGCGTCATGCGCCGTCGCCCAGGCCTCGAGCTCCGTGCGCGTCGCGAACAGATCCCCCGCTGGCTTCGTCGCGACCGGCTGCTCCGCGTGCTGCGCGATCCAGGTCAGCCCGAGGGCCACCGCGTGCTTGCAGAACGCGGGCGCCATCGGACACGTGCACTCGAACCGCAGCGCATGCGGCTCGATCGAGAGCCGGGTCGAGTACACGCGCGTTCCGACGACGGTTCCCTCGATCGCGTTGCCGTCGATCAGGTAGTCGCGCACGCGTCCGGTGCGCCAGTACTGGTCGCCGCGCTCGAACGCGTAGCCCGCGAGCTTCTCGAGGCGCGCGACGGTCAACGGCGGCGGGGACACGAGCCCGCAGTGTACCCGCTACCCGGCGAGCTTCACGGTCTCGGCATCGTGAACGACGAAGTTCTCGATGCCCACGTTCGCGCGCGCACGGTAGTCCTCGTAGCGCGCGGCGATGAAGTCGCGCAGCCTGCGCGCCCCCTGCTGGACGTGATGCGCGCGCTCGCGCCGCGCCTCGTAGTACCGGCGCAGCGCCCCGGGCACGTCGTTCGGCGTGGCCTCGAGGCTGAGCGCGAGGACCGCAGCGTCCTCGATGCCCTGGTTCGCACCTTGTGACAAGAACGGCAGCATCGCGTGCGCCGCGTCGCCGAGTAGCGCGACCCGCCCGGACGACCACACCGGCAGCGGCTCGATGTCGATCAAACGGTGGCGGAACGCATTGCCGATCTTCGACACGATCTCGAGATAGAGATCGCCCGCATCCGCGATCTGCCGCGCGAACGCCGCGCGCATCTCCGCGGGCGCGTCGAACACGTCGGGCTCGATCGGTGCGCCGATGATGTACGCGGCGACATTGAGATAGCGATGCCCGGCCGGATAGAAGATGAAGTACACGGGCGGTCCGTCCCGATCGAGCGGCGTCGCGTTCCAGATCGTCGGGCCGGGCGGGATCCGATGCTCGATCTCGTCGAGCGCGACCAGCCCGCGATACGCCGCGATGCCCGCGTCCCGCACCGGATCCGCGATGCCGATCGCGGCGCGCACCGCGGAGTGGATGCCGTCCGCGCCGATCAACACATCACCGCTCGCGCGCACCCCGTTCGCGAACATCACCTCGACGCCGCGCTCGTCCTGCGAGAGGGACACGAACCGATGATCCACGTGCATGCACTCCGGCGGCAGCTGCGCCGCGAGCATGTCCGTCAGCTCACCGCGGTGGACCAGATAGGTGACGTGCTCGAAGGGTCCGTCCGGCGGCAGCAGGTGCGCGCGCTCCTTCTCCGAGCCATCGCGCCAGTGCATCCACACCGCGTCCTCGGCGACACGGCCGATGCGCTCGAGCTCGCTCTTCAGCCCCCAGCGCTTGAGCAGGCGCGCACCATTCGCCTGGATCCCGATCCCCGCGCCGACCGCCTTGAACACCGGCGCCGCCTCGAACACCTGGACCTCGTGCCCGAGCGCCCGCAGGCGGATCGCGGTGACGAGCCCACCGATTCCGCCACCGATGATCAACACGCGCATGGTGCGCTCATTGTACACAACCCCTTCGTCGAGGATTGCCGCCGCGGTCCGATCACCTCGGCAGGTCGGCGATCGCGATCTCGACGCCAGGCACCATGCGCGGCCGGGCCACGTCGCCGTCCCGCAAGATCTGCTTGCTCGCGTACTGGTCGCCGCTCGGGTCGCGATAGACCTCGATCGTCATCTCCTTCACGTTGACGATCCAGTACTCGGGCACGCCGGCCTCGGCGTAGATGCCGAGCTTGATCCGGCGGTCCTTGCGCAGCGACGAGTCGCTGACCTCGATCAGGAGCAGCGCAGTCTGGGGATGCGCGAGCGACGGGCGCTTCGCGGGCAGGATCGCGAAGTCGGGCTCCGGCTCCGACCAGTCGCTCGCTGCGAACGGTAGCGCCGGCCGCACGGAGAATGACGGATCGAGACTTCGGACCAGGTGGTTGTTGAGCCACTCGCTGAGCGCCGAGTGATGCTCGCCTTGCGGGCTCATCTTGACGATGACTCCGCGCAAGAGCTCGACCTTGTCGTCCTCGTCGAGGATGCCGACCTCGACCATGCGGTCGTACTCCGCCCGCGAGATCGGCCGCATCCCTTCGAGCAGCTCGGGTTCGAACATTGTCGACAGCATACCGCCTCCATGATGAGGGCGGCGTTGCGTCAGCTGTGCCGCGGCAACCGTCGAGAATCACGCGTCGACGCGTCCGGAGCGTCCAGCCGGCGGACGAGACTGTCCGCGATCCGGACGTCAGGCGATCGCGAGCGCGGCGTGCATGCGCATCGAGCGGTCGAGCTGGTACGCGTCCTCGGTCACCTCGACGATCGCGTCGTCATCGGTGAACCACGGATCATTCAGCTCGTCGGGAACCAGCTCGATCTCGACCTCGAACACCCCGAGATCGAGGATGAGCGGGTCCAACATCCGCGCCATGTCCTGGATCGCTGCCTCCATCGTCCTCATGCATCGCGGGTTTCACGCCCGGACGCAATTTTTCGTCACTTAGCGGGTGCGTCACCGACGACGATGAACTCGACGCGGCGGTTCGTGGCGCGGCCTTCGGGCGTCCGGTTGTCGGCGATCGGCCAGTCCTCGCCGAAGCCCTGCGCATCGAGGCGGCGCACGTCGACGCCCTTGCGCACGAGGTAGCGGAGCACCTCGGTCGCGCGGCTGCGCGACAGCTTGAGGTTTGCCTTCGCATCGCCACGGTCGTCGGTGTGTCCCTCGATCAGGATGTTCATGTGGGGCTGGTTGCGGAGGACCTGCGCGATGTTGTCGAGTAGCGCGAACGACCTCGCCTCGATCTTTGACTTGCCCGTCGTGAAGAACACGGTGTCGCGGATCTCGAGCTTGGTGTCGGTGATCGTGACCAGCTGCGGCGCGGTGCAACCCTGGTGGTCGGGCACGCCGGGCTCGTCGGGACAGTTGTCGAGCTTGTCGATCACGGCGTCACCGTCGCGATCCGGCTCGGGCGCGGGCGGCGGTGGCGGCGGCTCGGCGACGGGCGGCGGCGGCTCGACGACGGGTGGCGGTGGCGGTGGCTCGACGGTGATCGCCGGCTCGGGCGCGGGAGGTGGCGCCGGACGCGGGCGCGGCGCCGGCTCCGATGCGCGCTCGAGCCGCACGCCAGCGAGCAAGCGCCAGTCCGGCGTGCCGAAGCCCTGCGCGATGCCTGCCCCCGTCGCGGCGAACGCACGCAGCGCCGAGGTGATGCGATAGCTCGCGCCGAGCTTGAGCTCTGCATACGTCTGGTTGTCGGTCGCGAACACGTCCTCGGCGGACGTCGCGAAGCCGACGCCGAGATCGAGCTCGAGCGGAGGGCCGCCGTCGGCGCCGAGGTCCGCCGCGACGCCGGCGCCGGCGAACAGCTCGTCGTCGATCTGGAGGTCCACCGCCATGCGCTCGTGTCGCGCGCGGTAGCCGAGGTTCACGCCGGCGCGCACGCCGTGCGCGAAGCGGCGCGACACCGCGAGCGCGGGCGCCGCACTCGCGGCCGCATCGCCGCTGAAGCCGTCGCCGGTGCTCGTCGGCAAGGTCAGCGCGACGTAGATCGCCAGGTCGACGCCGGCGTCGGCCTGGCGCAGCAGCCGCACCTTCGGCACCAGGCGGAGGTCGCCGAGCGCGAAACCACCATCGGGTGCCGTCGGCATCGTCGGGCTCGTGCCGGCGAGGTCGTCGCGCTGCGCGACCACGAGCGGCACGATCACGCCGATCTGCGCGCGCTCGAACAGGCCGACCGCGCCGACCAGCTCGCCGCTGACTTGATCCTTCACGAGCGAGCCGGCGAGCTCGCGGTCCCCGGAGGGCGTCTGCCGGTACACGGTCAGCGGATCGTTCGCGTAGCCGAGCCACAGCGCGAGATCGATCTGCAGGTGCGGCTGCACGCCGCCCCACTCCACGTCGAGGATGCCGTCGTGGTCGCTCGCGAGCTGGAAGCGCTCGGTCGAGAACACTCCGCGCACGGGCTCCGCGCGGCTCACCACCGGCAGCACGAGAACGAGCACGAGCAGGTGCGCACCACGCCGCCGGCGCCCAGCGATCACACCGAGGACGACGATCGCGAGCATCCCCGCGCCCGTGGCGTCACCCGTCGTGGCGCAGCCGCCGCCCTGGATGCCCCACACGTCCTCCACCGGCGGCCTGAAGTCGCACGCGTCGCCGAGGCCGTCGCCATCGGAGTCGACCTGGTCCGCGTTGGGCAGGAGGCGGCAGTTGTCTCCCTGATCACCGACGCCGTCGTCGTCGGCGTCCACGTCGCGGTGGTCGGGCTTGCCATCGCCGTCGGTGTCGACGCGACGATCGTGCAGGCCGCCGAACCCGGGCGCGTCGGCGTCGAGCAGGTCGGGCGTCCCGTCGAGGTCGCTGTCGTCGATGATGTCGCTCGCGCCGTCGCCATCGACGTCCTCCGTGCGATCGATGACGCCGTCGTCGTTCTCGTCGAGCGCCGCGTTGAGGCTCTCGATCGTGTCGGGGAAGTTGTCACCGTCGCTGTCGAGATCGCGGAAGTCCGGCGTGCCATCGCCGTCGGTGTCGGTCGGCACCTGCGGGGTCGCGCCGAAGCCCACGACGTCGTCCAGCTCGTCGACGATGCCATCGCCATCGGTGTCGACGCCGTCGCAGATGGCATCGTCGTTGGCGTCGGAGCACGGCGCATCGGCCTCGCGGAGGTCGGCGTGACCGTCGTTGTCGCTATCGAGATCGGCGTAGTCGGGGATCGTGTCGCGATCGGTGTCGGCGACCGTGTACGCGACCGCGCCCGAGTCGGGCGAGGTCTCGAGGTCGTCGCACAGGCCGTTCGCGCCGACGCCCGAGGTGCACCCCGCATGGCCGGCCTCCGTCTCGTCGCGGATCCCGTCGTTGTCGCTATCGAGATCGAGGCTATCGGGAACGCCGTCGTGGTCGACGTCGCGGCCCCCATCGCCCTCGTCGGCGTCGACGAGGCCATCGCCGTCGTCGTCGAGGTCGAGGAGGTCGCCCACGCCATCGCCGTCGGTGTCGAGCTCGGTGTTGCAAGCTGGACCGCAGCCATCGCCCGCGCTCGTGTTGCCGTCGTCGCAGGTCTCGCCCGATTCGACCCGCCCGTTGCCACAGACGTTCGCGGGTTCGCAGGTGCCCGGCGCACCCGCCGACACGTCGCACACCATGCTCGCGCAGCTCGCGTCGTCGACGAGCCCGGGCGTCGCCGTGTTGCACGGGAAGCCGTCCTCGATCCGGCACGCGCTGCTGCAGCCATCGCCATCCTGCGCGTCGCCATCGTCGCAGCCCTCGGTGGTGCCGCGCGTGCCGTCGCCGCACGCCGGCGATGGCTGACAGGTGCCGCCTGGATCGCAGTACCCGGACTCGCACTGCGGACCCGCCGTGCACGCCTGCCCGTTCTCGCGCATGCACGCGGCGGAGCAGCCATCGCCGCTCGTCAGGTTGTGGTCGTCGCACGCCTCGCCCGGATCGACGACGCCGTCACCGCAGGCGGGCCCGCTCGGCACGATCGTCGTGGTCTCGCTGTCGCTGTTGTCCGCGGGGACCTGCTCGTCACCATCGCTGGTCACCGACGCCGTGTTGGTCAGCACGAGCGTCGTCGCGGTCGCGGGCGCCGTCACCTGGATCGTCACCGCGCGCGACGCGCCGTTCGGCAGCGCACCCACGTTGCACGTCACCACGCCGGCCGCGTGACTGCAGCCCGCGGAGGCGCTGACGAACGTCACGCCAGCGGGCAGCGGATCCGTGATCACCACGCCGGTCGCGACCCCGGGGCCCTGCGTCTGGTTCGTCGCCGTCAGCGTGTACTTGATCGCGCCGCTCTCGGCGACGGGATCCTCGACGTCGGTCTTGGTGAGCGAGAGGTCGACCTGGAACAGGAGGTCATCGGGCACCGCGAGCGAGGCGATCGTGCCGCTGTTGTCGATCTCGTAGATCCCGCCGAGCGCGTAGCACGGGTTCGACAGGCCGGTGTCCACGCGCGTCCCCGATTCGAGCGCGGCGATCTGCGTCGCCGTGAGTCCGTCGTCACCCGACGAGCCGTTGGGACACGCGGGCGCGCCCGCGATCTGGAGATACGGGTACGGCGAGCCGAGCCCC
>Ga0247822_10001734_pt1 | contig 13560 bp, 6 predicted proteins | sample 13C_Cellulose_Da_FD_192423 | JGI IMG/M metagenome (GOLD analysis project Ga0247822, IMG submission 192423) | Soil microbial communities from agricultural site in Penn Yan, New York, United States - 13C_Cellulose_Day30 | ecosystem: Environmental > Terrestrial > Soil > Agricultural land | place...
CCCTCGCGCCAGTCCGCCACCCCGGGCCGCTTCTCCGGAAAGGCCGCATGCACCCGCTCCGCCAGTGCGCGCGCCGCGCCCGCCTCCCAGGCCGTCATCCCCGGCAGCCGCGCGGGCACCGGCCACGGCGGCTCGAAGGCCAGCGCTCCTCGCGCTCCCTCCACGGAGAGCCCCTGGGCGAAGAGCTCCGGAGGAGGGCGCAGCCGCTCCCCAGGGGCCGCCGCGGTGAAGCGCGAGTCGCCCAGTTCCAGCAGCTCCAGCCGCCCGCCTGCGCCGTACCGCGCCTGGAAGGGCGTGCCCAGCAACGAGCCCTCCACCTCGCGCCCGCGGACGGCGGTGACACAGTGGGGTCCCTCGCGGCCCGTCAGCTCCTCACGCGCCGTCACACAGCCGAGCCGCGGCGGCCCTCGCCACAGCCACAGCGCCTGCGGCACGCTGTCCGAGCCCTCCACCCTCCCCTGCGCATCCACCGTCAGTTTTACTTCCCGTGTCAGTGCGCCTACCTGACCTTCACGCGTGTGCAGGTGGAGCGAGGTATAGGTAAACCGTCCAGGTCCCCGCGTCAGCGTCACGAGCCCCACGGGCACCCCTCGCCAGGCAAACAGGTAACGTACTGAGTCCTCTTCGGCCTGGGGTGCGGCGGACCCTCCCCCTGAAATTCCGGTCGACGTAGCAGGTAGGACCAGGACCAGGACGGCAAGCCCGATCGACTTCAGGCCCGATCGTGCACGGTTTTGAGGAACGGCGAGGGAAGGCAGGGTAGCGTCGTGGGTGCTCATGGGAGCCAAACGGTACCTCTTCGGCTTCGGCATCGTCGGGGGACTCGCGACCGCGCTGATCCTTGGCGGGCTGCTGCACGCCTTCACGGGCGAGCCGCGCACCGTGTGGGGGGGGCTCACGCTCTTGCTGGCCACCCCCGGGCTCTACCTGATGGGTGGGTGGCTCACCTGGTACGCCTGGGCGGGACGGCGGCTGCGGCTGCGCAGGCGCGTCATCACCCGGCTGGCCGAGGGTGACCTGGCCATCTCCACCCGCGCCGAGTTCGAGGGCCGGGATGACGTGCACCGCCTGCTGGTGTCGCTGCGCCGCGCCATCTCCCAGGTGCAGCGGGTGACGGTGAACCTGCACCGCACCAGCACCAGCGTCTCAGAGGAGGCCCGCATCCTCCTGGAGGCGGCGCGCCGGCAGGGCCTGGCGGTGGAGCGCTCCCTGAGCGCGGTGGCCAGCATGGGCGAGAGCCTGAGCGCCACCGGCCAGCGCGTGGAGCAGATGGACTCGTTCGCCAATGAGACAACGGGCGTGCTGGCGGAGATGTCGGAGCGGCTGCAGCAGGTGGGCCGCTCCCTCTCCATCCTGGACGAGTTCTCCCACCACACCAGCGAGCTGGTGCAGGCCATGAGCGAGCGGCTGGCCCATATCGCCATGGCCGGAGACAACCTGGCGCGCTTCGCCAACGAGGCCGAGAGCTTCGTCTCCGTGGTGGCCACCGGCATTGACGCCGTGCGCCGCCGCGCCAGCGAGACGAACGAGCTGGCCCATGCGGTGACGGCCACCGCCGAGCGGGGCGAGATGCTCGTCAACGACAGCGTCAAGGGCATGTACCAGGTCGAGGAGACGGTGCGCAAAACCGCCGAGCTCGTCGACTCGCTGGGCGTGCGCTCCACGGAGATCGGCCGCATCGTCGACGTCATCCAGGATGTGGCCGACCAGACGAACCTGCTGGCGCTCAACGCCTCCATCATCGCCGCGCAGGCCGGCGAGCACGGGCGCCCCTTCGGCGTGGTGGCCAACGAGATCCGCGGCCTGGCCGAGCGCACCGCGCGCTCCACGCGAGAGATCGCCTCCATGGTGACGAGCGTGCGGCAGGCGGTGGGCACGGCCGTGGCGCTGGTGAAGGAGGGCCGGCAGCAGACCACCCTGGGCGTGCAGCTGGGAGACAGGGCGGCGGCGGCGCTGGCGGAGATCCGCAACATCACCCAGCGCACCTTCTCGGCCGTGGAGTCCACCCTGGAGGAGACCAAGCGCCTGGAGGCGCAAGGTGGCACCGTGGCGGAGGCCAGCCGCCGGGTGGCGATGCAGGTGGATGACGTGACACGGGCCGCCATCGAGCAGGTGGGCCACGCGCGGGAGCTGGTCCGGCAGACGGGAGAGATGGCGCGACTGGCCAGAGAGGCCACGGAGAAGGTGGAGGGGCAGGCCCGCACCGGGCACCAGCTCTCCGCGGCCGTGGTGCGGCTGACGGCGGCCATCAATGACATCCGCAAGGCGCATGGGGTGCTCACCCACGGCGAAGGCGCCATCCGCGAGGAGGTCCACCGCGTGCGCGAGGACGCCCGCCGCGTCATCCGCATTGGCGACGAGCTGAGCCGCACGGTGGATCAGCTCGGACACGAGACTATGAGCCTGGAGGCGGAGGTGTTCCGCTTCCGCCTGCCCCAGCCTCGGGCCGGGGGCACCTTGCGCGTGGGCATCCACCAGGCGGCGGCGCTGCGCTCGCGCCAGACGCTCGATCCCCTCTTCGCCGTGGAGAACCAGCTCGCGGAGCTGTGCGCCTGTGTCTTCAGTGGCCTGCTCCGGCTGGAGGATGGTGTGCTGGCGCCGGACCTGGCCGATCGCTGGGAGGCGGACCCCTCGGCGCGCGTCTTCCGCTTCTTCCTGCGCCGCGGCGTCACCTTCCACGATGGCGTGAAGCTGACCGCGTACGACGTGAAGCGCCACTTCGAGCGGCTGCTGAACCCGGAGGTGCGCTCGCCAGACCGCTCCCTGCTGGAGGACATCGCCGGGGCGGGCGACTACGTGGGAGGCCATGCACGCGAAGTTCATGGCATCCAGATCATCGACGAGGGGACGCTGGAGATCCGGCTGAAGGAGCCCAAGGCCTTCTTCCTCCACCTGCTGGCGCTCACCCCCACGGCGATCGCCCGCCTGGATGCGGGCGGCCAGCTACAGGGGACCGGACCCTACCGGCTGGATCAGTTCGACTCGGAGCGCATCACCCTGGTGCGCAACGCCCACTACTTCCGCGACGGGCACCCCCTGCTGGAGCGGCTCGAGTTCCGGCTGGCGGACTCGCGGCGGGAGGCCATCGAGCAGCTCCAGGCCGGACAGGTGGACTTCGTCTCCTACCTCCATGCCGAGCAGGCCCGGGCCCCCGGCATGGAGATGCTCCAGGTCGTCGCCAGCTCCACGCCCTCTACCTCCTTCGTGGGGCTCAACCTGCGCGAGCCCCTCTATGACGACGTGCGGGTGCGCCAGGCCATCCGCGCCGGCCTGGACATCCCGTCCCTGGTGGAGCGGTGCCACCCCGGGGCGCGAGCAGCGCGCACGCTTACCCCACCCGAGCTGCTGCAGGACTCGCAGCAGCCCACGGTGGTGGGCCCGGATGTGGCTCGGGCCGAGCTGCTGCTGCGCGAGGCCGGTGTCCGCAAGATACCGCTGACGATCTACTACCCCGCGGGACGGGACACCTCTGCGGAGGACCAGGTGCTGTTCCGGCCGCTCATCGAGGCGGGGCTGTTGGAGCTGCACCACGTGGAGCTGTCCCCGCAGGAGTACACCACGCGGCTGCGCGCCGGGCGCATCCCTGCCTTCCGGACGCTGTGGATCGCCGACTACCCGGACCCGGACAACTTCCTCTACTTCCTGCTCAACTCGGGCGCGCAGACCATCTACCCGCTGGGCTACAAGAACCCGGAGCTGGACAAGCTGACGGCCGAGGCGCGCGTGTCCATCGATCCCGAGCTGCGCCAGCAGCTCTATCGCCGCGCGGAGCAGATCTTCGAGCAGGACTGTCCGCTCATCCCCCTGTACCACGACCGCATCTACGCCGTGGCCAGCCCCAGGGTGCAGGATCTGCGGCTGCACATGACGCCGCCCCAGGTGCGCTTCGAGGACCTGTGGGTGGACCTGGACGGCGCGCTGTAGCTCAAGGTCTCGCGCGGCGAGCCCCAGAGATGCCATGACGCTGGGGCCAGCCCCGCGTCTCGGCGAACCCGAAGCCCCCGAGATCGAACGCCTCCAGCCGCCACGTCCCCTCGCGCTCGAGCACGACATAGAGGAAGCGCCCCACCTGCGCCGCGCCGGCAATGCGAGGCCTGTCCCGCAGCGGGCACATGGCGATCCGCTCGCCCCTGGCGAAGAGCTGCACATGGACCAGAGGCCCCCCATCCAGGGCCACGTCCGTGAGCGTGCCCACCGCGCCCCCGCGCACCAGCGAGGCCTCGTAGAGCGTGCCAGGAGCATCCACCGGGAACACGGGCACCTCCCAGGCGCGCTCTCCGGTCCGGGCGTCCAGCTCCCACAGCACCAGCCGCTCCAACTCCGGCGTGCAGGGCGTGGCGCCTCCATCCGGGCACGCACGCGCGAAGGCGTAGCCCACGTCATCCAGCAGCAGCGCTGGCTCCTCCAGGGGCATCAGGTGCTGCGAGCCCCCGTCCCAGAGCACGTGCGACACGCCGCCATCGTCCAGGCTGGCGAAGAGCCTCGCCCCCACGAAGAGGCGTCTCCCCGCCACCGCCAGCGATGGGCCGCCATCCTCCCCCTGCACCTCCACCACCGGGGTGGTGACAAAGCCAGTCCCCGCGTCCTCGGGGTCGGCGCGCGAGACACGCCCGGCTCCCTCGGCGCTCAGCAGCACGGTGCCCTGCTCATCGAGCGCCACGCGGGTGCCTTCCCCACCGAAGCCCGGCACGGGCCCGGCCCGGAGCACCCCTCCGTCTTGCCCGAGCACCACGAGCGTCGCGAGCGCCTCGGGAGTCCCCGCGTCCACTCCCCCATCCATCTCCTCGCTTCCATCGGGAGGAGCTCCGGCATCCGCAGCGGCCCGCCAGGACACGAGCGCCACCACCTCTCCCTCGGCGGTCACCGCCACGCGCCCCACGCCCGTCGAGGGCTCCAGCCCCACACCGGGACTCCCCTCGGTGCCCAGCGAGGCCTGCCACAGGCGCTCGCCCGGGCTGGTCAGGGCATAGCTCTCCAGCGAGGCCAAGGGCTCACGCACCAGGACGCCTCCGTCGGACACGCTCACCAGCGTGCGCGGCCCTCCATCCGGGTACGGGGCCGCGAAGCGCAGCAGGCCACTCTCCGTGAAGGCTACGAGCTGGCACCCCGCATCCTCTCCGCACACGGAGGCATAGAGTCCCCCTCCGTGGGCGAGCAGCACGGGCCCTCCAGGCTCCGCCGTGGGCACCCCGCCGAGCCGCTGCGAGAAGGTGGGGAGGAGATCTCCTGCATCCGGCCGCACGCAGTCACCCGAGCTGCATCGGCCCTCACCCTGGCACGGAGTCGGCGGGGCGCACAGGGTCCCCTCGGGAGTGGGCAGGGTGCGGCAGGCACCGGCGACGCAAAGGTCCGCCGTCCTGCAGTCCACGAGGCCACAGACGCTGAGGTCGGCAGCGTTCTCCTCGCCGCAGCCGCTCGTTCGCCGGCACACGGCCACCTTGCAGGCACTCGTGGGCTGGGGGCACACGACGGGCGTCGTCACACACCCCTCCGTGGGCGAGCAGGCATCCACGGTGCACGGATCATCGTCATCACACAGGCGCGGGGAGCCGACGCAGGCGCCCGCCTGGCAGCGGCCTCGCTCCTCGCACCGGCTCGTGGGGATGCAGACCGTCCCATCCGGCGCCGGTGTCTCCACACAGATGCCGGGGTCCAGTTCGAAGTGGGACTCGCGGCACTGCATCGTCGGCACGCACGCCAGGGGCCTCACCCCTTCGCCCTTGAGCACAACGTTCTCCGTGCGGCTCCCAGCGGTGAGCACCAGCGTCCCCTGCGCTAGCCCATCTCCCGCGGTGAACACCACCTCCAGCGACACCGAGCCCCCGCCGGGCACGAAGACGGAGGACTCGGGCACCGAGAAGGGGCTGCCGGTGGATGCCGTCACCGTCACTCCAGCGCGGCCCGTGCCCACCAGCACCACCGTGCGCCGGGACTGCTCGCCTTCCAGCACGCGGCCGAAGTCCACCTCCATCTGCTCGGGGCGAAAGTCCCCTCGCGCATTGCCGGTCCCTGGATCGTCACACCGGCAGGCACCGGTGCTCACGAACGCCACGAGGAACAAGAGCCACAGCCGGGTGCGGAACATGGGCTGGACTTAGCACCATTGGCTCAGAGGAAACGATCCTCCGCTAACGCGGGAAAGAGCCATCGACACCGATGCTGAGCCGACCCGCGCTCGCCTGATCGCCCTTTCGCACCAAGGATCGCGCACCCCGCGATCGAAACGCCGCGCTTCCGGATGATCGTCCCCACTTTGGAAGTGAGGGGGGAGGAACCGAGGGGGGGTGAATTTTTTCATGAAACACTCGTTTTCATGGAGTCCCTCCTTTCACCCATCTTGTCCTTTCGAAGAGGGCCACAGAGGAATCCATGAGAGCCATCCCCCTGAGGAAACCGAGAGCCGTCCCCCTCGCGCTGTGGAGCGTCGTCACGTGGCTGGTGGCCTGGGCGCCAGGCCCCTCGCATGCCCAGCTCCTGGCGGCGGGCAAAGTCCACTCGTTGAGTCTGCGCACGGATGGCACCGTCCTGGGGTGGGGGGCCAACGGCAGTGCCCAACTGGGGAACGGAACCACGCTGGGGGATGTGGCCGCCCCCACGTCCATCGCCGGGCTTGAGGCGCTGGTGGCGATCAGCGCGGGGGAGTACCACTCGCTGGGGCTCGCCGGAGACGGCGCTGTGTGGGCCTGGGGGCGTAACACGGAAGGCCAGGCGGGCCAGACGGGCTCACAGTTCGTCACCAGCCCTCAGCAGGTGGGCCTGAGCGCCCAGGCCCTCGCCGCTGGAGGCCACCACTCGCTCGCGGTCAAGACCGATGGCAGCGTGTGGGCCTGGGGCAACAACACCCTAGGCCAACTCGGCGACGGCACCACCACCCAGCGCACCACGCCCGTCCAGGTCCAGGGCCTGGGGAGCGTGATCGCCGTGGCGGGAGGCCTCTACCACTCGCTGGCCCTCAAGAGTAACGGCACCGTGTGGGCCTGGGGCCTCAACACCTCGGGCCAGCTCGGTGATGGCACCACCACCCAGCGCGCCACGCCTGTCCCCCTCGCGCTGTCGGCCGTGAGCGCCCTGGCCGCCAAGGGCAACCACTCGCTGGCCCTCAAGAGTGACGGTACCGTATGGGCCTGGGGCTCCAACTCCGAAGGGCAGTTGGGCGACGGCACCACCACCTCGCGCACCACGCCCGTGCAGGTATCCGGGCTGACGGGGGTGGTGGCGCTCGCGGCCGGCCACACCTACTCGCTGGCCCTCAAGAGTGACGGCACCGTGTGGGCCTGGGGCTCCAACTCCGAAGGGCAGTTGGGCGACGGCACCACCACCTCGCGCACCACACCCGTGCAGGTGTCCGGGCTGAGCAGCGTGGTCGCCCTGGCGGCCGGCCAGGAGCATGCGCTGGCCCTCCAGAGCGACGGCTCCCTCTGGTCCTGGGGCTGGAACAGCCAGGGGCAGCTCGGCACCGGCACCCATCGCCAGCAAGAGTTCGTCGCCGCCTCTGGACTCGGGGGCGTGCGCCAGCTTCGCGCCCAAGGCCAGAGCACCCTCGCCCTGCGCGGGGATGGCACCGTGTGGGGTTGGGGGCGCAACGCCTCGGGTCAGCTCGGGGATGGCACCCGGCAGGAGCGCTCGGCGCCCGTGCAGGTGTCGGGGCTCACCGGCGTCACCTCCCTGGCCATGGGCTCCAGCCACGCGCTGGCCCTGCTCCAGGACGGGACGGTGCGCTCCTGGGGCTCCAACCTGGGAGGCATGCTCGGAGATGGCACCAGCGGCTCCTTCCGAACCACCCCCGCGCCCGTGATCGAGCTCACCCACGTGACGGCGGTGGCCACGGGCTCCTACCACTCGGTGGCCCTCCGGGGGGATGGCACCGTGTGGACGTGGGGCAACAACTACCAGGGCCAGCTCGGCAGCGGAGACACCCTGGCGCGCAACACGCCCGCGCAGGTGTCCGGGCTGAGCGGCGTGGTGGCCGTGGTGGCCAGCGATAGCCATGTGCTGGCGCTCAAGAGCGATGGCACCGTCTGGGCCTGGGGGTGGAACTTCTACGGCCAGCTCGGGGACGGCTCCCGCTCCAACCGCCTCACCCCTGTGCAGGTGCCGGGGCTGAGCCACGTGGTGGCCCTCGCCGCTGGCTATGGCCACTCGCTGGCGCTCAAGAGCGATGGCACCGTGTGGGGCTGGGGCGACAACTCCCATGGCCAACTGGGGGACGGCACCCTCACCACTCGCACCAGCCCGGTGCAGGTGCCCGGCATGAGCGGAGTGAAGGCCCTGACCGCTGGCCAGTACCACTCGCTGGCGCTCAAGAGCGATGGCAGCCTCTGGAGCTGGGGCGACAACACCTCGGGTCAGCTCGGCACCGGGGCGCTCTTCCAAGTCTACACCACTCCCCAGAGTGTCTCCGCGCCCTCGTCCCTGACCGCCGTGGAGGCCGGCGGGGAGTACTCGGTGCTCCTGCGCGCGGATGGCTCGGTCTGGTCCGTGGGCGCCAACACCTACGCCCAGCTCGGATGGGGTGTCTCCGCGCGGAGCCTCACGCTGAGCCTCGTCCCGCTGCCCTGAGGCCCGGTTCACCGGCTCCTGGCTCGCAGCGGCCCGCTGAGGGGCGAGGCTCTCCCTCAAGCAGGGGCGGAGCCGGGGCTGGAGGAGGAGCGCCCTGCCTTTGCCGTGACGGTACTTGCAGCGCACTCCTCCAAGCCGTTGCGTAAGGGTTCGCCGTGCCCCGTCTGGACAACGAGCTGAGCAGCCTGGGGTGAGTGGAGACGATCCTCAAGAAGCGCGGCGAAACGATCGCGGCGACCGCGATCGCATCCGGCATGGAGCGCGGGCTCAAATGATCGAAAGACCAGGAAAGCGCCCGCGCTGGCGAGCTCCGGGGGCCTGCAGCCCCCAAGCCCCCTGCGGCGTCGAGAAGCCCCTGTTTTGCGAAGAAGTGAAGGCAAAACAGGGGCTTCTCAACGCGCTCGTTCAGAACGCTCCTGCCAAGCGCGGGTCCCCCAGGGGTTGGGACGCCCGCAGTCTGAAGGTCGCCAACCGGTCGACGGGGCTGGATTTTGATCCAAACCCATGGGGGCGATCCCGCGGTTGCCCGCAGTCGCCGCGATCGGAATCCCGCGTTCCTCAACGATCGTTTCCAGAGCGGCCCTCTCTCTCTCATGGAGGGAGGGCCGCAAGTGCCAGCTCATGGCCCGCTGAAGCGCAAAGCCTGTCACTTGCAGTAGGCTACCCGCCTCATTGCGCAGCAAGGAGGACCGGGTTGAAAGAGCCACGCCAGGACGAAGAACGCCAAGATGAAAAGAAGAATGGGCTGAAGCTCGACCGCCGCAACTTCCTCTTGGGGGGCGCGCTGGGCGTGGGGGCCCTTGGCCTCGTCCGTTGCTCGGGCAACCTGGAGAAGACCGCCCCCCCGCCCACGGCCGCCACGTTCGAGCTGGAGGAGATCTCGCTTGCCGAGCTGCGGGACGGCATGGCCTCGGGCAAGTGGACGTCGAAGCAGCTCACGGAGCAATACCTCGCGCGCATCGAGGCCCTCAACACCCAGGGACCATCCCTGCGCGCTGTGCTCGAGACCAACCCCGATGCCATCGCGATCGCCGAGGCTCTGGACGCGGAGCGCCGGCAGGGCACGATCCGCGGCCCGCTCCACGGCATCCCCATCCTCTTGAAGGACAACATCGCCACCCACGACAAGATGACCACCACGGCCGGCTCCCTGGCCCTGGAAGGCTCCATCGCGCCGGAGGACTCGTTCGTCGTCAAGAAGCTGCGCGAGGCCGGAGCCGTGATTCTGGGCAAGGCCAACCTGTCCGAGTGGGCCAACTTCCGCTCCTCGCGTGCGTCCAGCGGCTGGAGCGGCCGGGGCCGTCAGTGCCGCAATCCCTATGTCCTTGACCGCAACCCCAGCGGCTCGTCATCGGGCTCGGCAGTGGCTGCCGCGGCAAGCATGTGCGCGGTCGCCATCGGCAGCGAGACCAACGGCTCGATTGTCAGCCCTGCGTCAGCCTGTGGCGTGGTGGGTGTCAAGCCCACGGTCGGTCTGATCAGCCGAACGCACATGATCCCCATCTCGCACAGCCAGGACACGCCCGGTCCCATGGGCCGCACGGTGCGCGATGCGGCCATCGTCCTCGGGGCGATGACAGGCATTGACCCGGCGGACCCGGCCACTGCCGCGAGCGACGGCCGTGCCCACACCGACTACACCCAATTCCTCGACGCGAATGGCTTGCAGGGTGCCCGCATCGGCGTGGCCCGCAGCCTGTTCGGCGTGGATCCGAGCGTGGATGCGCTGATGGAAGCGGCCATCGCGCTCATGAGGCAACGGGGGGCCGTGATCGTCGATCCAGCGCGGATGCCGAACTCCGGCGAGTACGGGAACGCGATGTTCGAGGTCATGCTGTATGAGTTCAAGGCCGACCTGAACGCGTATCTCGCCAACCTGGGGCCCAGTGCTCCGGTCAAGTCTCTGGCAGAGATCATCGCCTTCAACCAGGCCCGTGCGGCCACGTCCATGCCGTACTTCGGCCAGGAGATCCTGCTCCAAGCCGAGGCCAAGGGACCGCTCACCGATCAGGCCTACCTCGACGCCCGCGCCACGGCGCTGCGCATTGCCCGCGACGAGGGCCTCGACAAGACGATGGCCGACAACAACCTCGACGCCATGGTGGGTGCGTCCGGTGGGCCTGCGTGGCTCACCAACCTGGTCGGGGGTGACCACTTCCGGATCGGCAGCTCGGCGGCTGCGGCCGCGGCCAGATATCCCATCGTCTCGGTGCCCGCGGGAGACATCCAGGGGCTGCCCGTGGGGATCAACTTCATTGGCCGCGCCTGGAGCGAGCCCACGCTCCTCAAGCTCGCCTATGCCTTCGAGCAGGCCACCCAGCACCGGAAGGCGCCGCGCTACCTGCCCTCGCTCGAGCTTCCCTAGGGCTCACCCGCCGTACGGGGCTGCGAACTCCGCCCACCGTCCGTTGGGCTGCAGCCCCGTACCAGGGTTCTCGGCGCGGTTGGCCGCCGTGCGCAGCTCGCGCGCGGTCTTCGCCAGGGACTCGATGGACAGCACCCGCGCGTTGATCGCCGCGTCCTCCGCACCCTCGAGGCGCTGGATCCACGTGCGCATGAAGCGGACTGCGTAGAGCACCTCGTCCCGGTCGTAGATCTCCCCCGTGTTCCGCAGGTCCTCCTCCACCAGGAAGATGAACATGCGGGCGAAGTTGGCGAACATCCGGTCATGCACCGGGCGCCTGCGGTTGTCCGCGGTCGGCGGGCTGAAGTTGTCCCGCAACTGCTTGAAGCTGAAGGTGCGCACGCTGGCCAGCTTCCCTGTCCCAGCTCGGAACCCCGGCGCATCCATCCACCCGCGCGCCGCGGACTTCTCCACCGCCATCTTCGCGACGATGAAGGCGTGGTGCACGTCGTAGTTCTGCAGCAGGACGGACTCCAGGTAGTCGCCGATGAAGGTGGCGAAGCTCTCACCCTCGTAGAGCAGCGCGGGATCCCGCTGGAAGGACATGACGAACCACGTCTGCTGGAAGACCTCGCTCTGCTTGAGGCGGGCCTCGTTGTACGACGGCGAGCTGTGGACGCTCTGGTCCACGACGGGCGGAAGTACGGTGCAGGGGTGGGCGCCGTTGTCGCAGGTGACGGGGAGCCGGCGGGCCAGCGGCTGGATGCGGAGGTAGTCCCCCGTCTCCCAGATGGGGTTGCGGGCAATCACCTTCTCCAGGTGGCTGGCAATGGGCACCGGCTCGCTGCCCGTGCGCTCGTCCACGAGGAAGTCCGGGTGGCGCAACGTCCCCTGGCGCAGCATGTGCTGGAACACCTGGAGCGAGCGGTACTTGAAGCGCATCCACTCGCAGGCGCGGGGATAGTCGGCGAGATTGCCGCCCCCCAGGTCCGGGTTGCACTCCGTCATGGGGGTGATGGCGTCGTAGTAGCCCCAGAGGCTCCGGTCGCTCGGATCAGCCAGGTACGCGTCCACCCGCTGGTACCACTCGGCGCGCGCGCTCGCCTTGGGGCTCGTGGCCATGTCGGGGAACCACTCGAAGACGGAGCGGTGCTCCTCCCCATGGAAACCGTCCTCGGAGAGGTGGTCGAACGGCAGGCCCAGGCGCAGGTGGCGCAGATCGATGGCATGCAGCTCGTCATAGGCCTGGTGGGCCTTCTCCAGTGAATCGATGCGCCCGGTGGCCCACAGCAGCTTCCGATCGCTCACGAGGTGATCCATGAAGGCCTCGTCCCGCTCGTTCTGGGCCCGCGAGTCATGGACGGGAATCCCGGGAGTCCTGGCTTCAAAGGGCTCATAGGCGGGCTGGAGGGGACGGAAGCGCGCGGGATGGAGCAGGCGCGTCATGCCGTACCGCTGCCGCTGCACATGGATGAGCTCGACAATGGCGTTGACCCGGGCCTCGTCCACGTGGGAGGCGGCGCGCCGGCGCACGTCCGCGTCCGTGTACCCGATGCGCGCCAGCTCAATGGCATCCGGGCTGTGGCAGCCGGCACAGGCTCCCCGCGCGCCCTCGTAGCGCCACGCCTCCAGCCCCGCAGCATAGCGGCTCTGCAGCTGCGCCTCCGTCATCGCGCTCGCGGCCACGTAGGGCGTGCCACACCGTGCATCCGCGCCGAGGGCCTCGGGGCAGAGCAGGGACGCTGGGTACTCGGCGACCTCGGATACCGGGGTGACAGGCACCGGAGGAACGGGCGGTCCTGGCACTTCCGGGTCCGGCGTCACAGGGGGCTTGTCCCCGCAGGCCACCAGCACCAGCAGTCCCCCCAGCGGGAGGAGCCTCCTGGCACAAGTCCACAGGGATGACAACGGGAGACCGGTCGTCAAGGGCTGGCGCATGACCCGGGATCCAACTGGCTGCCGCCCCGAAGAGCAACTGGAACGTATTTTGTACCACCGTCTCTGATCGCGCCGTCCAGCGGCTCCACGCTAGAGCCAGCTTTACTGGCCGCGTGGCCTGCCAACCGGTGGGGTTGACGGCGAGCCGTTGGGAAAGCCAACGTAACGCATCTGTCACCTACTGGAACTTTTCGAGATACTAGAGGGCTTGCAGAAACCCGGCACACCCGTAGTCCACCGCCATGTACCTGGAGGGGTCACTTGGAGAACCCATCACGTCCATCTCGCCTGAGGCTCGTCGTATTCATTGGAGCCCTGGCCATTGCATCCACATCGCTGGCCCAAGGTGTCACGGGCTCAGCGCTCACCGGCGTCATCACCGACGCCGAAGGGAAGCCGCTCCCGGATGTGGCGCTGGAGCTGCGCAACGACTCCACCGGCGCGACCTTCATCGCGGTCAGTGACTCGTCCGGCGAGTACCTCTTCGACAACGTCCCCCCAGGTGGACCCTACAGCCTCACCGCCAGCACCGAGGGCTACTACGGCATCAAGCGCGCCGGGATGCAGCTGGTGCTCGGCAACAAGATCCGGCTCAACATCCCGCTGCGCAAGTTCGAGACCATGGAGGAGGAGATCACGGTCATCGGCACCAACATCGACGAGCTCACCGATCGCGGCCGCACCGGCCCCTCCAAGACGCTGGCCAGCGCGGAGATGCT
>Ga0247822_10001735_pt1 | contig 13557 bp, 16 predicted proteins | sample 13C_Cellulose_Da_FD_192423 | JGI IMG/M metagenome (GOLD analysis project Ga0247822, IMG submission 192423) | Soil microbial communities from agricultural site in Penn Yan, New York, United States - 13C_Cellulose_Day30 | ecosystem: Environmental > Terrestrial > Soil > Agricultural land | place...
CTTGGATGCGAACAGGTCGACCGGGCCGTCATTGACCATCCGCCTTTTGGCGTGCCGCGCCTTCGGCCAGGGGTCGGGGTGCAACAAATAGAGGAAGTTCAGGGCTCCATCGGGCACGCGTTCCAGCACCTCCAGCGCATCGCCCTTCCATAGCCGAACGTTCGGCAGATGCTTGTCGCGGACGTGGCCGAGCGCCGTCGCCACCCCGTTGATGAACGGCTCGCAACCGACGAAGCCGTGATCCGGCAGCAGATCGGCGCGGTAGGCAAGATGCTCGCCCGAACCGAAGCCAATCTCGAAGTGAAACGGCCGGTCCTCGCCGAACAGACCTCGCGCGGTGACCTCGCCTTCCGCGGGCACCTCGATCTGCGGCAGCAAGGTATCGACAAGCTCTTGCTGCCCCTTGCGCAACTTGTGCCCGCTCGACCGCCCATAGAGGCGGTTCTTGAGCGTGGTAGGATCGCCAGGCTTGTGAGCAGTCATGCGCGGGCCGCTAGCCTCGCGCGGTCATGACGTCCACATCGACTTCACTGGGCGCCGATGGAGATTTCCCTCTCCTTGCCCCAGGTTGTCGCGACCGAAGCCGGCGCTCCGCCCTGAACTTCCTCTATCGCCTGTTCCGGTAGGGGCAGGCCCTCGAAGTCGCTGTAGGTTCCCGTACGATCGAGCTGCGAATAGGTGACCGTATACTTGGCGGCCGGCTTTGAACCTTGCTGCGCATTCGCCGCCTCAACCTCGTTGAGCAAGTCGTTCCGGCCGGCGTAAATCGCAGTCCCACCGTCGCCCATCGCCAGCATGTACCGATCCAGATCGCCGTTCGCCCGATACAAGGTGGACATCGCGTTGGCCGATCCCGGTTCCCGGCAATAGTTGGATGGCGGAGAGGCTTTGGCCTCCTTGGATTTGTTGGCGACGACTTGAGCGAAGGCGCCGCCAAGCAAGGCGGACATCATCCGAGACGCGTCGTCGCCCTCGCTTTTCTTGGCTGCCGGTCGCGCGGCCAATGCCTGCGGGCAATCGGCGATCGCTACCGCTGCTGGCGCCGCAACCTTGCTCGACCAGTCGATCGCATTGGCCGCTTCCATCATCGAGGCTTCCAACGCCGGAATGTCGCGCGTCGCGGAACTCGCCCTAATCTTTGCGTAGAAGCCGTTGAACGGGAGGATCATCAAACCGGTCGTCTTGGTGCCCTTCGTCACCGAGAAGCTGTCCATCAGCCCGCTGGCGACCCGCTGGCCGCGCGGCGTGAATGCCCGAACGCCTGACGAGGTGGCGGTTCCATACTTGTCGGGCAGGTTCATCACGTAGAAGCGGGAACGGTCGAACCAGACGGGCACGCTGCCGGACACGTCGCGGTAGACGTATAGTGTGACGATCTCGGTGCCGTCGGCGTTCTGATAATTTGCCGAAACGTCGACTTCCGGAGCGCTGTAGTAGGCGACACCTGTGCGGGGCAGTCCGCCAAGAGTCGCCGGGATCGCCACGCCCGTCGCTTTGTGCTTCCAGGGTTTACCGGGCTTCGAATCTACCGCTGTTGCCGCCATGACGGATGCCGACCAAAGACCGACCGTCGCCAGCCCGAACCACAAAGCACGCATGACATCCCCCACACTCGATCAATTCGGCGTGGGGGATGCTGTCACAGGAGACGATGGCTGTCATCGTCTCAATTTCACGGCTTTATGCGGCGATTGCGGCCTTTAGGTCGTCGACCAGGTCCGTCTTTTCCCACGGGAAGGTGTCGCCTTCCGCCTTGCGGCCGAAGTGGCCGTACGCTGCGGTCGCCTGGTAGATCGGCTTGTTGAGCGCGAGGTGCGTACGGATGCCGCGGGGCGTCAGACCGCCGAGCTTTTCGATCTTGTTGATCGCCTGCTCCAGCTGCGCGTCGTCGACGGTGCCCGTGCCGTGCGTGTCGACGTAGAGCGACAGAGGCTTCGAAACGCCGATGGCGTAAGCGAGTTGGATCGTGCAGCGGCGCGCGAAACCGGCCGCAACGATGTTCTTGGCGAGGTAGCGCGCGGCATAGGCTGCCGAGCGGTCGACCTTGGTCGGGTCCTTGCCGGAGAAAGCGCCGCCGCCGTGCGGAGCCGCACCGCCGTAGGTGTCGACGATGATCTTGCGGCCGGTGATGCCGGCGTCCCCGTCCGGGCCGCCGATCTCGAAGCTGCCGGTTGGGTTGATGTGATACACGGTCTCGTTGCCGAGCAGCTCGGCCGGAAGAACCTTGGAGACCACGTCCTTCACGTAAGCGTGGAGCTCAGCCTGCTTCTCACCCTTGTCGTAACCCGGCGCGTGCTGAGTGGAGACGACGATCGCGGTGGCCTTGGCCGGCTTGCCCTCTTCGAAGCGCAGAGTGACCTGGCTCTTGGCGTCCGGCTCGAGGAACGGCGCGCGGCCGGCGTGACGGTCGGCAGCCATCTCGGCGAGGATCTTGTGGCTGTAGTCGAGCGTCGCCGGCATCAGGTCCGGCGTCTCGTCGCAGGCGAAACCGAACATGATGCCCTGGTCGCCGGCGCCCTCGTCCTTGTTCTCGCCGGCATCGACGCCCTGCGCGATGTGCGCCGACTGCGGGTGCAGGTGGTTGGCGAAGTCGAGGCGGTCCCAGTGGAAACCGTCCTGCTCGTAGCCGATCTGCTTCACCACGCCGCGGACGGTCGATTCGATCTCTTCGCGGACGCCCGGTGCCCAATTGCCGGCCTCGTCCATGATGCCCTGGCCGCGGATTTCACCGGCGAGGACGACGCGGTTCGTGGTCGTCATCGTCTCGCAGGCCACGCGCGCTTCCGGGTCCTTGGACAGGAACAGGTCGACGATGGCGTCGCTGATCTGATCGGCGACCTTGTCGGGATGGCCTTCGGAAACGGATTCGGACGTGAAGAGATACGAGTTGCGCATGGGTCTGCTGGGGTCCTTGATAGTCGGGCCCGGCCTTGCCGGAACCTCATATAAAGAATGCTTTATGTGTTGGTCCGATAGCGCCGGGACCGCCCGAGGGCAATGGCCGCGATGATGAGCGCAAAGCCGAGCAGCAGCGGGACGATATTGCCGAAGCGGGCGAAGACGGTCTCACCCGCGGCGCCCGGGAGTTGGGCATCGATCACTCCTGCTTCGCGCCATGGCAACGCCTTCACGATCTTGCCGTGGGCGTCGACCACCGCGCTGATCCCGGTCGGCGTCGAGCGTATGACGGGGATGCCTTCTTCAGCCGCGCGGAGCCGTGCCTGCGCGAGATGCTGCGGCGGTCCCCACGAGCCGAACCAGGCATCGTTGGACGGATTGAAAATGAAGTCCGGCCGGTTGCGGCGGTCGACGACTTCACCAGAAAAGATGATCTCGTAGCAAAGCTGGAAGCCGACCTTGCCCCAGTTCGGCAGGTTCACGGTGCGCGGTCCGGGACCCGAGATGAAATCGACGTCGCCCGGCGCCAGGCGAGAAAGGCCGACCGTCGAAAGCAGCGGCCGCATCGGCAGATATTCGCCGTAGGGAACGAGATGCGCCTTGTCATAGCGGCCTAGCACTTTCCCACCCTGCCCGAAGATGAAGACGCTGTTGGCGGCGCCCGTAACGCGCGCGCCATCCGCGGAGTTGAGCGCAATTCCGCCGGTGAGAAGGATGTCTCCTGGACCAACCAACGACGCCGCGCGCGCCCTCTCGAAGTCGGCGTAAGCATCATACGGTGTGCCGCGCTCGTCCTGCAGCGGGTTGGTGACCGCAGCTTCAGGCCAAAACAGCAGCCTCGGCTGTCCGCCACCCGGCTGCATCGACAGGCGCGCGAGCGACTGCGCAGCGATCTCCGAGAAGCCGGGACGCCATTTGTCCTGCTGGCCGATGTTCGGCTGGATGATGCGGATATTGCCCTTGGCTGCGGTCGTTGCAGGCCACGGGAGGAAATGCAGTGCGACGATGAGCGCGAGCAGGCCACCGCCCATGCGCCACTGCTTACGGAACAGCAGCCAGAGCATTCCACCGGTGAGTACGACAAGGACCGACAGGCCGTAGGTACCGATGACCGTCGCTGCATTGAGCAAATGCGTATCGGCGAGCGTCACGCCGACCGGGTTCCAGGCGAAGCCGGTGAAGGTGCCTGCGCGCAGCCACTCGGTGACTGCCCACGCACCCGCGAGCCCGAGCACAAGCGCGATCGGCCGCGTCCGTCCAAAGGTCCAAGCCAACCCCGTCGCAAGCATCGGGTAAACGGCGAGATAGAGGGAGAGGAGCACGACGGCGATCCAGCCCAGCCATGCCGGCATTGCCGATTGGTATGTGAAGGCGGTTGCAATCCAATTCAGGCCGATGACGAACTGACCGAGCCCGAACAGCCAGCCGAGCCACAACGCGCGCCGGAGGCTCAGTGCATCGTCGATCAGGCGAAGGAGCACAGCAAAGGCGATCAGCATCAATGGCCAGAGCCCGACCGGTCGGAATGCGAAGGCCGAGACCGCGCCCACACCCAGCGCGAGCAGAGCGGTCCAGCGCGACTTCGACTTGTCCATATTTGCTGGGGCTATTTGCCGTCGGCCGGCGCTTCGTCCGGCGCATGGAGGCGCGCGCGAAGGATGCGCTTCGGGTCGGCCGCCAGCGACTCCAGCCGCCAGCCGCTCGGGTGGCACACGGACTCACCGGGAGGCACAATCCGGCCCGCGAGCAGGAACATCAGTCCGCCCAACGTATCGACCTCATCCTCTTCCCAAGTGAGGCGCGGATCGACCGCCTTGGCGAGTTCTTCCAGCTCGACGCGGCCATCCGCTTCCCACACGCCCTCGTCGAGCATGGTGAGCAGGCCAGCCTGTTCGATGTCGTGCTCGTCCTCGATCTCGCCAACGATTTCCTCGACCACGTCCTCGATGGTGACGAGACCCTCCGTCCCGCCAAACTCGTCGACGACTATGGCGAGATGGATTCGCTGCGAACGCATGCGTGCGAGAAGGTCGAGGACGCCCATCGATTCCGGAATGAACAAGGGCTCGCGCATCAGGGCCTTGATCGACCGGTCGCGGGTCGGATCGAACTGCGCCTTGAAGACGTCCTTGATGTGAATCATGCCGACAACTTCGTCGAGGCTCTCGCCGTAGACGGGCAGGCGACTGTGCTCGGCATCCGCGAATGCCGCGATCAATTCGTCGAAGGTGTTGGTCGAGCGAACCGCGATAATGTCGCCGCGAGTGACGCAGACGTCGCCTGCCGTCCGCTCGCCGAAGTGGAGCAGGTTGCGCAGCATCTGCCGCTCCGCCGGCGACAGGTCGCCCGCGACTGGGTGCGAATCCTCGGCCTCGTCGATCGCTTCCTCGATCTCGTCGCGCAGCGTTTGCTCGCTGTCTTCACCGAAGATGAGCGAGCGCATGCCGCGCCACAAGCGCGAGCCGCCGTCATCATGACGCGTCGCCATCAGCGGTCGCCCTCATAGGGGTCGGCAATGCCGAGGCGGGCAAGGGCGCGGACCTCACGGCCTTCCATGTCGGCAGCCTGGGCATCGTCATGATGGTCGTAACCGAGCAGGTGAAGCGTTCCGTGAACGAGGAGGTGCGTGGCGTGCGCTTCGACAGGGATCGCCTTTTCGGCCGCTTCCCGCTCGCACACACCGCGCGCAAGAACGATGTCACCTAGCATTAGCTCCGGGCCGTCGCCGCCGGCGTCTTCAAGTTCGGCCGCTTCGGTCAGCGGGAAGGAGAGAACGTTGGTCGGCTTGTCCTTGCCGCGCCATTCGGCGTTGAGCGCGCGGACCTCTTCGTCGCCGGTGAGGCGAACGCCGATCTCGACCGGACGGGTGCCGGCGGCGAGCTGCGGAAAGGCACTTTCGGCGAGAGCAGATTCGGCGGCGCGGCGGACTAGTAGGGACCAGTCGGTGCTACTGTCCCATTCCTCGTCGGAGTCTATGTCGATCTCGAGTATCATTGCTGCGCCCCGGGACCTTCATAGGCGTCGACGATACGGCCGACCAGCGGATGGCGGACGACGTCGGCGGCCGAGAAGCGGATGCAGTCGATACCCTTGATGCCTTCGAGCTTGCCGACGGCGTCGTTGAGACCCGATTTCACGCCATTGGGGAGATCGGTCTGGTTCGGATCGCCGCAGATGACCATTCGGCTGCGCATGCCGAAGCGGGTGAGGAACATCTTCATCTGTTGCGGCGTGGTGTTCTGCGCCTCGTCCAGGATGATGAAAGCATCGTTGAGCGTCCGGCCGCGCATGAAAGCGATCGGCGCGATCTCGATTTCACCGCTGACGATCCGCCGCTCGACCTGCTCGGCAGGGAGCATGTCGTAAAGCGCGTCGTAGAGCGGACGAAGATAGGGATCGACCTTCTCCTTCATGTCGCCGGGAAGGAAGCCGAGCCGTTCGCCCGCTTCGACCGCCGGACGCGACAGGATCAGGCGATCGACCGTGCCCGTGATGAGCTGTGACACGGCCTGGGCAACGGCGAGATAAGTCTTGCCGGTACCCGCCGGTCCAAGAGCAAAGATCATATCCTCGCGCGCAAGGGCAGCCATATAGGCCGTCTGCGTGGTCGAGCGCGGGACGATCGTCTTCTTGCGGGTGCGGATCATCACACCCGGCGGCGACGCGACTTCCTCGCAGATGATGCCGTCGAGGTTCGGCTGGACGGCCATGCCGAGCACGGCTTCGACCGCTTCGGCATCAACGTCATTGCCCTGGTCGAGGCGGTTGTAGAGCCCCACCAGTACCTCGCGGGCGCGAGCAGCGGAATCCGCGTCGCCCTCGATTTGCACACGATTGCCACGCGCGGCGATGTGCACGCCGAGACGCTGCTCAATGGTGATCAGGTGGCGATCGTAATCGCCGAACAAAGGACCGAGCAGGTAGGGCTGCTCGAATTCCAGCTCGAGGCGGGCCCGGCCAGAGTCGTTGGCGACCGGTGCGGTATCTCGGCGGGCCATCAGGCGGCCACCTTAGCGAGCATCGCGCCCTTCATGCTGTTGGGACCGGCGGACAACAGGGTCACGGGAATGATTTCTCCGACGACAGCGTCCGTTTCGACATGGACCGACTGCAGCCAGGGCGAGCGGCCGATCATTTGTCCGGCGAACCTTCCCTTTCGTTCGATCAGGATTTCGGTCTCCTTCCCGATACTTGTGCGGTTGAACGCAACCTGGTGCTCGGTGATCCGTGTCTGCAGCCGCTGCAGCCGCTCATCCATCACGTCGGGCGAGATCTGGTCCTCCATCGAAGCGGCCGGAGTTCCGGGCCGCGGGCTGTACTTGAACGAATAGGCGGCCGCGTAGCCCACTTCGTCAACGAGATTCAGCGTCGCCGCGAAATCTTCTTCGGTTTCCCCGGGGAAACCGACGATGAAGTCGCCCGACAAAGCAATGTCCGGCCGCGCCGCGCGCACCTTTTCGAGGATCGCGAGATACGACTCGACCGTGTGGCTGCGGTTCATCGCCCTCAGGATCGGGTTGCTGCCCGATTGCACCGGCAGGTGCAGGTACGGCATGAGCTTGGCGACGTCGGCATGCGCCTCAATGAGAGCATCCGTCATGTCCATCGGATGACTGGTCGTATAGCGGATGCGCTCAAGCCCATCGATCTTGGCGATGGCGCGGATCAGGTCCGCGAGGCCGCGATCGCCCTCTGACCAAGCATTCACATTCTGGCCGAGCAGGACGATCTCACGAGCGCCCGAGTCGGCCAGTTGCTGCGCCTCGACGACGATGTCGTTCCACGGCCGGGAGATCTCCGCGCCACGCGTGTAGGGCACCACGCAATAGGTGCAGAACTTGTCGCAACCTTCCTGCACACTGAGGAAGGCGCTTGGATTTGCCCGGCGGCGCTGCGGCAGCGCATCGAACTTCGAGATCGCCGGCATGTCCGTGTCGACCGGGCGTCCGCCGCGAACCGCTTCGGCGACCATTTCGGGCAGGCGATGATAGGCCTGCGGGCCGACGACCATGTCGATCATTGGCGAGCGGCGACGGGCTTCCGCGCCTTCGGCTTGAGCGACGCACCCCGCCAACGCGACCAGCGGCTTAGACCCATCCTCACGGCGGAGACGTCCGACCTCGGAATAGGCCTTCTCCGCCGCCTTTTCGCGGATGTGGCAGGTGTTGAGCACGACGAGGTCGGCATCGTCGCCGTGCGCTGCCGCGGTCATGCCGTTCGCGCCCAGCAACTCGGTCATGCGCTCGCCGTCGTAGACGTTCATCTGGCAACCGAAGGATTTGACGCGAAAGGTTTTGGGAACGGAATTCATCTGGGGTCCGGATATAAGGGAGCGGCGCTCCGACTTGAAGCGAGCGTTTGCGCAATCGCCTCGCGGGCCGCCTGAGCCAACGCCTTGCGGTCGCTAGTCCGGTCGAGCGCCGGAAGCAAATGCACGGTCACCGGGAAGGTGCCCCTCCGCCCCAACATCCGCAGCACATTGTCCTTGCCGCTCTCGCCGTGCCATCCGATCTCCGAAGCCGCTGCGCCATAATCGAGTGCCACGGGTCGGATCGCGACGTCGGCTTCCGCGTGAACCGCCGCCTCGAGCAAGGAAGACCGGAACGGCAGGAGGTGATCGCCGGGGCCGGTTGTGCCTTCCGGAAATAAAGTGATCGGCTGGTCACGCTCCGCCGCTCGGGCGATGGCGACGGCCTGGTCCCTTGATCCCTTCCGGTCCTCGCGGCGGACGTAGAGCGTGTGGTTCTGATCGGCGAGCCAGTGAATGACGCCGTGACCGAGGTTATCCTTCGACACGAAGGCGGTGCCGGTCGAACCGCCGAGAATGAGAATGTCGAGCCAGCTGACGTGATTGCTGATCAATAAGGCCCGGCCGCTCAGCGGTTCGCCGCGGACATTCGGCCTTGCTCCGACGATCCAGGCGGCGGCGGCGAGAAAGCGCCTAGGCCAATTCGAACGGCCTAAGACCAGCTTCGTGAGGATATGGATCGGGCCGAGAACGACGAACAGCAGGAGGAGCAAGAGGCTGCGGATTGCGGCCCGCAGCTGCGAGCTGTTGGAGCCGCTCTTAGCGGTTGCGTTCGAGGGCGACGCCGTAAAGCTCCATGCGGTGATCGACGAGGCGGAAGCCAAGCTTCTCGGCAATCCGCTTCTGCAGGGTCTCAAGTTCCTCGTCGACGAACTCGATGACACTGCCCGTCTCGACGTCAATCAAATGATCGTGATGCGCGTCGGACGCAGCTTCATAGCGCGAACGGCCGTCGCCGAATTCGTGCCGTTCCAAGATGCCGGCCTCTTCGAACAAGCGGACCGTCCGATAGACGGTCGCGATCGAAATCTTCGGATCGACGGCCGCCGCACGCTCGTGAAGCGTCTCGACGTCGGGATGATCTTCCGCTTCGGAGAGAATTTGCGCGATTACGCGGCGTTGTTCTGTAATCCGGAGGCCCTTGTCGGCACACAAGGTCTCGATGTCGATCTTCCGCGTCATGGTCTTCAGTTAAGGCCGACGTACCGCAGCGTCAAAGGGGTGGGAGCGGATTCGGCCCGCTCCCACGATCTTCAAGCCGCTTTGCCGCGTCCGCGGGTCTTGCGGCGCTTGGTGCCGAGACCGATCGACTTGGCGAGCGTGCGGCGCTGCTCTGCATAGTTGGGAGCGACCATCGGATAGTCGGCGGCAAGTCCCCACTTCTGGCGATACTCGTCCGGCGTCATGCCATGATTGGTCATCAGATGCCGTTTCAGCATCTTCTGCTTCTTCCCGTCTTCGAGGCAGACGATGTAGTCGGGCTTTACAGATGCCCTTACGGAAACCTTGGGTTCCGGTCTCGCTTCTGGAGCGGCACCTTCGGTCGCGATGCCCGTAAGTGCCGCGTGAACATTCTGAATGAGCGTGGGCAGATCATTGACTGCAACGCTATTGTTACTGACGTGGGCCGCAACGATGTCTGCGGTCAACGTGAGCAGAGTATCGTCTGCACCTTCATTCCCGTTCATTTCGTGACACCTTCCGAGCAAGGGTTAGAGCCGACAAATTCATCGGCTCTATTACATTGCGACTACGTGAACACTGAGGTGTCAGCAATAGGACGATGCTATTGCTTTGGGTTAACTCAAACTAAACGGCGCGCGATAATGTCAGCGCGTCGAATTCACCGCCAAAGCGGCCCCTGTAATATTTGCGGCGGCGGCCTGCGACACTGAAGCCCGCTGCCCGATACATGATAACTGCTGGATTTCCTTCACGAACTTCCAAGTGAACCCGGCTTACGCCGTTGTTCGCTGCCTGCTCCATGAACTGGTCGAGAAGCGTCCGACCGATCCCCTGGCGGCGATGATTCGGTGCAACTGCAAGCAAAAGAAGCTCTGCTTCGTCGGCAATCGTGCGGTGCAAAGAAAATCCGGCGGCCTGTCCAGAATCGAGACGAGCAACGACAAGACGCACGCCGGGCATGGGAAGTATTCCCGCGCACTGCGAGCGAGTCCATGCTTCGCCGAAGCGCTCGTCGAATGCCGCGTTCATGATGTCGACCACGTCTTCGAGATCGGCCGACGCCCCCGTCGCCAGACGGAGTTCGTTGGTCGAGGCGGCGCTGGTGCTCACGCCGCGGTCTTCACTCGCGCATCCGGCGCGCGCGCATAGACCGGCTTCGGCGGAAGCGAACGATACTCCTTCGCCAGCCGCAGAGCATTTCGAGCAGACGGCCAGGCTTCTTCCGCGCGGCCACTCCCCCTCGCGTCAACGAGTGTCTTAGCCGCGGGGCCGATGACCAGGTCGGCGTCGATGCGGCGCGCCGCTTCCGCCGGCGGCAGGTTGAGGAGATGCCCGGCGGGACGAAACTGCTGGACGAAGAGTTCGCCGTGACCGCCGTCAACGGCAGCGGCGACTTTCCCTGCGGCTTCGGCTCCAGCGGCGAGCAAGGCGATCGACGACATGCCCTGAAGATCGCAATCCCACGCGATCGCCAGCCCCTGTGCAGCGGCAATGCCGACGCGAATGCCGGTAAAGCTGCCCGGGCCGACCCCGACGAGAATCTGGCTGGCTTTGCGTCCCGCCAGCATCTCGTCGAGCATGGGAACAAGACGTTCGCTATGGCCGCGGCCGATCATCTCATCTTTGTGCGCCAAGCAGGAGCCGTCGCTGTCGAACAGCGCGGCACTGCAAGCTGCAGTCGATGTGTCGATGGCCAGGATCACGTGTCCATCCTCAACTCACTGGAAGCGAGTGTGTTCACATGAGGCGACGGGCGGCAAGCGAAAGAATCCCTGAGGTCAGACGGCCTCGACGGATTCCACTTCCGGAACGTAGTGCCGAATGAGATTTTCGATCCCGCGCTTCAGGGTAATCGTCGACGATGGACAGCCCGAGCAGGCGCCCTGCATGCCAAGGAACAAACGGCCGTCCTTGTACCCGCGATAGACGATGTCGCCGCCGTCCTGCGCGACTGCCGGACGCACGCGGGTCTCGATCAGCTCCTTGATCTGGTCGATGATGTCCGAGTCTTGCGGATCTTCCTCGAAGACCGGGGCATCGTCGATCTGGATGCCGGCTGCGGTTCCTTGCGCAAACAAGGGCGCGCCGCTGATGAAGTGATCGAGCAATGTCTCAAGGACCAAGGGCTCAAGGTCGCCCCAGGAAATGCCGGGGGCGGCGGTAACCGAAATGAAGTCACGGCCGTAGAAGACGCCTTCGACCATGCCGCTGGAGAAGAGAGCCGACGCGAGCGGCGAAGCTTCCGCGGATTGGGCATCCGGAAAGTCGCGTGTGCCGCCCTCCATCACTGTCTGCTCGGGAAGAAACTTGCGCGTCGCGGGGTTCGGAGTCGTTTCGGTACGGATCAGCATGCGCGCGATGTGGCGGTTGTCACGGGATCTGGCGGCAGGTCGCTTCCATCAGTTTGCCGGTGAACTGGTCGCCAAGATCGATCTTGTTGGCGAGGGCGTCATATTCCGACGCAAGCTGGGCGTGAATATAGGCCACGAGTGGCTCGTCGGCGTCTTTCATCAGCCAACGTTCCTCGATTGCCCGAGCACGATAATAATCCGAGTCTTCCGGCCGCATGACACCACCGCAAATCAGCTGACCACGATAGGCGGTTAACTGCTGGAGTTAACGGTGGTTCCAAGGCCTAGCCCAAAGGCGGTGCACCCGCGATGATCCAGCGGGTCACGGCAATCCCGGCGAGTAGACACAGGATTGCCATCCAGCCTTTGCCGGGCCGCATCGCCTCAGTGGACGAGCCGAGCTTCGCTTTCCCCGTGACCATGGGACCGACCAATTTCTTGCCGAGGGCGACGCGGTAGAAAATGATCGCCGCGATGTGCAGCGCGATGAGGGCCAGCAGCAGGTTGAACGTCACCTCGTGGAGATCGTGCGCGGCATCCGACACGTCGTAGCTGACCAGCGAGGCAAGGGGCCCTTCGACCAGGCCGTCGTCGTCGGTCTGAACCAAGCCCGTGCCGACCTGTACGAACAGCAGGCCGAGCAAGGCAATGACGCTGAGCGCACCGAGCGGCGTATGGCCGACACCGGGCCAGCTCTTCATCTTGCCCATGTAATCCGCGATCGCCTGCGGGCCGCGAACGAAGCTGGAGAAGCGCGCAGTGGAGCTCCCAAAGAAGCCCCACAGCAGTCGAAAGATCAGTAGGGTAAGGACTCCGTAGCCCGAATAGAAATGCAGGTCGTCCTGGCCCTGCTCAGCAGTCCACCAGCTAAAGCCGATCAAACCAACCAGCATCCAGTGGAACAGCCGCGTGGGCAGATCCCAGACAGTGAGCTTTGCGGGTTGGACGGTGGGAGTATCCACCGGCTGCGGCTCGCTCAATCCTTCTCGCGGTACAGATCGTGGCAGGCCTTGCAGCTCTTGCCGAGATTACCCTGCGCGGCGCGGATTGCGGCAACGTCATTGCCCTGGGCGGCCGTCTTGAAAGCGGCTGCGGCGGCTTCGAAGTCCTTGGCCTTGGCGGCGAAATCGTCCGGCTTCTGCCAGATCTCGGCCTTCGCATCGGTCTTGCCGACGTCGGGACCCGTTCCTTGGGGGAACCAGGTCTTCACCTGCGGAGCGAGTGCTGCGATCACGTCGGCGTTCGCACGCACCTGGGCAAGGTCCGGATTATCACCCTTCAACTCTCGCCCGACGACTTTCATCGCGTCGCCGATTTTCTCATAATTTTCGTGCCGCTCCTTCATCAGCGCAAGCGCCTGCTCCTTCTGGAGCGGCGTGCCGGCCGTGCGGGCGGCGGCCTCCTCGATCGCGATGCCAGCTTCGGTCCCAGTGGCATTCGCCTCGGCAAGCGTCGTGTTCGCCTCCTCTCCACCTTGGCTGCAGGCAGTGAGAAGCGAGAGAGTTGCGAGGGCGGTCAGAGCGACGAAACGCATGCGATCTCCTATTCTTGTGCGGGGGCTTTCCAGCTGTCGTCCAGCATCTTGATGATCCCGGAGAAGTCTTTCGACCCGCCGCCGAGATTGACGAACCGTTGGTACAGTTGTTCCGCTTCGGAGCCCAACGGCGTGTAGGCGCCTGCGTGCTGCGCCGCGTCCATCGCCAGCTTCAGATCCTTGAGCATGAGCGCTGCGGCGAACCCGCCATCATAGTCGTGATCGGCCGGCGTATCCGGGCCGACGCCGGGGACCGGCGTGTAGCTAGTCATCGACCAGCT
>Ga0247822_10001736_pt1 | contig 13554 bp, 13 predicted proteins | sample 13C_Cellulose_Da_FD_192423 | JGI IMG/M metagenome (GOLD analysis project Ga0247822, IMG submission 192423) | Soil microbial communities from agricultural site in Penn Yan, New York, United States - 13C_Cellulose_Day30 | ecosystem: Environmental > Terrestrial > Soil > Agricultural land | place...
GGCCCGACACGATCCAGCCGGGCCGCCCACCCGACTGCACGACCTCGAAGGCCGCCGTCTATGGCGATGGCCTGCTGGGAGGTGCCGCGATCGCTACGTCGCTCTTCCTCGGCATCGCCGCGCTCGCGAAGGAGGCCGAGCTCGGCGACGACGAGACGAACGACCTCGCGTACGCGACGCTGTTCACGTTCTTCGGCAGCATCGGGTTCTCCGTCTCCGGCATCGTCGGCGGCGTGCGCGTGCGCAGCTGCCGGCGCGCGCACGATCAATGGCGCTTGCAGCAAGCGCTGCCGCCCGGGGCGTCTCCATATACGCCGCCGCCACCTCCGTACGCGCCGCGATAACACCACGAGGCGTGCCCCGCGCAGCGCGCGCGCTCCCAGAGGTGACAGCGTAGTGCACCATCACGACGTCATCGCCGGTGGGGTCCGTCAGCGTCGAAGTTCCGACCTGCCCTGCCCCATTGCCGTCGACGACACCGAGGTCGATCGAGATCGGCCCTGCCGCGGCCGCAGGTGCGGTCCAGCTGAAGGTCCACGATGTCTCGTCCACGGTGAAGGTGTCGGTCGCGAGGATCGCCGCGCCGCGGGTGTAGAAGCTGCTGGAGTCGAATCCTCCGAGCGCACCCGCGGCTGCACCATCGGCATCGAGCGTGCTGACCACGATGCCGTTGAAGTTGGATCGCGTCGCGGAGATCCCGAGCTGCGATCCGGGATCGACCATGGCGACGGCGATCGTGTACGTGGCCCCCGGCGTGTACACGTGCTGCGAGAGCAACTCCGGCGGCTGCGACGTGACGTCGACACGCAGCCGGCCCGGCGCGTCGACGTGGCACGCCGTGCAGTCCCAGCCGCGATCGCGGCGGGATCCCGTGTAGAACAAACCGCCCGCGCCACCGCCGCCGGATGCGCGATCGAACAGCTTGCCCGCGTGATAGGCGGACGCGGTCGCTGGCGCGAACACCCCCGCTGCGAGCACGAGGACGATCAGAGAGTGCTGCCGGGCTCGATGCATGTGGTTGGGTCCTCGGTCGCGCCGTTGATCCACCGGGCGATCGTCTGGTAATCGGGATCGGCGGTGTCGCGGAACACGTTGCCGCCGCCATAGAGCGTCGCGCCGCGGTGGAACGCTCCCCCCGCGGCCTGCTCGAGCGGCTTGCGCAACAGCAGACTTGCCTCGGGGCGTTCCAGGTCGACGAAGGCACGCGCCGCCTCGTAGTTGTGTGCGCGCTCGGTGTCGCGCATGAACACGTTGCGCTGAGTCTCGTCGCCCCCATCACGCAGCCGGTTGCGCGAGTACACGCGGAAGTAGCGTGCGGGATCGCCGTGACATGCGAGCTGCCCGCAATACATCGCGAGCACCGGCTGCACCTTGCAGTCGAAGTACACGCGATCGAGCTCCGCCGGTGTGCGCGGCGCATCGAGGTCTGCCGTGCAGCCGGCGAACAGCACCGACGCGGCGAGCAACCTCACAGCGCCCATACCAACCCCAGCATCGCGATGAAGCCCGTGCGCCGCGGCAGGCGCGCAAACTCGGGGAACCGTAACCCGAACACCGTGACCGACGCGTCGAGCGCGAGCGTCTCGCCGATCCAGCCCGCGCGCACGCCGACGAACAGGTCCTGGAACGTCGACAGCTCGCGATCGGCCGTCATGTACATGCGAGGCCGGTCGTAGACGTCCTGATAGAACGTCGCGCCCTGCTGCGCGTACACGCGTCCCTGAACCGCGAGCTCCCACGGCTCGAGCCCGACGACGACTTCACTACCGGCGGTCAACGAGCGCACGCCCCAGTCATCGCCGTACGCGCGCGCGTGGCTGCGCACCGCGGTGTCGCGCAAGAGGTGATGGTTCCACCGCATCGTCAGCGCGTGCCGCCACCGCTCGCCAGGCGCGACCTCTGGAAACGCGAGCGGCGCCCCACCCATCACATCGGCGACGTACGCATAGCGATACGGACTCGCCTGATAGCCGCGCGCACGAGACCCGTCGTACGACGCGGTGAACACGTCCTTCGGGCCGCCGACCCACACCGCGCGCAACGTGCCGCCGAGCACGCGCATGCGCTCGTGGAAGTTCGCGTCGTCGGCGCGACCGACGCGGTTGTCGACGAAGCTCGCCCCCGCGGCGAGCGTGAGGTTATGGCGAAACACGTCACGCGATGCGCCCGCGCTGACCGTGTGCGAGTCCCAGTCGTGCTCGTGCGAGTAGATGTAGTCGACCGAGGCCGTCGTCGTGCCGTCCGCGTACGCGACGCCGCCGAGCACCTCGGAGCGCAACTCGGTCCACCGCTCGGTCGCGGCGGAGATCACATCGACCGACGCGCTGCTCACGGCATCGGCGACATAGCGGCCGGCGATCACCGTGTGCGCCGTCGGCTTGCCGCGCACGGCGACGGTGCTCGTGCTGATCACCGTGTGATCGTCGTCGACGTACGCCGCCGTGCGCGCCGCGACCGTGGCGTGCTCTCCTTCTGGCTCGGCGTACGCCCGAGCTCCCAGTGCAGCGAGCGCGAGCGCCGTCAGTTGCAACCGCAACCGCCGCCGCCCCCCTCGTAACCGCCGGTGGATCCCTCGCGGTACGAGTACACGTGCTGCTCGAGCATGGTCGTCTCGGGCCGCGGATTGAACTGCATCTTGCTCTTCGCCAGCTTCTCGCGCTGGTAGGCCTTCACACCGCACCCGCCGGCGAGCACGAGCGCGAGCACCGCCGCGATCGCCGTCGTCATGGCCCCTCGCGCAGCGGCAGCGTTCGCTCGAGCGTGTCGTCGCCGAGGCTCGAGTCACCGCTGGTGTCGCCGTCGACCATGCCGAGGTGCAGCGTCAGATCACCGCGGCCGGCCGCCGGCGCGACCCAGTCGAACGTCCAGCTCGTGAGCTGCTTGTGATCGAGCGGCAGGATGCCGTGACAATCGCCGTACATGAACGTCGTCTTGCCGGCGGGCGACACCGCCCCGGCGCCGCCGGGATACGGGTTCTGCGCCGGGCACGCATTCGTGTCCTGTCCCGCGTCGGCGATGAACCGCCCGGCACGCGCGCCGCTCTGATCTTCGATCGTCACGGCGACACCGTTCTTGTTCTCGCCCGCGACCGCGGGGAACCGATGCTCGCCGGTCATCGCGACCGTGATCGTGTAGCGAGTGCCCGGGACGTACGCGTCCTCGCCGTTCTTCTTCACGAACGCCGGGTTCGCCGTCAGCGTCATGCCGATCTGGCCATACGGCGTGGTGCCCTTGATGTGGCAGTGCGAGCAGCGCAGGCCTTTGTCGGAGCGCCCGCCGGTCCCGTACAACCCGCCGGCGCCAGCGCGGTTCTGGCCGGCGACGCCGGTCGCGGACTCGTGCCATGAGCGGTTGAAGGGGAACGCGACGACGGTGCCGCCGCCGAGCGCGAGCAACAAGATCGCCGAGATGCTGGTTCTGGATCGCGTCATCGTCGCCTCCTCAGTTCATCGAGTTGCAGGGAGCCCCGCGGGTCGCACCGTCGAGCCAGGACTTCACGGCCGTGTACTCGGAGTCGCCGGCGCTCCACATCACCATCCCCGCATGCGCGAAGCCGCCGCCCGCTTGCGGTTGTCGCAACAGCTCGGACTCCGCCATATCGGCGAGCGGGGCGCCCGTCGCGTCGAGTGCGAACCCGCGTGCGGCGTCGAAGCTGCGACGTCGCTCGTCGGGCAGCTGCGGCACCGTCCAGCACCGGCACTCGATGCCTCCGATGCACATCTCCGACGGATGCTGCATGCCCGCACCGCTGCAGGACCCCGGTTCGGTGATCGTCTGTCCCGTGATGCGGAGCCGGCCACGCGCATAGATGCGATAGGCGCGTCCTGTCTCCGTTCCGTGACAACCGAGCATCGAACAGTTACGGGTCAGCACCGGCTCGACGTCGCACTCGTACGCCTGCGGATCGAGCGCGGGCAGCGTCGCGGACGCTGCGGGCTTGTGCTCGACGGTGCCGCACGCATTGAGATCCGTGCACGTGCGCATGCCCTGATCCGAGACGCCGTCCGTCGTCCACGGCGTGCACTCCCACGCCTCGGTGCACGTCCGCATGTCGGGATCGTCTCCCCCGTCATCGCCGCTTGCCTGCTCTCCACTGCAGCTCGCGATGAGTGCGAGCAGCATCGCCGTGCATCGTGACGTTCGCATGGGCGCGCACGCCCTGCAGTGGTCAGGCCACCGGCTATCGTCGCTGGATCGCTCGCGCGGTCTCGTGGACGCCGCCAACCGCGTTGGCGTTTTGGGTCCGCGTCATGACATCGCTGCCAACGCAGGCTGTGCGCGAACGTCTTCGACTGACCGCAGCTGCACAGCCAACCGCGATGCTCGGTGAAGCCGCGCGGTCATCCGCGCACGTCCGAAGTCCTCCCAGCGAGGCGCGCGCACGCGGCTTGCTTGATGAGCCATCGTGCCGATGCTCGACGATCGCGAGCTCGCCGCGGCCCTCGTCCGCCATGCGCGTGCGTCGCATCGCCTGCGCTTCGAGATCGCGACGCTGTTCGGTGATGCGCACCTCGCTCGGACGATCGAGCGCGACCTCGGCGCACGCTCTGGCGTCACGCGCGTCCGCGCGAATCCTCGCTCCGGGCGCGTCCTCGTCGAGCTGGCGCCCGATGCTGCGATCCTCTCGGAGCTCGAGCACTTCGCAGCCCCCGTGGTCCGCCGTCGTGAAGGCGCTCCGGTTGGTGCAGCCGAGGCGCACTCACTAGATCCTGCAGTCGTGGTGCGCGCGCTCCGCTCGTCGGCGCACGATGGGCTGCACGTCGATGAAGCGAAGCGGCGCCTCGCACGGCACGGCGAGAACGTCCTCGACGGTCACCGCCCAACATCACGGCTCGCCCTCGCCGCGCGCCAGTTAGCGAACGTCCCGACGGCGATCTTGCTCAGCTCCGCGCTTGTCTCGGCGGTGTTCGGCGACCTGATCGAGGTCGGCGCGATCGTCACCGTGGTCGGACTCAACGCGACCATCGGCTATCGCATGGAGCGCACGAGCGAGCTCTTGCTCGAAGCATGGCGCACCGCCGAAGTGGGCAACGCCGAGGTGATCCGCGACGGGCGCCCGATGCGTGTGAACGCGGCGGCGCTGGTGCCCGGCGATCTCTTGCTCGTTCGCGCCGGCAACATCGTGCCGGCCGACGCGCGCATCGTCGAGGAGCATCGGCTGCTCGTCGACGAGAGCGCGCTGACGGGTGAGAGCGAGGCGGTCGAGAAGTCGATGAACCCGGTCGCGCAGTCCGCCGCGCTCGCGGATCGCATCGGCATGCTGTATCGCGGAACGACCGTCGTCGGCGGCCATGCCCGCGCCGTGGTCACCGCGACCGGAGAGGCGACGGAGCTCGGGGCCGTGCAGCGCCTCGCCTCGGCGGCACGCAGCCCGAAGGCCCGGCTGGCCTCTCGACTCGACGCGCTCGCGGGACGGCTCGCGTGGTCGGGCGCGCTCGCATCGGGCGTTTCGGCGCTCGCGTCGATCGCGTGGCGGCGCTCGGCGCGCGACGTCATGCGCGATGCCGTCGCGCTCAGCGTCGCAGCCATCCCCGAGGGCCTGCCCGTCACCACGAACGCTGCGCTCGTACGTGCGATGGCGCGGATGCGCCGGCGCGGCATCGTGGTCCGCCGGCTCGGCACCACGGAGGCGCTCGGCGGCATCACCGTCGCCTGCGCGGACAAGACCGGTACGCTGACCGAGAACCGGATGCGGCTCGAGGCGGTCTGGATCGAGGGCCGGCGGCTCGAGCGCTCGTCGATCACCTGCGCGCGCGTCCCCGTTGGACCGATCGCGGCGCTGCTCGCGGCGTCGGTGCTGAACAGTGACCTCGATTACCACCGCAATCATCACGGCTGGCACGTCACCGGCAGCTCCACCGAACAAGCGCTCGCGCATGCGGCGATCGCCGCCGGCATCGATCCGATCGAGCTGCGATCGCGGTTTCCGCGCCGCCGCCTCATCGAGCGCAGCGACCAGGCGCGTTACGTAGTGAGCGAGCACGAGCTCGCCATAGGCGGCACGCTCGCCGTGGTCAAGGGCGCACCGGAGCAAGTGATCGAGCTATGCGAGATCATGGACGGCCCGATCCTCGAGGAGAACGCGCGCATGGCTGCAGCTGGGCTCCGGGTCCTCGCGGTCGCTTCGCGCGCGGACGCCGCGCCGTGGCGGTTCCTCGGGCTCGTGGCGTTGCGCGATCCGCTACGCTCCGGCGCGGCCGATGCGATTCGCGGCGCCGCGCATGCCGGTATCCGCACCGTGATCCTCACGGGCGATCAGCGCCCGACGGCGGAGGCGATCGCGCGCGAGGTCGGCCTGACCGGCGAGGTGATCGAGGGCAGCGAGCTTCCGGCCGTCCTCGCCGACGACGAGCGCCTGCGCCAGATCGCCGTCGTCGCGCGCGTCACACCGAGCGACAAGGTCGCGGTGATCGAAGCGTTGCGCGCGGCGGGCGAGATCGTGGCGATGGCCGGCGATGGCATCAACGATGCGCCCGCCCTCCACACCGCCGACGTCGGCATCGCCGTCGGTGCGCGTTCGACGGACCTCGCGCGCCAGACCGCCGACATCGTCCTCGAGCACGAAGACCTGCGCTCGATCCTCGCCGCGATCGGCGAGGGCCGCATCGTGCAGGACAACCTGCGTCGCTCGGTGCGCTTCCAGATCGCCGGCAACCTCGGCGAGCTCCTGCTCATCACCGGAGGAGCGCTCGTCGGCCGACGCGTCATCTCGCCGCTCGGCGTCCTCTGGATCAACCTCCTCACCGACAGCCTCCCCGGCCTGGCGATCGCGCTCGAGCCCGGTGAACCGGATGTCCTCTCACGTCCGGCCGCGCCACCGGGCGCGCCGATCCTCGACCGAGACGACTGGCGCCGGATCGCGCGCGCCGGCAGCGCGATCGCCACCGTCTCGGGCATCGCGGCGCTGTTCGGTGGGCCTCTCTCGGCGTTCGCAACGATCGGTGCGTCACAGTTCGGCTACGCGGCCGCACAGCGCACCACCGATCGCGTCGAGAACGACCGCAGGTTCGCGGCGCTGATCTTCGGCTCGGCCGCGCTCCACTTCGCCGCCGTCGCGCTCTCGCCGGCGCGCCACCTGATGCGGCTCGCCGGTCCACTGCCGGCCGCACTCGCGAGCTTCGCGCTCGCGCTCGGCGCGCCGCTCTACCTTGCCTCGCGCGCGGGGGGCCAGCTCGTGATCACGCGCCGCGCCCGCGGCAAGGGAAAGGACCGGACCCCATGAAGTTGCACGTGCCCTCGTTCTTGATCGGTGTGTCGCTCGGCGCGGGCGGCGCGGCGATCGCGCCGCGGATGCGCGCGGTCGCGCTCGAGATCGCGACCACGTTCTACAAGCTCGGCGATGCGATCGTCGTGCGCGTCGCGCGTGGCCGCGAGGATGTCGCGGACCTGCTCGCCGAGGCCAAGGCGCGCGCCCGCGGTCAGCTCTCGCGCGTCGTGACCGTGCACGCGGAGGCATGACAATGCGCTACCTCCAGCTCGTCCATACCGTCCCCGGCCGCACGCGGCTGCGCTGCCCCTCCCTGCGCAAGGAACCCTCGCTCGTCACGCGCGTCGCCGACGAGCTCGCCGCCGTCGCCGGCGTTCACGAGGTCAAGGTGCGCCCCTTCACCGGCAGCATCCTCGTGTTCCACGATCGCGACCTCTCGAGCTCGACGCTGACCGACGTGGCCCAGCGCGTCCTCGCGTGCGACCTCGTGCTCGCGCGGCACGAGCGTCCGCCCGTCGACGGCGGCGTCCCCGAGCTCGCGAAGATCGCGCGCCTCGCAGCCTCCGCGTTCCGCGACATCGATCGCGACATGCTGCGCGCTTCGCAGGGCAGCCTGGACCTCGGCACGCTCGCGACGCTCGGGTTCTTCGGCGCCGGCGCGCTCCAGCTCGCGTACGAGCGCGAGCTCGAGATGCCGCCGTGGTTCAACCTCGCCTGGTGGGGCTACCGCACGTTCATGACGAACGAGCAGGACGAGATCTCGAGCATCGACGACGAATAGGTCGACTACGTCGCGATCGGTGCCAGACGCCCACGCGCCGCTTGCAGGATCGCCCTCGCGCGTCGTTGCAGCTCGGGCGACATCCGCGCGAGCTTCTCTCGCGCGCTCACGCCCTCGGCCTGCAGCGTGGTCGCGCCCGGCGCGCCCGCCTGCGAACCTGTCTTTCCGACGAGCGCCGCCACACCGGCCCCGATCACGACTCCAACCGCGAGCTCGAGCCCGCCGATCAGACCGGCCCCCGCGGTGCCGAGCACGGCGAGCAACGGGTGGCGGCGAACGAAGCCGAGCGCCTGCTGGGACGTCGCCTTGCCCGGCACGGTCTCCCCCGTCCGCTGCATCCCCAGTGCGCCCTTCTCGGTGACGTTTTCTTGGATCTTCTCGTCGATGGGCTTGTCCATGATGCGCCCCATCGATGCATCCCATGTACCTCGCCCCGTGACGGAGGCGAGGCGGTGTTGTGACCGCCCCGGGGTCTGTGCTAAAAGCTCCGGCACCTGGAGCCATAGCCAAGTGGTAAGGCAATGGTCTGCAAAACCATCATTCCCCGGTTCAAATCCGGGTGGCTCCTCCAAGCTCTCCGAGCATCCCGCTGCGACTGATCACGACGCCGTGTAGGTCTGCATCGCCGAGGCTGACGCGCCCGAGGTCAGCTGTCTCCATCGAGCTGCATCGTGCGAAAACTACACGACCGCGTGTGGGCATGCGCGTTGCTCACGCGCATGCCCATGCGTCTGGGGCTTCGCAGCGTCGCGTTCTGTGCGTTTCTCTTCGCGTGTGGGCCGCGGGAGACCGGTGATGACACCGGCGGCGCGGATGCCGCTCCAGGCTCGCCGAGCCTGAAGGTCACGATCTCGTCGCCCCAGATCCACTGGGTCGACGGCGTGGCCGAGCAGCCGATCCTGATCGCGACGCTGATCGCCCCGGATGGGACCGAGTCGGTGGTGACCGGTCAGGCGGCGTTCGAACTTGCGCCCGCCGGCATGGGCGACGTCGAGGCCGACAAGGTCGTGGTCACCGGCGACCTCGCCGGGCCCGGCATGGTCAACGCGGTCTACGACGGCTTGCTCGCCAGCGTGCCGGTCGAGGTGTTCGTCACGCAGACGGTGACGGGCACCGCCGATGCGAGCGCGGCGGCGCTGTTCGCGGGCGCGACGCTCGACACGTCACAGACGCTCCAGGTCGCATACCCGCCGGCGGGCGCGCTCATCCCCCCGAACCTCGGGGAGATGGACGTCCACTGGCGCGACGCCCAGAGCAAGGATGTCTACGAGGTCCAGCTGTCGGGCGGCTTCGTGACGCTCAGGACGTACGTCGCGCGGATGGGCGCCGCGACCTGGCACACACTGGCGCCCGAGCTGTGGTCCAAGCTGTCGAGCGGCGCGCGCGGCGTCGACCTCACGGTGCGCGTGCGTGGCCTCGCGACCGCCTCGCCGTCGACGTACATCGAGGGCAGCGAGCAGGTGCGCATCGCGAGCGAGGATGTGCGCGGCGGCGTGTACTACTGGAACACCACGCAGGCGGGCGTGATGCGCTTCGACATGAAGACGCCGTCGACGCCGCCGGAGAAGTTCTGGCCGCAGCCCGGGCAGACGGGATGCGTCGGCTGCCATGCGGTGTCGCGCGACGGCACCGTGGTCGCGTACCGCCAGGACGGCGGCAACATGAACTACGGCAACGCGCTCGCGGTGGAGGGGTTGGCGAAGAAGCTGACCGACAACTCGCAACAGTGGAACTACGCCTCGATCCACCCGAACAACACGGACATGTTCATCACCACGCAGGACGGCCTGCACCGCACCGACCTGTCGACGGGCATGACCACGCCGCTCTACACCAGCTCGCGCATCTCGCACCCCGACGTGTCGCCGAGCGGCACGCAGATCGTCGCCAGCCAGCCCACGTCGGGCAGCAACAACGGCTGGGAGGTCTACATGAACGCGGGCGGCCTCGTCGTGTTCGACTACGACGCGGTCGCGAAGACCGTGAGCGCGCCGCGCACGCTCGTCGCCTCGAGCGGCTCGGCGTTCGCGTACTACCCGTCGTTCTCGCCTGACAACCACTGGGTGCTGTTCAATCGCGCGTCGAGCGACGACGCCTACGACAACCGCGATGCCGAGCTGTGGGTCACGCCCGCCGACGGCACGGGCGCGCCGATCCGGCTCGTGGACGCCGAGGTCGCCGCCACCTACAACTCGTGGCCGAAGTGGACGCCGTTCTCCGTCGACGAGCTGACGTCCGGCGGCGGCACCGAGCCGGTGATGTGGTTCACCGTGGCATCACGCCGCCCGTTCGGCGTGCGCTCCGACGCCGCGCAGAAGCCGCAGCTGTGGCTCGCGCCGTTCTACCCGCAGCGCGCCGCGGCCGGCCAGCCCGCGTCGGGCCCCGCCGTCCGCCTGCCCTTCCAGTCACTCACCGAGGGCAATCACATCGCGCAGTGGACCGAGCAGATCGTCGTGATCCAGTAGCACTCAGTAGTTGAGCTGCGCCTGCAGGCGCACGAGGACGCCGCGCTCCTCGACGCCATCGAGCTCGCGACTCGCGATATCGACCTCAGCGGTCAGCTCGATCACCTTGCGGAACTGCCACTCGCTGCCGATCACGAGCTCCTTGACGACCGAGTGCGGCGCGAGCGTCTGGTGCTTGAGCCCGCCGTTGTAGTAGCCGGCGCGGACGAACGGGAAGAAGTCGCCCACGTGCGCGAGGACCATCGCGTAGCCGCCGTGCAGGCCGCGAACCTCGACCGTGTCGGTCGCGAGGTCGTGCTCGGGGCCCTTGCCGATGTTGTACTCGGCCTGGAAGCCGATCGGCTGCGGGTACAGCACCAGCGACGCCTCCGCGCGCATGTCGCGGAAGTTGCCGGCGCTGCCGGTTGGCGTCGCGACGTTGAACTTGCCGACATACCCCGCGGCGCCGAGCTCGAGGATCTGCGAGCCCAGCGTGAACGGATAGGTCACGCGCGCCACGACGTGGCGGTTCTCGTTCTTGTCGTCGACGTTGATCCCCTGGCCGTTGTAGATGCCGACGCCAACCACGCCGTAGTCACCCGAGCCCTTGAGCCCGCTGTCGACGAGGTGCTTGAACAGCGCGCGAGTCTGCTTCGGCTCCCAGTACGCCATGAGGCCGAGGTCGCGCTCGCCGGGCACCGCCGAGTTGATGCCGTCGGAGCGATCGAGCGGCGCGCGGTTCTGGCTGGACTGCATGTTCTCCCAGCCGAACGGGATCTTTTGCTGGCCGAGCCGGAACCGGAACGTCTTGTCCTTGTCGAGGAAGATGTCGCCGTACCAGTCACGCATCTTCACCTCGGCGCCGGCGAAGTCGGCCTGCAGGTAGACCGCGAGGAACGACGTCACGTCGCCCGACACCACGAGGCGCGCGCGGCGGATCGAGAAGCTGTTGTCCTCGACGTTGGCCGAGTCGCCGAGCCGGTTGCCGAGGTCCTCGTTCGAGGCGTACAGCCGGTTGAACCGGAACTGTGCGTAGCCGCGGATGGTGAACCGCTCGTACCAGGGCTTGTGCTTGGCGTCCGGCTTGGCCTCCGCCTCGGCTTCGGCTTTGACCTCGGGCTGCGACGCCGGAGCGGGCGCTGGCGCAGGTGGTGACGCCTCAGGGGCGGCGGGTGGTGGCGACGGAGTGGGCTCGGGCTGGGCGCGCGCGGAGCCAGCGACCCCGAGGAGGATGGGCAGTGCGAGCCAGGAAGTTCGCGGCGACACGTTGGTCGCACGATGACCTCCGAATGTGACGGCAGCGCAACAGCCCTACGACGTTTTGTCCCTCCGCTCCCGCGTTATTCCTTGTCGTCGGCGACGTTGATGGTGAACCCCAGCTTCTGCAGCGCCGCCTTGAGCTCGGTCTTCTGGACCGCCTTCATGTAGGCCTCGAGCGGCTCGACCTTCTTGGCCTTCACGAGCTCGATGAGCGAGTCGTTGAGCGTGATCATGCCGACGTCGCGGCTGGTCTGCATCACCGACGGCAGCTGGAACGTCTTCGCCGTGCGGATCATGTTGCGCACCGCGCTGGTGCCGATCAGGACCTCGTACGCGGCGACCCGCCCACCACCGATCTTCTTGCACAAGGTCTGCGCGATCACGCCGCGCAGCGACTCGGCGAGCATCTGCCGCACCTGCGCCTGCCGGTCAGCGGGGAACTGGTCGATGATGCGATCGACCGTCGACGGCGCGGTGGTCGTGTGCAGCGTGCCGAACACGAGGTGACCGGTCTCGGCCGTCTCGACCGCGATCGCGATGGTCTCGAGGTCTCGCATCTCGCCGACGAGCACGATGTCGGGATCCTCGCGGAGGGCGGCGCGCAGCGCGTCCTTGAACGAGCGCGTGTGCACGTGCACCTCGCGCTGGTTGACGAGGCACTTCTTGTTCTCGTGCACGAACTCGATCGGATCCTCGATCGTGATGATGTGATCCGAGCGGTGCGAGTTGATGTAGTCGATCAACGTCGCGAGCGTGGTCGACTTGCCGGAGCCCGTCGGGCCGGTGACGACCACGAGGCCCTTGGTGAGGTAACAGAGCTCGAGCACCTTCGGCGGCAGGCCGAGCTGCTCGGGCGACAGGATGTTGAATGGGATCGCGCGAAACACCGCGCCGGGGCCGTGACGATCGCGGAACATGTTGGCGCGAAACCGCGAGAGGCCTTCGATCGAGTGCGCGAAGTCGGTATCCGAGCGCTCCTCGAACTCCTTGCGGTTCTTCTCCGGCGCGATCTCGTAGAGCAGGGAGAGCATGAGGTCCGGGGTGAGCACCGGGAACCCGGGGACCGGCTTCATCTCGCCGTCCTTGCGCACGAGCGGCGGCATCGTGCACGACATGTGGAGGTCCGACGCGCCGAGGTTCTTCATCGCGCGCAGCATCTCGTCGATCTTCGGACCGCCGGCGCTCGCGCGCGGCACCGCTTCGGTCACCCGCGGCATCACCTCGGTCTTCGCGGCCTCGACCCTCGCGATCGGCTGTGTGTCGCGCGTCGAGAGCGCGGGGCGATCCGTCGCGTCGGGCACCGCGATCACGAGCTTCATCGCCGACGTCGATGAGGTGACCGTGCAGTGCACCGGCTGCGGCCCGCCCGCGTAGTCGAACGCCGCCGCGCCGGTGACGAGCAGATCGGCGAGCACGCTCGCGGGGGCCGCCTCCTCGACCATCGCCTGCAACGACGCGAACGTCAGCGTCTGTGTGGCCGCGCGGTCGCCGGTCGCCAGGCGCACCAGGATCTGCTTGCCGCTCTCGAGGATGATCGCGGAGGCGCCGAACTTGCTGAGGTAGCCGATATACGTGTCGATCGCGCCCATCGCACAACAATCGCACGTCGACTGGCCGACGAGCTATGCCAGCGCGGACTTCGCTTCGCGCGCCGTCGCGGCGACGGGATCGAGCGCCCAGTCGAGCGCGTAGTCGGCGACCGCCTCCCACCCGGGCGCACCGCATGTCCAGTGATCGCGCCCTGCCATCTCGTGATACGCGACGATTCCGGACTTGTAGTGCTCGAAGTTCCAGCGATTGAGCTTCGCCGGCATGGTGTGGTCCTCGGAGCCCGCGATGAACAGCAGCGGCGCGCGATCCTC
>Ga0247822_10001737_pt1 | contig 13550 bp, 8 predicted proteins | sample 13C_Cellulose_Da_FD_192423 | JGI IMG/M metagenome (GOLD analysis project Ga0247822, IMG submission 192423) | Soil microbial communities from agricultural site in Penn Yan, New York, United States - 13C_Cellulose_Day30 | ecosystem: Environmental > Terrestrial > Soil > Agricultural land | place...
CCAGACCGATCCCGAGCCGGCGAATCGTCGCCGGCCGGTGCCGCATTCCTTGCGTCATCGGACGTTCCCCTCCCCGCGTGCGGGCGAGTCACCTCGCCCACCTCCGGCCACGCGAATCGTCCGTGACGCGCGTCGCCGGTCCCTCCGAAACGTGGAGGGGTCGTATACGCGGGGCGTCGCGCCGATGCAAGCCCGCCTCGGCGCCACGGTCGATCAGTTCCCAGGAGCGACCGCGCCGGGCGGTGGGGCAGCCGGGACGGCCGGGGCGGGGCCGGGCAGCGGCAATGCGCCCGGGGCCGGCAGCGGGGCCGGAACCGGGGCCCCGCGACCCGCCGGACCGACGCCGCCGGGGGCGACTCCGGGCACGAGCCCCTCGGCGTTCTGCATCGAGTCCAGTTCCCGCTGCAACGGGAACGGCGGGTCGGGCGGGAAGTATTGCGGGTAATGCTTCAGGTAGTGCGGGCTCGGCAGGGTCATCCCGCCAAAGCCGGCTGGATAGGTCTGGCACCCGGTCAGCGCGGTGACAGCGACACCCAGCCCAGCCGTGCCTCGTACCAGCCAACGGCGTCCGATGCCCATTACAGCTCTCCCGGTCGGACCGCAGGTCGAGGCGTGCGGTGCTCTCGTCCCCACGGGTTGTCCAAGCTTGTCGGTTATATCGGCGGTAGCGAAGGGAAGGTTTAATCGGAATCCCATCGATGTCACGCTGCCTACGCACGGCACATGGTTGACCACATCGCCGGTCGCATCTAGGATTGCGGTTCATCCGTGCGGGGAGCGGAGGGCGGAATGAACGTCACGGAACGGCGACTGGCGTTACACCCGAGTTGTGTGTTGCAGCGGCACTGGGATCACGCAAACCGACCGCTTCCCCGACGCTGGGTCCTGCCGGACGGGACTGCCACCGGCACGGTGACTGCTGGTCCCGAGCACAAACCATTCGACTTCACCGCCCGGATGGCGCGTCTTTGTAGCGACGTGGCCGCCCGCTGCCCCGAGCTGGGGCACATCGATACGTCCGCGGTCCTCTTCAGCTTCACTTCCGCGCGGAACCGCAGCGCGTACGGCCTTCAGGCTCGCGTGACCCCGATGCGATTCCGGGACGGGGCCCTGACTCGGCGGGTCGCAGGAACGCTCTACCGCGTGCAGCAGTACTACGTCAGCGGGCGGGAAATGCTCTACCTCGTCACCTTCTGCCTGCCGCGGTTTCTCGACCAGACGCTCGAGGAGAAACTCGTCACCGTGTTCCACGAGTTGTACCACATCAGCCCGAACTTCGACGGTGACCTCCGCCGGCATGAGGGGCGATACGCGGTCCACTCGCGGTCGAAGCGGGCGTACGACGAACGCATGGCGACCCTGGCGCGCCGCTATTTGACCGGCCACCCCGACCCGGGCCGATGGGACTTCTTGAAGTCTCGGGCCGCACGGTTGTGGCGCGACCACGGTGGCGTGCATGGCGTGACCGTGCCGCGGCCGAAGATGGTGCCGATCGGCTGAACCCAATCGCTTATCTGTGGAATCCGGCGTCCTGTAGGGTGGGGTCGATTCTTCGAGGCCCACCTCGTTTGTGATTATGCGTAGATCAGGTGTCACCCAGCAGGTTCGGCACCTTCTCGCGGAGGTGTTCGATCTCCTGATGAGTTTCGCCGAGGTAGGCGAGTAGCCGCAAATCATCGCGGCTGACCGTGCCCCCCGAGAGCAACCACGCCCGCACCCGGAAGAGCTTGTAGAGTTTCACCAGTTTGCGGTCGCTGATGAAAATCTTGTCCTCCCGGACCAGGGTCTTGACGAGCCGCTGGTACTCCCGAAACACGTCGGCCGGGAAGAACAGCTCGCGGTCATTTTGCTCCTCTCCCCGGGCGTCGGTCTGGTGCCGGCCCAGTAGGAACGTGAGATACCGGTTGGCCTTCACCAGGTCGTCCAGGGAGCAGTGGCCTTCCGCCCACGGCTTCTGGTTGAGCCCGCGGTGCGACTCCGACCGGAGGCCGTAATCGATTAACTCTTGGAAGTGGTCATCCTGAACCGACCGGCTCTGCACCTTCAAGACGAATCGGTCCTTGAGGGCTGCCAGTTCCCCCTGCTCGGGGATTTCGTTGGTCGCCGCGAAGAGTACCTTGAGCGGGACCGCCTCGGGCTTCCCCTCCTGGTAGAACTTGCGCTCGTTGATGATCGTCAACAGGATGTTCAGGATGGCGGAGTTCGACTTGAAGATCTCATCCAGGAACGCCAGCCGGGCGGTGGGCAACTTGCCCTCCTTGCGGCGGATGTACCGTCCGGACTTCAGCTCCGCGATGTCGATCGCCCCGATGATCTCCGACGGCTCGGTGAATCGGGTCAGCATGTACTCGAAGTAGTCTTCCTCGTCTACGCCGAGGGCGTCCTTGAACTTGAGCACCAGGTCGGATTTGGCAGTCCCCGGCGGCCCGACGAGGAGCAACGGTTCCTGGGCGATCGCTGCCACCACCATCAGGTCGATGATCTCCTGCTTCTGGACGAAGAACCTGCCGAGCGAGGTGCGGAAGTGGTTGATTCGCTTCCGCAGACCGTCGGCCTCGGCCTGCAGGTCTGCCAGGTTCAGGTCTTCGACGGCCGGCTTCTTCACGACCATGTGACGGGTGGCCTCGGGCGGTGATGCGGGGTCAGGATGGTGAATTGTAAGCCGGACCACGGCGCGCGGGAACCTCGGTGCGGCCTAGACCAGCGCTGCCCCCAGGTCGCGGGCGATCCGACGGCGGATCAGGAATTCGTCATCGTCCAGCCACCCACGGACTTCGGGACCCAGGGCAAAATCGTCGCTGACCACTGCGCGGACGACGGTGTCGATCAACTCCAGTGGTTTGAGGGTGTAGTAGCGGTTGGTCGCGCCGTGCCGGGCCACGGTCCCGAGTTGTTGGAATAGTTCCTCCAACCGGCCCAGGGCGATCCGGGGCGGGGCGTGGCCGACCGCCGATGCGTAAGCGATGGCGGTTGCCGTGCGATCTCGCTCGTCGGGGATGGAGCCGACGATTAGCCGCCCGCGGACGGCGTCGAGCGCCTTCATCCCGGCGTCCTCATTGCCGATTGCGAACCAGCCGACGGCAAGTCCCAGCTCACGCGGACCAGGTGAGACGCCGGCAGTGAGGGTAGCCAGCAACCCGGTCGCGTCCTCGGTCAGACCGAGTCTGCGGAGTGTGCGGAAGAACCGTCCGGCTATGCGCTCGACGACCTGTACGACCGGGGCGTCGAGGGAGTCTGCTGCGGAACGGACTGCAGCGGCGACCTGGCGGAATGAGTCAGGCAGGTGTAAGTGGCCGGCCGTGTGTGCGGCGGCGGTAATCAGTCTCGTCCCGAACCGTCTCACCGCGGCGGCCGGGTCGAGGCCCGAGCCCGACAGCCGCACCCACTCCGGGATCAACTCCACCGCCCGTGATGCGTACGTGATAGTGATTGCCGCGGATGTGGGGTCGAGGCGAGGGCCGACCTCCAGCAGTGCGAACACCGCGCGGGGCAGGGTGATGGCGGTCGGGTCTGCACTGATCTCCGATAATACGTCCCGGACATCGGTCGGTTCCGGGGCGAGGTCCGGCCGGGCGAGTAGCCGGGTTAGTCGCTCGCCGAGTTTGTCCCTGCCGAGAAACCCTCCCAGGTCGCGACCCCGGTATGGGTTCACCAGATCCACCGGTTCAAGCACAACGCAATGTGCCCGCAGTTTTTCCACCGCATAGCGGCCCAGGTCGTCCAGTCGGGATAGCTCCGCGGCCGCCGCCAGTGGCAGGCCGGGTCGGTCCGGCCGTCCGTCCTCAGCGGACCGGATGCGTTCGCGGAACGCTGCCAGGAGGGCCCGGTGGACCGCAGGATCGACTCCGGTAGTGGCAGCACGACTCAGTGCGGCAGCGGCCTTCGCCTCCAGGTCACGCGCCCGGGTGCGGTCGCCGAGTCGGCTCAACCCCCAGGCGAGGAGCAGGTCGGCGTAGGCGGACGTCGCATCGGTCTCCGGGTCGATACCCGCCCATTGGAGTCGTCCGGTGCCGGTGTGTCGGCCGATCCAGCGGTGGATCGGATCGCGGACCCGGGCGAGCCAGTCCTTCGCGCTCAACCACTGGTCTCCGCCCGCAGTTCCCAGGAACCTCAAGAACGACGGCGCGTCCAGGTCCAGGCCCGGGCCGTTTTCGGTCAGTCGTCGGACTAGTCGGTCGCGGCGCCGGGCCAGGGCGAGGGTGTCTCCGCCGGTCAACTGGGATGCCGCCAGTCCGGCGAGCCAGACCGCACGCGCGGGCACGTCCGCCTCGTGGAGGTCGAGAAGGGCCATCACGCGAGGGAGTCGAACTGTCAGGTCAGCCGGAGGAGACGGCTGGGCAACGGACCAGACGAGGTAGGCCGCCGCCACCCGCGCTGCCTGGACCGGCGCGAGGGCGCCGAGGATCGCTTCGAGGTCCGTTCTGCCCAGGGTCAACTTGGCCGCCCGCGCTTCTGCCCGTAGCCAGTTGCCGAGGACGCGGCCGGACGCGGAGTCGTTGTCCCAGGTCGCATTCAGCCAGCAAGTGGAGGCAGCAGACGGGTTACCAAGGGCGTCATACACCGCGGCCAGTTCGGACCAAACCGGGGACCTTTCCTGCGGGGCGAGACGCGGAAGGTCGTTAAGGATCCGTTGTTCCAGCGCGCCGCGGAGTGCGGACCAGTCGTTCCCCCGCAGCAGTGCCTGTGGCGACGCTAGCATCTCGCCGACCCACCCTCCTTGTGGCGGATCCGCCTGGGGAGACTCGACGCTGGTCCGCGGCGTCGATCGAACCGGACCCGACTTACCACCGAAGAACCGCCCCCTGATCCGACCCAGCCAGCCATCGACTGTCGATTCGCGTGTCGATGTCGTGTTCGCAGCAGGGAATCGCGTCGGTGCGGTTCGATGGTCGTGACCAGCGCCTGCCGCCGGTCGGTCCGGTGTCGCTGAAAACTGTGGTAGGGCTAACGGGCCGAAACCAAATCGGTCGGCTGCTAGTAGTTGTCGGACCGGTGCCACGTAATTGACTAGTTCGGCGACAGGGCGAAACAGGCCCGAGGACACCCGAAGGACTTGAAACCCGACTGTGGGATCGGGCTCGACCCACACGGTGAGGTCTGGAAGGACACCCAGCAGTCGAGCCAGCGAACGAACTCGAATGGCGGGCCGGACCCTATGCCCTGAAGGTAGATACAAACTTGTTAGTTCCTCATGGGCGACAAGACCCCATGCACCGGAAGTAAGGTCGGGCGGCCGTATTTTGTCACTGACCGCGTGCAAGGCAATCCGGGTGCGGGAGCCGGGACCGCGGAAAACCGCGACACGGAACTCATGGAGCAAGCGTTCGCCGGTGTCACGGGCCAACTCGTACAAACTTTGGCGCGGATCGCCTGGGATCAGCCAGAGCGACTCCGGTCTGTGGTTGTCGGCGACCTTCCGAACCGTGATCTCTATTGGGATCTGGCCGACTGACACAGGGCCAGGCCGCCAGGACGATGACCGTTCGCGGAGAGGATAAGTCGCCGATTCGGGTCTAGCCGATGTCCCCGGTACGACCCGCCAACCGCGTTCTGGGTGAAGTAACAGGGTCGAGTCGGCCTGCGGGGTGACAGTCTCACCGAGCGGATGTTCCCAGCCAGCCAGCACCCACACCCGCGGTGCCTGCGGGACGTACACCTCGCCCGGGGTCCGATCGTCTGTCGCCAGGGAGAGGCCCGTGGAAACGGGGATATCACGGACGTGAAGCCATGCCCGATCAGAGTCAGGAACGAGATGGAATGATTGCGGTGGGGCCCCAAGTCGCGCGAGTTCCGCGGTCAGTCGAGCTAGCCCACGTTCGCCGATCTCGATGAGGGCCGGTCCGCACGGAAGGGCAGGGGCCGGACGTAGCGGCAAGAGTTCGGCCCACTGTGAAAGATCGTGGGTGAGCGGCCCGGACTCGAGTCCATGGATGGTAACGCCGATCCGGGTCAGGCCGGTAACTACGTCCTTCGTGATGTCAGCGGGAACTTCCGCCCATAGCCGGCCGTGTCGGTCGGTCGCCCCACGGACCGGGCGCCGGGCGACATCTGGCGGGACGATGCCGGCGGCGAGGGCCAGACGCAACGCGTCCGCGTTCGGGAAGCAGAGGACTGGCATCGTTGTCGAGCGACCGTGCGGCATAAGGGCAGGACCGGCGCCCTCACTACCACAATACCTCACAACCCGGCCAATGCCCGCTTCATGTCGCGGTGGATTCGGCGGCGGACCAGGTACTCGTCCTCGTCCAGCCAACGGCGGCCGGCAGGTCCGAGCGCGAAGTCGTCACTCACCACTGCCAGTACCGTTTCTTCTACCAGGTTCAGGTGGAACCGGGAGTAGAACGAGCTGCTGGTGAATCCGTTCTTAATCTTGCCAGGCGGCATCTTGCGGAATAACTCTTCGATCCGCGGCAGGCCCGAGTCCGCCGGCCCGTGGCCGAGAGCGGCGACGTATGCCTGTGCCAACAGGGTGTAGTCCTTCAGCTGGAACGGGCTTGGGTTCTGGCCGATCAGTTCATCTCGGGCCTCGTCCAGGATCTGAGTGGACTGGTCAGACAATCCGAACGCCAGCCACCCACCGGCCAGGTGGAGCAGACTCTGCAGGGCCTTGCCCCATTGATCCACGCGGGAGATGCTCTTCGTGTCCCGCGTTCGATACCTCGCGCGGACCTGCGACACTGGTTGCCCGCCGAGGATCAACTCCTGCATCCGACCGAGGAGTTTGTCGATCTCGTCCTTGAGCCCGAGTTTCCGCAGGCTGCGCAGGCACTGAGCGGCGACGACATTGATGAGTTCGTGCCGCTGGTCCTCCGGCTTGGCCCGGAGCAACTCGATGAACTGATCGACCAACTCATACACCTTCTCGCGTCGGTCGAAGTGCGCCGCCAGGAAGAGAGCCCGCTCCAATAGCTGACCCTGCTTCTTGGCCAGTTCGACGATCTGGGTTCCGGACTTGGAACTGGAACGCATCGCGTCCGGGACCAGACTGATCAGCTCGATACTGAACTGCTCTCCGACTCGTGTCGAGAGCGGCAGCGCCTCGTGCAGGACGAAGAACTGGAACTCGGTATTCGGCTTGCCACCGGTCGTCGTGCGGTACAGCTCCCGGATCGTTCGGACGAGGGCGTTCGGTTCTTTGATCCGTGGCAGCTCGGACAGTGCCTTGCGCAATGGGTCGTCCAGTTTCATCCAGGCTGCATACGGGTTGAGTTTCTCGACTGGCTCCAGAATCTCGGACTGCTCACGCATCCGGTGGATGACATAGTTGGCCTTGCCGTGCGGGGTGTTGTACTGCTCCTTTGACTTCGCCGCGATCCGGTCCAGTTCGTCGGTGAGTTGGGGATCGAGCGGACCGGTCGGTGGCTTCCCCGCCAGAGCCTGCTCCACCCGGGACCGAAATGCCTGGAACAGGAACTCGGCGGTGATCGCCCGATCCTCCCCCGGCTTGTACCCCCCGAGGACTTGCCTGGCGGATTCGACCAGTGCCCGGGCCGGGGTCGCCTCACCAAGCCGTGCCAGGCCGTAGGCGAACATCAGGTCAATGTAGCCGAGAGTTGCCCCCTGGTCGGACTGGCACGTCTGGGGCAGCTTCAAACTGGCGTCCGCCCAGGACCGGACGGACTGGTGCAGTTCGACCGCCTTGACCCGGACCTGCCGCAGGCGGTCGGAGTCCTTCAACCCGGCCGACCGAAGGAAGAACGGAAGGTCTCGTTCGGCGTTCACCCCCTCGTCCAGAAGCCGTTGGAGTAGTCGGTCGCGGACCCTGGCAAGGCCGAGGGTGTCGGCCCCGGTCAGCATCGCTAGCCTGGACGCGACTAGCCAGGCCGTGCGGATCGGCAGGCTACGCTCGTTCGCTTCCAGGAACCGCTTGATGACCGGAAGTCGTGCCGACAGCCATCCTGGGACCGGGTCCTGGTGGGTCAGCCAGTAGACCGTGGCGGCGAGTTGCCGGGTTTGCGCCGGCTGCGGGTCGGCCGTCTTCATGAGCCGGTCGAACTCAGTGGCCGTGACCGGGAGAACCTGGTCGCGGAATTCAGTCCGCAGCCACCCCTCGGCCCAAGCTCGAGGGGCTGTATCCCGCTCCCAGACGGCGTTCACCCAACACAGCGCCGCTTCGGACGGATGCCCGGCCCCGACATTCGCAGTCGCCAACTCCGGCCACAGGGCCAGTCGCTCGGGCATATCGAGCGGGCCCTCTAGTGTGAGGAACTCGTCTTCCAGCACCTTGCGCCGGGCCTCCCACTCGCTGGGCTTCCTCACCTCAATCTGCGTGTCCATTACCTGCGTCGATAGTCGGTCTCCTGGATCGGCGGGCTTCTTCGTCGGTGCTTTCGGGCCGGAATCGGTCAGCGGCGTGTCGCTGGTGCTGGCCTTGGGACGGCGCTTCCCCTTGCCTCCGTCCCCTGGATCTCGGGGCGGCTTGTCCCCCTCGGCGCAGACGAAGTGCTCGAAGTCGAACCGGGTCGCTTCAACCCACGCGACCAGCGGGGCGTGGTTCGTCTCGATCACATAATCGACCCAGTCTTCCAGCGGGCGGAACGAGTCCTCCGGCAGCGTCTCCGGGGTGAAAGCGCCGTCCGACCCGGGGTATAGCCAGACCAGTTGATCGGTGTCGTCGGCGAGCAGTTTTCGGACCGCGTCGCGGCGGAGGGTCGGGTGGATGCGAGTTCCAGCGGGCAGATACAGGTTCGGGAGCTTGTAGTAGGGCTTGAACCCGACGGCGTCGGTCAGCGGGAGCACTGGAGGGGCCATCTTCGATGCGGTGACGCGCAGCACGATCACCGTCTCCCCCGCCGGCGAGGTGGCGACGGCGAACTTGAGTCTGTGGGTCAGCCGCTCGTCGGCGTCGCGGACGAACGTGTCGAGTTGGTCTGCGGCGTCCCCGCGAAGGATCCACATTTCTGGGGTGTCGGCCGCGTTCCCGGCCGTTAGCCGCAATGGCACAACCAGTTTGTCCGCGACCGGTTCCTCGGTCCAGTCCACCGGGTCGGCCGGCAGCCGGAACTGGAGTACCTCGTACACGTCACGGAACGGGACGTCCGGCAGGTAAACCCAGTCGCGCGGCGCGCGGATCAGCAGAAGCTGGCCTTCGTCGGGTTTCACCTGAGTGGCGAGTTCATGTGTGTGCCCGAGTTGCACCCAGACACGCGGCGCCTGCTCGACGTAGGCGCGGACGACACCCTCGGTGCCGCTCGGAGTCCGGTCGAGAGCGCGTAGGAGTGTGTAATACGGTGGGCCGATCACCCGTAACAGAACCCGCTGGTCAGTCTCGCCGTCGGCGAGCCAGAGCACCGATTGCCGGTCGTTGCCGAGCCTGAGCATCTCACCGACGATTGCCGGCAAGTCCCCAGCCGACTCCATTTCGAAGAGGACCGGGGCTTGTGACGAGAGTTGCGGCGAGTGCAGATCCCGGGTGGTGGGAAGGATCTGGGGCCAGCAGGAGACCACTTCGGCCGGACCGATGTGACGCTTCGCCGTACTCACGCCGATCCGGGTCAGATCGGTGCCCGATTTCCGGGTCAGCTTCGCGTCGGTCTCGACTGACAGCCGGCCATCGCCGGTGAACGCGACCGTGGCTTCAGCCAAATACACTTCCGGCGGCACGAGCCCGCCGGTCAGGGCCAGCCGGAACGTGTCGATATCTGGGAAGATCAGGATCATGGGGGTCCGGTGAGGCTACTGGCCCTGGCCTTGTTTCTGCCGCTGTGGGTCAGAAGGCTGGCTGACCGGCTTTGCCGGCTCCTTCTGCTCCTCTCGTTCGATGATGATCTCGCCGAGGTCTTCGGGGTCGAGACCACGGCCGACCAGCTTTTCGACGAGCTTCTTGTGGAGTTGCTCGTGCTCTACTGGCAGGGCGTCCGGATCACTGTCGAGCTTGACAATAATGTTCTGCTTCCCGGTCTGCGGGTCGCGGCGGAGGATGATGATCATTTCGGCCATTGGTTATGACCCTCCGGTGGTGGCTGACCTGGACTGCCGGGGCGCGGGTGCCACGGCCGGTTCATCCAGTGGTGTACGGTCATCGGGCGCGGCGATCGGCAATGGCGGGTTCTCAAGCGCTACCGCCACTTCACTCGCGTACCGCTCGCGGACCTCGGTGATGATCGCGTTCACCCGGTCTGGCTCCAGCGTTTTCTTCTCCAGCAGTTCGTCGCGCAGACGGACCAGTTCGTCCTTGTGGTCGGCCAGGATCTTCGCGGCCCGTGCCTGGGCCTCGACGATCACAGTGTTCACCTGCCGGTCGATCTGCTCGGCCATTTGACCGGACAGGACGTCCCGGTCCCCCTTCTCGTCGCGGAACACCCGCAGCGGTGCGGTCAGGTTGCTCATCCCGCATGCCTCGACCAACAGGGCGGCAAGCTGGGTTGCCCGGAACAGGTCGGACCGTGGGTCGCCGAAGGCGCTCGCCCCGGTCGAGACATCGCCGATCAGGAGCCGCTCGGCCTCGATGCCGCCGTAGAGAACGCACAGCCGGTCGTAGAGTTCATTGCGGCTATAGCCGACCTTGCGGGCGTCGTCCTTCTTGTAACCGGTGTAGAACGGGGCCCAGGGCATCTCGCTCTGGATCGTGACCCGCTCCGGTGGCGGGTGGTGCGGGCAGAACAGTGACACGACGAAGTGCCCGGCCTCGTGAGTGGCGACCAGGACCGCGTCCTTGTCGGTCAGCTCGACCTTCTCCTCGTACTCGGTCAGCCCGCGTTCGACCTCCTTCGGGGTGGTCGGGCCGGTGACGTTCTCCCGCAGCCGGACCCGCGCGACCGCCCGGCACAGGGCGTTGAGGTGGTCACCACTGAACGCGGTCCCGGTAGCAGTCATGAAGTTCTCGCCGGTCCGCCGTACGGCGTAGTCGAGTGCCTCCTCGGTGAACTGGAGGTTCATCTTCCGGTCGTAGATCTTGAGGATCTCGCGGCGGTCCTTCTCATCGGGGTAAGGAATGTGCAGGTGGAACTCGAATCGGCCGGGGCGGAGCAGGGCCGAGTCCAACGACTCCACGAAGTTCGTGGTGCCGACAACGAACACCAGTTCGTCCTTGTGGAAGCCGTCCATTTCGGTCAGGAGCTGGTTGACCATCGAGTGCTCGACGCCGGAGCCGGTGTAGGTGCCGCGGGCGGTGGCGAAGCTGTCCAGCTCGTCGAAGACGATGATCGCCGGTGCCGACTGTCGGGCCTTGTGAAACACCTGTCGCAGGTTCTCCTCCGACTCACCGACCCATTTCGACTTCAGTTCTGGGCCGGAGACGATTGTGATGGCCGCGCCGATCGACGTTGCGATGGCCTTGGCAAAGAACGTCTTCCCGGTCCCTGGCGGCCCCCAGAAGATCATGCCGCGCGGGATCAGTTCCTCGTACCGGGCGATCTCGTCGGGGTTCGTCGAGCCGTCGCGCTTCTGCAGGACGTCGAGGATTTCCTGGCGGATCTGCTTCTTGGTCTTCTCGTAGCCGCCGATGTCGCGGTCGAGGTCCACGTCCGGGATTTCGAGTGTGGCGGTGAGGGTTGCCTGTCGGAGTTGGCGGAACGCCGGCTTCGGATCAGCCGGGTAGTCCTCGCCCTCCAGGGTGGAGAGGAGCTTCCGCAGCCGGACGGCGTTGACCCCGGAGACGAACTTGTAGAGCTGCCAGGGGTTGAACTGCCGGCCGAACTTGCGAGCCTCCTTTTGAGTGACCAGGTATCGGAGCCGGTTGCGGCTGGTGCCGAGGATGCTAGTGCGGTGCGGGAACAGGTTCTCGATCACCTTCGGCAGCGGGAACGACGGGTCCTTGAACCCGAGCCAGACGAGTTCGGGGTTCTCATACAGCAGCGGGATCACCTCCCGCGCCTCGCCGGTCAGCCCGCCCTGACTGGTGGTCAAAAGGTCCAGGTGTGGCAGCACGACGACGCGCCGCTCGACGGCCCCCCGGACGGCCTCGCGCAACTGCGAGATCATCGTACCGATCAGACCGACCGGCATCGGCCCGCCCTGCTGATCGGCCTCGCGCGGCCTGCCGTCGAGGTAGACGCATCGCAGGTTCTGATCCTTGAGCCGCGCCCGCAGGTTAACGAACAGGTACGGGGCGAGTTCCTTGTCGCACTCGACAAGGCACGGCAGCCCACGGACCAGGTGCCCGGCGACCTCGGTCATTTCGGACGTATATGCCGCCTCGACCGCCTCCTGTGGGGTCAGCGACGCGGGCAGATCTTTCTCGGGGATGGTGACACTCATGTCGGGAAAGCTCTCAGCAGTGAGCGGTGAGCGGTGAGCCAGATAGGAAGTCTGGTAACGATCAGAGTTCGGCTGCTGGCTCACAGCTCAAAGCTCATCGCTCACCGCTACACTTCCACCTTGATCGTCAGGTTGCCGGTCTCCTCGTCTTCGGAGATCTCCTTGACGGAGCCCATCTGTTGCGCCTTATGCTTGAGCGCCTCGCGGGTGATCTTGTTGATGACCGCGCCGAGTTCGGGTTGGAGTTCCTCGAGCTTCTGCTCCAGGCCCCGGGTGGCCTGCGTCTGCAAGCGTTCAGTCTCCCGCTCGGCCTTCTTCTCCAGGTCCTGCTTGATCTGTTCACGGACACGTTCGCGGATGCCCTTTTCCCCCGGGCCGATGTCGTCGTACCCGGTCGCGTCCCGTTTGGCCTCCAGCGTCACCGTCTCGCCGGATTCGGACCTCACCGTCACCTCGCCGGTACAGGGCTCGATGCAAACCGTTACTTTGCCGTCCGTGCGGATCAGGGTGCCGTCTTCTTGCTCCTCGAACCCGCGCTTCTTCAGCTCCTCAGCGAGTAGCCCGGCCATTTGCTCGGGGGGCAGGATCTCCAGCACCTCGAGCTTGGTGGCGATCTCGTCGGAGCCCTTCAGCTCTCGAGTGAGGGACTCCTTCACGGTGATGCGGTAGGCCCGGCTCATGGTTCGCTCCCGTAGGGTGGGCCGAGTCTTCGAGGCCCACTAACTTCAACTCGGTCCTGGTGGGCCTCGAAGACTTGGCCCACCCTACATGGAACTCACGTCCGCAGCGGCTCCAGTTGTTCCAGCACGCGGCGTGCCTGGGCGGCCACGTCGTCGCCCCGGGCGGCCTCCCAGTCGGCCTTCCAGAGCTGGCTCGACTGGTAGTCCTCGTCGAAGTAACCGACCGACCGGGCCCTCTGCTCCCAGCGCTGCAGCGTCTCCAACTGGCGCGGCAGGGCCAGTGCCGCGCGCTGCGTGTCCAGGCGGTCGGCCAACCGCTGGGGGCCGATCCCCTGTAGGCCGCCGGTCCAGAACGCCGGGGTCAGCTCGCCGCCGGCGAAGACCGCCGAAGCGCTCCTGAGTACGAATCGTGTCAGGTCCGGCCGGGCCGCCGTCTCGGCGGCGGCGAGGAACGCGGCGAGGGCCGCGAGTTCCGCCCGCCCTTGCTGGCGCATCTGCTTCCAGTCCCCGACCTGACCCTTGCCGCGTTCACTGCGAACCCACCGCTGCGTCAGGGCTGGTTGCAGGCATTCGAGAATCGCGGCTCGCGTCCCGGTCAGCCACCGGTCGAACGCCGGCGGAATTGGCTCGTCGGCCGCGAAGTCGCCCGGCGAGATCAACCAGCACAGGGGG
>Ga0247822_10001738_pt1 | contig 13550 bp, 10 predicted proteins | sample 13C_Cellulose_Da_FD_192423 | JGI IMG/M metagenome (GOLD analysis project Ga0247822, IMG submission 192423) | Soil microbial communities from agricultural site in Penn Yan, New York, United States - 13C_Cellulose_Day30 | ecosystem: Environmental > Terrestrial > Soil > Agricultural land | place...
CCCCTAATGAGCGAGGAGATCGCGCGAGATCTGTCGCGAGGGTCTCATTTTATTCATTTTTCTTCGTCACAATGAAACGCGTCGCGACCCTCGAGGCCGAGCGGCCGCCACCACAGTATCTCTTTTCGCATGCTGACCTTGTCCACGACATGCGCCTTGCCGTAGCGCACCTTCTCGACCCGCTCTCCGCCTATTGCTACGCCCGCGTCGACAAGGAAAACTTCTTCCTCATCGTCCACAACCTGCCCACGTTCGAGACATTGCGAGAGTGCGGGGACGGCGAGTCGATTGGATACATGCCTCAAATATTTACGTGGCCACGCGCGGCGCAAGCACCCATGAACATGTTCGTTCATATTGTGAAGAGACATATTGGCACCTCGGCCAACAACTTTCATTGCTGCTTCACCTCCTTGGTCCTATCACACGAGACGGCGTCGGAAGAATTCCAAGCGCGCTTCGAATGCCTCGTTGCCGTGGCTCCACAAATTCGCGCAGGTGCGAAGAAACTGGACTGTTTGCGCACAGCGATCGCAATGGGGGCCTCCGATATTGCCCACTACGTTGCACAACGTCCTGACACGATGGCTCTTGGGTTGGCGAGGCCTGCGACATTGCGTGAGTGGCACCGACGAGACAATCTTGGACTGAGTCAAATCCTGACGAGTGACCTGAGCATGGAGAAGGGCTACTACCAACTCGTGCGGGAGACGATGGGAGTGACGCGCTTCATCGACCGTTTTGTCAACTTGCTCAAGGAGGCTGGCATCGAGAGGCTCGTCGGAGTCTGCACCCAGCTCTTTCTGCTCTTGAGAATGGTGAAAAGAGGAGACCTCTTGCCACTCTTCGCGGCGAGCAAGTTTCATCAACTCCGCTCGGTTGTTCCTCTTTATGAAAAATGGGCCGAAGATGACCGTTGCGTAGAGAAGAGCAGCGACAAATTCGGCGTTCCGCCAGATTGGCCGTACCTTGCCATCGTCCAAATGGGCGATTACTATGCACGGAATTTGCCGTACACGTCGGACTCTTACAAGGAATATATCCTTGCCAGACTTCTGTAATAAATTCATTCCTTTCCATCTCCGCAATGGACACCATGGAGACGGAACCTGACGCGGCCGATGCCATCCCCATTGTGAATGAGGTGCGCGAGGAGTTTGAGGCGCTGCGCCGGCGCTTCCCTTTCTTGGCACCTGTTCAAGTCGGGGATCGTGCGTGTTGGCAACTCCGCGGCTTCTCGCCCTTCAACCTCGACCTCAACATTACGTTCAGCTTTGTCCAGATCAGTGACACGATGATCACGGGCAGCAGGCGCCACTGCCTCAACGCTTACTTGAGCAGCGACCCGGCCTCGCTCGAAGTCAAGCCGGTCGCGATCAATGCACTCACGCCCCGGTGGACGCTCTGCATTGGCGACAGTGCCCAGGTGACATCATACCAGGGCGAAGTCAGTTCAAGGCGCGTGGTTGGGGCGATTGCGAGTCTCATGAACATGCAGACGAACGACGACGAGGTCGAGCACACACCCTTCACCCTCCGCTGCACGAAACTCGCGCGCCTCGATGACGACGTTGTCATGGGCGATGAACTCGACGACGGCAGCGATCCCACTTGGCTGCCTTTTGATTGATGACAGTCCGTCACTCCCAGTCTCGCTGCTTGCGCTTGAGTGAGTTTGTCTCTTCCTTTTTCGTTCCCTGTCCCTGTTCCAGGAGCCAGGCAATGATAATGGCCGTTTCATCAGCGGGGACGGGCGGCGGTTCCTCTGCGTCGGCACTCTCGTCGTCATTCGCAGGCACGAGGATATCCTCGAGCCGTCTCTTCGTCTCCGCGAGTTGCAGGATCTGCTCGTCGATCGTGCCACAGATGCAGAGGCGACGAACGTGCACGGGTCGCGTCTGATTTACACCGAGGAGACGCGCGAGCGCTTGCGCGACTGTAAACGGATTGAACCAGAGGTCGACGAGGATGGCGTGATTCGCGCGCGTGAGATCGAGACTCACACCACCCGTCCCCGTCGTGAGGAGCAGGACGCGGCGCGCCTCGTCGTTCTGGAAGGCGTGGAAGAGCTCCGGACGGTGGTCAACCTTGCCGTGCACCAGGAGATGAGGCGACTGTCCCCCACCGCGCAGTCGTGTGCGCAGCTCGAAAAGGCGCGCGAGTCGCTCGAGAAAGCTCGCCCACGAGGAGAAGACGACGAGTTTCTCGTCCGACCCCTCGATGAACTTCTCAAAGTATTCAAAAATGTAGCGCACTTTCGTGGCCACGAGTGGCACAAGGCGCTCCATGGCTCCCTCGAGTGTCTCCTCATCCCAGGCGCTGCGTGTGATGAGCGAGCGGCGCGGGTCGTCGGGAAGCCACGACGCAGCGAGGAAGTTTGCAGCGATAGCGTCCTGTAGAAAACTGTCGACACTCCACGTGCCGGCGCCGTACTGCTCAAAGACATAGTGCTCGCGCATGGACGCTCCAGCGGCCGCGACGACGAGGTGCGGATCGGTGCAGATCTGGCGCAAGCGCAGAATGAGCGCAAGCATGCGCGTCGCAGCCGTCGAGCGCGTGTCTCGCAACATCAACTGGGTGTGTGTTTGTACTTGCGCGTAGAGGCGTTGCTCGATGGCGGTGGCGAACTCGAGTCGCACCACCTGGTCGTCGACGGGCTGTGACGACATGGTCGCTTCCTCCCCGTCGAAGTGGCGGATCATGAGGCGATGCAACAGCGTGCGGAAGTCCTCGCTGTCGAGCGCCGGTAGCGGCTCCGGCACGCGCAGGAAGGTGAGTGGGCTGAGGAGGTCGGAAACGGCGTTTCGAATCGGCGTGCCAGTCACGAACCAGCGCGACTCGGCTTCGAGCGACATGACAGTCTGGAAGAGCTGTATGTCCTGATTGCAGAAGACGTGTGCCTCGTCGGCGACAACGCGGCGGTAGCGAAAATCGAGCAGAGTAGGCCCATTCGACGAGGCGGGCAGCGCCTTCATCACGTCGTCCTCTCCGTTCCCTCTCTTTCGCCGATAGAGGGCTGCGAGGAGGCTGTACGACGTGATGATGAGATCGTAACTCCCCAAGAGCTCTTGCGCCCAGTTCATCGACTGCGCGACGAACGGATGCTGTGCGGAGATGACCACCGCATTCAGCGCGCACTGTCCGGGCGGACCAAAGTGCTTCTCAATTTGCCCCGCAATCGTGTCGAGCGCGAGCGGCGGCGTGAGGAGGAGTGTCGGATGCCCGAAGCGCTCGCCACCAGCGCGCACACGCACTTGCAGGTCCTCGAGGATATGCGCGCCAATCATCAGCGTCTTGCCCGAGCGCATCTTGTACGCGATGATGCCACCGTTGGGACTGCCCTCAGCTTCGCGCTGCTGCATAAAAGCGACACCGCGTGTCTGGTGTGGCCAGAGCGCGGTCGTCGGGCGCGCGTCGAGGAAACGAGCGCGCTCGCTCACCGACGCGTAAAAGGCCATGGCGCGCTGCGGTGCACTCACTGGCGCTCGGTACGTGCTTCCCTCACTGACGCCATCATTGCCAAGCAACTCGGCCTTGCGCTTTTGCACGAGTGCGAGCGCCTTGGTCGCTTGTTCAATGTCCTCGCGCACGCAATTTTGCCAACCGTTGCCGCGGCGCTTGGCGTTGTGTGGCGGCGGAGGACTCGCCACTTCCGTAGCAGAGTCCGGCATACGTATGTGCCATGGGTTCATATACACACGACGAATAAGAAAGTAAACAAACACTCCTTACCTGCCCTCGCTGTGACGCCCAATAGTTTCTTCTATGCCACCTCTCGGTCGAAAATGGCGTCGCTGTCGTCACGCGGGCGACCACCCATCGGACCGCTCGGATCGACCGTCCGGATGGCCGCGATGCGGTCGCGCCCGTCGCCGCCCCTGGTGCAACCGCGAGAGCGCGCCAGGGGACAGTACAAAATCCAAATGGCGCGAATGTGGAACGACGAGGCGATTGGACCATCTTTGCTCACGGTCAATTCAAACTATTTTTTCATTGGCATCGCGAGCGCGCTCGTGATTATCCTGGCGAAAGTTCTCGGCTTCCCCGCATCGCCGCTGGCGGGCGAATGGCCGACGCACGGCTGGTACTTTCAACTCGCCGACTGTATTATAATGCTCGCTGCACCCATCATGCTCCAGACGCGGAGTACGTTCTTCGTGAAAGCCCTCCTCGTATTTGCTCTCGTGGCGACCTTCATCGATGCCTACTCGCTCACCGTCCTCGTCTGGTGGTTCGCCGCATTCCTGGCGAACACGCTCACGCCGGCAGCGCGCGCGCACCAGTCCGTCTTCCAGACCCTACCCTATATTGTCGTTCTTATGGCCATCATATTCTTTCACTTGAGTGTGCTCACGGCGCTCTTCCACGTGGTGGGCCTCCTCCCCGACCTCAAACTCGAATACAACCTTGGCCGATTGGACACGAACGGGGATATCATTGACACCGCGGATGACGCGGAGGATCACACCACGAATGATTAAACTCTCTCTCTCTCATTCTTTTGGTTTTTGTTTTTTTTTCAGTAAATCCCCGGGACACGTTTGTAGTCGTGGGCGTGCGTCTCGCGCGTCAGTTGATCGTATATAAAGGCGACGAGGACGAGCCCAGGCGCCACGACGAGGGCGCCGACCCAGAGCCAGAGGATCGTCGTCTGTGCGTACTTGGCGATGAGAGCGAATGAGGTGCTGATGACGCCCGTGACGATGAAGCACTTGAGGAAGGCGACGGCCTTTCGCCACTCGGCGTGCTCCTCGCCAAAGAGCTTCTTGAGCCTCGTCCCGTACGTGATCCATAGGAGCAAGGGCAGGACCTGAACTCCAGGCGGCAAGAAGACGTTCACCCAGAAGAGCGCGCCCGTCAGCGACGCCGACGTGTAGCCGTAGTAGACGAGCAACTCCGACGGGAGCCACGCACCAACCACGGTGACAAACGAGACCACGACACTGAGCGCGGGGAAGGCGTCGGGGAGTGGAATCTCATCTTCCCGCGGCTCCCGCGAGCGACAACCCTCGCGCAGTGAGCGCAGCAAGTGTCCCACGGGCGTCATGTGCGGCGGCAGTTTGAGGAAGAAGTTACGAAGGGCCCAGCCGAGCAGGGCGAAACCGAGCGCGACTATGGGCATCACAATAAAGTATGCCGTCTGCACGTTGAGCGTCTCACAGTCGTCGAGGCCGTACCACGGCACAGCGATGACGAAGTGCCACAGAAGCGTGATCGCGAGCGCCAGGCCCGCACGGCCCTCGAACCAGAAGCTCGCGAGGAAGGGCAGAACTGTCACTCGCGGCGCGTAGGCGACCAAGTACCCGAGGAGCGGGTCGCTGTTGAATGTCGTCGCCATCGTCAACGAGCTCTAAGAGAAGGACTGGGTCCCCCACTCTCATGAGGCGGGAGCTATCAATAGCACCAACGCTGGGTCACTCGCGGCGGCGCCTTGGATGCGCGCGTGGCGCTCACAGCGTGCCATTTGATTTGACAGACTAGACAGGCGATTGCCACTCGCATTGAGTGACATCCGATCCCCGTTGGTCGCGCCTGTACGAACATGGCGAACGTGCCGAACCCATATCCTACGGCGTACCAGCCGGTTCCTCTCGTGTCGCTGAACCAGCCCGCGTCGACGCGGCTGATGCACGGGCAGCCGATCAACTTAAACCTGGTCGCGACCAACTTCGCGGCGATCACGCGCTCGCAGTTGCCGCGGACGGAGATGCCCAAGTACCAGCAGCCGTACGACCAGATGAACATCATGGAGCAGTACCATGGGCGCGCGCTGCCCATTGAGTCGGAGGTCTTCGCCGCTGAAATGATGAACGAACGTGCCATGCCTGCGCTCACGGTCCTCGCGCCAATCTTGCCGATGACCGAGCGCCACATCACGTGGTCCAAGCGCGAGCACTACATGCTGCCCTTCGATATCGGTGCCATTGGCGCGGTGCCTCGGCGCACCTTCCTCCACAAGGAGGAGAGACACGCCTCGCTGCAGCACTATGTCCGATTTGCCTCCATGGAGATCAACTACTTGCTCGACGTGAACTTTGGCCGCCAAATGCTCAACGAGACGCTCGCCGTGATTATCGCGCAGGCGCGCCTGACGCTGATCTTCCAGTTCCAGTTCGGCCTCATTATCGCGGCGATGGAGCAGTCGAACGCGTCCTTCGCGGCCTCAACGCGCTCGGCGCAGTACATTTTCGCACAGTCGGCCTTCTTCGCGATCGGCAACTCGAACCCGGACGACCTTGCGCTGAAGGTCATGAATATCCGCGAGCCGAACCGCAAGTTCTCGCACCTGCTCGTCGTCGAGAAAATGGGGGCCCACTTCAAGGAGATTGCTTCGGAGTCGCGCACTGTCGAGGGCTACCACTACGGCTACGACGAGGGAACGGAGCGTCTCGTCCTCGCCGTCGTCGACGCGATGGAAGGCGTGCCTTCGATCCCGACCACCGACGGCGGGTACATGGCCATCATCGAGAACATCGCCCTTCGCTACTCGAACGTTGGCGCCGAGCGCATGAAGCCAACGCAGACGCTCGAGGGCTTTGCGACACTTTGCGAGGTCGTCCTCCAGCCTGAGATTAACCCCGACGACGATTCGATCGACGAGCCCGCCGGCCTCCGTGACCCCGCCAGCTACGATCAGACGGAGACGAGCATCGAGCACAAGCCCTTCTTGTATGACGTTGCTCTCTCGGCCTGTGGTTTATGGAACAACATCGACGGCTCAATGGCACCTCCGGGGGAGTTTGGCGACGCCTACATGGGACTCATCAGCCTCTATAACAATTCGAACAAGAGTTCGCTCAAAGAGAGGTTCAAAAATCCAGGCCAATTCCGCGGCAACAACACGCCAACGAGCAAAGACTGGAGCAGTCCGAGTCTGAGAGAGATGAACTTTCGCGAGGGTTTCCCCTTCCTAACCCTCTCCCAGGACAAGAAGTCCTTCAGAGAGGCGACCTTCATTGGCTCTCTGCCCGAATCTGCGTTCCCTACAGCGCATGCCAATCGAATCGTGCGCGTCCTCGCCAAGCATTATGCAACGTTGAAAGATGAAGGCAAAGACGTTGACGATTTCATGGACATGATCTTGCCCGACTCGGTTAAAGAGAACTTGAAATTCCCTACCTTCAAACCTGCTGATAACAGTGATTCATCGAGTGACAGCAAATCGGTGACGTACTCTCGATCGAGGAAGGCATTGGGGAATCGTATCAAAACCCTCCTGGAAACTATGGGACCGGCTGTTGGAGAGGCCAATAACATTCCGAAAAATGAGACCAACGGGTCCGATGAACTCATGGCGTTGGCCTCCACAGTGCGTCAGTTGAACAAAAAGATACCCAATTGGGTATCTTCCGTCGGTCGGATGCCAGCCGTGGATGTCTCCAATGCGATTGAGGATGACTCTCATAAGCTCGGTAAAATGACGAAGAAGATCGCTGCTCTATTCGATGGAATTCTTTCTGAAAAGGAGATCGACGAGTCGAAGGTGACTGACGAGACCAAACAAAGATTGTTGGCATTGAAGAAGTTCTTGGGAGAGCACGAGAAAGAGTTCAAGGCAATCCAGGATGACTTTCTCAAATTGGCGACGAAAATGGTGAGATCACCACATGGCGACTCTTTTTGGGCCGTTCACATCCCCGATTCGCACGTGGACAGCTTCGCGACCACGTTCGCACGCATGCAAAGTGAGCAAGCGACGAACACGGACAAGGACGCAGTCCGGCGGGGATTTGACGCTGTCCATGCGGCCCTCCGCAAGACAAGCGGTTTCGCTTCCTCGCGAGTCGTCCTTAACGACCTGGCCACGCACATGGAGAACGGAGGCAGCGTCACCGACTTTGGCAATGGGAGGGTTGAACTCGTGACAATGCGCGCCATGGCTCAGAATCGGCCTATTCCCGCGAACGAAATGAAAGCGGCCGCTCGCGCGCGCGGTGAGCTCAACAACGCCGACGACGCCATGGACATTGATGGCGGAGACCACCCTCCTTCGTTCGGCGCACCTCTTCGTCTCCTACCTAATGCGATCGCTCCGATGCACGCGACATTTCCTCTTCTCGTAGAGCGCCTCAAGGGTTCATATTTTCGGACGACGGATGAAGTGCAGATCTTCCACCGCCTTATGACGGCACACTTCAGTCACGACAACTGCTACGCGCTGTACAAGAGGTATGGCATACAGCTCTTCCGCTTCAACTACTGGCGCCCGTGGCAGCGCTACCGCATGTACCACATGATCGCGATGATCCCTGGTCCGCGCACGGCCGTGACGGGCTTTGCCCAGCCCATTGTGAGCCCCTCGATGCAGGGCATGGAGGGCTACATCAACATCGTTGGCCAGTTTTGGTCGGCCTTCATTGTCACGCAGCGCGAGAACATCCGTCTCATCCCCAACGTCGTCGCGGCCGGCCTCCTTGCGAACATCAACACGGACTTTGTGCGCACGCGCGACGAGTGGATCTCCGAATCGCCGATTAAGCCCTCGACGGTCGTCGAGGTGGTGCCCCTGGACGAGACCAAGTACAACTGGCCGCTGCACATGACGGAGCAACCGACACTCGCTCCCGGGGACTTGAACGAGAGGTCGCCTCACCTGAAGCACCAGGGCAAGGACCTCATGATCCAATTTGCGAGCGCCACGTTGCTCAGCGCTGTCTGGTCCGATTCTCTCGAGAACGACGTCACGACGTCCGCGCCCATGTCACTCGTGGGTCATCGCGGCTGGTACATGCACTTGGACAAGCGACTCGGACGCTACAACATCATCCCGGGCACGAGTCCACGCGGCAAGTCGATTCACAACAGCGTCGAAGCAGCCGAAGTCTGGGCCGGCGGTGCCGTGCGTTTCGCGACGACGCCGCACTACACCCTACCTACCGTCGGATAATGAGCACGAGATTGTTCGCTCCTGTATAATAATAATACACGGTATGTGTATCCATAGCTCATAGCCCTCTCCGCGCCTCGGTTGCAAGCATGGCTACGAAACGCGCGCTCGACCTCGCTGGTGTGCCGGACTATAGCGAGGTTGTCTCTTCATCGATGAGCGAGGACCATCCCGTCGGATCGGCGCCGGCAGCGAAAGAAAGTCGGCCGGCCTGTGAGTTTTGCGGAGCGACCACGGCTGCGCTCCAGCAGTGCAAGGAGTGTCGGAAGGGGATTTATTGTTCCGCGCTCTGTTTCGCAGAGCACCATCTTGGTTTTTGTACACGACGATAGAAATGTATCTATAATTCTCCTTCACACATACACATTCGTTTTTTTCTTCGGAAGAAATGGCGTCAGAGCGCTTCGCTGACTTGGCGCGTCGGATCCGCGAGGAAACGGGACGAGCGCTCCCCCCGCTCGAAACGATTGCACGGGAGTCGAGCGACGAAGACTACGATCGCGCCGATCGCCTCACGCGTAACCGGCCCGACATGATCCTCAGTATGGGCGCGCAGGTGCAGAGGCTCACGGAGCTCGTGTTCACGGCCCGGGAGTTCTTCCTCAATGATCGTGCCTATTGGGACGCGTCACCAGACTCGCGGAAATACTTCGCAACTTGTCTGCGCATCCTGTGTTCGTGCACATGGGCCTGGCACCAGCGTATGCGCGTCGTCCTGTCACCAGATCTCGAAGAAGTGCGCGCCATCTTTTTCTCCGGCAGCTGGTGTACGCACATGTCCGCGGCGCTGCTCGTTCAAAGTCTCGATGCGAGCATCCGCGATCGCGGCGTCCACCTCACGCGCCTGCCCGCGTCGCTCATCTCATGCGTCCAAGATAATAGCTACGTTGTCCACTTACTGAACGCGTCGCGCAGCAGCATCGTCGTCAGCACGGACCCGATTGCCACTTACAGTGTGAGTTCGTGGAAGATCACCATCGATGGCCTCGTCGACGCGATTCACCGCTTCGGCCTGACGCCGTCGGCGGCGCTCCTGTTCGACGCGCTCGTCTACCGGTACGCCGCCTGGCTCGTCCACGAGGACAGCGATTATGCCGAGGCGGACGAGACCGAGCTCGACCGCGTCTTCTCGCATTGGACACTCACGCGCGATCCGGTGGCCGCTGCGGCCGACCCTTACGTGGGTCCAATGCCCGAGGATGCGCCGGTTCGCACGCTCGGCGACAGTGTCCTCCCCATGAACCCGCGTCTGCGCCTCTCGTTCGTCCTCCAGGGGGAGATGCTGCTCTTTCCCTACATTCGGCACATAAACGCGATGCGCAAGTTTACGACACATCCGCGCGCCGCGCCACTCGTCGTTCCAGACGCGCGGCGCCGCGAGTGCGCGAAGGCGCTCGTAGCATTCGCAGGCGGCCTCTTGCGCGACCAGGCTCTCGCGAGCGAGATGACAGAGAAGATCAAAATGCTCCTCATGCGGCGCCATCTGCGGCCCGGTGAAGCCGCACAGGCGCTGTTCGAGGCGGGTGCGCGGAGCGGCCTCGCGATCGAGGCAGAGGAGGTCATGTTCGACTCGCGTCGCGCCGAGTACGATCGCCTCACGCGATCGGTCATCCCTGCCGACGCGGGCGAGCTCTTGGCGAAGTGGCTCAGCGACACGGAGGGCGCGTCTCTCGCACTCCCCTTCACTGCAGCTGCGTCGGACCACGAGTGGGATAGCATCGCCGCACAGCGCTCACCCAACGAACGGTCGGCATTTTTGGTCCTCGAAACGGCGCTCGACACCTTCTTGCGCGTTCACCGCGTGCCGCCCGCTCGTTGTAGTCTCCTGCGTTTTGGCTATCCCGACGACGCGGGCCTCGTGCCGCCACTCGATGCGCCGCCGTCCACGCCAGAGGAAGCCTGTCTTGCCATCACGCGCAGTGGTTGCACAAAGGGCGCGCCAATCCTCGTCATCCTCGCACAGGTCTACTCGGTGGTCGTGCCGGCGATAGGCACTGACAGGGACGTCCACCGCGTCCTCTACACGCCACACCTCGTGGACGCACTGGCCGCATGGCTTGCCGTGGGTCTACAGCGACAGCTCATGCCCGCGACGGCCAGGACCGCACTGAAACCGCTTCTTAATATCCTGGAAGAGCCAGCGTTCCTCTCCCAATGGCAATAAAAGAAACCAGTCTTGCCAATTTGTTCACTGCGTGTATATATGTGAAAAAGGAAGTCTGAGGGCAATTGCGTTTTGTGTGGGGGACCATGAAGCGCACACGCGCGCAGTATGAGGGCGAGGAGAAGACAGAGCGCCTCCTCGTAAACCAGGCGGCGCTCTGTTCGCTGATGCAGTTCTACGACTCGGACCAGACCGTCCACGCGTGTCAGAACAATATCGACACGAGCGTGTTCGACGGCTCGTATGTCTTCTCCATTGGAGATGCCGCCTCCGCAAAGCGGCCGTCCTTCTTCAACACGCCGAGCTACTTGCATGCCGTTCGTCTCGTGCAAACGCGCGCGCGCGCTCACGTTCGCGCCATTGGCGGCTTTGCCTACTGGACTGTCAAGAACCTCGCGCGCTGGCTCCAACTGTATGCGAACACGACAAACGACCACGAGCGCCACGACCTCGGCCTGCCCTACGGGGTCCTAGAGGTGTGGGAGTACGCCCTCGAGCTCGAGCAACAGACCGTCGGACACCACTACGCGTTTCGCGTGTTGCCCCACTCCGCGCGTGAAGACTGCCACTACTTTTTCTACAGTCACGACATGTCGCTGTTGCCTCTCGACGAGACGAAGATGGCGACCTACGAACGACGCGGCGCACACTTCCTCAACGTGGCACAACAGTTGGGCAGCGGCAACAATGTCAGCCATCAGGGTTACGCCATCGTCCAGCAGCGCGTTCCACAGTCGCCATTCTATCATCTCGCGGACGCGCGCGATGAGCTGGAGCAGGTGAAGTTGAACCTCCTCGACGCGGACTGGCTGCGCACGCATCCCAAGGCCATCTTGCGCACAGCCGCGTCGTCATCGGAGGCAGATCCAAACGTTTCCGACGGCGACCTCTTCACAGGCGGTTCGATGATGGAGTCGACAATGAAGGCGCGCCGCCGCCAAGCCCAAATGTCGCTCCAGCAGATGGCCGACCTCATCAACTCTGTGCGCCAAGCAGAAGGCGTGCAAGGCAAGTCGGACGCGCCGCGGCAGCGGCAACGGCGCTACTACCGCTACTCCGACATGCTGGACGACGCGGAGCTCTGGGACGAGATGGTCGAGCTCGTGCACTGGGCTGAGCCGGCGGTGCTGAACGACTTCACGCGTCGGTTTGAGGAGTATAAATTCGGTGTCCTCACGGCGATGGGCCTCAGCGAGACGTCGCGCTTCGCGCAGGCGCTGCTCGGAAAGGTGGCGCGCGAGGCGAGCGGACTCGGCGGCCGCTCGCACATTGGCATGCTCGTTGACCGAGATGAGCGCAACCAGCACACGGAGTCGGAGCAGCGCATTCACGTGCGCATCTTCGAGGTCGTCCACGGCATGTGCGGGTTCAGTCGGCACGATGCGTTTGCCGTGTCGGAGCTCGTCGAAACGCTCGACACGCTCATCACAGAAGAGGAGATCCGACGCACCGCTGTCAGGAACCTGGCGCGCTTGCAACAGACCGCTGTGCCTACGGCACCGGCCGCGGCCGCCAAACACATGCTGCGGGTGGAAGACGGGGATGAGAAGAAAAGCAAGAAGACGAAGAAAAAGCAAGAAGACGAAGGCGACGTCATTCTCTCCAAGTTGCGAGTGAAAGTGGCCGATATGCGCGCCTGGTTGGCACAGACGGCGCACCGACCGGAGAAGATCTCACTCATTTTCGAGAACACGGAGAACGACATGATCAAGCTCCAGTTCTATCAGGAGATGCGGACCGCAGGCTTGGTCAGTGTCAAAGAGCTGGAGCGTCAAGCGCGCAAGGTCTATGACACTGACACTCACTTGCAAGAGCCCCCTACTCAGACGGGAGAAGGGAAATGAAAGAAATCGTTTTTTTTATTTTCAAGCAAATTTGTGAACCGTCATATTGAGTTGCGTCGTGAGGAATTCGAGGAGCGGGATCGGTGCGGCGAACACTTTCGAGAGCATATTGCCCATCCCCGCAAATTTTACTTGCACCCAGGACGCGAATACATCGAGGGCGAGCCACCGGCCGGCCCACATCGCCGTCCGCACGGGCCAGGAGTCGTAGAGCGCGTAGTGATCGAAAAAGCTGACTACGAAGTCGGCGACCACTGGCGACACGATATTCGTGAAGAGCATCGAGAGGACGAGATAGAGCGCGATTTGCCACAGATACGTCATGCAAAACAGGAAGACGCGGAAGGCGAGAGCAAGCAGAGGGTTGACAACGCGGTGTTGAAGACGGCCGACCAAAAACGGACCGACGGCCGCGACGATCACGAGGACTAAGTGTCGGATGATGGCGGCGTTCACCATTTCTTTATCGTCTCCTCATCGAAAAAGAACTATGACAACTCCGTTTGACTACTTCGAGCGTGTGTTCCCCGCCGCGCTCGTTCACCGTCTGTTCTGTGGGGTGGGTCGAGCGCGGCACGTTGTCGTGAGTCGCGAACCAGACTTTTACAAACACTTTGCCGCGACGACCTTCTCGAGTCCCGCCGATCTTGTCGGC
>Ga0247822_10001739_pt1 | contig 13547 bp, 10 predicted proteins | sample 13C_Cellulose_Da_FD_192423 | JGI IMG/M metagenome (GOLD analysis project Ga0247822, IMG submission 192423) | Soil microbial communities from agricultural site in Penn Yan, New York, United States - 13C_Cellulose_Day30 | ecosystem: Environmental > Terrestrial > Soil > Agricultural land | place...
GAACCCGCCGATGCCGGCGCGGCCGCTGCACAGGGTGGCCTTCGTCGGGGCGGCCGGATCGTCGACGTAGAACGCCTCCGCCTCGCACGCGTTCGCGTCGGCGACGGCACGCGGACGACCGCGCACCGCGTGCCGTCGCCGAATGCGACCTCGAGGCTCTCCGGGCGCGCGCCGTCGAGGAGACGTGTGCAGGTCGCGCGTTCCGCGATCGTCGCGAGCACGTCGCGCGTCCCGCGGGCGACGTCGTCGGCGCTGCCGTTCACGAACCCGACGAAGCCGCCACCTGCCGCCGCGATCCCGTCGAGGCGGGCGAAGTGATCATCGGAGACGCCGATGCCGAGCACCGAGACCACGTGGACATGGGCGCCGGCGCCGCCGGCGAAGATCGACCCGGCGGTGACCGCGACCTGCTCCCATGCGCTGGACTCGCAGGCCTCGTCGTCGAACGGAGTCGCATCGGTCAGGAGCACGATCGCGGGCTCGACGTCGGGCGCGTGGGTGCGGGCGATCGCGCCGGCACCGGCGAGCGCGGGGCCGAGCGAGCTGCCGTAGGTCCACGGCGCTTCGGCGAAGTGCGCGTCGAGCGCGGTCGCAGAAGCGCCCCACGGGAGATCGGCCTGCGCGTACGCGTCGGCGGTGCAGTCCAGGTGATCGCTCGTCAGGCGCGGGAACGAGCTCGCGGCGAGCGAGAGGTTCGCGGGCCCCGCGGCGAGGAAGCTCGCGAGCCCGGCCCGCATGCCGGCGCGTCGCTCGAGGTGCCGCTCCCAGCTCTCCGAGCGATCGTCGACGACGACCCACGCCATGGGCGCCACCCGCAGATCGCCGTTGGCCGCGTCAGGTGCGCTGGCGTCAGGTGCGCTGGCGTCGGGTGGGTCGGCCGCCGGCGTGGAGCCACACGCCGAGGCGGCGAGCAGCAGGGGCGCGAGTCGCGTGGTCATGCGTTGACCATAGGCCTCGCGAGCACACGGCGTTCTGAAATGAATCCTGGAGGAACGCTAAGAGTTCCCTAAGCGCTCCGTCAGTTCAGCCACAGCACGTACTTCAGCTTCTCTTCGAGCGCGTCGCCGCCGCTCTTGGCGAGCTCGGTGCGCAGCTGGAGCAGGCGATCCGTGAGCTTGGACGCCTTCATCTTCGGCTTGTAGCCGTCGCCCACCACGTCCTTGATGATCTGGGTCGCCAGCATGCTCGCCGCCTTCGCGTCCTTCTCCATCTCGAGGCGATCGATCATGCCGACCTCGATCACGATCGGCTTGGGTGAGGTGAACATCGCGCCGACGTCGATGAAGCCGGTGGGTCCACCGCCCTTGAAGTCGAGCAGCTTCCACACCGCGGCCAGCGAGACGCCGGCCTTGCCATCGACGAGCTCGCGCACGTCGCCGATCACCTGCTCCCAGGTCTTGTAGAGCTTGGCGTCGACGGGCAACGGGGCGCCGTAGCTCGTCTGCTTCGGGTTCGGGACCCACTCGCGATCGTCGTCGGTCTCGCCGAGGTACGAGGTGCGCGCCTCGTCGGAGAAGCGGAGGCCGGCGAGCACCTGCTCGCGCGCCGCAGCGATCCGCGCGGGCTCGGCGATCGCGATCGTGATCCTCTCGCCGTCCTGCGGCGGGCGCTGCGCGGCGATGATCGCGTCGGCAAACGACCAGTCGTAGGCGAGCAGGACGTTGAGGATCGCCTGCTGGTACGACACCATCGCGCGTCCCCACGCGAGGTCGCCGTGGTCGAAGTGGAAGGTGGGGCGGCGGCGCGGATCGCTCTCCGGCAGCGGCTTGCCCGCGCGGTCGCGCTCGACGTCGAGGGCGCCGGGCGCCAGCCCCATCGCCCCGTTCTCGGTGATGCATGCGACGCACAGCTCGAGCGAGAACTGCGGATCCTTCGCTGCCTCGGCGAGCGACGCCTGCACCCCGTCGAGGTCGCTCGCCAGCTTCGTCAGGGTCGCGCGCAGCTCCTTCACGTTCGTGGCGTGCAGGTTGCGCGGGAGGTCGGCGTGAAACACGTCGATCGCGACGCCGTAACGGGCGAGCGCCAGGATCGCGTGGCGCTGCGAGCTGGGTGTGCTCGCCAGCTCCTGCGCGGAGAGCACCGCCGCCGCTTCGACGGCACCGTCCGCGAGCGCGTGCAGCGCGTTGGCGTAGCGGGTGGGCTGGAGCTCGATGTTGGCGAGCGTCGCCTGGCCCCGACTCGCGAAGCTCCAGTCGAGCGCGATCTGCGTCAGCTTGCCGGCCTCGACCGCGATCGTCGTCTCCGCGGTGTGGTCCGCGTAGTAGGCCGAGAGCGTGTAGCGACCGGGCGCGAGCGTGCCGGCCGTGAAGTTGCCGCCGGCATCCGTGATCATCGTGAGTGGTCCGGTCAGCGACGACGACTCGAGGATGACGGTCGCGCCGTGGAGCGGTGTCTTGTCGTGCGCGTCGCGCAAGGTGCCCTTGACGGCTGGGCCACCGGGCGCGTTCGGCACGAGCGTGACCCCGATCTCCGGCGCTCTCTCCGCGACCGGTGCAGCGGGCTCGGCCTTCGGCGGCGGCGACACGTTGGCCGGCGGGGGCGCGGGCGGCGCCTTCGCGCCACAGCCCAGCATTCCGACGAGCACGACGACCAAGCACGAGCGCAGCTGCATGACCTTCCTCCGCGGCCCTTGTACCGCAGCGCATGGTAGGTTGTCGTCGATGTCACCCGTCGACGTGTTCGCGGCCGCGCTCTCCGCGCTGGAGGCGGGACGCGGGGTCGCGATCGCGACGGTGATCGGTGCGCACGGCTCGACGCCAAGGCACCTGGGCGCGCGGATGGCGATCGCCGCCGACGGCGAGACGTGGGGGACGATCGGCGGCGGCAAGATCGAGCAGGTCGTCGTCGAGCGCGCGCGGGAGGTCGCGGCGGGCGCGCCGGCGGCCGTCGTGCGCCAGCACCTCGTGCGTGATCTGGCGATGTGCTGCGGCGGATCGATGGAGATCGCCCTCACCCCGGCGACGGGCTCGCGCGCCGCGCTTCACGCGCTCGCCGGCTCGCGCGCGCCGCAGGTGCTGGTCACGCCGGTCGACGGCGGCAAGCTCCACGTGCGCTCGCCACGTGACGGCGATCCGCCGCCCCACCATCCGGCGATCCACGACGGCGCGCTCGTCGAGCGGCACGGTGCGGTCGAGCGGGCGGTCCTGTTCGGGCTCGGCCACGTGGCGCGCAGTCTCGGGCCGCTGCTCGCGGGCCTCGGGTTCACCGTCATCGTGTGCGACGACGGCGAGACCGGCGCGACCGAGCGGCCCGCCTGGGCTACGCAGCTGGTCGAGTCGTTCGACGCCGCCGAGGTCGAGCGCGTGCTCGGCGGCTTCTCCGCCGACGACTACGTCCTCGTCATCACGCGCGACCACGCGATCGATCAGAAGCTGCTCGAGGCGCTGATCACGCGCGACGCGATCGGCTACCTCGGCATGATCGGCAGCCGCGGCAAGGTGGGCCGGTTCCGCAAGCGCCTCGAGGCGCGCGGGCTGCTCGACGGTCCCGAGGGCGCTGCGCGATGGGCTCGCCTGCGCGCTCCGATCGGGCTCGATCTCGGCGCCGAGACGCCCGAGGAGATCGCGGTGGCGATCGCCGCGGAGCTCGTGGCGCGCCGCCGCCGCGGCACCTCGACGCCTGGCTCGTGGGCGCACGTGCGGCAGCACGGAGAGAACAGGTGAGCCTCGGCGCGGTGATCCTCGCGGCGGGCGCCGGCTCGCGGCTCGGCGGTGTCGCGAAGGCGCTGCTGCCCATCGGCGACGAGACCTACCTCGCGCGGATCGTTCGCACCGCACGCTCGGTCGGAGTCCGCGACGTGGTCGTCGTCGTCGGGCCTCCATACGGGGCGGACGTCGCAGCCGCGGCGCGCGAGCTCGCACGCAACGCGGTCGCGCCCCCGACAGCTGACGCGAGGTCGCGCGGTGACGATGCTGGCCCTACGGCGCCCACCAACCTCCGCATCGTCGAGAACCCCGCGCCGTCGCGTGGCATGGCGAGCTCGGTCGCGATCGGGTTTGCGGCCATCGCCGCTACCGATGTCGACGCGGCGTGGCTGTGGCCCGTCGATCACCCGTTCGTTGCGGTCAACACCCTCGTGCAGCTGGCGGATGCTCTCGGAGGCCACGCCGCCGCGCCGCCGCGCTTCGGGGGCAGGGGCGGGCACCCGCCGCTCGTCGCACGTGCGCTGTTCTCCGCGCTCGCCGGTTGCACCGACGCGCCTGGCGGTGCGCGCGACGTGCTCGCGCGCGCAGACGTGATCGCCGTCGAGGTCGACGATGCGGGCGTCGTGCGCGATGTCGATACCCCGCGCGATCTGGCGGAGGCGGGATGAGGCGCGCCGCCCTCGCCGTCGCGGCGCTCGCGTTCGCCGCCTGCCCGGGGCCGCGGGCCAAGCCGCGCCCACCGCTCGCCGACACGGTGAGCGCGTCGGATGGCAACCAGATCGCGCAGCTCGTCGCCGAGCTGCAGGACGACATCCTGACCTCGTACGAGCGCGACGAGCCACCCGAGATCGCGACCGGCATGCTCGCGCCGGAGATCGGCGGCGCGCGGATCGGCGTCGGGCCGGGCGACGTGCTCGTCGGTGCCGAGCTCGAGCGCGCGCCGAGCCGCTGGCCGCTGCGCGCCGACCGCGACCTCCCGACCGAGGTCCGCTCCAAGCGCCTCGAGACGCACCTCGCGAAGGACCTGTCGGCCGCGTGGGTCGCCGACGAGCTGTCGTGGCGGATCTCGGCGTGCGGCCGGATCGCCGTGATCCCACTGCGCATCACGATGCTCTACGCGCGCGACGGCGACCGCTGGGTCCCGGTGTACGAGCACATGTCGTTCGGTCACGAGCCCGCGCCGCGCCGCGACGGCCAGCTCTACGGCGCGCGCGTCACGTCGAAGTCGGTGTCGTCGTCGGACTTCGTCGATGCGCTGTCGTCCGCCGTGAGCCCGCTCCTGTCGGGGGCGAACCGGGCGGCCTCGCTCGCCAGCGGCCCCGAGGCGATGCTGCTCGGACCCGACGTGACCGCGGAGTGGCACGGGCTCGACGTGCTCTCGGCGAAGCTCGCCGCGGGTCCGATCAAGACCGTCGAGGATCGCCGCATCGGCTATGTCGGGCGCTCGTTCGAGACCGCGACCATCGCGTACTGGATCGGGAACGTGATCGCCGACCTGCCCGCGCGCCCGGGCGTCGGCGCGGGCAAGGCGCGCATGCGGACCACCTTCGTGTTCGAGAAGCGGCGGTTCGTGACGTTCGACGGCAAGAACGAGGCGGAGCTCCGCAAGCTCGAGACCACGAGCTGCGCCGAGGACAACGAGGGCTGCAAGTGGGTGCTCGTCCAGGGCCACGTCTCGCAGCCGATCGGCGATCAGGACCTCGCGACGCGCGTGTTCGGGACCGCGCTGCTCAGCCCGAACCTCGAGAGCGGCGAAGCACTGCGCATCGGCTGCGACTGACTAATGTGACGTCCCGGACTCGGCGGCGAAGTCGCCGCCCTGCTTCTTGCCGGCCTCGCCGCTGCGCACGAGCGCGGAGCGCAGCAAGATCGGCGAGACGAGCTGGTTCACGGCGAGCACGCCGAGGAGCAGCACGGCGGCGGACGGACCGAAGGTGGGGAACGCTTTCGGGATCACGACGAGGAACGCGAGCGAGAGGCCCGCTTGCGGCACGAGGCCGATCCACGCGTGCCGGCTGACCTCGGGAGGCGCACCGGCGCGATCGGCGGCGAAGCGGGTGGCGACGAAGTGCCAGCCTGCGCGCGAGGCCGCGATGATCATCACGGGCCCGATCACAGCGGTGAGCTGGACGAGGTCGAGGCGGGTGCCGGCGAGGGCGAACCACACCAGGAACACCGGCAGCTGCGCGCTCTCGAAGCCGTGGAGGAGCTTGCTCGCGTCGGCGCGCGAGAAGTTCTCGAGCCAGATGCCTGCGGCCAGCATGACGATCAGCGGATCGAGGTGCATGCGCGTGCCGAGCTCCGCGACGATCATGCAGATGAGGAGCGCGAACATCGACGCGCCGTTGCCGACCGTACGGAGGAAGCCGCCGATCACCATGCCGATCGCGACTCCGAACACGATCGAGCCGAGGAGCTCCCACGACACCGAGACCACCGTCCCGAGCGGATCGACGCCGCCGCCGATGGTCACCCCCGCGAAGGTCGCGGCGATCGAGTACGCGACCTTCGCGACGAGATCGGCGACGACGACCGAGGCGAGCATGAAGCGGCTGAGCGCGCCGTCGGCACGGGTCTCGGCGAGCAAGGCCATCACCACGGCGGGCGACTGCGGTGACAGGGCCACGCCGAGCAGCGCGGACACCGCGATGCTCTGCGTGCTCGTGAGGTCCGCGAACAGCGGCACCAATGGGCGGATCAAGTAGATGACCCCGGCGATCACGAGCATCGAGCCGACCACCGAAACGAGCATGACGGCGCGCAACGGGCGGGCGAACGACTTCACGCGCTCGAGGTTGAGCTCGCTGCCGGCGGTGAGGCCGAGGATGCAGGTCGCGACGCCGTTGACCACGCGCAGCGAGCTCGTCATCTCCTTCGTGACCAGGTCGAGCATGAACGGCCCGACGACCACGCCCGCGATGAGGTAGCCGGTGAGCTTCGGCAGGCGCAGCTGGCTCGAGACGCGCCCGGCGAAGTAGGCACACAGGAGCAAGAAGCCAAACGCGAGCTCGGTGCCCGCGAACGCGGTCTCCGAGGTGAACGTCCGCGCCGCTTGCATGAGGCCGGCGACGGCGAAGAGCAGGAGTAGCGCGATCACCGCTCGCCTCCTGTGGTGGCACGACTCGGCGCAGGCGGCTCGGGCGGTTGTTCGTCTTCGTCCTCGTCCTCGTCCTCGTCGAGCTCGTCGATCGCCGCACGGCGGGCTCCGTCGCTGGTCGGAGCCCGCTCGTTCGGCGTCGTGAGCTGCACGAGTAGCTCGGTCACGATCGAGCCGCCGATCACCGCCGTCATGACCCAGCGCAGGCCGGTGTCGGCGTACAAGCTGGCGACGCTGATCACGAGCGCGATCGAGAGCCCCGAGAGCGGCGCCACGAGCTGGCGGCGATCGGCGAAGCCCGCGGGGAGCAGGCTGCCGACGACCGTGCGCCCGGCGAGCACGCCCGCATACTTGCCGGCGACGCGGCCGATCACGAACAGCGGCACCAGCGCCCAGCCACGCCAGTCGTAGACGTCCCACACCGCGCCCGCGATGATCAGGAACAGCAAGTGCACCGGCCGCTCCAGGTGATCGAGGATGCGGAAGATGCTCGCGCGTTGATCGTTGGGGAAGTTCGCCACCAGCACCCCGGCGAGGAAGCACACGACGATCGGCGATAGCCGCAGGAACCCGGCGAGCCCCGACGCGAACGCGAGGCCACCGAGCACGATGGCGAGGAACTCGGCGTTCGACTGCGGGACACGTACCATCGCGAAGATGAGCACGCCGATCGCGACGCCGAGGCCGAGCGACACGAACACCCAGGCGGTGTCGGGGAGCACCCACGTCGTCTGCGACGCGTCCTCGCGGAAGTACGCGGTGATGAAGAGGAGGCCGATCACGCCCGCGAACTCGTCCAGCTGTGCGAGCAGCACGTCGACGCTCTTGCCTTCCTTCCAGGTCCGGTTCGCGAACCCGCGATAGCGGCGCGGCGCGGTCATCGCCGCCGCGGCCCCGAGCAGGATCACGTCGCGCCACATCGACGGATCGCTCCACGACAGCCCGAACGACAGCATCAGCGCGCCGCACGCCGCGGCCGTCACCGCGAACGGGCCGAGCGCCTCGACGAGGATCAGGTACGCGGTGCCCTTCGGCACGCGGTCGAGCACGCGGATATCCAGCTGCGCGCCGATGATGAAGCCGAGCCAGCCGAGCCCGAAATGCAACAGCGGCCGCAGCCGGCCGAGGACCTCCGGATCGAGGACGCCGACGGAGGAGCTGCTCGCGATGAGGCCGAGCGCGACGAACGGGAAGCCCGCCGTGATCACGCCGCTGATGCCCAGCCGCTCCTGGTACCGGATCACCTTGCGGTGGCCGCCGAGGTAGGCGAGCACCACGAGGACGACCAGGCCGAGGATGACCTTGATCGCGAACAACGAGCTCTCGCTCGTGGTCTTGGCATCGGGCGGGGCGTCGAGCGAGCCTGGCTCCGCAGCGACCGCGCCCGAGGAGGCGGGAGGAACGGCCTCGGCGGGAGGCGGCGCGACCGGCGCTGCGACCTCCGCAGGCGGGACGGGCGGGGTGCTGGTCGACGCGGCGTCATCCGGCGTCGCGTCGGACGATGCGGCGTCACCTGGCGCGCCGGTCGGGGGCCCAGCGGCGGGCGTGGTCCCGGGCGGCGCGGTGTCCTTGGGAGGTGCGCCGATGGACGCACCTGCAGGCTTGGGCCCGGTTGCTGCGGTGTCCTTTCGAGGTGCACCGGTGGACGCAGCACCTGCGGGCTTCGGCTCGGCCGGGGCGGCGTCCTTGGGAGGTGCGCCGGTGGACGCAGCACCTGCAGGCTTCGGCTCGGCCGGGGCGGCGTCCTCGGGAGGTGCGCCGGCCGGCGTCGCTCCCGCGGGCTTCGTCCCGGTCGATGCGGCGTCTGGCCGGGGCGTGGCCGTCGGCAGCGCGGCATCGGGCTTCGCGGCATCGTGGGGGCGCGGGCTCGTCGAACCTGCGTCTGGCGGTGCGGTGCTCGTCCCTCGTGGCGGCGCGGTCGAGCTCGCATCGACGGGCGCCGCGACGGTCGCGGCGTCGGGCACATCGGCGAGCGCGCGCACCGGCGCGACGAGGGCACTGGCGACGATCGCGAGGACGAGCGCGTAGGCGTTGGGGGCGCGACGCGTTACCACGGTCCGAGGATTGCACCGTCCATGGTCCGCGCGCTACCCGAGCGGGCGCGCGCTACTCGGCGGCGGCGTCGGGTGCGGGAAGTGCTTGCGCGAAGCCGCGGAGGTGCTGATCGCGCAGGTACGTGTCGGTGAGCCGCTTCTTCTTCGGCCAGAACGGCAGCAGTCGGAACGGCGTGACCAGCAGGGAGCCGAGCGCGCCGAGCGCCTTGCCGCCGTACGCCTCGGTGACGAGCAGCGCGCGCTTGAACCCCGACACCTCGGTGAGCGGACGATCGAGCACGCCGATGCGGAGCAGGCGCAGCTCGGCGCACTTGTTCGCGTGGGCGAGGAACGCCGGCAGGTGCCGGAGCACGACGTGCCCCGGCGGGAGCCGCTTCTCCATGAACGACGCGAGGCGGCGCACGCCCCACAGCGACACGAGCGAGAGCCCGAGCAGGCGCCGGCGCAGCCACGGCTTGCCCTCGATCGCCTTCGCGGTCTGGTGCTCGCCGAACTCGACGTGGCGCTCCTCCTGCTTCACGGCGCGGCGCAGGATGTCGACCGACGGCTTGTGATCGAGCGTGTCGATGATCGCGTAGAACGCCTGCAGCACGAAGCCCTCGCCCTGCGCCATCTCGAGCGCGACGTGCTCGGCCCACGAGCCGCCCATCATGCCGGTCGACAAGAACTTCACGACCGGGTGCGCCGGCTTGGGCTCGCACCCGAGCATCGTCATGATGCGCAGGAAGTTGTCGACGTGCTGCATCTCCTCGAGGCTCTGCCGCGCGAGGAACTTCGCGGCCTCGAGGTCGGGCGCGTCGTACAGCCAGTGCCCGACCTGGATGCCGGTGACCTCCCCGTAGAGGAACTGGTTGAACATCCACTCCAGCACCTCTCGATCACGGACGGGATCCAGCTTGGAATCGCCGAAATCGAACGTCATCTCTTCGCGCGTCAGCAGCATCGGGACCTGCCCGGCAGGATAGCGCGGATGGCCGCGGCGGCCTATGACTTCCACGGCTGCACGGTAGCTGCGCGCACCGCGGGCCACGCTGTTCCCGATCGTTTACATCACCCACGGGGCAGTCATGATGATGGCAATTTGTCGTGCAATTTGCCATCATCGTGACGGTGATAGAGCGCCTCCTCCAACGCCCCGAGCGCTCGTTCTTCCTGTTCGGCCCGCGCGGCGTCGGCAAGAGCACCTGGCTGCGCGAGGTGTTGCCACAAGCTACCTGGTTCGATCTCCTCGATCCCCAGCTTCAACTATCCCTTCAGCTGGCCCCCGGCGGGCTTCGCGAACAGACGGAGCACCTCCGCGCGGGAAGCTGGGTCTGCGTCGACGAGGTCCAGAAGGTCCCCGCGCTGCTCGACGAGGTGCACGCGCTCATCGAGCGCAAGCGCCTGAAGTTCGCCCTCACCGGATCTTCCGCGCGAAAGCTCAGGCACGGAGGAGCCAACCTCCTCGCGGGGCGCGCCTCGGTCCTCGCGATGCGGCCGTTCAGCCTGCGAGAGCTGGGCGACGTCTCTATCAAGCCGTTGCTCGAGTTCGGCGGCCTACCGTTGGTCGTCAACGAGCCGAAGGACGTTGCCGACATCTTGCGTGCGTACGTCAATACGTATCTCCGCGAGGAGATCCGCGAAGAGGGGCTCGTGCGCAAGGTCGAGCCGTTCGTGCGCTTTCTTCGCGTCGCCGGGCTGATGAACGCCCAGATCCTCAATGCCTCGAACATCGCGCGGGAGGCACAAGTGCCGCGCAACTCCGTCGTGAGCTACTTCTCGATCCTGGAAGACACCCTCGTCGCGACGCGCCTTCCGGCCTTCCAACCGGGCGCTCGCGTGCGAGAGAACGCGCATCCGAAGTTCTATTGGTTCGACCCAGGCGTCGCCCGCGCTGCGGCGGGACTCATCGACGATCCCGTCGACAACACGTGGTTAGGATACGCGCTCGAGACATGGGTGCTGCACGAGCTGCTCGTCTACAACGAGACCCAGCGGCGCCATCGCGAGATCTTCTATTACCAGACGGGCGCCGGCGTCGAAGTCGACTTCGTCGTCGAAACCCGCAAGAAGACGCTGAGCTCCCCGGCGGAGGCTGTGTTGATCGAGGTCAAGCTCGCCGATCGCTGGCAGCCCGCCTTCGACAAGCATCTGCGAGAGGTCGCCCGGTCGGCAAACTTCAAGGTGAAGGCGTGCGTAGGAGTCTACCTGGGCAAACAGCGGCTCCGAAGAGAGGGCGTAGACGTGCTCTCGCTCCCGGAGTTCATCGCCGCGCTCTACGAGGGGCAGTTCTTCTAACTCCCCGCCGAGATCACGACTAGCCGAACAACCGCCGCGCCGCGGCCTGCGCGCGCGCACGGACGGCCGGCAGCTCGAGCGTGAGCAGGGCGCGGTCGCGGACCACGAGGCTCCCGTCGACGGCGACGTGGCGCACGTCGCACGCCTTCGCCGCGTACGCGATCGCCGACCACGGGCTCGACGTCGGCACCGTGTGCAGCGGCGAGAGATCGACGGCGATCAGGTCGCCGCGCTTGCCGACCTCGAGCGAGCCGACGCGATCCGCGAGGCCGAGCGCCGCGGCGCCGCCGAGCGTGGCGAGCTTGACCACCTCGGGCGCGGGCAGGCTGCGCGGACCGGTGCGGTGCTTGTGCAACAGCGCGGCGAGCCGCAGCTCGAGGAAGCCGTCGAGGTTGTTGTTGCACGGTGCGCCGTCGGCGCCGAGCGCGACCGAGATGCCGGCCGCGATCAGCTCGGGGATGTGGGCGATGCCCGACGCGAGCTTCAAGTTCGACGACGGGCAGTGGCAGACGTGCACGCCGCGCGCGGCGAGCAGGCGCTTCTCCTCGCTCGACACGTGCACGCAGTGCGCGAGGCACGCGTGCGGACCGAGCAGGCCGAGCTCGTCGAGCACGAAGATGTTGTCGCGCCCGAACCGCTCGCGCACGAGCGCGATCTCGCCCGGGCTCTCGCTCGCGTGCGTGTGGATGCGCACGTGCTGCGCCTTGGCGCGCACGCCGACCTCGCGCAGCAGCTCGTCGGTGCACGACAGCACGAATCGCGGCGCGAACGCGTAGCGCAGGCGATCGTTCGCGGCGCCGTGCCAGCGCTTGATCAGCTTCGCGCTCGCGTCGAGCGAGGACGACGTGGACTCGGCGAGCCCGGCCGGGATCTGCGGATCCGGCTGGTCCATCATCGCCTTGCCGATCGTCGCGCGGATGCCCGAGCGCTCGGCGGCGGCGAACACCTGGTCGGTGTGATGCACCGTGCCCATGTCGAGGATCGCGGTGGTGCCGCCGAGGAGGAGCTCCGCGTGCGCGAGCTCGGCGCTCGCCGTCATCGCGTCCTCGTCGAGCCGCGCCTCGTACGGCCAGATCACCTGGCGCAACCAGTCCATCAGCTCGAGGTCATCGGCGCGGCCGCGCGCGAGCGTCTGGCACGTGTGCACGTGCGCCTGCACGAGCCCCGGCATGACGAGGCAGCCGCTCGCGTCGACGATCTGGTAGTCGTGGGTCTTCGGCGTGTACTCACCGCCGACCTGCACGATCACGCCATCGACGCTCGCGACATCACCCGCGACCACGCGGTGCCCCGCGTCGATCGTGAGGATCGTGCCTCCTCGGAAGATCAGCTCGGCCATGTCTCGGCTCAGGGCAGCTCGCGACCGTTGAACCCGTCGGGGATCAGCTGCGCGAGGGTCCACGACCGCTGCTCGCCCGCAGGATTCACCGACACCACGGTGACCGCCTTGGGATCCGGCGCGAGCTCGAGCAGCACCTGCCGGCACGCACCGCACGGCGAGCTCGGCGGCGACGCGGTCGTGCACACCGCGACCGCCTCGAGCCCGCGCGCTCCCGCGTTGACGGCGGCGAAGATCGCCGTGCGCTCGGCGCACATCGAGAGCCCGTAGGACGCGTTCTCCACGTTGGCGCCCTCGAAGATCTTGCCGCCCACTTGCACCGCGGCGCCGACCTCGAACGTCGAGTACGGCGCGTACGCCTTGCTGCGGGCCTCGATGGCCCGCGCGATCAGCTCCTTCATTCCCCTACCTCCCCGCGCTCCACGAGCGCCGCCAAGATCCCATCGAGCAAACCTTCGAACGTCGTGCGCACGCGCGCCGCGGTCTCGGTGACCTCGTCGTGCGACAGCGCGTGCCCCGTGATGCCGGCGGCGTGGTTGGTGATGCACGAGATGCCGATCACGCGCGCCCCCATGTGGCGCGCCACGATCACCTCCGGCACCGTCGACATCCCCGTCGCGTCGGCGCCGAGCGTCTGCAGCATCTTCACCTCGGCGGGCGTCTCGTAGGTCGGCCCGGTCAGCGCCACGTACACGCCTTCGGCGAGCGCGATGCCCGCGCGCTCCGCGACCTGCTTCGTCAGCGCGCGCAGCTCCGGCGCGTACGCGGTGGTCATGTCGGGGAACCGCACGCCGAGGCGGTCGTCGTTGGGGCCGCGCAGCGGGTGGTCCGGCAGCATGTTGATGTGATCGCGGATCAGCATCAGCGTGCCGGGCGCCCACGTCGGGTTCAGCCCGCCCGCGGCGTTGGTGACGATGATGACCTTCGCACCGAGCGCGATCAGCACGCGCGCCGGGAACGAGATCGTCTCGGCGCTGTGGCCCTCGTAGAAGTGCACGCGGCCCTGCATCGCGACGCACCGCGCGCCCCTGCGGGTGCCGAGGACGAGCCTGCCCTTGTGCCCGACGACGTGGGAGCGCGGGAAGTAGGGGAGGTCGCCGTAGTCGATCGCGGTCGCGCTCTCGAGCCCATCGGCG
>Ga0247822_10001740_pt1 | contig 13545 bp, 11 predicted proteins | sample 13C_Cellulose_Da_FD_192423 | JGI IMG/M metagenome (GOLD analysis project Ga0247822, IMG submission 192423) | Soil microbial communities from agricultural site in Penn Yan, New York, United States - 13C_Cellulose_Day30 | ecosystem: Environmental > Terrestrial > Soil > Agricultural land | place...
CACTTCTTCGTCGCCGCCGCCGTCGTCGGCGCGACCGCCCTCGGCGCGCGCCTCCTTGAGCAGCCGCTTGGCGCTGTCGAGATCGCCGCCGGCGACGGCGCGCTGGGCGGCCGCGCACAGCAGGTGGTGCTGGCGCGCCGGCGGGCGGTCGCCCTTGAGCCGGGCCAGCCGCGTCCACGCGCCCGCGGCCTCGGCGAACCGGCCCTGCTCCTCGTACAGGCCGCACAGCGCCCGCAGGGCGCCCTCGTGGCGCGGCTCCGACACCAGGACCTCCTCGAGCGCGCGCACCGCCCGCCGCGGCATGCCGGCGGCGCGGAAGTCGAGGCCGAGCTCGTACAGCGCGCGCAGGCGCAGCCGGCTGCTCGCGCCCTCGCGCACCGCCAGCGCCTGGTGGACGCGGATCGCGCGATCGTGCTCGCCGCGGCTGCGGAACAGGGCGGCGAGCGCGAAGTACGGCTCGCTGTCGTCGACGTTCTCCTCGACGACCTTGCGCAGCTCGGCGATCACGGTGTCGTGATCGCGGGCGATGAGGAAGGTGAGCGCGCGCAGGTACGACCGGCCGTGGCGGGCGGCGCGGCGCAGCATGCGATCGTCGGGGACGTAGTAGCGGCCGATCAGCACGCCGGCGGCGAGCGCGCCGAGGCCGACCAGCAGGATGACCAGCGCGGCCCCCATCGTCAGGCGTCCCCGACGCCGGCGCCGGGCAGATCGTCGTCGGCGTCGATGGCGCGGTCGATCGCGGCCAGCACGCGGGCCGCGCCGGCGTCGGGCGCCTCGGCCAGGTCCTCGAGCGGCGACGGCTCGACGAACGGCAGGTTGCGCAGCCGGGTCAGCTCGCGCTCGAGCCGGGTGATCAGCGACTCGTACTGCCGGCGCCGCCACAGGTAGTACATGCTCCACAGCAGCAGCGCGGCCAGGCCGAGGGTGGCGACCAGCCAGCCGGCGATCAGCGCCGGCAGCCAGATCTCGACCCGCGGCTCGGGGGTGAGCTCGGCCAGCCACGGCGGGACGTCGATCGATACCCAGTGCGGGTTGGCGACCAGGAACAGCCCGACGATCACGCCGAGGGCGATGAACGTGAGGGTCACCGTCGCCTTGGCCGCGATGCGGAGCCAGCGGATCACCGGCGGGGCCCTCCCATGCCGCCCGACTGTATCAGGTTGCCGAGAACGCCGGAGGCGTTCGAGGACAACCTGACCCGTGCCCGTGCCCGTGCCCCTGCCCCTGCCCGATCTCGACCGAGCCCCACAACGCAAGCAGGCGTGCCTGCAAGCGGCCGGTGACGGGCTCACAACCGGGCACGGGCACGGGCACGGGCACGGGCACGGGGTCACAGACCGGCGCGTCGCGCCGGTCTGTGACTAGACGACCCCGGTGTGGCCGGCGAGGATCTGCGCGTTGGCGAGCCGGCGCGCGTCGGCCTCGGCGCGCATCGCCGCCCACAGCTCCGGGTTGGCCGACACGATCTCGTAGAAGTCGCGCGGCGGCAGCACGGCCAGCTCGCACGGCCCGGCGGCGACCACCGACGCCGACGCCATCTCGCCCGACAGCAGCGACATCTCGCCGAAGTACGAGCCCTCGCCGAGGGTGGCGAGGACGACGGCGCGGCGATCGCCGACCCGGCGGACCACCTCGACCGCGCCCAGCACGATCAGGTACAGGCCGCCGGCGCGCTCGCCCTGGCGGACCAGCGCCTGGCCGCTGTCGGCGTGCAGCGGGTGGAACCGCGCCAGCAGCGCCGGCCGCTGGTCGTCGGGCACCAGCGTGAACAGCGGGGTGGTGAACAGCAGGTTCGACAGCAGCCGCTCGCGGTAGAAGGTCTCGAGCGCCGGCCCGACCTCGGGGAAGATCGCGGCCAGCTCGCGCAGCAGCACGCGCGGGATCTCGTAGATCTCGCAGTCGGTGGTCGCGACCACGGTCGCGTGGCGGCGGCGATCGGCGAGCAGCGCGAACTCGCCGAACAGCGAGCCGTCGGACAGGCGGGCCAGCTCGACGACGTTGCCGCCCTCGGGCGCGCGCTTGTGGATCGCGACCTCGCCGTGGACGATCACGTAGCAGGCGTCGCCGGGCTCGCCCTCGCGGATGATGATCTCGCCGGCCGCGTACCGCCGCACCACCGCGCGGTGGGCGAGCTCGACCGCGGCCTCGGGTGGCAGCATCGAGAACACCCCGAGCGGGCCCTCGAGCGCGGCGCCGTCGGGGCCGAGCGCCGACAAGGTCGCGTCGAACGAGCGATCGAAGGTCCCCGAGGTGATCTCGTCGGGCGGCGGCGCCTCGGTCGAGGTGCGGTCGCGACGGACGTTGGTGTCGGTGCGGGTGTCGCCCGGCGCGTCGCCGCCGGCGCTCCCGCCCAGCCCGGCGCGGATGTCGGTGGTGGTGTCGCGCGCCTGCGGCTCGAGCGGCGGGGTCACCTCGATCGACGGCGCCAGCCCGGCCGGCAGCCCGGGCGGCTGGGTCGGCTCGTCCTCGTCGTCGGGCAGCGGCGGCATGCGCGCCGTGGTCGGCCCCGGCTCGGCGTCGCCGGTGATGTCGCCGGCGTCGTCGGGATCGCCGGCGTCGTGGGGCGCATGGGGCGCGTCGGGCTCGTCGGGCGGCCCGGGGTCGCGCATCGGCGCCCCCAGCTCGGCGGGCTGGTCGAGGCGGTCGAGGTCGACCAGCGCGAGGTCGCCGGGCGTCAGCTTGGGCCGCCTGCGGGTCTGCATGTCCGACGCGAAGTCGCCCTCGGACGGCCGCGGGCTCACCTCGGTGCGGATCTGGGTCATCGGCTCATCGCCCGTGGTGCCCGGACGCGCCGACGGCGCGCGCGGCGGCGGTGGCCGGCTGGCCGGCAGCCGGGTCGGCGGCGGACGGGTCTGGGTGATCCGCGGCAGCGCCGGGCGCATGGCCGGCCCCGACGACGGCGGCGCGGCCGGCGGTGGTGGCGCGGTCGGCGGGCCCGGGCGCGGACGCGGCGGCGCGGGCGGAGTCAGCACCGACGGCGGCGGCGAGGTCGGCGCGCCGGTGCGGGGCGCGGCCGGGCGCGGCGCGGGGGCCGCCGGCGCCACCGGCGGCGTCGGCGCCGGCGTGCGCACCTGGGTGAGCGGGATGACCGTCTCGCTGTCGTCGTCGTCGGTGTGCGGGCGCGCCGAGCTGCGCAGGGTCGGCTGCGGCGTCGGCGTCGGCCGCCCGATCAGCTCGGCCATCTCGATCAGGCTGTCGCGCCCGGTGGTCTCGTGGAGCGGCAGCGGATCGGGCAGCGGCGTCGGCACGTCGAGCGAGCTGACCCGGCCGGTCGGCGTGTTGCGGCGCGGTGGCGGCAGGGCGCCGATCGGCGGGCCACCAGGGCCGGCCGGGCGCGCGGGCCGCGCCGGCTCGCCCGCCGGCGGCGGCGGCGGCACGTGCTTGACCGTCGACGCCACCGAGCCGAGCTCGCGCACCGACACCTCGGCCGGCAGCACGCGGGTGCGCGACACCGGCCCCGAGGCCGGCTGGCCGGTGATCGGAGTCGGCACGCCCGGCGGTGGCGCGGCCGGCGGCGGCGTACCCGCGGTCGCGACCGGCGGCGGCAAGGTCGGCGGCCGGGTCGACGTGCCAGGCCCGAACGGCGGCGGCGTGGTCGATGCCCGCTCGAGGTGCATCAGCATGCCGAACAGCTCGCTGTCCTCGGGGGCGATCTCGAGCGCGCTGCGACACACGATCGCGGCCTGGCCGTGGCGGCCCTGCTCGGCGTAGGCGCGGGCGACCGAGCGGTACAGGTCGAGCGCCTCCAGCGAGCGCAGCCCCTCGCGATAGGCGGCGGCGAGCTGGAGCCGGAGCGCCAGGTTGCCGGGCTCCTTCTTCAGATCGCGCTCGAGATCGCGGATGGGGCGCTTGGTGCTCATGGGCTCCGGGGACGCGCGGGCCGGCGCGGGCGCGACCTCACGACGGCGACAGCGAGACCGTGGCCTGGAAGGTCATGCCCTGCGACGCCGGCTTCAGCTTCCAGCGCGACGCGACGCTCTTCATGCAGCCGTCGAACGCGTCGCCGAGCGCCGGCGAGAACGACGACCGCACGTGCTCGCCGCCGGCCGAGAAGCTGGCCGAGACGCGCAGCGAGATCGTGCGGGCCTGCAGGCCGCTGTTCTTCTTGAGGGCCTGCTCGTAGCACTTCTGGATCGGGCCGCGCGAGCCGTTGACCACGCCGAGGAACTGCTGCGACAGCTCGGCGGCCAGCTTGTCGTCGACCGGCGCGGCCCCACCCCCGCCCTGCGGCTTGGCCTTGATGACCAGCGCGTCGCCGTCGATGGCGAACGTGTACTCCTGGTTACCGCTCGCGAGCTTGAGCCGGGCGATCTCGGCCTCGTAGCTCTGGATGAGCTTGTCCTTGTCGGCGAGCTTGGCGGCGCGGGTCTCGCAGTCGCTCAGCTTGGCGAGCGTCTGCGGGCTGTCCTTGGTTTCGCCCTTGCAGCCGACGGCGGCGAGGGCGGTGAGCGTGGCGGCGAGCAGCGTGAACGAAACTCTAGACATCGGGTTCTCCCGGCGGCTTGACCGGAACGATCGAGGATGACGGCGCGAGCGGATCGACGCGCTCGATGTAGCGCGTCGCCACGGCCCCCCGGACCACGTGGCTGGCAACGACGTCGGCAGCTTTCACTGGGTCGAGGCGATTATACAGCGCGGTGACCAGGCGCGGACCGCCTCCGCGTGACGGCGGCAGATCGGCCAGCGCGAACCGCGGCGGGCTGGCCGGCGCCTCCGCGGGCAGCTCGCGGACCAGGGCGTTCACGCCTTGCGAGCAGCGACCGAAGCAGCTCTGCCAGCCGAGCTCGCAGCGGCGCGTGATCCCCTCGCTGGCGAGCGTGGCGGCGAACGCGTCGTACACCGCGCGCGAGCCACGGCGGTCGCCGCATTCGGGCCCGCGGCATACCAGGATGCGAAAACGCCGCTCGGCCACGCCGGGTCAGCGTGGAACGCGGGCAAGTTCCTGTCAACCGGCGGGCCCGACGTGTACCGCGACGTACGTCTCCGCCCGAGCGACGTGGCGTCGCGGCCCGGCGGTCGATTTCTCGACCGACTTCAGGCCGACTTCAGAACTACTTCAGGGCGGCCTTCACCGCGTCGGCGACCGCGCCCTGCGTGCGCGGATCCTCGGCGACGTAGCGGAGCGCCTCGCGGTCCTCGGCGCCACCGGCGGCGACCGCCGTGGCGATGACCGCGAGCAGGTCCTTCTCGCCGGCGAACGCCGGATCGGCCCGGTACATGAGCAGCTGGCGGCGCAGGCCGGCGCGCTCGGCGCCCTGCCCGACCGCGACCATCGCGCGCGTCAGCTCGAGGCGATCGCCGGCCGGCGTGGCCGGATCGTCGGCCTGGGCGGCGAGCGCGGCCACCGCCTGGCTGCGCTGCGACGCGCTCAGCTCGCGATCGCCGAGCGCACCGATCGCGCGGGCGACGGCGGCGATCGCGGCCGGCTGGCTCCCGGCGATGAAGTCGTAGCGGGGCTCGAGCGCGGCGATCAGCGCGGGCAGCCCGGCCGGGTCCTTGCGACCGACCAGCAGCTCGACCACGTTCTCGCGCAGCTTGAGCGGGGTGCGGGCGTCCTGCACGATGGCGAGCAGGTCCTTGGCGACGTCGGGGCCCTCGAGGGCGGCCAGCGACGCGACCGCGTACTGCTTGATCTCGTCGAAGCGAGCGTCGCGATCGCGGGCGATCGCCACCAGCGCGGCGACGGAGTTGGCCGGCTCGCCGTCGCCGGCCGGCGTCCAGCCGTCGCAGTCGAAGGTCGCGCCCAGCACCTGGCCGCTGCCGGCCAGCTTGCCCGACGAGCGCAGCGCGCCGGTCGCGGGATCGAGCGAGATCACGCTGCCGTCGGAGGCGATCGCCATCACCACGGTGCCGGCGTGGGTCGACGCGACCAGCTCGACGCGCGGCTGGCTGTAGGCCCAGCGCAGGTCGCCGGCCGGCGACAGGCCGAAGACGAAGCGGAAGAAGTGGACGGCGATCACGTCGCCGGCGAACGCCAGCGGCCCGCCGTCGTCGCCCGCGGTCGCGGTGGTGCCGCGCCACAGCACGCGCTTGCGATCGAACGCCGAGTAGCCGGCCTGGACCGGATCGAACGCGTCGCGATCGTAGGTCGCGGAGGCGAGCTGCTTGGGCAGCTTGGCCGCGCCGTAGGTCGAGGCGGCGCGCCGGCCGCTGGCGGCGCGGACGTCGAGGCGGAAGATGCCCGCCTTCGAGCCGAACCACGCGCCGTCGCTGGTGGTGCGCACGAACGAGATCTCCTCGTCGATGCCACGGATGCGGGTGAGCTGGGCGCCCGAGCGGGCGTCGAGGATCGCCAGCCACTGGGTCAGGAACGGCGAGTACACCAGGCCGCCCTGGGCCGCCGGCGCGCCGAGCGCCCCGGGCGCGTCGTTCTTCCACCGCTGCGAGCCGTCGGGCCCGAACGCGGCCAGGGTCCACACCGGCTTCTGCTCCGACTGGCGCTGGTAGGTGACGTAGACCTGCTCGCCGTCGGTGGTGGCGCCGACCAGCTCGCCGTCGACGGCGATGGCGCCCTTCTGGGCGCCGGTGGCGACATCGCGGACGACGACCTTGCCGGCCTCGCGCGCGACCACGAGCGGGCCGGCGACCGCGACCCGCGACTGGACGTCGGCGTCGACCGACCACAGGGTGGCGCCGGCGGCGGCGTCGTAGGCGACCAGCTTCTTGGGCGAGCCGGCCACGACCGCGAGCACCAGTGGCTTGCCGAGGCTGTTGGCCGGCGCCGGCGCCTTGGCCAGCGTGCGCCCGGCCAGCGCCTTGCCGAGCTGATCGGCGTTGTTGTCGTCGGAGGTGAGGCCGAACACGGCCTTGGGACCGCAGCCGGCGACCAGCGCGAGGCCGGCGGCCACGGCCAGCGGAGCGAACGACAGCGACGAACGGATCGATGGGCGCATCACTCGCCTCCCAGCTTCTGCTTGAGCGCGACCTCGGCCTCGCGGCGCGACTGGCGCGGCGGCTTGGCCGGCGTGGCGTCGACGTAGTCACCGAGCACGGTGATCGCCTCGGGCCCGGCCAGCTTGGCCAGCGTGCGCACGACCTGGACCCGCGCCGGCTCGGGGCCGAACTCGGGGCGCTTGAGGATCACGCCCAGGGTCTGGGCCATGACGCCGTCGGGCGGGGTGCCGAGGTGCTCGGCGATGACGCGGGCGAGATCGGCGTCGGCGACCGAGCCGAGCGCCAGCCCGGCGGCCAGCTCGCCCTTGTCGAACAGGGCCAGCAGGGGCTCGGTCGCGCCCTTGACCTTGCCGCGGGCGGCGGCCTCGGCGGCGGCGGCGCGGACGTCGACGTCCTGGTCACGCAGCGCGGCCAGCACGTCGGCGCCGGTGCCGTCGTGGGCGGCGAGCGCGCGCACCGCCGCGGCGCGGACGCGGCCGTTGCGGTGGCGCGCGTACGGCCGGACGGTGGCGACGTCGTCCTTGGCGGGGGCCGCGGCCAGCGCGGCCAGCGCGGCGGCGGCGACGTCGGGGTGGAGGCCGGTGGCGAGCGCGTCGAGGAGCGCGGCGTGCGCCGCGGCGTCCTTGCTGCCACCGAGCTCGGTGGCAGCCTGCGCCGCCTTGGCCGCGTCGGCGCCGAGCAGCGCGGCGCGGGCCTTGTCGACGTCGACCTTCTTGGGCTTCGCCGGTGGCGCGACGCGCCCCGGCGCGGGACGACTGGCCGGCTGGGCGCTCGCCACCACCGGCGCCGCGAGCAGCGCGGCGAGGATCAATCGGTAGACACGCATCGGGACCCCTTCCTGGGGTCCGACGTAACACCCTGACCCACCCCAGATCAATCAACGTTGACGTTGACGTTGACGTTGACGGCGACGGGATGCGCCGCGTCGACGGAGCTCAGTGATTTCCGCTCCGGTCGCACTGTGCACAGGCGTCGCGGAGCATTCCGTTCACGTCAACGTCGACGTTCGCCTACTCGTCGTCGTCGCCGCCCTTGGTGTCGTCGTCCGAGAAGTCGACCTTGCCGGTGTACCGCTCGGCCTCGCCGAGGATCTTGAACTTGCCGGTGGCGACCACGCGGCCCTGGACCTCGACGGTCATCATCACCTGCTTGTTGACCCCGACCTGCTTGCGGTCGAGGGTGAACTGCGAGAGCAGGGCGCGCTGGCCGCGCTGATCGAGGAACTGCTCGAAGCTGGCCAGCATCGACCGCTGGCCGTTGGTGATGTCGTACAGCTTGACGATCACCTCGATGTCATTGAGCGGCTTGCTGAAGAAGGCGGCGAAGTGGATCTTCCAGGTCTTCTTCGCCTTGTCCTCCCAGAACTGGGTCTTCGACTGCTTGCGCAGCGCGGCAACGTAGGCGTTGGCGCTCTTGGCGCTCGACGGGAAGGACTTGTCGCTGGTGAGGACCTTGCCGGCGAAGACCTTCTCCGGGCCCCGCTGGGCCTCGGCCGGGGCGGCCCCGACGGCGAGCACGGCGGCGAATGCGAGCGACACGACGGCCAGGACCGAAACCGGCAGCGAACGGAACGTCATCAAGGCCTCCCCTGGAAAGACTCGATGCTAGCCACGATCATTCACGAGGTGCCAGCGGTTTCGGCCTCGACGATCCGATCGGTGAGCAGCGCCTTGATCGCGGCGAGATCCTCGGGCGTCGCCGCCCCGGCGGCGCGGGCGAGGCCGAGCGCGCGGCGGCCGAGCACGCGATAGAGCTCCTGCAGCGCCGGCTCGCCGTCGAGCGCCTCGAGGTGGCGCGCCACCGTGCCGGCGTCGCCGCGGCGGATCGGACCGGTCAGGCCCTGCGCCAGCCCGCGCTCGGCGACGTTGGCGAGCGCGCCCTGGGCGAGCGGGACCAGCGCGGCGACCGCGGCCGCCTCGTCGACGCCCGCCTGGCGCAGCAGGCCGACCGCGGCATCGATGACCGCGACCACGTAGTTCGACGCGATCGCCGCGGCGGCGTGGTAGCGCGCCATCGCGCCGCCCTCGAGCGGCAGGGCGGTACCGCCGAGCAGCTGGGCGACCTGGGTCGCCGCGGTCAGGCCGCGCGCGTCGCCCTCGACGCCGAAGACGGTGCCCTTCCAGTTGCGCATCGCGGTGCGCGCGTCGGCGACCGCGCGCAGCGGGTGGAGCGTGCCCATGCCGCCGACCTTGCCGGCGACCGGGGCGAACGCCTCGGCGGCGGCGGCGGCGCCCGAGCAGTGGAGCAGCACGTGGCGGCTGCCGACCAGGCCGGTCGCGACCAGGCGCTGGGCGACCTCGCGCACGGCGTCGTCGCGGACCGCGACGATGATCAGATCGGCCTCGAGCAGCAGGTCGGGCGGCGCCGGCGAGAACGCGGCGACGCCGGCGGCGGCCGCGGCGGCGCGCGCGGCAGCGGGCTTCCTGGCCCACAGGCCGAGGACGGGGACGCCGGCGAGACGCAGCCCGCCGGCCAGCGCGGTGGCGACCGGACCGGCGCCGACCACGAACATGTTGGGGGTTGGGGAGCGCGTCACCTGAAGAGTCCTCGTCGGGCGATATAACCGAGAATCTCCCGGGGGACTAGCCCCGAAACGTCCGCGGACATGGCCAGTCGACGACGGATCTCGGTCGACGAGACCTCGGGCATCATCACGTCCGACACGTGGGCGCCGGGCGGCGGCACCACGCCGCCCCGGCCGAGGACGATCGGCGGCGCGAGCCGGCACACGTCGTCCCAGCGGTGCCAGCGGTGGGTCTCATGGAGGATGTCGGCGCCGATGATCAGGCGGAACCCTAGATCGGGGTGGACGGCGGCGAGGTGCTCGCACAGGAACAGGGTACGGTTCTCGCCGCGGGTGCGCGCGACCTCCTCCTCGGCCCGCGATACCTGCGCGCGCGGCCCGAGCGCGGCGGCGGCCAGCTCGCACATCGCGATCCGATCGTCGAACGACGCCGCCAGCTCCTTGCCGAGCGCGTGCTTCCAGGTCGGCACGAACCACAGCTCCTGGATGGGCGCGGTCTCGAGCACGTAGAGCGCCGCGAGCAGGTGCCCGACGTGGGGCGGGTTGAAGCTGCCGCCGAACAGGCCCACGGTGCGCATGGCACCAGCGTAGATCAGTCGTAGAGCAGATGCGGCCGGCGGGCCTCGACGAACGCCCGCTCGGCCTCGGTCCAGGTCGCGGCCAGATCGTCGAGCGCGGCGCCCTGATCGATGCCCTCCCGGATCTCGGGCCCGCCGCACAGGAGATCGATCGCCGGGATCCGGTCGACGAACTCGTAGGCGCGCGTGCGCCAGGCGAAGGCGTCGCCGCCGAGCCGGCGGCACGCGGCCAGGAACGCGACCCCGGTGCGATAGGGCCGGAACGCCGCGCGGTCGGTGACGTGCAGCTGGATCCCGCCGCACGCGGTGCGGGCGTGCTTCTGGAACATCGGGGTGAAGGTGCACGGCCGGCAGCGCAGCCCGGGCAGGCGCTCGGCGCTCAGCGCCGCGGCCAGGGCGTGGCCGTCGACGAACGGCGCGCCGGCCAGCTCGAACGGCCGGGTCGTGCCCCGCCCCTCCGACAGCTCGCTGCCCTCGACCAGGCACATGCCCGGGTAGACCAGCGCGGTGTCGACCGTCGGCATGTTGGGCGACGGCATCACCCACGGCAGCCCGGTCTGGTCGAAGCTCATCGCGCGCCGCCACCCCGCCATCGGGACGACGGTGAGGTCGAGATCGAGGTGCTCCTCGGCGGCGCGCCAGCGGGCGATCTCACCGGCGGTCAGGCCGTGGCGGTTGGGGCACGACACCAGGCCGACGAACGAGTCGTAGCCGGGCGCGATCGCGCCGCCCTCGACCAGGTCGCCGCCGATCGGGTTGGGCCGGTCGAGGACGACGAAGGCCTTGCCGGCGGCGGCGGCGGCCCGCATGGCCAGCACCATCGTCCACACGAACGTGTAGTAGCGGCTGCCGACGTCCTGGACGTCGTAGACCAGCACGTCGACGTCGGCGAGCATGGCCGCGGTCGGGGTCAGCGACGCGGCGTCGTGGCCGTACAGGCTGTGCACCGGCAGCCCGGTGCGGGCGTCGACCGCATCGGTCACGCCGATCATGTCCTGGGCGTCGCCGCGCACGCCGTGCTCGGGCCCGAACAGCGCGGTCAGCGTCACGCCGGGCCGCGCCGCCAGCAGATCGGCGGCGTGGTCGAGCTCGGCGGTGACCGCGGTCGGGTTGGCGATCAGGCCGACGCGGCGGCCGCGCAGGACGCGATCGTCGGCGAGGAGCTGCTCGAGTCCGGTGGCAACGCGCACTAGAAGATCGGGACCGGCTTGAGGGTGACCTTGTTGTCCTTCACCACGACGCGGAAGCGGACCGCCTTGCAGTCGTACTGGCCCTTGAGCTTGCCCTCGTTGACGCGCAGCTTGGCGATGAAGCCCTCGAAGCTGACCTCGTCGGGGTGGCCGGTCTGCCGGCGGGCGTCGAGGTACTCGGTGTAGACCCGCTTGTAGTAGTCGGGCTCGGGCTCGCGGGCGAGCGCGGCCAGGTCGGGATCGGGCCCGCCGGCCGGCTTGTCGCTCTCCTCGTCGAACTCGACCCGGCCGGGCACGACCGGGTTGCCGTCCTCGTCGAACTCCTCCTCGCCGGGCTCGGGCCGACCGAGCAGGCGGGCGAGCATGACGTTGAGGCCGTTGGCGAGGCCGTCGAGATCCTCGCCGACCGGGCGGAACGTGCGCTCGAGGTTGCCGTTGATGATCTCGTTGACGCCGACCTCGAGCTCGTCGACCTGGTCGAGCACGCGCCGGGTCGCCAGGAACATGCCGGCCAGCGCGAGCACCAGCGCGACGCCGCCGACCAGCAGGATGGCGCGGCCGGCGTTGCCGCCGTCGCCGCGGGTGGTCGGCGCCAGCACCAGCACGCCGGCGGTCACCGGCGGGTAGTCCTTGAACAGGTCGGGGTTCGACGTGATCCGCGGCATGCGCAGGGCGGCGACCAGGTACGAGCCGCCGGCGACCTCGGCGCGGACGCGCGGCGCGCTGCCCTTGGCCAGCGCGGTGGACACCAGATCGCCCTGAGCGACCACCGGCTTGAGCGCGGCCTGCATGCCGGTGTCCTCGGTGTTCTCGCCGCGGCGGAAGCTGGTGGCGTAGACCTGACCGTTGTCGAAGTAGGCGATCTCCGCGCCGAGCACCGCGTGCTCGCCGCGCGCAGCCTTCGCCGACTGGGCGTAGGCGAGCACGACCGCGCCGATGATCGGCGGGGCGGTGCCGTCGATCGCGGCCTCGTTGTCGACGACCGACGCGACCCCGACCCGCATCAGGCCCTTGCCGGGATAGTTCCAGATCTCCGAGAGGTAGACCCGGCTGCTCAGCGCCAGGGCGAGCCCGGGCCAGGCGACCTTGCCGTCCTTCTTCAGCTCGCCGGCGACCGGGTTGTTGACCCCGTCCATGGCGACGATGTTGCCGCTGGCGTCGACCAGCGCGAGCATGTCGGGCTCGGCGCCCTCCTTCTGGGCGCGGAACCGCTGGAACGCGAGCTCCGAGGTGCGGGCGCGGTCGACGCTGGTGCGCAACGCGCTGACCACGCTCTCGTCCTTGGCCAGGCCCTCGACCTTCTTGAAGGTGTCGAGCGCGACCAGGGTGGCGTTGTTGGCGGCCTGCTGCGGCAGCCGATTGGGCACCATCATCGCCTCGGCGTCCTTGCGGACCCGGTCGTTCAACCCTGACGTGACGACGATGTAGGTGACCGCGGTCACCGCCGCGATGGCGATCGCGACGATACCGCCGATGACCGTGCGGGACATGTGGCCTCCAGCCTTGGCGGATTATCCAGGCCGCAAGAAACTAGTGTCAATCCGAGCGCCGCCCGTTCAGCCGGGGTGTCAATCCGAGGGCCGCCGTTCAGCCGGGGCGCTTCACGGCCTCGACCAGCTCGGTGGTGAAGCACGGGTCGACCGATTCGTTGAACATGCACACGATCTCGGCGACCGCCTGGGCCAGGATCGGCTCGAGCAGCGCGCGATCGTCGGCGACGAGCAGCGTGCGCTCACGCACGCGGAAGTACTGCAAGAGATCCTTGCAATCACCGGGCGGGCTGCCGCTCTCGAAGACCCGCGGATCGCACAGCGTCGCCCGCGGCACGACCTGGAGCGTCAACAGCTCGGGGTAGGCCAGCGGCTCGGGAGCGCGCCCGGCCAGCACCCCCGGCACCGCGGCGCGGACCTTGCGGTAGGCGGCGGTCACGTCGGCCGGGGTCCAGTCGATCGGAGTGGCGATGCGAACGACCAGATCGGGAGCCTCGCCCGAGGCCCGCCAGGTGACGTCGGGCGGCTCGAACTCCTTGATCGTCGCGGTCCCGGCCGCCGCGGTGCCGGCGGCGACGGCGGCGTCGGGCGCGGTCGCGCCGGCGCGGCGGTTCTTGACGACGGCGAACGTGCCGACCCCGGCGCCGGCGACCAGCACCAGGCCGCCGAGGGCCAGCCACAGGTTGGCCCGCGACCGCGCGGCGACCGGGCGATCGGCCTCGGGCTCGAGGCGATCGGCGAGGCCGGTCGCCCCACCGCCGCGGCGCGCGCTGCCGGCGTCGGCCGGGCCCGACGGCGCGGCCGGCGCGGCGGCGCGACCGACCGGCGGCGCCGACGCCTGCCGGCGCGGCGGTGCGGTGCTCGGGCGG
>Ga0247822_10001741_pt1 | contig 13544 bp, 14 predicted proteins | sample 13C_Cellulose_Da_FD_192423 | JGI IMG/M metagenome (GOLD analysis project Ga0247822, IMG submission 192423) | Soil microbial communities from agricultural site in Penn Yan, New York, United States - 13C_Cellulose_Day30 | ecosystem: Environmental > Terrestrial > Soil > Agricultural land | place...
CATCAACGGCATCAACAAGGCCGGCTACTCGGTGGGACTCATGGACGCCGACATCTACGGGCCGAACATCCCGCGCATGATGGGCGTCGACGAAGCGCCGCCGGTGAAGGACGACAAGATCCAGCCGCTCGCCGCGCACGGCGTCAAGCTCATCTCGCTCGGCTTCCTGATCGAGCGCGACCAGCCCGCCATCTGGCGTGGCCCGATCGTGATGAAGATCATCACCCAGTTCCTGCGCGACGTGGACTGGGGCACGCTCGACTTCCTGCTCGTGGACATGCCGCCGGGCACGGGCGATGCGCAGCTCTCGCTCGTCCAGGCCGCCAACATCGCCGGCGCGGTGATCGTCACGACGCCCCAGGAGGTCGCGGTGGGCGACGCGCTCCGCGGCGCCAAGATGTTCGAGCGCGTCGGCGTGCCGGTGGTCGGCATCGTCGAGAACATGAGCTACTTCGAGTCGCCCGACACGGGCAAGCCGCTGGCGATCTTCGGCACGGGCGGCGGCCGCCGCCTCGCCGACGAGCTCAAGGTGCCCCTGCTCGGCGAGGTGCCGCTCTACCCGCCGGTGCTGGAGGGCGGCGACAGCGGCGCGCCGATCGTCGTCTCGGACGCCAAGAGCAGCGCGGCGCGCAAGCTCACGGAGATCGCGCTGCAGGTGGCGAAGCTGATGGGAGCGGGCAAGCCCGCGTGACGCAGACCTTCCTTCTCCGCGCGGTGTTTCAGGGGGAATGGACGACCGGATCCGCGTCGCGACACTGCAGTACCTGATCAGGCCGGTCGAGACCTACGCGCAGTTCGCGGCACAGGTCACCGGCCTGGTCGAGACGGCCGCCGACTACAAGTGCCGGCTCGTGCTCTTTCCGGAGTACTTCACCCTCCAGCTCCTGACGCTGGGTGACGTGCGCTCGCCCATCCGCGAACAGGTGCGGCGGCTCTCGACCTACGTGCCGCGGTACGTCGAGCTCTTCAGCACGCTCGCCAAGGCGCACGGGCTCTACATATGCGCCGGCACGATCCCCGTGGCCGACAACGGCAACGTCCACAACGAGAGCTTCTTCTTCGGGCCGGACGGCGCGCACGGGGTGCAGACCAAGCTGCACATGACGCGCTTCGAGGCGGAGGAGTGGATCGTCCAGTCGCGCAACCGGCTGACGGTGTTCGACACCGCACTCGGCCGCATCGCCATCGCGATCTGCTACGACGTGCAGTTCCCGGAGGTGGCACGCGCCGCCGCACGGCGGGGCGCGCGAATCCTCCTCGTGCCGAGTTGCACGGACGACCGCCAGGGCATGCTGCGGGTGCGCTATTGCGCGCAGGCCCGCGCCATCGAGAACCAGATGTACGTAGTCACGTCGCACACGGTGGGGTCGCTGCCGATGGTGCCCGCGGTCTCGCTCAACTACGGGCAGGCGGCGATCCTCACGCCGTCGGACTTCCAGTTCGCCCGCGACGGGGTCCTGGCCGAGGGGATCCCGAACCAGGAGACGATGGTCATCGCCGAACTCGACATGACGGACATCGAGCGTGCGCGCACGTCGGGCACGGTGCTCCAGCTGCTCGACTCCGGGCGCACGGCGCGGCTCGTGGCCGAAGTGGACGAGGTGACCCTGTGACCGGGGCCGCCCGGGCGCCGCGGCGCGTCGTCAAGGTGCGGCAGGTCGAGTCGCGCGACTTCCACGCGATCATAGATCTCTGCCTGCGCACGTATCCCGGCGTGCAGCCGTGGTCCGAGACGGCGCTCTCGCGCCATCTCGAGATCTTTCCCGAGGGGCAACTCGTCGCCGAGGAGCGCTCCGGCGCGATCCTCGGCTACGCCGCCAGCCTGATCGTGAATTGGGACGACTATGCGTCCGGCGGCACCTGGCGGGATTTCACCGACAACGGGATGTTCACGAACCACGATCCAGTGCGTGGGCGGACGCTCTACGGCGCCGAGGTCATGGTGGATCCGGCGATTCGCGGGAGCGGCGTCGGCGGCAAATTGTATGACGCGCGACGGAAGCTTGCGGAGCGCTTCGGGCTGGCCCGCATCCGGGCCGGCGCGCGCCTGCGCGGCTACCACCGCTATGCGAAGCGGATGTCGGCGGAGGAGTACACCATTCGCGTCGTGCGCGGCACGCTGCGCGACCCGACGCTCACCTTCCAGCTCAATCGCGGCTTCGAGGTGCTCGCCGTCGTCGAAGGATATCTGCGCCACGATGCGGAATCGCTCGGCTGGGCGGCGCTGATCGAGTGGCTCAATCCCGCGGTCGCGACTGACGCGCATCGCGCGGGGCGCGACCCGCGCTTCGCGAAGCCCGGGCCTACTTCGGAGTAGCGCCCGGGCGAGCAGGGATCGGTCGCCGCGCCGCCGCGACTCCCGCTACCGGCGTGGGGGTCGCCCAACCCTGTGACGGCGGCTGCGGCTTCTCGCGGCGGAGCGCCTTGCCACTGCCGGCACGCGAGAGGATCGTTGCACCAAGTCCCGCGGTCGCGGCCACCCAGCTGACGCCGATGGCGACGAGGCGAATGCCGAGGCCAACCGAGCCCGTGCCCTGGAGTCCCGCGACCACGAACCACGGCACCATCAGCAGCAGCACGCCAACGACCAGTGCGCGCACGGCCTCGGCGCGCGAACCGGCGTCTTCGCGGCTGCGCAGCAACGCCCTGCCGCAGAGGAGCGCGAGCGCGAGCCAGCCGAGCGTGACGAGGCCCGCGTAGGCGATCGGCGCGGCCACAAGCAGGAATGGCACCAGCAGGATGCCGACGACGGTGATGATGAGCGCCACGACCGCCAGCAGCACGAGCGGCAGGAAGCCGAGCTGACCCATCACGCCGACGAAGAACGCGCGGCCGAAGTCCTGCTCCAGCACGCGCGCGGTGGCCTCGAGGTTCGTCGAGGCGAGCACGAGCACGATCAAGCCGAGGATGATGGCGACGCCGGTCCAGCCGGCAGCTAGCCGGAGAGCGCTCGCAACGGTCATTGGCGCCGACTCCTGCACCTCGGCTGCGGCGACCGCCGCCGGCCAGGACTCGAGCGTGCCGCGCACACGGCCGCCGTCGAGAATCACGCGGCCGTGGTAAGCGCCGGCGCCGCCCAGCACGTCGGCGCCCGGATGGATGGTGACGTTGCCCCATAGGGCGTAGACGCCGCCGGTGACGATGCCGTGGACATCGGCATTGCCGCCGAACGTCACGACCGGCCCGGCAACGGAGTCGCCGGCTTCGACCACGACGGATCCACGGGAGAACCGTCCGTTCAGTTCGACGCCGTCACGGCTCAGCGAGAAGGCGCGGAGCGCCTCGCGTACCGTGTCGGCGGGAACCGCGGCGGCACTGACTTGCGCCGCGACGCCGCGCGCAGGGGCCGCGAGCATGAGGCATGCCGCGACCGCGATGAAGTACCGACGCATCCGCTTAACCCCGCTTGGCGCGGGCGGTGGAAGCGAGTCGGCGGAACCCCAGCACCGCGGCGACCACCGAGACGGCCAGCAGCGAGGTGCCGACGGCGAGTGCCGGGACTCCCTGCGCAGCCGCGGCCGATGCGCCGGACCCGAGGGCCCCGGCGGCGATCTCGCCGGCGCCGGTGATCACCGACTCGCGGCCACGGTCGAGGAAGACGTTGAACGCCATGGTGGCGACGTCGGCGCGGAAGGCGAGCCAGACCGCGCTGCCGGAGATCGTGATGGCGGCCACGCCCGCACCGATGCCGGCGAGCGCCCGCATCGGGGTGCTCGCGGGGACGAGGCGACGAGCGGACTCGGCGAGGGCGACATGCCAGGGCTCGATCACCTGCACCTGACGCATCACGCCGTCGGCGAACTGCAGGCGCGGCGTGTGGTGCGGGAGGGAGTCGACGGCGGCGACGACGGCGCGCAACTCGTCCACGCGAGCGCGGCAGTCGTCACATTCGGCGAGATGGTCGCGCAGCGGGGCCATGCCGAAGCCGGCATCGCCGTCGACCAGCAGGTCGATCTCGTTGGGGAGCAGGTGACGATGGTCCATGGTGTTTCTCCTGGGGGCTTTACGGCGGGGGCCCAAGGCGGGTTTCAGTGCTTTGACGGTGCGGTGCGAGAAGGGTGACGCGTATCACGTATCGGGGCGCGAGCGGTCACTCCCGCAGGTGCTCCAGCGCCTCTCGGAGCTGGTGGCGGGCGCGGTGGATGTAGGTCTTGACCGTTCCGAGGGGCAGGTCGAGCGTGGCCGCGATCTCCTCGTACGAGCGGCCCTCGACATGCCGGAGCATGATGCAGTTCCGGTATTCCGGGCGGAGCTTGCCGATGGCCTGCTCGATGGCGGAGCCGAGCTCGCGGGATGCGAGTTCGTCCAGCGCGTTCTCGCTCGTGTCGGCGATGTCGAAGCGGGTGGCCTCGACCTCCGACGCGGACATCGCGTGGGGCGAGCCGTCCATCGAGATGGTGTCGAGCTGCCGCCGCCGCAGGTGATCGATGGCGACGTTGTTGGCGATCTTGAAGAGCCAGCTCGAGAACTTGAACTCGGGCCGGTACTTGTCGAGATGGTTCAGGACCTTGATGAACGCGTCCTGCGCCAGGTCCTCCGCGGCGGTGCTGTCGCGCACCATGCGGTAGATGAGCGAGAAGACCGGGCGCTCGTAGCGACGGATGAGCTCGCGGAACGCCGGCTCGCGCCCCTTTTGCGCGAGCACGACGACGTCGGCATCCGGGAGATTCGGAAGGTCGAGAGTTTGCGCCATTCTGTGTGGGGGAAACTTGCCCGGACCGCACACGCTGGGCAACTTTGATGACCATGTCGTCTGCGCTCGACACCGAATCCCGAGAGGCTGAGTCGGCCGCCGAAGGGTCTTCGGCGGAGACGAAGCGCACGTACGTGCAGCGGATCTTCTCCGAGATCGCGCCGCGTTACGACCTCCTCAACCGACTGCTCTCGCTCGGGATCGACCGCCGCTGGCGCGCGATCGCGCTGGAGCGGCTCGGCTGGAGGCACGCGCCGGCTGGCACCTACCTCGATTTGTGCGCGGGCACGCTCGACGTCGGCGCCGAACTGTCGCGGCGCGCGGGGTTCGCGGGACGAATCATGGCGGCGGACTTCGCCGAGCCGATGCTGCGCGCCGGAGTAGGCAAGGCACCGCGCGAGGTGCTCGCGCCAGTGGTCGCCGACGCGCTCGCGCTGCCGGTGGGCGAGGGGACGTTCGACGGCGCTATCGTCGCCTTCGGCATTCGCAACGTCGCCGACCTCGATGCCGGCCTTCGTGAGGTGCGTCGCGCGCTCAAGCCGGGCGCGCGGTTCGTGATCCTCGAGTTCTCGACGCCGCGCGTGCCGCTCGTGCGCGCCGGCTACCTGTTCTACTTCCATCGCATCCTGCCGCTCATCGGTCGCGCCATCAGCGGCCACCGAACGGCCTACACTTACCTGCCGCGCTCCGTGGCGAACTTCCCCGAGACCGCCGCGCTCGGCGCCGCGATGACGCGCGCCGGCTTCCGCGACGTGAAGTGGGAGACGCTCACCTTCGGGATCGCGGCCGTGCACGTGGGGACGAAGTGACCGTCATCGACAGCCTGCCGGAGTTCATCGCCGCCATCGACAAGATGGGCGAGCTGCACCGCATCTCCACGCCGGTGAAGGTCGAGCTCGAGATGTGCGAGATCGCCGACCGCGTGATGAAGATGCCGGGCGGCGGGCCGGCGCTGCTGTTCGAGAAACCGGTGCTGCGCGACGGCTCCATCTCCAAGTTCCCGGTCGCCATCAACCTGTTCGGGTCGATGACGCGCATGGCGATGTCGCTCGGCGTGGAGAAGCTGGACGACCACGGCGACCGCATCACCAAGCTCCTGGACATGAAGGTGCCGGAGGGATTCCTCGGCAAGCTGCAGTTGCTGCCGCGCCTGATGGAGGTTGCAAAGTTCCCGCCGCGCATGGCCTCGGGAACGCCGGCGTGCCAGGAGGTCGTCTGGACGGGCGATGAGATTGACCTCGACAAGTTGCCGGTGCTGACCACCTGGCCCGAGGACGGCGGCCCGTTCATGACGATGACGGCGGTCGTCTCCAAGGACCCGGCGCGCGGCATTCGCAACGTGGGCATGTACCGCGTGCAGGTGCTGGGCAAGCGAGAGGTGGCGATGCACTGGCAGCGCCACAAGTCGGGCGCGGCGCACTTTGCGGAGATGGCGGCGCGCGGCGAGCGGATGCCCGTGTGCATCGTGATCGGCGCGGACCCGGCCTCGATGTTCTCGGCGAGCGCGCCGCTGCCGCCCAACATCGACGAGTTCATCTTCGCCGGCTTCCTGCGCAAGGCGCCGGTGAAGCTCACCAAGGCGGTGACCTGCGACCTCGAAGTGCCGGCCGACGCTGAGATCGTGATCGAGGGCTACATCGACCCGGCCGAGGCGCTGGTGGTGGAGGGGCCGTTCGGCGACCACACGGGGTACTACTCCGAGGCCGACCTCTACCCGAAGATGCACGTGACGGCGGTGACCATGCGGAAGAACGCCGTCTACAGCGCGACGATCGTGGGCCGGCCGCCGATGGAGGATTTCTACCTCGGGCACGCGACGGAGCGGATCTTCCTGCCGCTGCTCAAGCTGACGACGCCGGAGATCGTGGACTATCACATGCCTGCCGAGGGCGGGTTCCACAACCTCGTGTTCGTGTCGATCAAGAAGACCTACCCGGGGCAGGCGTACAAGGTGATGAACGCCCTCTGGGGCGCGGGGCTGATGTCGCTGGCGAAGGTGCTCGTGGTGGTGGACGACTGGGTGAACGTGCGCAACGTCCAGGAGGCGTGGTGGGTGGCGCTCAACAACATCGACCCCGAGCGCGACACGCGCTTCACGATGGGGCCGATGGACGTGCTCGACCACGCGAGCCGCGCGTTCACCTACGGGTCGAAGATGGGACTCGACGCGACGAGGAAGTTCCCGGAGGAGGGGTTCACGCGTGACTGGCCGAAGGTCATCGAGATGGATGCGAAGACGAAGGCGCGCGTGGACGAGCTCTGGCCGCAGCTCGGGCTCGGGGCGGGGAAGTGAGCAAGCCGCATGCGCCGGGCGCGTCGCGCGTGAGCGAGGGCCAGACCTTCGCCGGCGAGGGTGCGCTCGCGCGGTGGATGAGCTTCGTGAAGCTGCCGCACACCGTGTTCGCGCTGCCTTTTGCGCTGGTGGGCGCGACGCTGGCGACACGTTCGGCCCCGCTCACGCTGGCCATGCTCGGGTGGATAGTGCTCGCGTTCACCTGCGCGCGCTGGGTGGCGATGGCGGTGAACCGGATCGTGGACCGCGAGTACGACGCGCGGAATCCGCGGACGGCGGAGCGCGAGATCCCGCGCGGGGCGATCGGCGTGCGCGAGGCGTGGGTGACGGTGGCGATCGCGGCAGCGCTCTTCATGTGGGCGTCGGCGCAGCTCAACCCGCTCTGCGCGAAGCTCGCGCCTCTGGCGCTGGCGTGGGTCTGCTTCTACTCGTTCACCAAGCGCTTCACGCGGTACGCGCACCTCGTGCTCGGCCTCGGCCTCGCGATCGCCCCGGTGGGCGGCTACCTCGCGGTGACGGGCGTGTGGAGCGATCCGTGGTGGATGCTCGCGGCGCTGACGGTCGCAGTGATGACATGGTCGGGCGGGTTCGACATCCTCTACGCGCTCCCCGACATCGAGTTCGACCGTTCGCAGGGCCTGCATTCGATCCCCGCTGCCATCGGCATCGAGCGCGCGATGGTGGTCGCGCGGGCGCTCCATGTGGTGACCATCATGGCGCTCTCGGCGGCAGTGTGGGCGGCGGGCGCCGGCGCGCTGGCCTGGGTGGGCGTGGCAGTTGCGGCGGCGATCCTCGCGTGGGAGCACTCGCTCGTCTCGCCGCGCGACCTCTCGAAGCTCGACGCCGCCTTCTTCACGATGAACGGCGTGATCTCGATGACCTTCCTCGCGTTCGTCGTGCTCGACCGCGTGCTCCTGGCCGGAGGCGCAGGCTGATGGCGCCGGCGCGGCGGAATCCCATTGCCGGCGAGCAGGCGCCGCTGGTGATGGCGCTGACGGGTGCGTCCGGCGCGCCGTACGCCATCAGGCTGCTCGAGCAGTTGCTCGCCGCCGACCGTCGCGTGTCGCTGATCGTGTCGTCGCACGGATGGCGGCTGCTGGCCACCGAGAGCGACGTGCACGACCTCGCCGCGCTGCGCGAGGCGGTGGGCGCCGACCGGTTCGACGCGCAGGTGACGGTGTTCGACGACGACGACCGCGGGGCGGCGCCGGCCTCGGGTTCGTCGATCGCGGGCGGCATGGTGATCTGTCCGTGCTCGATGGGCACGCTGGCGAGCATCGCCGCCGGGATATCTCGCTCGCTCGTGGAGCGCGCCGCCGACGTGGCGCTCAAGGAGCGGCGACCGCTGCTGCTGATGACGCGCGAGATGCCGCTCTCGCTCGTGCACATCGAGAACATGCGGCTGCTGACGCTCGCCGGCGCGGTGGTGATGCCGGCCAGCCCGGGCTTCTATCACCGCCCGACCACCATCGACGAGCTCGTGGACTTCGTGGTGGCGCGGGCGCTGGATCACCTGGGCGTGGCGAACGCGCTGGTGCCGCGCTGGGGCGAGCCGCCGTCGGAGCAGCCGCTGTGACGGGCGCGCGGAGTGAGCCTAACGTTGGCGCGGCGAAGACGCTGCGCATCGGGCTGATCTCCGACACGCACGGACTGCTGCGCCCCGAGGTGCACCGCGCTCTCGCCGGCGTCTCGATGATCATCCATGCGGGCGATGTGTGCGGAGAGGAGATCCTCGACGAGCTCGCGCTGATCGCGCCCGTGCAGGCGGTGCGCGGCAACTGCGACGAGCCATCGGAGTGGCGGCTGCCGCTGCGGCTCGATCTTGTGATTGGCGGCGTGAGCATTCACGTGAGCCACGGCAACGAGCTCGGGCGGCCCGGTGCGGCGAAGGTCGCGGCGGCTTACGACGCTGATGTCTGCGTGTACGGACACACGCACAAGCAGCTCGTGGAGCGCGTCGGGGGCCGGCTCGTGGTGAACCCGGGCGCGGCGGGACCGCGGCGGTTCGATCTCGTGCCATCGGTGGCGATCTTGACGATAGCGGACGGACGGGCGGAGGCTGAGCTGGTGCCGCTAATGAGCCGTTGAAGACGCGCGAGCATCACGCACTCAGGGCCGCGCGCGTAGCGGCGCCGAACTCCTTGGTTCGCTTGAGCTCGGCCGGGAATTTCTTGAACCACGCCGCGACGAGCAGCACCTCGTCCACCTCATGTCCGGGCACCGTCGCAGGCGCGCGCTCGATCGGCGCGAGGATGTCGGCCACCGTCGCATCGAGCGCACGGCGCTCGGCGGCCGTCTTCGGCGCCGGGAGGTCCGCGCGGATGCGGCCGCGCCTGACGACGTAGGCGCGGTCGTCCCCCTCCGCGCCCGGCAGCGTGTAGACGAACGACAGCGACTCGAGCGCGAACCGGATGTGCGCGAACTGCGCGCGCAGCGATTCCAGTCGCAGGATCTTGTCGCGCATGACGGCGGCGCGCTCGAAGTCGAGCGCCTCGCTCGAGGCTTCCATCTGCGCGCGTAGCGGCGCCAGCGGGGAGTCGTGCGCTCCCTCGAGGAACTCCTTGGCGGCGCGGAAGCGTGCGAGGTAATCGTCCTCGCGCACGGCCGCGACGCAGGGGCCCAAGCACTTGCCGATCTCGTACCGGATGCAGCCCGGCGTGCGCGTGGGGAGCGGCAGCAGCTCGGGCTGGTCGGCGAAGAAGATCGGCTGGTCGAGCCGGCAGTCGCGCAGGCCGAGCAGGTCGTTCAGCTCGCGCAACGCCTCCTCGAGCTGCGTGGCGCCGCGAAAGGGGCCGTAGTAGGTGCCTGTCTCGTCGGTGCCTGCCGAACGCACTACATGAAAGCGCGGCGCGGGTCCACGCGAGACGCGCACGAACGCATGGTACCGCGCACCGCGCTTCATGGCGACGTTGTAGCGTGGCCTGAGCTGCTTGATGAGCCGCAACTCGCGCAACAGCGCGGCGAACTCGCTGGGCAGCGGCTCCCACTCGAGCGTCGCGGCCTCGCGCAGGATGCGCGCGCCCTTGTCGAGCGGGAACTTGGCGCGGAAGTAGCTTAGCAGCCGCGTGCGCAGCGACTTGGACTTGCCGACGTAGATGACCTCGCCGTCGGCGGAGGTCATGCGGTAGACGCCGGGTACGTCGCGGCAGAGGTCCTTCACCTGCGCGAGCATGGTGTCGATGCGGATCGCGACGTCCGCGGGCGGCTCGGCCGGTCCGCGGCGGCGGCGACGCCGGCTCATCGACCGCTCACGCGACAGCGCGCCCGGCAGTTGCTTGCGATGGTCGTCACGACTGACAGCTCGTACACCAGACGGTCTGACGCCCGTCGATGGCGTGTGAGCCCTTGAGCGTAGTGCCGCAACGCGTGCAGGGGAGACCAGCGCGACCATAAGCCTGGAGCTTGTCGGCGAACCCGCCGCGCTCGCCGTACGCATCGCGGAAGTCACGAAAGGTCGTGCCGCGCAGTGCGATCGACTCCGTGAACACGGCGCGCAGCGATGCAAGCAGCGCGGCGCAACGCGCCAACGTGATCGTGCGGCCGCTCCGCGACGGACGGATGCCAGCGCGCCAGAGCGCTTCATTTGCGTAGATGTTGCCCACGCCGGCGAGGCGGCGTTGGTCCATCAGGATGCTCTTCACGGCGCGACTTGACCCCCGAATGATTCCCGAAAATCGCAGGTCGGTGAGCTCCGGGTCAAGCGGCTCCGGGCCGAGCGCGGCGCTCCAGGCATCGAATGCCGGAGCGTCGAACAGCGCGACCGTGCCAAGTCGTCTCACATCGTGGTAGCGGAGCACGCGTCCGTCGGTGAGAACGATGCGAATGCAGGTGTAGGCATCGTCCGGCATGCCGTCGAGCAGCAAGGCGCCGGTGAAGCGCGGCGTGACGACCAAGCGCTCGGGAACGGCTACCATCGAGGAATCGATGGAGATGTTCTCGGCGTCGTCGCGCGCCAAGGCGATCACGATGCTCTTGGCGCGCCGCGACACGGAACAGACGACGGTGCCTGCGAGGCGCTTTCCGAGCGCAGCCGCGGTGACCGCGCGCAGCACGTCGGGCCGGGTAACGTGCACCGAACTGACGACGGCGCCCCGAAGGGCGCCGTCGAGGTCCCGCGCAATCGTCTCGGTCTCGGGAAGTTCAGGCACGGAGCGCGGCGGTCATGGCCACGAGTTCGATCACGACGAGCGCACTCCGCGCTTCACTTCACGCCAGCCGATGTCTGAGCGGTACTGGCTGCCGGCAAAGCGCACCTCGGCGGCGACCGCCGCACTGCGCGCCTGCGCCGCTTCGATCGTGTCCGCGACCGCGGTCACTGCGACCACGCGACCGCCCGCCGTGACAAGCGTGCCCTCGCCGTCACGTCGCGTGCCGGCGTGGAAGAGCGTTACGTCGGGTGCATCGCTCGGGAGCGCGATCGGGTCGCCGGCGTGCACGGTGCCGGGGTACCCGCCGGCGGCGACGACGGTGGTGACGGCGGCCATCGGTTGCCAGCTGAACGGCGAGACGCTGCGCAGCGACGCACCCTCGGCCACGGCCTGCATCGGCGTGAGAAGGCTCGAGGACATCAGCGGCAGGATGGCCTGCGTCTCGGGATCGCCGAAGCGGCAGTTGAACTCGATGACCTGCGGCCCATCTCGCGTGAGCATCAGCCCTGCGTAAAGGAGCCCCGTGAACGCGCAGTCGCGTTCGCGCATCGCGCGCAGGGTCGGCGTGAAGACGCGCTGCACCACATCCGCGAGGAGGCGCGGCGTGGCGAGCGAGACCGGCGCGTACGCGCCCATGCCGCCGGTGTTCGGACCCGTGTCGCCTTCGCCGATGCGCTTGTGGTCCTGTGCCGCGAGCATCGTGAGGACGTTGGTGCCGTCGGTGAGCGCGAAGATCGAGAGTTCCTCGCCCTGCATGAACTCCTCGACGAGCACCTCGGCGCCGGCGGCACCGAGCACCTTGTCGTTGAGCATCGCGTCGATGGCGTCCTCGGCCTCGTGCAGCGTCATCGCCACCACGACGCCCTTGCCGGCGGCGATGCCCGAGGCCTTGATGACGACGGGCGCACCGAGCCGCGCCGCCTCGGCGCGCGCTGAGGCGGCGTCGGTGAAGGTGCGCGCGCTGGCAGTGGGCACGCCGGCGTCGAGCATCAGTTCCTTGGCAAAGCGCTTGGAGGTCTCGATGCGCGCCGCCGCCTGCGTCGGGCCGAAGATGGCGAGCCCCTCGGCGCGGAAGCGGTCGACGATGCCGAGTTCGAGCGGCGCCTCGGGCCCGACGACGGTGAAGTCGACGCGCTCGTCGCGCGCGAGGCGGAGCAGCGCGTCGATGTCGGTGGCGCTGATGGCGACGCAGCGGCCGATCGCGGCGATGCCTGGGTTGCCCGGGGCGGCGATGATCTCACCCGCGGGATCGTCGCGGCGGAGCTTCCACGCGAGCGCGTGCTCGCGGCCTCCGCCGCCGACGATCAATATCCTCATCGTGAACCGCCCTTGAAGGCATCGGCAAAGGCATCCTTGGCGCGGCCGAGCGAGTCGCCCACCTTGTCCATCGCGGCCTTGGCCTGGTCGGCGTAGTAGTTCGTGGCTTCCCTGACGTCTTCACCCAGACCCTCGCCGGGCTTCACGTCGGCGCGGCGCTTGTAGTCACCAGCAAGGACGCGCGCGTAGGCGCCACTCTCGACCCAGCGCTGCAGTTCGCCCGCGCGCACGGTGAAGAACGGGTGCTCGCGGAACACGGTGTTGATGGTCTTGAGCACGCTGTCCCACGCGTTGCCCTCGAGCTCGTACTCGCGCGCCTGCACCTTGAACGCATCAAGGTCGAGGACGTCGCCGAACTCCTCGCCGCCGGCGAGCTTCATGAAGGTGGTGAGCACGAGGTCGGGGTCCTGCGTGTCGAGCAGCGCGGCGCGGTCGCAGGAGAGTTCGCTCTTGCGGTACCACTCGAGGATGGCCATCTGGAACGGCAGCAGCGCGATGCCGGCCGGGAACGGCAGGTTGCTGAGGCCGACCATCAGGATCAGCTGGGCGATGGTGCGATAGGTGACGTGCCCGCTGATGATGTGGCCGAGCTCGTGTGCGAGCAGCACGCGCAGCTCGTCACGCGTGAGGTGCTCGATGCTCGCCGAGTTGATGACGACGAACGGGTCGCCGAATCCGACGGCACCGGCGTTGACGTTGGGCGTCTGCGTGACGTAGAGCTGTGGCCGCGGGGCCCAATCCATCGTCTTGAGCACGTCGGTCCAGAGCGCGTCGAGGTCGGGACGCTGGGTGGGCCCGACGCGGACTGCATTCGCGGTGAACAGGTGCCGGATGCCGCGCTCCCCGAAGACGCTCGCGACCTTGTTGACGACCTGCTGGAACCCCGGCAGCGCGCGCAGCGTGTTGAGCGCGGCGCGGTCGGCGGGGTGCTCCCAGGCGAGGGGAGAGATGTCGGTCAGGATTGTGCGCGGCATGGCGTTGGTGCTCCTTGGCTTGGATGCTGCTTACTACGGGTGTGCAGGCAGCAGGTTGCAGGGGGCCGCCCGTTCGGGCGGCCCTACTTCCTTTCGTGCATAATGGCCCTGCCGTGCCC
>Ga0247822_10001742_pt1 | contig 13543 bp, 11 predicted proteins | sample 13C_Cellulose_Da_FD_192423 | JGI IMG/M metagenome (GOLD analysis project Ga0247822, IMG submission 192423) | Soil microbial communities from agricultural site in Penn Yan, New York, United States - 13C_Cellulose_Day30 | ecosystem: Environmental > Terrestrial > Soil > Agricultural land | place...
GTATAGCGGGTGGCGTTGGCGAAGGGAACGGCAACCTGTGTCAGGGTGGGTCGAGCGAGTCTTCGAGCGCCGACCCACCGGGGAGCGCAACGGTGGGTCGGCGCCCGCAAAGCCGGGCTGGACCCACCCTACCGGGTTACTCCCGCCCGGCGGGCTTGCGCGGCTTGTGGCCGCCCTCCTCCTCGTACGCGGCGACGATCTTCTGCACCAGTGGGTTGCGGACGATGTCCGACTCGTCCAGGTGGAGGATCGAGATGCCGTCGATGTTCCGCAGCCGGTGGACCGCATCGGCCAGCCCGCTACGGATCGTCCGCGGCAGGTCCACCTGGGTCATGTCCCCGGTGACGACGATCTTCGCCCCGTGGCCCATCCGGGTCAGGAACATTTTCATCTGCGCCACTGTCGCGTTCTGTCCCTCGTCGAGGATGATGCAGGCGTTCGAGAGCGTGCGGCCCCGCATGTAGGCCAGCGGCAGGATCTCGATGATGTCGTTCTCCATGTACCGCCGGACGTGTTCCGGCTCCATGATGTCGTTGAGCGCGTCGAACAACGGCCGCAGGTACGGGTTGATCTTCGCTACCAGGTCCCCGGGCAGGAAGCCCAGCCGTTCGCCGGCCTCCACCGCCGGGCGGACCAGCACGATCTTCTTGACCTGCCCCGACCGTAGCAGCGTCACCGCCCAGGCGACGGCCATGTAGGTCTTGCCGGTCCCGGCCGGGCCGACGCATAGCACCAGGTCGTGCGCCTTGAGCGCCTGGACGTACCGCCCCTGGCCGTCGGTGCGCGGGCGGAGATACTTGCCGCCCTCGACCGCCCCGAGCGTCGTCGGCCCGCTCCGGGCGTCCCCGCCGCGGACCACTTCCAGAACCGTCCGCACGTCCTCGGCGACGAGTTGGCCGTTCTTGCGCATCACCGTCCGCAACTGGGCGATGGCCCGCTCGGCCTGCTCGACGGCGGTCTCGCTCCCTTCGAGCTGGAGCAGGTCCCCGCGGGCGACCACCCGGACACCCAGCCCGTCCCGCAGCGCACGCAGATACTGGTCGCGCGGGCCGAACAGGATCACTGCCTCCTCGCGGCTGTCCAGGGTCAGGGTTCGGGAGACGGTCGGGGCGTCGGGCATGGCAAGTTCCGTGGGGGACGGGTCTGGACGGACACATGACACCAGGTCAAGTTATCACGGCCCGGAGGATTTTGCCCCGGACGGTTGCCTCAGTCCAGGCGGATTCCGGAAGGGAAACGACGCGAGCCCCCGGTTGGGTCCGGGGGCTCGGGGCGCGCCGATTCGTCGGGCGAACTACTGATCCTTCTTCTCGGTCGTCTCGGACTTCTCGGTCCGCTTCTCCGTGGTCGTCTCCGTGGTGGTGGTCTTCTCCGCACCGGTCTGCGTGCCGGCGTCGTACCTGGAGATCACCGTCCGCACCTGCTCGACGATCCCGTCGGACTCGCTGTCGTCCCGGATCACCACGAACGCCGCGTTCCCGATGGACCTCGTCCAGTTGTTAATCCGCAGCTCGGACAGTGTCCGGCTCACCTGCTGGAGCTTGTCCTGGCGGATCGGGAGCATGTGCATCCCGTCGAAGTCCACCTGCTTGAGCTGGTTGTCGGGCACATCCAGTGACTTGACCAGCTCCTCGGCCTTGCGGACCTTCTCCTCCGGCCCGCGGACGAAGAACAGCTTCGCCTGCGGGTCGAAGGACACCAGCAGGTGGCTATCCGTGGAGGGGTAGCTGCTGGTCCGCTGGGTCGTCGAGATCGGCTGGGCGGGCTGCGCGACCCCGACCCGGACCGGGTAGCCGCCCGGGCCGATCACGACCGTCGAGGCCATCACGGCTGGCTGCGGCTCGTTCCACTGCTTCGTGAGGATCTGGTTCATCTCCTCGGGGTTGCGGTGTTTCAACTCGAAGACCTTGACCGTCCACTTGGCCTTCTCCGCCTTCGCGTCCGGCTTGTCGGTGGTCCGCTCCTGGGCTGGCTGGGCCTGGTTTGTCCTCTCGGCGGCCCGCTCCTGGGCCGGCCGGGCCGGGTCCTGTCGCTCCTGGGCGAAGGCGGGCGCCGGTAGCGCGAGCGCCGCCCCGAAAACCGACCCCAACCCCAGGCGTCGTAACATTTGGCCCGTCATGCGATCACTCCTCGTTGTCTGGTGGCCCCGTCGGGCCTCGAACGCGCACGGCGACCCACCGCGGGTCACCCCGGCAAGCGAGACGCAAATGCAATACCGGTCCTGCCGTGCGTGCCGATTCCAACGGTCGTATGGTGAGATGTGCAGAAAGTTGCGTGCCGTCCGCGAAGGGTGTTGCCCGGTTTAGCGCGGGATCGCGGTGAACCACAAGTAGGCCACCGGGCCGGCGAAGAGGACCGAGTCAATCACATCGAGGACGCCCCCGAACCCGGGGATGCTTTTCGCAGCGTCCTTCGTCAGACAGTCGCGCTTGATCAGCGACTCGGCCAGGTCGCCGAGCACCCCGGCCAGGCCGACCGCCAGCCCGAACGCGACCGCCTCGCCGACACCGTATCGAAACAGCGGCCCGGCGAACGACAGCCCGACCGCTGTTAGTACCGATGCGGCCATCCCACCGATGAACCCCTCCCATGTTTTCTTCGGGCTTAGCAGTGGGGAGAACGGCCGCCGGCCGAGGAACCGCCCGGTGAAGTACGCCCCGATGTCGCCGACCTTCGGCACGAAGATGGTCGCGGTCAGTGCCAGCCCCGACCACTCCGGCGGTAGCCAGCGCAGTTTCACGAAGAAGCACGGCAGCAGACCGAGATACGCGACGACCAGCAGCGCGGACGCCACCCGGGCCACGGACCGGCCTGGCTCCCGGTACGTTGCCATCTCGATCAGGAACGCGGTCAGCACAACTGCCGTGAACGCGAAGACGACCGCGTCCCAGGACAGCGGTCCGAGGCGGGCCAGAGATGGATCGTTGAAGAAAAGGATCTGGAGCCAGTTGGCGGCGAGCGTGGCGACGACCCCGGCAGCACAGAGAGCCAGCGGCGGCCGCGACGGCTCTGGCAGCAACCCAACCAGTTCGTGCGTCGCCAGGAACCCGGCCAGAAGTGCCAGCCCGAACAGGAACGGGTAGTACGGGTCCAGGTACGAGTCGCCGATAAGGACGCCGCCGGCCGCGACCGCCATGAGCGAGCCGGCGATCAGTCGGTGCTTCAGCATCGGGGGCCCGCTGCGCGGGGATGACGAATGACCCACCAATGACGAAGGGAAGACCTGGTCTTGGTCCTTCGGGCTTCGGTATTCCCCTGGTGGGTTATTGGTGGGTCATTCGTCATTCGTCATTCCCATGGCCCCCTGGATGTTGGCCAGCCCGCCGAAGCGGCGGTTGCGGCCGGCGAAGTCGCGTAGCCCTTCGCGGAACACCTCGGTCGAGAAGTCCGGCCAGCACGCCGGCGTCACCCACAACTCGGCGTAGGAGATCTGCCAGAGCAGGTAATTGCTCACCCGCATCTCCCCGGCGGTGCGGATCAGCAGGTCCGGGTCCGGCATCCCGGCGGTGTAGAGCGAGCCGCCGAAAGCCGCTTCGTCGATCTGGTCGGCGGACAGTTCGCCCTGGCGGACGCGGTCGGCCAGCTTCCGGCAGGCGTCCACGATCTCCGTGCGGCCGCCGTAGTTGATCGCCAGGCACAGCGTCAGCCCGGTGTTCGTACTACTCAGCCGGGTCGTCTCGTCGATCTCGTCCAGAACGTCGGCGGGCAATTCGTCGCGCCTGCCGATCACCCGGAACCGGACGTTCTGGTCCATGATCTCGGCTCGCTGCTCCAGCAGGTAGCGCCGCAGCAGTGCCATCAGGAACTCGACCTCGGCGGCCGGCCGCTTCCAGTTCTCGGCGCTGAAGCAGTAGAGGGTGAGTTGGTCTAGCCCGAGCTTGCAGCACTCGGTGACGGTGGCGCGGACCACTTCGGCGCCACGGAGGTGCCCCTCGACCCGGGGCCGGCCTCGTTCGACCGCCCAGCGGCCGTTGCCGTCCATGATGACCGCGACGTGCCGCGGCAGCTTGGCCGGGTCGAGTCCGGCCGAGCGGGCGTAGGCTACGGGGTCGTGGTTGGAATCCATAAAGAGTTTCACCGCAGAGGGCGCGGAGGGCGCAGAGAGAAAGACCGAGTTCAAAACAGTCTTGTTCTTAACCTCAATTCTTCTCTCTGCGCCCTCTGCGCCCTCTGCGGTGAATCCTCTTACTTCAGGTGTATCGTCTGGTCCCGGTCCGGGCCGACGGAGACGACCGATACCGGCAGCCCGGCCAGTTCGCCGATCCGATCGACGTACCGCCGCGCCGCCGCCGGCAGGTCGGTCAGCTTGCGGCACATCGAGATGTCCTCGGACCAGCCCGGCAGCGTCTCGAACACCGGCTCGCACCGCTCCAACTCGAAGGAGTCGCTGGGGAAGTGTGCGCGCGTCTCGCCGTCGTAGCGGTAAGCGGTGCAGAGTTTCAACTCCGGGTGGCCGCTGAGCACGTCGAGCAGCATCACCGTGATCTCGTCGGCCCCGGCCAGGGTGGCAGTGTACCGGACCGCGACCGCGTCGAACCACCCGACCCGCCGCGGCCGGCCGGTGACGGTGCCGTATTCTCGACCCACCTTGCGAATCCGCTCCCCGGTGTCGTCGTTCAACTCGGTCGGGAACGGCCCGCGGCCGACCCGGGTGGTGTACGCCTTGACGACGCCGATGATCCGGCCGAGGTTGCGGGCCGGCACCCCGGACCCGGTCCAGACGCCGCTGGGCAGGCTGCTGCTGCTGGTGACGTACGGATACGTTCCGTGGTCCACGTCCAGCAGCGATCCCTGGGCGGCCTCGAAGAGGATCTTCTTCCCGGCGTGCAACCCGTCGTGCAGGAGCCTGGCCGTGTCGGTGACGAACGGCTTCATCCGCTCGGCATACCGCAGGTACTCGTCGGTGAGTTGGTCCGCGTCGAACCGCTTGAGCGTGTCGGTGTGCCCGTTGGCGTACGCGGTCATGAGCCGGTTCTTGTACGGCACGACGTATCGCAGTCGCTCGCGCAGGTGGTCCGGCCGCAGCAACTCCCCGACCCGCACGCCGAACCGCCGGCCGACCTTGTCCTGGTAGCACGGCCCGATGCCGCGGCCGGTGGTGCCGATCGCCCCGCGGGTTTCGGCCGTCTCGACCAGCCGTTCCTCCTCCATGTGGTACGGGAAGATGACGTGTGCGTGGTTGCTGACGACCAGGTTGTCCCCGACCGGGATGCCGGCCGCGACGAGTTGGTCCACCTCTTCGAGGAACCGCGGCGGGTAGACGACTACCCCGTTGCCGATGACCGACTTGACGGACGGCTTGAGGACGCCGGTCGGCAACAGGGAGAGCTTGAAGGTGCGGCCGCCCCAGACGATGGTGTGGCCGGCGTTGGCCCCGCCGTTGTAGCGGACCACGAAGTCGTGGTCGGCGCTGAGCAGGTCCACAATCTTACCTTTGGCCTCGTCTCCCCACTGGAGACCGACGACGCACGTCGCGGGCATACCGAACCTGCCGGGTTGTCGGCTCAGGGTGTGGAGGTCGGCGGTCGCAGAAAAAACGCCCGGGAACACACCCGGGCAGTCGCGACTCGTCCGTAAGCCCCGGTAGCACGCTAGGCCCGCAGGGTCGCTCCGTCAAGGGGTCGGCCGTGGCCCGGTGGCTGCGGGGGCGGTAGAATCCGTGTCTTGACCCCGTCGCACCCGAACGTCGAAAGGCGGACGTCCATGACCGCGCTGGTCCGGCTCCTGCTCGTCACGCTCCTGGCTCTCGCCCCGGCCGCGGCCCGTGCCGACGATCCGTTGGCGAAGAAACTCGAAGCGGTCATGGACGGCAAGGACTACACCCAGGCCCGCTGGGGCGTGCTGGTCGCGGACGCGAAGACGGGGGAGGTGCTTTACGCCCGCGAGCCGGACAAGCTGTTCACTCCCGCGTCCACCACCAAGCTGTTCTCCTGTGCCGCGGCGCTGATCGCCTACGGCCCCGACCACCGGTTCGAGACGCCGGTCTACCAGCGCGGACCCGTGGTGGATGGCTCGCTGCACGGCGACCTGATCTTGGTGGCCAGCGGCGACCTGACGTTCGGCGGCCGCACCGGCCCCGACGGCAAGCTAGCGTTCGCCGACGTGGACCACACCTATGCCAACAGCGGCCTCGGCGTCCCCGAGTTGACGGACACCGACCCGCTCGCCGGGCTGAAAGACCTGGTCAGGCAAATCAAGAAGGCCGGCATCAAGGAGGTCCGTGGCGAGGTGCTGGTGGACGACCGGCTCTTCACACGAGCCGACGCGACCGGCAGCGGGCCGACGGCTGTCACGCCGATCATGGTTAACGACAACGTGGTGGACGTGTGCGTCACCCCGGGCGCGAAGTCCGGCGAACCGGCGAAGGTCACGCTGCGGCCGGAGACGGACTACTTCCAGGTGGATGCGGTGGTGACGACCGGCAACCCGGACACCGATCCCAGTCTGACTTTGCTGTCGGTCGGTTCGAACCAGTTTACGGTCCGCGGCAAGGTGCCGGCCGGCGGCAAGCCGGTGGTCCGCATCTACCCGGTGGACGACCCGGCGACGTTCGCGCGGTATCTGTTCATCGAACTGCTCCGCAAGGAGGGCGTGCGAGTCCAGGCCCCGCTGGCCCGGCCCAACAAGTACGACTACCCGGAGTCGAACGCGTACGACAAGCTGACGAAAGTGGCGACGTTCAAGTCGCCGCCGTTCAAGGAGACGATCCAGGTGACGCTCAAGGTGAGCAATAACCTGTACGCCAGCGCGCTGCCGTGCTTGTTGGCGGCGAAGAAGGGCAAGAAGACGCTCGAAGACGGCCTCAAGGAGCAGCGGAAGATTCTCCGCGACCTTGGAGTGGACGTCGGGACGATCTCGTTCGGCGGCGGCGCGGGCGGCTCGCCAGCCGACTGTGTGACTCCGCGTGCGGCGGTGAAGCTCCTCTCGGCGATGGCGAAGCGGCCGGAGTGGGAGGCGTACCGGGCCGGCCTGCCGAGCCTCGGCGTGGACGGGACGCTGGCGAAGGTCGTGGACGAGGACAGCCCGGCTCGCGGCAAGGCGTTCGGCAAGACCGGCACCTGGATCTGGCAGGATGCGATGAACGGCCGGTTCTTGCTCCGCAGCAAAGCGCTGGCTGGCGTGATGACGACCAAGGGGGGGCGGGAGCTGTACTACGCCTTTTACGTCAACGACGTGCCGCTGCCGGCCGGCGTGAACGCGACCCGCGAGGGGAAGGTGCTCGGCAAGCTGTGCGAGATCATCTACACAAGCGACGAGAAGCGAACGACCGGCGGGGAGTGACCGGGGGTACGCACATGTCAGACGAGACGGCGCGGACGGACTGGAAGTGGTCCGTGTGGTGGTCGGTGGTGTACGCTGCGAACCTGCCCGTCGCCCTGTTCTTCGGCTGGGTCGCCACGGAGCAGGGCGGCCGGTTCGGGATGGCGGCAGGGGTCGCGGTACTCTGGACTGTCGGGCTGGCGGTCTGTGCCTGGCCCGGGCGGCTTCGGCAAGTGTTGGTGGTCGGTGGTTGGGTGGTGGCACTGAGTCAACTGATTGTGCTCCCTCACATCTTCGTCGGCACATTCGCGCTCGGGTCGTGGGGGAGCATCACGGGAGCCTACTCGGGAGTCGACGGGCCTCTCACGGAGGTCGGCGGCTTCGCCGTTACTCTGATGACTGGTCAACCGCTAATACTGCTCGCTCTGGTCATCGGGTGCATTATGTTCAAGCTCTGGCCGTCGGTCGCCGAGGAGGTGCCGGACACCGACGAGTGACTGACGGGCGTTGGCAACGCAGCGTGCCATCTTGTTGGGAGGGCGAGGCTCCCGCCGAGCCTCGGGAAGCTCCGGCTCGGCGGGAGCCTCGCCCTCCCATAAAGCCTAAAGCCGCCGGCTACTTGCCGTCCTCGGGCAGCAGCTCCCACTTCTCGCCGAAGAAGCCGGCGCGGACGACCTTGCCCGGCCAGCGGCTGTTCGGCGGGGTGGTCACGTCGAGCACCGCGTAGTCCGGCAGCTTCGGCAACTGCCGGGCGTTGTTCAGGTAGTCGTACTCGCGGAACGTGAACCCGCTGTTGAGGACGACGTACTTCCGCGGGTTGAGCGGGTTCGGGTAGATCAGCACCGGGACGTGCGTGCCGGCGCCGTAAGTCTTGTCGCCGAGTTGCACACCGTCCTTGGTCCACTTCACCGGCAGCTTGTCGGCGATCTTCGCGAGGATTGCGTTGCTCGACGGGTCGCCCCAGAGGATCAGGTTGCTCGACGCGATGTCCTCATCGGTGACGGCCGAGTCGTCCTTGACCGGAGCGTCGCCGCGGAACTGACTCCGCCAGTGGGTGACGGCGTGCTTCATTTCCTCGGTCGCCCACGCCCCGACCCTGTCGTTGAGCAGCTTGCCGGTCGGCTTCACCATCAGGAACCGGTCCATGAAGGCGTCGTCGATCGGGCCTTGGAGGCCGTGAGTCTTGGCGAGACCTTCGGGCTTGTCGTCAGTTCCTACAAGCTTCCACTGTCCGTCCACCTTGCGGTATCGTCCTTCCCAGGACCGGTCTGACTTAAGAAGTGGATGTCGGACTTGTTTGCCATCGATTCCGACGACCAAGACATCGGGCCATTCGCCAGGTCCAAAGGAAATGCGAAACTCGGTCACACCTTCGGTATTCACCGCCAGCGCCGGGAGCATCATCCCGTGTTCGTTGGGGACGAGTTTTCGTGATGTCCCGGCTACTCTTGCTAGGGACCAGTGCTTTTCCATTCGCTCGATTGTGACCCAGGCGCATCTGTTGTACCTCAACGTGTAGGTGGCGAAGCTGACGGCGTCTGGTGCAGTTTTTCGGCCTGCACCCACTATGTAATCAATCCGCCGATTGACCTCCGCTTTCGCGCCCTTCTCATACGCGTGCGCCGTCTTCGGGCCGATGATGTGCGTTAGCTCGATATCGATTTTCTTCAACTCCCGTGCCATCACATCGGCGGCCTGCTTCTGTCGGTCGTTCTCGCCGCTGTAGGCGACCGTAGGGATATTCAAGAGGTTCGGGGCATACTCGGTCGCGTCGTACATCCGCCAGAGCTTCTTCTCCCACCACTCCGGCTTCACCTTCTCGTTCTGGAAGTCGTTCAGGAACTCCCGTGTCTCGGCGAACCCGGCCCCCGGTGCGGCCGCGACCCAGAGCGTCGGGTAGTGGACCGCGAACTGCCAGCACGCCGCCCCGCCCATCGAGAACCCTCGGGCCACGACGCGGTTCTCGTCAATCGGGTAGTGCTTCTTGACGTGTTCCAGGCACTCCAGCGTGTCGATCTCGCCGGCGAACTTGTTGGCGTTGCAGTACCGGCCGTAGGGGTGCAGCACGAACGCATTCGCCGGGGCGAACTCGCCGGGATTCGTCTGCCGCTGCTGGATGAAGTTCACCTCGGAGAGCGTCTCGCCGCGGCCGTGCCACCAGAAGTCGAGCCGGAACTTGTGCGGCGCGGTCGGCGAATACGACGCCGGCACCACCAGCCCGTAAGGCTGCACCGAGCCGTCGATCTTCGACCGGTAGCCGCGAACCACTAGCCCGGTCGCGGTGGTCCACGACGGCTTGCCGTCACGCAGTTCCTTCGCTCGTTGAAGCCCCTGGGCGAGCAGCTTCTTAGCGACCGGCACTTCCTTCAGGTTGAAGAACTCGCCGTATTCGACCGCATACCGCACCGCCTTGTGGTAGACCTCCACGTCCGGGACCAACTCCAGCAGCGCGGGCTTGCCCTTCAGCGCCCCGGGCAGCGCGTCGAGTTCCTTCCTCAACTCGTCGAGACTGGCCCGGAGTTCCTTCAGGTCCGCGTCCGGCACCGCGACGCCCTTCGGCGGGATCGGGCGGACGTTGTCGGGCACGTTGTCTTTTGGCCCGTCGGCGAAGGAGTAGGGCAGGGCAACGAGTACGAAGAGTAAACCGGCGGCGCGGCGCATAAAGTGCTCCCGGGCGGGGTGAGGTTGCCCCACGAATCTACGTCATCCCACGCCCTCGACCAACGGGATTCTCGGCCCCCGGTGGGTGCCCTTTTCCGCCAGTGGGGCGATTGATAGGTTAACAGACATCTTCACAACCCACGGGACCCGGGCGGTTAGCCGCCCGACTGACGGAGGGCATCCATTGGCGTCCATTAAGATGATCGACGTGCGGAGGGGCATGGTGCTGAACATGAACAGCCAGCTCTGGTACTGCCTCGACCGCGACCTGAACACACCCGGCAACTGGCGCGCGATCCTGTACCTCAAGCTGAAGAACCTCAAAACCGGTTCGATCACCGACGAGCGAGTCCACCCGGACGACAAGGTGGATATCGTCTACCTCGACACCCGCGACTACCAGTACTCGTACAAGGACGGCAGCGACTACGTGTTCATGGACGCGGAGACGTTCGAGCAGGTCACCCTCGGGGACGACATGGTCGGGGACAAGATCAAGTTTCTCCGCGAGAACGACACCGTCAAGATCACCTTCTACGACGGCAAGGCGCTGGACGTCGAGTTGCCGCAGAACGTGATACTGACCGTCACCGAGACGGAGCCGGGGATCAAGGGCGCCACCGCCGCCGCCCAGACCAAACCGGCGACCCTGGAGACGGGCCTCAAAGTGAACGTGCCGTCGTTCATCAACCAGGGCGAGGCGATCGTCGTGGACACCACCGACGGCAAGGGCAAGTACCTCCGCCGGGCGAAAGAGTAGGTCGAAACACGTGAGCCCACGGATCACGATCCGTGGGCCTGGGCACTTCCACTCATGTCGTCTCTCGTCACCCTGACCACCGACTTCGGCGACGCCTCCCCCTACGTCGCGGTGATGAAGGGGGTGATTCTCTCGCTCAACCCGTCCGCCCGACTCGTAGACCTGTCGCACCACATCCCGCCTCAAGACATCCGCCACGCCGACTACTACCTGGGCACGGCCATCCCCTTCTTCCCGAAGGGGACCGTTCACGTCGCGGTCATCGACCCGGGCGTCGGGTCCGACCGGCACCCGCTACTCATCGAGGCGGGCGGCCGGTTCCTGGTCGGCCCGGACAACGGGGTCTTCACTCGGGCGGTCAAGGCGCTCGGCAAGCCGGTGCGCGTCCGCCGGCTGAGCGAGCCGCGGTTCTGGCGACCGACGGTGAGCGACACGTTTCACGGCCGGGACGTGTTCGCGCCGGTCGCAGCGCACCTGTCGCTCGGGACCGACCCGGCGCAGATGGGGCCGGTCGTCGGGGAGATGGTTGAGTTGAAGACCTGCTCGGCCGTCTGCTGGGGGAGCCGCCGGGCGGGCGAGGTGCAGTTCGTGGACGAGTTCGGCAACCTGATTACCAACATCCCGGCGGCGCAGTTGAAGTCGCACGCACTACGGGTGTCGGTGGGTGGGGCGGAGACGCTGGCGGCCCGGTGGGTGCGGACGTACTCCGACGCCGCGCAGGGGGAGGTGGTGTCGCTCGCCTCCAGCGACGGGTTTGTCGAGGTCGCGGTGGTCAACGGCAGTGCCGCCAGCCGGCTCGGGGCTGGCGTTGGGTCTGCGGTGGAGTTGCACTGCGGGTAGGCGGCGGGCCGGAACACGTTGGCCGCGCCCCGCCGTTTGGCCCCTGTTCGGGGAGCGACGGGGCGCGGCCGGTGGCTCACTCGACGGTGACGCTCTTGGCCAGGTTCCGCGGCTTGTCCACGTCGCAGCCGCGCAACAGGGCGATCTCGTAAGCGAACAGTTGCAGCGGGATCGCGGTCACGATCGGTTGCAGGTACTCCGGCACGTCCGGCACCGGAATCACGTCGTCGGCCAGGGCCGCGACCTCCTCGTCGCCGGGGCTGCACACGGCGATCACCGGGCCGCCGCGGGCCTTGATCTCCTGCATGTTGCTCATGACCTTGTCGAACACCGCCCCGCGCGGCACCAGGAAGACGCTCGGCGTGTCCTCGTCCACCAGCGCGATCGGGCCGTGCTTCATCTCCGCGGCCGGGTAGCCCTCGGCGTGGACGTAGCTGATCTCCTTGAGCTTCAGCGCGCCCTCCAGCGCCCCGGGGTAGAGGTACTGCCGGCCCAGGTACAGCGCGTTGCGGGCGTCGGCGTACTTGTTGGCGATTCGCCTGACGTCGGCGTGGCAGTCCAGCGCCGCCCGGACCGCGTCCGGCAGTGCCCGCAACTCGCGGATGATCCGCTCGCCCTGCTGTGGCGAGAGGTGCCGCATCCGCCCGAAGTAGAGGGCCAGCATCGCCAGCACGCACACCTGGCTCGTGAACGCCTTGGTGCTGGCGACCCCGACCTCCTGGCCGGCGTGCAGGTACACCCCGCCGCACGCCTCCCGGGCGATCGAGCTGCCGACCACGTTGCAGATGGCCAGCGTCGTGTGGCCCATCCGCTTCGACTCGCGAAGGGCCGCCAGAGTGTCCGCCGTCTCACCGGACTGGGTGATCGCGAGCATCACGGTGCTCTGCTGGACCGGCGGGTTGCGGTAACGTAACTCGCTGGCGTACTCGACCTCGACCGGGATACGGGCCATCTCCTCGAACAGGTATTCGCCGACCAGCCCGGCGTGGTAACTGGTGCCGCACGCGGTCATGATGATCCGGTCCACGCGGCGGAGTTGCTTGGCGGTCAGGTTCAGGCCGCCGAAGTGGGCGGTGGCGTCCGCGTCGTCGAGCCGGCCGCGCATCGCGTTGGCAAGCGCCTCCGGCTGCTCGTAGATCTCCTTGAGCATGTAGTGCGGGAAGCTGCCCAACTCGGCTTCACCGACGCCAACATGGGCGGACATGTCGTGGACGGTCGCCTCGGCCGGACCCAGGTTCGGGTCGCGGACCAGCCAGTCATCCTCGGTCAGGAGCGCGAGCTGCCGGTCGGTCAGGTACACGACCTTGTCGGCGTACCCGGCCAGGGCGTTCGGGCAGGAGGAGACGTAGGTCCCGTCGGGGCCGATCCCGATGACCAGCGGGCTGCCGAGACGGGCGGCCGCAATCACCCCCGGCTCGTGTCGCGTCACCACGGCCACGCCGTAGGTCCCCTTCACCAGGGCCAGCGCCTGCCGCAGTGCGGCCAGTAGGTCGCCGTCGTAGTACCGGGCGACCAGGTGCGCGATCACCTCGGTGTCGGTGTCCGACCGGAACACCACCCCCTCGGCCTGGAGCTGTTTCTTGAGGGCCAGGTAGTTCTCGAGGACCCCGTTGTGGACGACGGCAAAGTCGCCGGCCGCGTCGAGGTGGGGGTGCGCGTTCCGGTCGGTGGCCCCGCCGTGGGTCGCCCACCGGGTGTGGCTGATGCCGAAGTTGCCCGGCGCCGGCTGGTCGCCGAGTACCTTGGCCAGCTCGGCGATCCGCCCAGACTTCTTACGCGGGTGCAGCGACCGGCCGGCGCCGGTGACAATCCCGGCGCTGTCGTACCCGCGATACTCCAGCCGCTTCAGACCGTCTAGGAGCAGGGGCGCGGCCTCCCGCCGGCCGGTGAATCCGAAGATCCCGCACATCGTTCCAACCTCCCACTGGAATGGGCAACCGATGGTACCGAACGGGACGAAACGGGAACCAGCCGAACTGGGAGGGGACTCGGTTCGGGCGGGCGGCCGGAGCGGCCGCACAG
>Ga0247822_10001745_pt1 | contig 13532 bp, 9 predicted proteins | sample 13C_Cellulose_Da_FD_192423 | JGI IMG/M metagenome (GOLD analysis project Ga0247822, IMG submission 192423) | Soil microbial communities from agricultural site in Penn Yan, New York, United States - 13C_Cellulose_Day30 | ecosystem: Environmental > Terrestrial > Soil > Agricultural land | place...
CTGCGGCGCAGCGGTGGTCGAGGCGGCGAACGGCCCGTTGCCGCCTTCCTCCTGCAGCGCATCGGCCGGCATCGGGACGGCGAGGCCCGTCCCGTCGGCATTGTCGCTCGGGGGCGTGGCGCCTGGAACGGTAAGGCGCGAGGCGACCCCGGTCGTCGGTCCCTTCGCGCCGGTATCTGCCGGCTGGGCCAGCGCTGCCGTCGTCGAGCCGAACAGCTGGACGAGTTGCGGAACAAGGTCGGCAGCCTTGCGGTGCGTCAGCGCAACGACGCGCAATTCGCTGGCATCGGTCACCGACCGGTCGAGTTGTTGCGCCAGTTGCTGCACGCCCTGCATCAGCGCCGGGTCGGAGGCGCCGACGAGAATTGCCTGCTGGTTCTGCAGCGGAATGACCGAGACCCGCGAATCGCCGCCTTCACTGAGCAGCTCGCCATAGAACTGGCCCAACTGGGCCGCGACCGCCTCGGGCGCACTGCGCCGCAAGGGAATGATCGCGACCTGATCGCTCCCTACGGCCATCTGTGCAAGCTGGCGCAGCATCTGCTCGATCGAGGCGATGTCGTTCTGGTTGGCGCGCACCACGACCTTGTCCGACGAGCTCGACACCATCACGCTGACGTTCTGGGGCAGCAGCTGCGAGGCGATGGACACCACCTGTGCGGCGTTGTTGCTGCCCAGGGCAATGATCTTGGTCGTATCGTCGCCGGGCCGGCCGGCATTCGAATTGGCCTGCAGCGATTCGATCAGCTCGGCCGGCCCGATCTGATAGACGCCATTGATGAGGCGCATCACGAGCCCGTTCCGCGCTAGGAGGTCGCGTACCACTTGGATGACCCGGCTCTTGGGCAGGGGCGTCTCGATGCGGAAGTCGACACTGGTGGGCAGGTCGGCGGGCGCGATGTAGTCGACCTGCAATGCCCCGCGCAGCAACTGCTCGAGAATGAAGTCCAGCGAGGCGTCGGTGAAATCGACCGAAACGGTTTCGTTGGGACTGAAGTCGGCCGACGCAGCGCTCAGGTCGCGCAGGTCTCTTTCGACGGCGCTGCGCTCGCCCTCATAGTTGACGCGCACCTCGCCGACAAAGCCGGAATAGGGCGCCAGCGTTGCCTGCACAGCAGTCTTGTTGAAGGCGGCCTCATTGATGACCGGACCACGACGCTCGGCCTCGCCATTCTCGAGCCGCGGCTTGGCAACGCCCCCGAACCCCGAGGGCGAAAGGCTGGAGCAGGCCGAAAGCGCGGGCAGAACAAGCCCGAGCAGTACGCACGCAAGGACTGTCCTCAAGCCCGGTCTGGCGAGATGTCGTTGCCGCGGCGTCCCCAAAACAGCACTGCCCTTCTTTCGAAAACGAGCAGGTTGCCAGCCAGAACGGCGCCACAACTGCCACTCAGAAGTCGGAGAATCTCACCCCCAAGGCGAACCTCCTGTACGCTTTAGTACCCCTAGCACGCCCCGCGCCGTCAATAGCGATTAACCAATAGTTAAGCGGAGTCTTCGGGACCTGCTTTGCTTGTGGCGTCGTCTGAACAGTACCTAGAGTCGGAATACCTCACTCACTCCGTACGCCGAGAGGGTCTTGCTGCTGCGCCTGCTTGTAGGAGACGCCGCAGCAACGTGGTAGGTCGCCTCGGTACCTCTATCCGCATCTCCGATGCTGGAGTCTCGTCAGCTAACCGTGCGGTTGCCCCAACCCAGCGTTTGTTCTAGGGCTGTGTTTTGGGCCAGGAATGGCGAGTGAGGGATATCAATGACTAGCAGTATCGACGCCGTTCGCTTTGGCTTCGGAGCGAATTGGCGCGATTACGCGCGTATCGTCGAAGAACGTGACGCTGAGGAAGCAATCGCCGCATTGAGCAGGCTGTTGCCGGACGACATTGAGCCGAGGCAGAGCACGTTTCTCGACATTGGCAGCGGCAGTGGGCTGCACTCGGTCGCTGCCTCGCGCCTAGGCTTCAAGCGGGTCGTTGCAACGGACTACGACCCCGTCTCCGTCGCAACGACAATCTCAACGGCAAAGGCGCTTGGCGCCGACGTAGAGGCGTTCCGCGACGACATCCTTGCGACCAATATTCAGGACACGTTTGATGTCGTGTACTCTTGGGGCGTGCTGCATCACACCGGCGACATGTGGCGAGCAATCGACCAAGCAATGTCATTGGTTAAGCCAGGTGGTAATCTGGTCATTGCGATCTACCTCAAGACGCCGCGCTGCGAGATGTGGAAGCGCATCAAGCGCGCCTACTCGTCGGGGTCGAAGGCCAAGCAGTTCCTGATGTTCTGGCTCTATTATTCAGTCTTGACCGTCATGGGGGTAGCAAACGGCACGCTGGCAGCAAATCGAGGGCGGGGGATGCGCCGACGGTATGACGCAGTCGACTGGCTTGGTGGCTACCCTTATGAAAGTGCTTCAAAAACGGAAGTAACCGAGCATGTGATCGCAGGGCGATTTGCGGTCGTTGCTCAAAGTGCCATGGAGCCGGGAGATGGCTGGCTTGGTTCCGGCTGCCGCGAGTACGTGTTTCGTCGCCTGGCGTGATCGCCCGCTGCAGGTCACCCGCCTGCTCCCTCCGTGCATGAATAGCTTCGGCGCCGAGGCCTGGTGGCGCTCATCGGGGCGACATCGCAGAGAGCGGGCGGCGAGTTCGGTGTCCTGCACCCTGCAAAACTGGCACTCAGGCTTGGTTGTGGTATCGGCGACGCCTCTAGCGAACGGTGTCACCACACATGAATTGCTGGGAAGACTGGGGCGCAGTTCGCGAACCAGACTGTCGCGATGCGGGGCTGCGAGCTTGTCGCGGTGAACCAGAAGATAGGCGTCCGACAAAAACGACCTGAGAGTTGCGCACTCCCAAGTTAGCGGTCGAGCCGGCACCCGAATGCCGTGCCTCCGGTCAGCTATCAGTTCTCCGCGCCGCGCAACTCCTGATAGACACTGAGTGTGGCGGCGATCACCTCTTCATCGCGATATTCACTGAGTACGCGTTCTCGCCCGCTCCTGCCCATCGCCAGCCGTAGCTCTGGGTCTGCGATCAGCCGGGCGATGGCGGCTGCCAGTGCGACCCCGTTCCGCGCCGGCACCAGGATGCCGGTGTCGCCGTCCCGCACGACATCCCTGCACCCAGGAACGTCTGTCGATACGCACGGTATGCCCGAAGACATCGCCTCCAGAATGGCCTTGGGCAGCCCCTCTCGGTAAGATGGCAGGCAAAAGATGTCGGCGTGCGCAAGAGTGGCTGCCATGTCTTGTCGATGCCCCCACCATTCTACGATGCCTTGATCGGTCCAGGCCTTCACCTCGTGTGTCCGAACTCCCGCGGGATTGTCGGTGTCAATCATCCCAACCAGCACAAACCTCGCTCCGGTCTCGTGCAGAATCCGGGCTGCTTCCACGAACTCTCCCACGCCCTTGTCCCACAGGAGACGAGCAGCCATCATGACGACTGGGCGCTCATTCTCGCGGACAGAGGGAAGATACTTGTCGGTGTCGACACCTGCTCCAGCAATCAGTCGGTGATTGCCGGGCGACACGCCAAACGATGAGAGTTGCCTGGAGTCGTCCGAATTTTGCACGATCACCAACCCACGCGACAACACGTGCGGGAGCGCCTTGCCCACGGCCTTGCTGACCCAGGGCCTGCGTCCCTCTTCCGCGAACAGGAAACCCATTCCTGTTATGGCGGAAACCACGCGATCTATGCCGCATATGCGGGCCGCCAGACCGCCCACCACCACGGCACGCAGAGCGACGTGATGAAGGATGTCGGGCTTCTCCTCTCGATAGATGCGCGCAAGCGTGAATGCTTCGCCCAGCAACTCAAACGGGTTCATACCCCGCCTGTTGGTTGTGTAGGGGACAACGCGAATCCCATGCTGCTCGATTTCAGAACGGTGCTTGGACACGCGGGTAACGAGCACCACTTCGTATCCCCTGCGCACTGCCTCAACGGCCAAGGCGAGGCGATGCGAGATGAAGTACCAATCTTCGGTGACGACAAACAGGAGCTTAGGCACGCTGAGATTCCTGCCACGCCTGAAACATGAGCACATCCCAGAGGTGGTATGCCCAGTTGCGCTGGCCGCTGAGGTGTTCCCGCCACTTCTGCTGCACTCTGGGCGCATCGAAGTAACCTTCGCGGCGGAGGCGTTCCTCGCTCAGAAGGTCGTCCGCCCATTCCCTAAGCGGACCACGCAACCATTTGTCGATCGGAACGCCAAACCCCATCTTGGGGCGGTCAATCAGCGGCTTCGGCACGTACTTGCCCAGCACCTGCTTCAGGACCCATTTGCCTTCACCATCGCGCAGCTTCACCTCTTGCGGCAGCCCCCAGGCAAACTCGATCAATCTGTGATCCAGAAGGGGAACCCGTGTTTCAAGGCTGACGCTCATCGCTGCGCGGTCCACCTTGGCGAGGATGTCATCTGGCAAGTAGCTCACCATATCGAGCGCCATCATTCTCTCGACCGCTGTCAGGCCCTCCAAGCTGGGGGCCAACCCGGTGAGCTGTGTCGGCGGCTCACTTGCGTCCAGCACCAGGGACGAGGGATCACTCCAATGCGACACAAGGCTCATGTACAAGGCATCAACGGAGGGACATCCCAGGACGCCGGCCGCCTTGTGGATCTTGTCCCCAAAGCGTCCGCCCCCGATTGTCCCGAGACCAGGCAAGAAGCGCGCGATCTGATCCCAGGTGTCGGGGGGGATCATCCTTATCCCGGCCGCGCCTGCGCTCCGAAATGGTTTCGGGATCGCGGAAAGCTTCTTCCAGGCCGAGGACGTAGCCAGATATCGCGTGTAGCCACAGAAGAGCTCGTCACCGCCATCGCCTGAGAGGGATACGGTGACGTGCTGACGGGCGAGCTTGGACACCAGAAAAGTCGGTATCTGCGATGAATCCGAGAACGGTTCATCATAGATGGTCGGCAGTTGAGGGATGACCCCCATCGCTTCTTCCGGCCTGACATACAGCTCCGTGTGATCGGTACCCAGGTGGGAGGCGACCTCACGGGCGTGAACTGCCTCGTCATAGCCACGTTCATCAAACCCGATCGTGAACGTTTTGACCGGCCGGGACGTCTGCGCTTGCATCAAGGCAACCACCGTCGATGAATCAACGCCGCCCGACAGGAATGCGCCAAGTGGAACGTCCGCAACCATCTGTTGCCCAACGACCTGCTTCAGCAGAGCCTCCAGTTCATCCACGATCTGGTCCGGGGTGCCTTGATCCAGGTTTCGGCGCCCAGCCTCCGCCGTTCGCGACAGGGACCAGTACTGGCTAGGCTGCGGCCGATCCGCGCTTGCATCGAGGCGGACAGTCAGTAAGCATCCAGGCGGCAGCTTGAATACATCTCGATAAATCGAGTACGGCGCAGGAATGTAGTTGTGCCGCATCAGCAGGCAGATTGCGCTCCTGTCGATGACCCCATGAAACTGAGGGTGCTGCTTCAGGGCTTTCAGTTCGGATCCGAAAAGCAAACTGGCTTTTGACCCCTCGCCTTGCCAGCCGTAGTACAAGGGTTTTTCGCCGATACGATCACGCGCGAGAGTGAGGGTGCGATCCTGTCGGTCCCATAAGGCAAAAGCAAACATACCCACGCAACGCCCAAGCGTTGCTTCGATCCCCCAGGCGTCAATTCCTGCCAGAATCGACTCCGTATCTGAGTGCCCCCGCCAGCTGGGGGCACATCCTCCGGCTTCTAGCTCTCGCCTGAGCAAGACATGATTGTACACTTCGCCGTTATAGACGATGACATATCGTCCCGACGCCGAATGCATGGGCTGATGCCCCGCGGGAGAGAGATCGACGATTGAAAGGCGCCGATGCGCTAGGCCTACGGCCGCGGCTTCGTCGGTCCAGAAGCCAGAATCGTCGGGGCCTCGAGAACTGATGGCAGCGGCCATCTGCGCAAGGCCGGACATTGCCTGTTCGGTCCCCCGCCACACACCATGGCCCAGGTAGCCAGCGATTCCACACATGCGGGGAGCCCCTTGTAGTCAGGAACTGTCTTGTCGGTACAGTTCCAGTGATTGCCGATGCTATGAGCCGTTCCCGGCTTTGCGACGTGTGAGCCGCTCAACCAGGTCAGCCCACCCGACCGCCGCGAGGGCAAAGAAAACCGGCAGCATGAATACGCGTTGGCGCGTACTCCACTCTCCCAGGAAAACGACATAGGCCGTCAAGGAAGCCATCATTACTAGACCGATGAAAACATACGGAAAGCTTGGATGGCGCATGGCCTTGCCGATCGCCCAGAAGATCCCGGGGAGGCAGAAGATCCAGAGCACGACACCGAGATAGTACAACTCGATACCATTGTGAAAGCTCAGGCCTCCAGTGAGCGCCACCCATGGATAAGGTGCGAAGAGCGTACGGGCAACGGCCGTCGCCAAGGCCTTTGGTGGGGATTCGGATAGTCGGGCGAGCCAATCAACCGTGGTGCCATCCACGGCCGATGAGGCCATGTCGGCTTTCCGAGACGCCTCCAGCGTATCGGCTTGGCCGGAGATGATCGTCTGAACCGCAACAATCGGGCGCGCCAGGACGGTGCCTGTACCAGCGGCAGGAAAACTGTAGAGCGCGGGGAACAGAAACATCCCACATAGGCACGCAGTCAGCAGGCTGCTCGATGCGAGGTACCGGCGTCTCACTAGCAATGCTGGCAGTAGCACAACAATTGCCAAGACCACCGCCGCGACGCCCAAGAAGCGAACAGCTCCAAGGACGCCGAGTGCGCCCCCGAAAAGAACCACCAGTCCTATGCGAGGCTGGCGCAGTATAGCCAGAGTACCCCAAATCACGACAATCAGGCACCAACAGGCAAGCGTATCCTTCAACAACCATGCGCCGTTTACTGCGGCCGATGGATCAAGCAGGGTTAGCGTGCCAGCGAGGGCAGCAACCTTCGTAGTCGCGCCCAGTCCACGGGCAATTCCAAACGCCCCAGCCGGGAAGAGGGCGGCCAAGGCGGCATTGGAATAGACCGCCCACGTCGACCAGTCGGGCGTAATCCACGCCCAAACAGCAAGATAGGCAGCATATACCCACTCGTGCGTCCCCAGGACTGTAGAGTACGCCAGAGTGGAACTGGGTAGCCAATCCCTGATGCCACGGAGTTCCCATAGTCCATCGAGTCCGTAGCGAACTGAGTTCACAGTCTCGCCTTGCCAGTGGGCAGCCATAGCCTCCGCGTGAAGCTGATACTTCATCGCGTCCAGAGGTGTATCAAGCCACTGCGGTGTCTGTTGAATGAGCCAGATCTTGAGGCAGGCTACGACAAGACCTGCCAGAGCAAACATAGCCGCGACTCTGCGATCACCCGGTTCCGCCAGCGCGACTGAGCATAGAGCCGACATCGCAAAGACGAGCGCAAAGACACCGATAGCTCCAAACGACGCGCCCACTCAAAGCACCATGATCAGTACGGTTGCCGTTCCGCACCGACCTCGCGATAGAGCGCCTCGTATCCGTCGATACAGGCTTCCATCGAGAATAGGTCGCGTGTGCGCTGTCGTCCGGCTCTGCCCATCGCGGCCCGCCCGGGGTCGGCTGCCATCCTGGACAAAGCCTTGCCCAGCGCAGCGGCGTCACGCGGCGGAACGACATAGCCCGTTTGCCCATCGACAACGGCTTCGCCATTACCGCCTACATTGGTCACCACCATTGGAAGGCCGGCTGCCATGCCTTCGAGGATGGCATTGGAGAATCCTTCTTCGTGCGAACACAGTATTCCAATGTCGGCTACTCGCAGGAGTTCCGCCACGTCCGATCGTGGACCGAGGAGTCGGATGTTCTCCTTGAGCTCCGCGGCGTCGATTTGCGCATGCAACTGTTCGGCGATCCCATCGTCGCGTCCAACACACAGGAGCGTCCAGGGAACTGCCAGTTCTGATCGAATCTCGGAAAAGGCCGCGATCAGGTCCGTGTGCCCCTTGTAAGGGATGAGGTTCGCCACGATGACGAACACCAACGCGTCTGAGGCAATACCCAGTGCATGGCGTGTCGCGTCCCTATCGAACGGACGCTCATAAGCCTCTGTGTCGATGCCATTGTACATCAGGCGTAACTTTGATGGCTCGATACCCTCGTTCCGAAGCTCGGTGACGACGGCCTGGGAATTGCCGGCTACGAGTGTCATGCGGGGGTGTAGGAGGCGCTCAATGCGCGCAAGCCGGGGCCGCCCGCGTTGATAGTTCCCGAGGCTGCGCCGGCTCATGATCCTGGCGGGCACGAAGGCGAGCATCGATGTGAGACCTCCAACGATGTAGGCCGCTGGAAGAAAGAAGTGCACGGCATGGGGTCTGCGTCGCCACAGGGTGACGAACAGAGCAAGAGCCGTGGCAAATAGTCCGACGCGGGCCCGCAGTCGGTCGTTGCGTAGGGAGTTGGCAAGCCACTTTGGCAGTTCGACGCCGTGTACTGGCACTTTGGCATCGCTAAGGTACGCGGTCAGGGGGCCGCCTCGCGAAAGCGCAAACACCTCGGGCTCCCAGCCCCGTTGCTTAAGGCGCACTGCGACTTGCGCGAGATGCCGCTCCGCGCCACCCACATTTAGCGAGCCGATGACATAAACGATGCGGCGCTTCACGACAGCTCCATAACGGTGGCGCAATATGCGTCGCCTCTATTTTGGAGCCGGCGCGGGGTGGAACTGGCGCCAAAGGTGTCTTTGTCCTGGTGCGACATGTGATCTACCGTCATGCGCACGTTTTTGCGCCCTGAAACCGCGCCGCAGGAATGCCCATGAGGGTGGTCACGACGGCCGACGCGGACATTGCAGCAGCAACCGAGTACTCATGCAAAGTCCCTTCCAGCAAAAGATAGGTTGAACCAAGGGTAATGAGCCCCGCTCCTGCCATGAGTGAGAGTTGCCCCGGTCGTTGTTGCGACTGCCACAGCTTTGCGAGAACGTTCCCCAGAATCAGGAATGCCAATCCCGTTGTCATCCACCACCAGTGACTAGCTACCCGCGAGGCTGCTTCGGCATCGAACCGCCCGCCGAATACCCAGTCGAGCAGTGGTGCTCCGATGAGGGCAATCAAAGTCAACCCGAGAACGCCCAATACGGCCGAGGCAGCGGCCGTATTCCGTAGAAAGAGACGCACCGCAGCAACGTCGTTGTTCGCAACCAAGTCTGCGAAATGAGCCAGAATGACAGGCGAACTCGCCATCACAAGCAATTGCACCACCGAGGAGTGCAACCGATAGGCGTATCCGAACGCCGAATTGGCACCCTCGCCAAACGAAGCAACCCAGATCGGCGGCAACGAGACGGCAAGATTTGACAGGACGACACCGGGGAGAATCCACGCGCCCAGTGACAGCATGTTCCGCGTCAACGAACGCATGTGCTCGGCCGCGGGGAAGGGGCCCCTCAACTTCAGTCCGGTGGATCTGAGCCCCCATATGCAGATGCCCACCTGGACGGTGAGGCCGAGGATCGTTCCCAGCACCAGACTCGCGAGCCCGCCCTCCGGCCAGGACGCAAGCAGTAGTCCGCCGACTATCCCATTTGCGAATGGAGCCGCGGCGGCAATCGCAAACCGGCTTCGCATCGCGAGCAGGTAGCCGACACAATCCCCTGTCATGTTGAGGGCCAGCAGTGTTGCCAGATAGGGGAAGGCCGCGCCCATCGCATCGATGACCGCAATGGGCGCTTTGCCCGCCAGTGCTGGAACGATGGCGGAACTGCCGAGCGCCAACAGCATAGCGAGCGCCACTCCTGCGGCCGAAATGCCCCAAAGGATGGCACGCTCAAATGCGTCGACGTCACCCGCGCTTCCGGTAGCCTTCAGCCTGGCACGGACAGGGAAAAGACCAGTCTGCAGAAAACCTGCAACGATACCCGAGATCAGAGTCGGCAGAATGAGAGCAAGATTGTACCCGTCCAATTCACTCCCAATGCCGAACACACGGGCGGTGAACCACAGCTTGAATAATGCCGAGATCTGGGAGGCCGCGGTGAGAAGGGCAATGACTGCCAACTGCCTTGTCATTCAGTCCGCGTGGCTTGCAGGATGCCGGCGGCAAGTGCCGCCTTGTACCACCCCATTGTCGCGGCCAGTCCCTCGCGAACGCGATACTCTGGAGCATATCCTAGGAGTGTTTGGGCCTTGGAGATATCGGCCTGCGAATGGCGAACGTCCCCCTTTCGGAACTCGCGATAGACGATCTGTGCTGCTGGAATGTCGCCGAGTAAAGCCAACTCGGACTGGATGGCAGATACCAACTCCGCCAGGGATGTTCGATCGCCAACGGCCACGTTGTACGCCTGGTTGACGGCGGCATCTGATTCCGCCAGCGCCGCCAGGATGTTTGCCTGAACGGCATTCGCAACGAAGCAAAAGTCGCGGCTCGTATCGCCGTCGCCGTTGATGTGAACAGGCTGTCCCTTGACGAGGTTCGCGGTCCATTTTGGAATAACGGCGGCGTATGCGCCGTCAGGATCCTGGCGAGGTCCGAACACATTGAAGTACCTCAGCCCAATTGTTCGAAAACCATAGGTGCGTGCGAAGACGTCGGCGTACAGCTCGTTGACGTATTTCGTAACGGCATAGGGGCTTAGAGGACGCCCGATTCGGTCTTCAACCTTGGGCAGGTCGGGGTGATCCCCGTAAGTGCTGCTACTCGCGGCATACGTAAAGCTGCGAACACTGGCGTCGCGAGCAGCCACAAGCATGTTCAGAAAGCCGGTGACGTTTGCGGCATTTGTCGAGATCGGATCGGCAATGCTTCGCGGAACGCTGCCAAGGGCAGCCTGATGCAGCACGTGGTCGACGATCTCCTCGTCATCCCAACGCATCGCGCCCAAACAATCCCCGGGCTCCCGAATGTCTCCTTCGATGAAGCGAAATCTCGCCCACTGATCGGAGGTAACGAGCGAGGAAACCTCATCTAAGTTTCGCCGGTGGCCAGTTGAGAAATTGTCGAGGCCAACGACCTTCTGATCCAGCCCTAGCAGTGTCTCGAGCAGGTTGCTCCCTATGAAGCCCGCAACGCCTGTAATCAGCCAGGTCCGAGGCTCTAGGCGGAGCAACTGTCTTGCTTCGTCGTACCGTGTCATCTGCATCTACAACCGGCCGTCGGCGGTGCCTGCCGGCAGCACGCCTTTGACGTCGTAGATGACCGCGCCAGGCTCTCCGAGTGCCCTGACGCCGTCGCTGCCCATTCCAACGAATTCCCTGTGGCCAACCGCGATGATGATTGCCGAATAACGGTCGCCAGCAGGCAACTCCGATAGGCAGTTCAGGCCGTATTCGTGGAGAGCTTCAGCTGTGTTGATCCACGGATCGTACACGTCTACTTCGACGTTGTATGAGCGCAAGTGATCGATGATGTCGACAACTCTCGTGTTGCGGATGTCAGGGCAGTTTTCCTTGAACGTCAAACCGAGCACCAGCACACGACCACCGAGGACGTGCTTTCCCTTGCGTAGCATCAATTTGACGGTCTCGTCTGCGACGTGGGCGCCCATACTGTCGTTGATGCGCCGCCCTGCCAGAATGACCTCTGAGTGATACCCCACCTCCTGGGCCTTGTGGGTGAGGTAGTATGGATCCACGCCGATGCAGTGCCCCCCAACGAGCCCCGGACGGAAGGGGAGAAAGTTCCATTTCGTCTCGGCGGCTTTCAGGACCTCGAGGGTGTCTATGTCGAGGCGCCGGAAGATCAGGCTCAGTTCATTCATTAGGGCGATGTTGAGGTCGCGCTGCGTATTCTCAATCACCTTGGCGGCCTCCGCGACCTTGATGCTGCTCGCAAGGTGCGTACCCGCCGTGATGATCTGCGCGTACAAATCGTCGATCACCTCGGCAACGTCCGGTGTGCTTCCGCTCGTCACTTTCTTTATCATCGGCAACCGGTGGCTCTTGTCGCCGGGATTGATCCGTTCGGGACTGTATCCGCAGTAAAAGTCGTGGTTGAAGCGAAGGCCGGACGCGGCCTCCAGTACCGGGACACACACTTCTTCGGTGCAACCTGGGTAGACCGTCGACTCATAGATGACGATGGCTCCGGGCCTCATCACGCTCCCTACGGTTCTGCTCGCTGCAAGCAGTGGGGACAGATCTGGCCTGTTTGCCCGATCGATCGGGGTGGGTACGGTGACAACAAAGATACTGCAGTTCGAGAGATCGTCGAGGTTGCTGGTAAATTCAAGTCCTGCTGCGGCACGGAGATCAGACTCGTCAACTTCAAGAGTTCTGTCCGAATAGGCGCGAAGTTCATCGACGCGCTTGTGGTTGATGTCGAACCCAACAACGCGACGCTTCTTGCCGAATTCTACTGCCAGCGGCAGGCCAACATACCCGAGTCCAACTACTGCGATCTTCTCGTTGGTAATATTCATTATTGAGTCCACTGGCGTCTATGCAACGCGATCTGCAGTACATCTATCAAGTATGTGCCGGCTACTGATTGGTGCGCCGGCACTTTCGACATAACCTTGAAGCTGCCCTGGCAATCGCTAGGCTCTTGAGCCCGATGCTGGTAACGCTAAAGTCGAGACGACGCCATCCCCGACAGGGTGCAGACAGCGCATTCTCACAGTTACGCGACCGAATTGCCACGCCAATCGGTTACCACTCGGCCTGGGGTGCAAGTTCGAACCGCAGAATCGGGGGAGCTAGCCCCCCACTCCCATCGGAGCAACTCCCGGTAACCTGAATACCGCCGACACATCCTCATCCGGAGCGATTGGCGAGTCGCGATAGAGGAAGCAGCTGGCGAGGCGTTGGGTGTCCGGCATGTATTTGGGCGGGGCGTTTTGCCAGCATTCCTCCATCACGTGGGGGCAACGCGGTGCGAAGCGGCAGCCGGGGTTGGGGCGGCTGCTGTTGGCCTCGGAGACGGGGATTTCCTCGTTGCCCCAGGCGCGATCGAGGTCGGGCAGGGGGATCGAGGAGACGAGGAGCTGCGAGTAGGGATGCCGTGGCGCCCCGATGACACGTTCGACCGCTCCCGCCTCGGCGATCGCACCGCGATACAGCACGAGGATGTTGTCGCAGATCTGGAAGGCCGTAGTCAGGTCGTGCGTGATGTAGATGATCGAGATGCCGAGCTCGCGGTTCAGGGTGCGCAGCTCGTCGAGGATGGTGGCGCGCAGCGAGGCGTCGACCATCGAGACCGGCTCGTCGGCGACGATCATGCGCGGCCGGAGCAGCACTGCCCGGGCGACCATCACGCGCTGGCGCTGCCCGCCGGAAAGTTCGTGCGGGAAGCGGCCGAGCGTGTCCTGCGGCCTGAGGCCGACGCGTTTCAGCGCATCCTCGATGAGGCTGCGCGCCTTGGCCTCGCTGTCGGCCAGCCGGTAGCGCTTCACCGGCGTCGTGAGCACGTGGTCGATACGATAGAACGGATTGAAGACCTCGAACGGATCCTGGAAGACCGGCTGTACCTCGCGGCGGAACTGACGCTGCTCGGCCGAGGACATCTTGGCGATGTCCCTGCCGCGGTAGAACACCTCCCCCACGGACGGGTTGATGAAGCCCAGCAGGATCCGCGCGAGCGTGGTCTTGCCGCTGCCGCTCTCACCGGCGA
>Ga0247822_10001747_pt1 | contig 13514 bp, 13 predicted proteins | sample 13C_Cellulose_Da_FD_192423 | JGI IMG/M metagenome (GOLD analysis project Ga0247822, IMG submission 192423) | Soil microbial communities from agricultural site in Penn Yan, New York, United States - 13C_Cellulose_Day30 | ecosystem: Environmental > Terrestrial > Soil > Agricultural land | place...
GTCGGGGCGCGCCGCGGATGGTCGCCCTCACCGGGCCCTCCGGCGGCGGTAAGTCCTCGGTGCTGCGTATGGTGTCGTCGCTCCTCGCGGCGCGGTGACCGGCGCGGCGACCGCGAGCTCGACGAGCCGCTGCGCCAGCCGGCCGAGGTCCATCAGGTCCTCCTCGGGACCTGCGATCGGGATGTCCGCGAGCAGCTCGACGTTCGGATCGATCTCGGCGTCGGCGCCCGGCATCGGTTCGTACTACTGGCGCTTACTCGAGGAAGAAGGTCGCGTTGTACGAGTCGTTCGCGCTCATCCACGTGCTCTCCGGCGACCACGTGACCTTGATCCAGTAGGTGGCGCCGGCCGAGATCGTGCCCTCGGAGACGTGGTCCTCGTGGTAGTCGGCGTCGCTGCTCGGATCGCCGAATGCGGTGCCCGCGTTGGTGCCGGTGAATAGCTCGATCAGCGGATCGCAGCGCTGGTCGCCGGGCGACGTCTTGACGTGGATGCGCTTGCCGGCATCGCCGGCGGCGGCCGTGAACTTGTACCAGTCGACATCCGCGTCCGACGACAGCGACGCGTTGGTCACCTGCGCGGGCAGCGTGAGCGTCTGCGCCGCGTTCGACGTGTCGTTGCTCGCGGCCTCCTGCGCCACGTTGAGCTGCGCGCTCGACGGGTGCAGCGAGAACGAGTAGCCCGAGAGGCCGTCGAGGTCGAGCACGATCGCGTAGACCTTCTGGGGGACGTCGGCGACGAACGAGACCGTCGGCGCGTAATCGATGAGCTCGTTGAACGAGCCCGAGCTGCCGAGCACCGCGACGGCGGGCACGGCCGCCGGGTCGTCGGTGGTGGTACGGAGGACGCCGAGCGCCGGCGACTGGTTGGTCGTGAACTCGTACAGGTGGCTCTCGAACGGCGTCGAGATGCTGCCGTCGGCGCGCGTGCCGGAGGTCAGCGGCTGCGGCGCACGCGCCTGGATGTCCATGCTCTCGCCCGACGCGAACGTCGTGATGAGGCCGCCCACCGGGCCGCTCTCGAGGACGAGGGGGCCGGCGCCCGCCTCGACGTCGATCAGCATCGTCGCCGACAGCGAGTACGCCGTCGCGCTGCCGATCTGGATGTTCACGCCATCGGGCGGCGTGACGCTGAGGTTCGTGTAGACGAGCGGGGTGAAGAACCCGTCGCCGGTGGTCGTGGTGTCGAACGGCGTGTCGAAGTCGTGGTTGACGATCTGGAGCTGCACGACCGAGCCCTGCGCGAGCGTACCGACGTAGCTCAGGCTGATCGGCGACTCGATCTCGAACGCGTTCTTCAGCGTGATCTTCTCGTCGCCGTTGACGACGACATCACGCACGCCGGGAGTCACCGTGTCGTCGATCGTGATCTCGGCGAACAGCGCGGTCTCGCTCGCGAGAGAGAGCTCGTTCACCGTGATGCCCGGCCCGAAGTCGACCGTCGTCGACTGGTCCCAGTGCGTCGCGTCGCCGGAGATCTGGACGCGCAGGTCACGACCGATGAACCCCGCGGTGGGGTACACGCCGCTGACCGACGGATCGTTCTCGTTGCCGCACGCCGCAAAGCCCGCGAGTGCGCTGGAGAGGGCAAGCACAGAAGCCAAGGAACGCATCTCTAACCTCGAAGTTGGTGGCGCAACCTACACCACTCGGCGAGGCGGTACAGCCCAAACCGTCACCGTGGGCTAGGCTTTGGGGATGGTGCGGGCGTTGGTGATGGCGGTGAGCCTGGTGCTCGCACTGGGCTGCGGGAGCAAGGGCAGGGGAGGCGGCAAGCCCAAGGTCGCGGTCTCGATCTTCCCGCTCTACGACGTCACCCGGCGCATCGCCGGCGATCGGCTGGACGTGCAGCTCGTGCTCCCGCCCGGGCGGTCGGAGCACGGCTACGATCCGGCTCCCAAGGAGATCGCGCGGCTGGACGGCGCGGCGCTCGGCCTGGTCGTCGGCCTCGACCTGGATGGCTGGGCCGAGACCGTCCTGCGCACCACCGGTGTCGCGAAGCTCGTGCGCCTCGGCGAACGCGTGGAGACGCTGCCGCTCGACGGCGAGGGCGGCGCACCGGATCCGCACTTCTGGCTCGACCCGCAGCGCATGGTGGGCGTGGTCGATCACATCCAGGCCGAGCTGTCCGCGCTCGAGCCCTCGGGCGCGGACGTGTTCGAGGCCAACGCTCGGATGCTGCAGACGCAGCTGCGCGCGCTCGACGAGGAGATCGCCGCGCGCAGCAAGACGTGGTCGAAGCACACCATCGTCACGTTCCACGGCTCGATGCGCTACTTCGCGCAGCGCTACGGCGTGCGGATCGCCGCGGTCGTCGAGCCGATCGCCGGCAAGGAGCCCACGGCCCCGTACATCGCCGAGGTGCTCGCGGCGATCCGGCGATCCGGAGCCGCGGCGGTGTTCACCGAGCCCCAGCTCGATCGCGCGCCCGGCGAGATGATCGCGACCGAGGCGGGCATTCCGCTCGGCGAGCTCGATCCGATCGGGGGCGTGCGCGGCCGCGACAACTACGAGGCCCTGCTGCGGTGGAACACCGATCAGCTCGAGGCGGTGCTGCGGTGACGCTGGCCCAGACCCGCCCGGATCCCTCGCTCGCGCACGTGCTCGACGTCGACCACGTCTCGATCGCGATCGGCGGCAAGACGATCGTCGAGGACGTCAGCTTCTGGATCCCGAAGGGCGAGTTCGTGTGCCTGTGCGGGCCCAACGGCGCCGGCAAGAGCACGCTGCTCAAGGCGATCATGGGCCTCCTCCCGACGAGCGCGGGCGCGATCACGATCGACGGCCGCGTCGGCTATGTCCCGCAGCGCAAGGGCTTCGCCCGCGACTTCCCGGCGCGCGCGGTCGATCTCATCGTCGCCGCGATGCGCGGCACGTGGCCCGCCTCGATCCGCGCCGAGGAGCACGAGCGGGCGCGCACGGTGCTGGCGAAGATCGGCGGCGAGCACCTGCTCGGCACGCCGATCGCGGACCTGTCGGGCGGCGAGACCCAGCGCGTGTTCCTCGCGCGTGCTCTCGTCACGGACCCGACGTTGCTCATCCTCGACGAACCGACCGCCGGGGTCGATGCGCGTGGCCGGGCCGAGCTGCTCGAGCTGATGACCGGCCTGTCGCGCTCCGACGAGCTCGCGGCGATCCTCGTCACCCACAACCTCGCGGCCGTCGCGCAGACCGCGGAGCGCATCATGTACCTGGAGGCAGGGCGCCTGTTGTGCTGGGGGCTGCCGCACGAGCTGCTCGGCCAGGAGTCGCTCACCGCGCTCGCGTTCGGCGCGGGCGACCACCACGCACAGCCCGCCGGCGAGGAGTAGATGAGCTGGCTCCTCGCGCCGCTCGCGTACGACTTCATGCAGCGCGCGATGATCGCGGCGCTCGCGGTCGCCGCCGTGTGCGCGGTGATCGGCGTGTTCGTCGTGCAGCGCGGGCTCGCGTTCCTCGGTGACGGACTCGCGCACGCGGCGTTCGGCGGCATCGCGATCGGGCTCTACCTCGGCGCGTCCGTCGACCACGCGGTGTGGATCGCGATCCCGTTCACCGCGGTGATCGCGCTCGGGATCGGCTACGTGCTGCGTCGCACGCAGCTGCGCGGCGACGTGGCGACCGGCGTGTTCTTCTCGTTCAGCTTCGCGCTCGGCGTGCTGTTCCTCGGGCTGCGCACCGCGCAAGACCGGCAGGTCGACGTCGAGAGCCTCCTGTTCGGCAACATGCTCGCGGTCACGCCCGAGGTGCTGATCGTGGTCGTGCTGGTCGCCGTGCTCGCGCTCGTGCTGACGATGCTGCTGTGGTCGCGGCTCGCGTACGCGATCTTCGATCCCGAGCTCGCCGCGATCTCCGGTGTGCCGGTCGCGGTGCTCGAGTATCTGTTGCTCGTCGAGACGGCGGTGGTCGTCGTGGTCGCCGTCAAGACCGTCGGTGTGGTGCTCGTGTCGAGCTTTGTCGTCATCCCGGCGGCGATCGCGCGCCTGCTCGTGCGGACGCTGGCCCGCGCCACCGCGCTCGCGCTGGTGATCGGCGTCGCCGGGGCGAGCGTCGGCCTGATCGCCAGCTTCCATCTCGACACGCCGACGACGGCGACCATCATCTTGATCCACTGCGCGGTGTTCGCCGGTGCGCTGGCGTGGGCTCGGCGGCGGCGGTAGCCTGCGCTTCATGGAGCTCGATCACGTCGTGCTGTGGGTGGAGGATCCGCTGCGCTCGGTGGCGTTCTTCGAGGAGGTCGTCGGGTTGGCGCCGGTGCGCGTCGACGAGTTTCGCGCGAAGCAGGCGCCGTTTCCGAGCGTGCGCGTCGCGGCGAGCGCGATCATCGATCTGATGCCGCGCACGATGGCGCCGATCGTCAACGCCGTCCCGGGTGCGGCGGGGACGGCGGGGCACCCGATCAACCACGTGTGCCTCGCGATGTCGCACGCCGAGTACGTGGCGCTGCGCGGCCGGCTCGAGGCGAAGGGCACCGCGCCCGCGCACACGATGCAGCGCTCGTTCGGCGCGCGCGGCCTCGCGCCCGAGGCGTTCTATTTCCGTGACCCCGACGGCAACATCCTCGAGGCGCGGTACTACGAGGCTACGGACAGCTCGTCATCCCGGTGATCCAGCGACGCGCGACGTCGATGATCAGCGGATCGGTCTCGAGCGTGCCGAGCGGCGGCATCCCGGGCCGGCTCGTGATCATCTGATAGATGCGCGACGCCTCCGGGTTGCCGGGGACGACCAGGTTACACAGGCTGGTCTGCGCGAGCGGCGTGGTGATGCGGAAGTCCTGACCGTAGCACTCGCCATTCGGGTTGTGGCAGTGCGCGCAGTTCGCCGCGAGGTAGCCGCGGAGGCGCCGCTCGTCGGAGAGCCGAGGATCGTGCGGCGCGGGGAGCGGATCGACGACGGCGGGGGTGAGGATGCCGAGCTGCGCGAGCGTGCGCGGCTGATCATCGAGGATGCCGCCGTAGTCGAACGCGCGTGCGAGCTGGTTGCGGCGCACGCCGAGCAGGGGCCCGACCGTGGCGTTGTGACAGCGGAGGCACTCGGCGCGGCTCGGGTAGACGTGATCGTGCGTGCCGCCGCCGGGGAGCGACCAGGTCACGCGGGTCGCGCCCTCACCGGCGAGCAAGTCGGCGTCGGTGCCGTTCGCGCGCCACTGGTAGGTGCGGCCCTGCCAGCCGCTCGCCGTGCGCACGAGGAACCGCGTCTCCACGATCACGGGCGCCGCCGGATCGCCGACCGCGAACTCCTTGATCACCAGGCTGCCGGCCGGGGCGTCGAGCGAGCCGTTCGCGAGCTCGGTGAGCCCCTGGCCGGAGGGCAGCGCGAGCCAGCGCCGCTTGTGCGCACCGTCGGACCACAGCTCGGCGCGCAGGTCGTACGGCACGAGCCCCGCATGTGGCTTGGCCTCACCGGCCGCGATCGTGAAGCAGCCCGTCGCCGACAGGGTCGCGGGCGGGTTCGCGAGGTCGAACGCGCAGCCCGCGAGCGACGCTCGCGAGGTCAAGCCGAGGCGCGCGGCCGCGGGGCCGTTGAAGCGCGCGAGCTCGATCGTCTGCGCGCTCTCCTCGCGCCACGCGACCACCGGCTCGCGGCCGTGCCACAACCCGAGCGCGGTGCGCACGGGAGCCTGGGAGGCCGCGTCCGTCCACGCATCCCCACCGACGGCGCGCCACGCCGAGCCGTTCCAGCGGGCGACGAAGCCGCGCTGCACGCCATCGAGCTGCTCGGTCCATGCGACGACCGGCGCGTCGGCTCCGTCGAGCGCGATGCTCGGTGCACGCGCGTTCGCGGGCGGATCGACGTCGAGCATCGGCAGCACGGTCCACGCGCCGCCGGTCGACTGCGCGGCGAACACGCCGAGCGAGTGCCCGGACCATTCATCCCAGGCGATGGCGAGGCGTCCCTCGCGCGCCGCGAGCGAGACGTGGGGCGATGGACCCGGCGCGAGCTGGGTGATGCGCGGCGCCTCCGCGGCGACGCCGGTGAACCGCAGCGTGCGCACCTGATCGGCGCTCGCCGTACGATCGACGAACGCGGCGACCAGGGTCGTGTCGTCGGGCATCGCCGCCGCGAGCTCGCTCACGACACGCGTGATCACCACGGGACCGCCCGCGGCGCTCCACGCGGTGCCGTCCATCCGGCGTGCGACGACGCCGCCATCGCCGACCCACACGAGACCGAAGCCGCCGTCCGGTGAGGCGGCGACCGCGGGCCGCGCGCCGGTCCCTGGCGACGGCAGCGGCGTCCACGCGCTGCCGTCCCATCGCGCGACCTCGATCGCGCCGGTCGCGGCCTCGACCCAGGCCACCACGGCGCCGCCGCCGGCGAGGGGCGCGATGCTCGGAGAGGTCGCGCTGCCCGCGCCGAGCGGATCGCCCAGGGTGCGCCCTTGATCGTCGACGACGCGGACCGTGCGCGCAGCCGCGGCACCGGACGCGGTCGCGACCACCGCGCCGTCGGTGGTCACCGCGATCACCGGCGAGTCGGGATCCATCCCGACGTCGAGCCCGCCCGGCCGCTTCGCCCACGGAGCGAGCTGCCAGGTGAACGTCGCCGGCGCGGTGAGGGCGTTGCCCGCGAGGTCGGTGATCGTGTTCGCGACCTCGAGCCGCAGCGTCCCGAACAGCGCGGCGTCCTCGCGGGCGCGCACCTCGGCGGTCCGGTCCCCGGACAGCACCACGCTCGCGGTGAGGTCGCGGTCGCTCCCGTCGAGCAGCCGCAGCGCGGTCGTGTCGATCGTGCTCGGCGAGATCGCCTCGGTGAACGTGACCGTGAAGCGATCGTGCACCCACGCGCTCGGCGCGCCTTCGCTGGGGGCGACCATCGCGATCTCGGGAGCGACGAGGTCGGGGCCCGTGTCGTCGGGCGCATCGAGCGGCGGGTCGCCACCCGCGTCCTCGTGCGTGCCCGCCTGATCGTCGCCACACGCCGCGACGACGAGGATGATCGCTCCGACCCACCGAGTGCGCGCCTGCGACATGCGCCGACGCGATGCATGCACGATGCCTACGCCGCGCACCGGACCGGGCGAGGGCGCACGGAGTCGGCGTCGATCTACGAGGGCTGCGTCGTGCTGGCCGCGGCGTCGACCTCGTTGTCGGCGCGCAGCGACTCGTTGTCCCAGCCGGAGTCACCCTGCTCGTACACGTTGGGATCCTCCTCGCGCATCAAGCGCTCTGCCTCGTCCATCGCGAGCCGGGTGCGCTCCCAGTAGCCGGTGCGGTCGCTCGCGTAGATCGCGCCGAGCTCCTCGATCACCTGCTCGTCATGCAGGCGCCAGCGGCGGGCGAGCCGGTGCGCGGTGTGCGCGCGATAGCCGAGCTGCTTGAGCGACTCGATCGCCGTCTCGTGCGCCGAGCCGAACGTCTCGCGATAGACCTTGTGCACGCCGAGGGCGCGCAGCTCCCAGTAGTGCGGGCGATCGTAGGCGCGGGCGAGGATCGTGAGGTGCGGGAAGTTGTGGCGGACGGCCTCGGCGATCTTGGTCGCCTCGTCCTTGTTGTCGACGGCGAGCACGAACAGCTTGGCGCGCTCGCAGCCCGCGGCGTGCAAGAGGTCGACGCGCGAGGCGTCGCCGTAATAGACCTTCACGCCGAGCCGGCCGAGCACGTCGACCATCTCGGGATCGAGGTCGAGGATCGTGACCGGGATGCGGTTCGCGCGCAGCAGGCGCCCTACGATCTGGCCGTAACGTCCATAACCGGCGATCACGACCGGGGTGTCGGCGTGCTCGATGACATCGTGAGGCCGCTGCTCGGCGCGTTCGGTGACGCGCGGCATCACGTAGCGCTCGAGCACGATGAACGCGGGCGGCGTCAGCACCATGGAGATCGCGACGGCGGCGACGAGCATGCTCGCGAACGCGGGCTCGAAGATCTTCTCCTGCACGCCGAACGACACCAGCACGAAGGCGAACTCGCCGATCTGTGCGAGCGAGAAGGCCAGGAGCCAGCGCGCAGGACGATCCAGGTTGAAGGCGCGCCCGAGCGCCACGAGCACGAGGAGCTTGAGCGCCATCGTCCCGGCGACCACGCCGAGGATGGTCAGCGGTTGGTGGCCGAACAGCGGGAAGTCGATCTGCGCGCCGACCGAGATGAAGAACAGGCCGAGCAGTAGGCCCTTGAACGGCTCGATGTCCGATTCGAGCTCGTGCCGGTATTCGCTGTCCGCGAGCACGACGCCGGCGAGGAACGTGCCGAGGGCGGGCGACAGGCCGACCTGCTGCATCAGCAAGGCGATGCCGATGACGATCAGCAGGGCCGCGGCGGTGAACGATTCGCGCAGCTTGACGCCCGCGAGGAACTGGAACACCGGACGTACGACGAACCGTCCGATCGCGACGACGCCGACCATCGCGCCGACGAGCAACAGCGCCGACACCCACGCGGGGCGGCCCGCCTCGGAGGTCACGTCGATGATCTCCGTGGCGACGTGGACGCCGAGCAGCGGGAACACGGCGAGGATCGGGATCACCGAGATGTCCTGCATCAGCAGCACGCTGAACGCCGCCTGACCACCCGAGGTCTTCAAGAGATTCCGCTCGGCCAGGCTCGACAGCACGATCGCCGTCGACGACATGGCGAACGTGAGCCCGACCGCGATCGCGGGCTTCCAGCCGATGCCGAGCAGCATCGCCGCGCCGGCGACGACACCGGCGCTGATCGCGACCTGCAGGCCCCCGAGGCCGAGGATCGGGCGCCGCATCTCCCAGAGCAGGGCAGGGCGCAGCTCGAGGCCGACGAGGAACAGCATCATGACCACGCCGAACTCGGCGAAGTGCATGACCTGGTGGCCCTCCGTGCCGACGACGCCGAGCACCGACGGACCGATCGCGACGCCGCCGATCAGGTACCCGAGCACGGCGCCGAGCCCCGCGCGCTTCGCGATCGGGACGAACACGACGGCGATCGCGAGGTAGACGAAGGCCTGGAACAGGATGCTGTCGGTCACGCGACCTCCCGGGGCGCGAGGACGTGATCGAGCTCGCTGGCGAGGTTGTCGACGGCGGCCGCTCGCTCGAGGTCGATCCGCTCGTCGCGTAGCGCCTCGATCAAGCGCCGGTACTCGCGCTGGCTCGGGATGACCTCGATGTCACCCGTCACGCGCAGGGCCGCGTGCACGGTGAACGGCGCGAGGTAGCGCATGCCGCAGAGGTGCGCCGTCTGGTCCCACGGCGCGAGCAGCTCGCGGATCGTGTATCGGTTGTAACCGCTGCGCTGATACGCGGACTCCGGGCCGCCGGTGCTGATCACGTTCAACGTGATCTTGCCGCGCAGCTTGGTGCCGCCCTTGCCGTAGGCCCAGCCGTGCTCGAGCACGAGGTCCTGCCACTCCTTCAGGATCGCGGGCGCCGAGTACCAGTAGAAGGGGTGCTGGAACACGATCACGTCGTGCTCGAGCAGCAGCAGCTGCTCGCGGCGAACGTCGATCGCGAGCGTCGGATACTCCTCGTACAGATCGCGGATCGTCAGGTGCTCCATGCCGCGGATCGCGTCGAGCAGGCGCCGCTGGACGCGCGAGCGCTCGAACACCGGGTGCGCGAACTGGACCAGGACCCGCCGCATCAGGATCACGTGGCTACGTCGCCGCAGGTCGCGCGTCAAGGCTTGCACGGCCGCGCCTGTTGGTGCTTCCATGGCCGCTATGGCCTGCTTGTGCTGTGGTGCGGGGGTGGACGTCGGCACGCTGTGCCGGGCGTGCGTACAAGACGTGCCTCCGTGCGAGGGCCTGATCCCCGATCACGTGCGCTCCACCGTCGAGGCGACCGAAGCCGAGGCGTGGGTGGTCGACGGCTACGGCAATCCGCACGCACTCGCGGCGCGCTCCGTCATCGGCCGCAACCACGAGGGCCAGCTGGTGTTGCTCGCGACCTCGGTGTCGCGCGAGCACGCCGAGCTGCGGCAGACGGAGGCGGGGTGGACGCTGCGCGACCTCGGCAGCCGCAACGGCACGTTCGTCGATGGCGCGCGCGTGCAGGGGCGCGTCCAGCTGCCGCCGCGTGCCGTGGTGAAGATCGGCGACGTCGCGCTCTGGTTCCTCGCCGAGGTGGTGCACGAGCCGGTGCCTCCGCCGTCGATGGCGACCGGCAGCATCGCGGGCGGCCTGGTGCGGTTCACGACGGCGCACGCCGGCTTCGAGCTGTGTCTCGTCGGGTCGAGCGACGCGAGCTCGGGCGGCTCGTTGCTCGCGCGCGCCGCCGGCGCCGAGACGTGGTCCGAGCGCAACCTCGCTCCGCTCGAGTTCCAGCTGCTGCGGGCGCTGTGCGCGCGCGCCAACGAAGAGGCCTCGTCGCCATCGGCCGTGCGCGGGTGCGTCGCGACCAAGCAGCTCGCGCGTGATCTTCCGTTCCAGTCGAAGTACGCGAACGAGGAGAACGTGCGGCAGGTGGTGCGCCGGCTGCGCGCCGAGCTGCGCGAGGTCGGCGCCGAGGGCATCCTCGCCGTCGCGCCGGGCCGGGGCTATTACCTCGCGAGCCCGGTCACTGCCGGTCGCTGAGGTCGATCGTCATCGTGTGCGGCCCGTCGGTCAGCGGGGCGACAGCGGGGCGCGCGAAGTCGACGATGCACACCGCGATCACCAGCGCGGCCACGACGCCGGCTGCGATCGACGAGAACAACGCCCCGAACACCACGCCGCCCGCGACGCTAGTGGCGCCAGCTGCAAGGCGGCCCCAGCGCGTGAGGGAACGGATCGCCATGCACGTGGTGTAAGGCGCAGAGGCCCGACCGGCACGCCGCTTCACGTGAAGCTCACGTCGATCGCGCGCCGAGGTCGACGGTGATCGTGATCGTCTGCACTTCGCTCGGCGGCGGCGCGTGGACGGCCGTCCGGAAGTCGCGCCACCACCGCTCCGCCTGCGCGGGCGACCAGCTCGGATCGGTCGGCAGCGCCGCGAGCGACGCGGCGAGCTCGCGCGCCGACGCGAAGCGCTGACTCGGCGCCTTGTCGAGGCACTTCATGATCGCGGCCTCGAGGGCGGGCGTCACCGGAGACAGCGCGACCTCCGAGATCGGGCGCGGCGCGTGCGTCACGTGCATGAGCAGCGTCTCCTGCTGCGTCGCGCCCTGATGCGGCGGCCGCCCGGTGAGCAGGAAGTAGCCGACGGCGCCGAGCGCGTAGAGGTCCGACGCAGGGCCGATGCGATCCGGATCGGCGACGGCCTCGGGCGCGATGTACGCCGGCGTCCCGCGGATCGCGCGCGAGCTCGCGCCGTCGCCGAGGTTCTCGGCGAGCCCGAAGTCGACGACCTTGGCGACGTCGTACATGCCGCCGCGCTCGCACAGGATGATGTTTCCCGGCTTGACGTCGCGGTGGACCATGCCGCGATCGTGCGCCTCCTGCAGCGCCCCACAGACCTGAACGAGGACGTGCACCACACGGCCGGGGGGCAGGGCGCCATGGCGCGCCACGAGCTGCTGCAGGTCGATGCCATCGAGGTACTCCATCGCGTAGTAGAGGACACCGTCGATGTTGCGGCCGTAGTCGAACACCGCGACGGTGTTCGGGTGGGTCAGCTGGCTCATGTGCTGGACCTCTCCCTCGAAGCGATCGAGCTCCTCGGCGCTGATCCGCTCGGGGCGCAAGAGCTTCACCGCCGTCGGGCGGCGCAACAGCGCGTGTTGTGCGTGCCAGACCTCGCCCATGCCGCCGGCGCCGATGCGGCGATCGAGCCGGTAGATGCCGAGCTGGCGGACCTCGTTCACCTGCCGTCGCAGGCCGTAGATGATGCGCGAGCCGTTGGTCGCGATCACGATGGCGATCGCGGCGAACGTGAGCCCACCGCCGATCATCACGGACGGTGGGAGCTCGGGCGTGGCGCAGAGCGCGACGTACATGCCGCCGGCGATGATCGGTAAGAACGTCAGCGACGCGACGACGGCGGTACGGCGACCGCTGCTCGGGACCAGGAGCGCGCGCGTGAACACGTTGAACGCGCCGAAGATCAGCGACGTGTATGCGGCGGCATCGATCGCCTGCTGAAGTGCCGCGCTCGCGCCGAGCGTCGCGCCGATCGCGCCCGCGAACAGCAGGTCGAGCCGATACAGGCCTTCGATGCTGATCGTCTTGCGCGGCAGGATCAGCCGCCAGATCATCGCCATCACGCCGAGCATCACGGTGGCGCCGCCGAACACGACATCGGTGACGCCTGGGCCGATCTGCGCGTCGAGCCCGCCCGTCTTGTAGGCGAGCCACAGGAACAGGATCAGCGCGATGAAGCTCCAGAACATCACCTTGCAGTAGAGGTCGAGCCGCGACTGCAGGTTGGTCCGCGCTTCTTCGTCGCTGACCGCGCCGCCGAACAGGCGCTGGCGCGCGACCATGCGGCGGGACCTCGCGGGCTCTCCTCCTGACACCCTTCGACGGTACTGCGCTGGTTGCCAACGGGTGTGACCGATCACGCCATGTTCACGAGCGGAACGAGCGCGGGCTTGCCACGCCTTGCCAGCCGATCGCCGGCAGTGTGCGGCGATCACGCGGACCTCACGGCACCCACCTGGCGAGCTCACGTCCACTGGCCTCACAAAGAGGCTGCATGGTCCGACCTTTCGCTTCGGTGCTCGCGGTGCTCCTCCTGGCGAGCGCGCGCCCCGCCGTCGCCGACGAGATCGCGGCCGACGGCACCGAGCAGCCGCCCCCACCCAAGAAGGACCCGCTGCGGCGAGCGTTCGCGGGGCCGTTCCAGAGCTCGCGGCTGTTCGCGATGCCGACCGCGGATACGGTCGGTGCGTACATCCTCAGCTTCGGCGGCGACGGCAGCCTGCTGCAAGAGACCGGGGTGCTGACGTCGGCCGGCGTGCTCGCGATCGGCTTCGGCGATCTCGCGCAGCTCGAGTACCGCCACACCTCGGCGATCAGCGTCACCGGGATCAACGCGCCGGTGCCCGGCGTCGGCGTGCAGCTCAAGCTGCCCATTCCCGACATCAACGGCGTGCCTGCGCTCGGGGTCTCGTTCCGGCTCGGCGTGCCGCGCCGCGAGTCCTACGGCGCGACCGACATCGACGAGACGGTGACCGATCTCTATCTCGTCGGGCGCTTGCGGATCCATCAGATCAACTGGCTCGCGCTGCACGGCGGTGCGCGGGTGTCGAGCGCGTCGATCGTCGTCTCCGGCGAACTGTCCGGCGACCGGACAGCCGAGGCGCGGCAGACGCTGTGGCTGCCCACCGCCGGCTACGAGATCACGATGAACCCGACGGCGAAGATCGTCGGCGAGGTCGCGCTCGCACCGCAGTTCCGGTGGACGCCGGGCAGCGACGAGGCGCCGGAGATCGGCTACGGGATGCTCGGTCGCTTCGGGATGAAGTGGGCCGTGGTGCCCTCGCTCGTGATCGACGGCAGCATCGGTTACCAACTCGAAGTCGCGAACGCCGCGTTGGCCTCCGGGCCCGATGCGGTGGTCGCGTGGGACATCCGGCTCGGTGCCGAGATGTTCGTGCCCTGGGGCGCGCTCGCCTGCCGCGCCGTCGGGGTGTTCTGCGACTAGCACGCGGGCGCTCGGAGGAAGCAGTCATGACCAGACGAAACGGACCGATCTACATG
>Ga0247822_10001748_pt1 | contig 13514 bp, 18 predicted proteins | sample 13C_Cellulose_Da_FD_192423 | JGI IMG/M metagenome (GOLD analysis project Ga0247822, IMG submission 192423) | Soil microbial communities from agricultural site in Penn Yan, New York, United States - 13C_Cellulose_Day30 | ecosystem: Environmental > Terrestrial > Soil > Agricultural land | place...
GGCGGGATGGCTGGCGGCGGGCGACGACGATATCGAGCCGCTGTTCGCGGCGCTGGCCGACGAGCGGCCGGCGGGCACGCCCGCGCGGGACGAGACCGACGGGTTCGAGCCGGTCCATTCGCCGGTGTTCATCCGCAACCCGGTCTATGGCACGCGGTGCAGCACGGTGGTGACGGTGGATGCGGGCGGGCGCGGACGGATCGCCGAGCGGCGCTTCCATGCCGACGGGTCGCCCGCGGGCGAGACGGTGCTGCGCTTTCACTGGCCCTGAGCGGCGAGCGGGCTATGAGGCGGGGATGACGAGGACCAACCAGTGACCCCGCGCGAGCTGATCGATGTCGCCGAAGTGCCGGGCGGCGATCCGCTGCGGCTGTTCCGGCGCGGGGACGATTTCATGATCGTGCTCGACCGCAACGAGCTGATGTCGAGCCGGATGAGCGGATCGGAGGAGGCGCTGGCGGAGATGACGCTGGCGCGGCTGAAGACACCGGAATCGGCGCAGCTGCTGATCGGCGGCTATGGCATGGGGTTCACGCTGCGCAAGGCGCTGGCGCTGATGGGCCCCGACGGCAAGGCGGTGGTCGCCGAGCTGGTGCCCAAGATCATCGAATGGGCGCGCGGGCCGATGGCGGAACTGGCCGCCGGGTGCCTCGACGACCCGCGCACCGAAGTGGCGATGGGCGATGTCGGGACGGCGATCGGTAACGCGCGGGCGCGCTATGACGCGATCCTGCTCGACGTCGACAATGGCCCGGACGGGCTGACGCGGCTGGCGAACGACAGGCTCTATACGATGCGCGGGCTGGACGCGGCGCGGATGGCGCTGAAGCCCGGCGGGATATTGGCGGTGTGGTCGGCGGGCCCGGACCCCAGGTTCGCGCGGCGCATGAACGACGCGGGCTTCGCGGTGGAAGAAGTGGGCGTGCGCGCGCGGCAGAACGGCAAGGGGCCGCGCCACGTCATCTGGTTCGGCAGAAAATAGCGGGCCGCCGATGGCCCGCTAGCGGGCTTCGGAGGAAATCGATGAAATGGTTCGGGAGGCGGCGCGAGGCGTCGCGGCCGGTGTTGACGCGCGGGTCGGGCATGGCGGGCGTGTCGGGCGAGTGGCCGCAAAGCTATGAAGCGCAGGTGCGCGAGGGCTATTGCGGCAACGCGGTGGCGCAGCGTGCGGTGCGGATCGTCGCTGAGAGCGTCGGGAGCGCGCCGCTGACGGCATCGGACGCGGCGTTGCTGACGCTGGTGACGGCGCGCAGCCAGGGACAGGAACTGACCGAGACGCTGGCGGCGCAGCTGCTGCTGCACGGCAATGCGTTCGTGCAATTGCTGGGCGACGGCGCGGGCGGGGTGGCGGAGCTGTTCGCGCTGCGGCCCGAACGGGTGAGCATCGAGACCGACGCGGGCGGCTGGCCCGCCGCCTATCGCTATCGCGTCGGCGGCAGCGTGACCAGGATCGCGGCAGAGGATGCCGCAGGCAAGCCGCAGGTGATCCATTTGAAGGCATTCAGTCCGGTGGACGATCATTATGGCCTGGGCTGTCTGGGCGCGGCGTCGGGGGCGATCGCGATCCACAACGCCGCGACGCGATGGAACAAGGCGCTGCTCGACAATGCGGCGCGGCCGTCGGGCGCGCTGGTCTACGATCCGGGCGACGGCAGCGCGCTGGCGCCGGCGCAGTTCGACCGGCTGAAGGCGGACATGGAAGCGGCGTTTTCGGGTGCCGCCAATGCCGGGCGGCCGATGCTGCTGGAAGGCGGCCTGAAATGGCAGGCGATGAGCCTGAGCCCGGCCGACATGGATTTCGTGGGGCTGAAGGCCGCGGCAGCGCGCGAGATCGCGCTGGCGTTCGGCGTGCCGCCGATGCTGGTCGGACTGCCCGGAGACAACAGTTACGCCAACTATCGCGAGGCGAACCGCGCGGTATGGCGGCTGACGATCCTGCCGCTGGCCGAGAAGATCCTGACCGAACTGGCGCAGGGGCTGGAAGGATGGTTTCCCGGCGCGTCGCTGCAGGTGGAGATCGACAAGGTGCCGGCGATGGCCGAGGACCGCGAGCGGCTGTGGAGCAGCGTGAGCGCGGCGGATTTTCTGACGACCGAGGAAAAGCGGGCGATGCTGGGGTTCGCGCAATGAGCGCGAGCCTGCTGGCGCAGCTGATCGCGCAGGGCGCGGCGGAAGGCGCGGACATCGCGACTTTGCGTGCGATCGCCGAGGAAGCGGGCGAACTGGGCGCGAGTCGGGCGCTGGCGCGGCTGGGGCTCGACGATCCGCAGGCGGCGAAGGATATGGGCGACCTGCGCGAGCTGCTCGAAGCGTGGCGCGACGCCAAGCGATCGGCGGTGAAGGCGGTCGCGGGATGGGTGGTGCGCATGCTGCTGGCGCTGGTGATCCTGGGTTTGGCGGTGAAGCTGGGATTCTGGGGGCTGGGCAAATGAGCGTCCGCTTCGCAGGCTATGCCGCGGTGTTCGGTGCGCCCGACCGCGGCGGTGATGTGGTCCGCGCCGGCGCGTTCGGCGCGCGCGTGCGCCGGGTGCCGCTGCTGTGGCAGCATCGCGGGCAGCCGGTCGGCGTGATCGAAGCGATCGGCGAGGACGCGCGGGGTCTGCGCGTAACCGGGCGGATCGACGCGCCCGAGCTGGCGGGGCTGGTAGCGAACGGCGCGGTGAGCGGGCTGAGCTTCGGATACCGTGTACGCGCGGCACGGCATGGTCGCTGGCGCGAGCTGTGCGACGTCGAACTGTGCGAGGTCAGCCTGGTGGCGCGGCCGATGCAGCGTCACGCCCGGATCCATGCGATTGGGGCTGGCGCGGACGGCGGGGCCGAAGCATCCTCCACCCTGCAAGCGGGTGACGGAACCCGGGCGCGCGACGGGTGAACGCGAACGGGATCGTCTGTAGCGTGGACACAGGAGGCACGCATGACGACGATCACATGTGACTGCGGGACGGTGCGGATGGAAGCGGATGGCGCGCCGATGCTGAGCGGGGTGTGCCATTGCACGAGTTGCCGAACCGCCGGTCAGGCATTCGATGCCGCGTCGGGCAGCGCACCGATCGTCGATGCCGCAGGCGGGACATCGACGGTGCTGTGGCGGAAGGACCGGGTGCGCGTCGCCGCCGGCGGCGAGCGGCTGGAAGCGCATCGGCTGACGCCGCAATCGCCGACGCGGCGCCTGGTCGCGGCCTGTTGCGGGGCGCCGATGTTCCTCGACTTCACCAAGGGGTTCTGGGTCACGGTCTATCGACCGCGGGTTGCCGATGCGCCCGCGCCGTCGATGCGGGTGATGACCGGCGACATTCCCGCCGATACCGTCCTGCCCGATGACGGGCTGGCGCGGTATCGCGGACATTCCGGACGCTTCATGCTGAAGCTGCTCACGACCTGGGCAGGGATGCGGTTCCGGTCCCCGAAGATTGCGGGTGTGCCGGACTGACGCCGTACAGGCGGTTCGCGGCGAAAGCGCACTGAATAGCTGAAACGACGGGGCTCGCGTGTGGCGGGCTCCATCCACCATGCCTGCGGCATGGTTCCCCTCCCCGTTCCGGGGAGGTTTTTTGTGCTGGAACGGGAGACAATCATGGAGACGAAGGCGGACGTCCTCGAACAGTCGTTCGAGGCGATGGAAGCGGCTGGCGTGCCAATGGCGCGACCGGTGCTGGAGGGAGCGCGGGCCCCCAATGGTGCGATGTTCGAGGGGTTCCTGCGCAGCGGCGCCGGCGCGCTCGAGATGAAGGCGATGTCGGGCACGAGCGGCGCGGAGGGCGGCTACGCGATTCCGCGCGAGATCGACACGCTGGTGGACGCGACGCTGGCGGCGATCTCGCCGATCCGTGCGATCGCCAATGTCGTGACGGTGGGCAGCGCGGGCTATCGCAAGCTGGTGGCATCGGGCGGCACGCCGTCGGGCTGGGCGGCGGAAACCGGCGCGCGCGCCGAGACCAACACCGCGACGTTCAACGAGATCGCCCCGCCGATGGGCGACCTCTACGCGAACCCGGCGGCGAGCCAGACGATGCTCGACGACGGCGCGTTCGACGTCGAGGCGTGGCTGGCCGACGAGATTGCGCGCGAGTTCGCTCGCGCCGAGGGCGCCGCGTTCGTGAGTGGCAACGGCACGAACAAGCCCAAGGGCTTCCTGGCCTATGCCACCGCGGCGACGGGCGACGCCAGCCGCGCCTTCGGCACGCTGCAGCATGTCGCATCGGGCGCATCGGGCGCGTTCTCGGCCAATCCCGAGGAGAAGCTGATCGATCTGGTGCAGGCGCTGCGGGCGCCGTACCGTCAGGGCGCAGTGTTCGTGCTGAATTCGGCGACGCTGGCGCGCATCCGCAAGTTCAAGACCAGCGACGGCGCGTTCCTGTGGCAGCCGGGCATCGCATCGGGCCAGCCGGCGACGCTGCTCGGCTATCCGGTGGTCGAGGCGGAGGACATGCCCGATATCGCTGCCGGATCGCTGTCGATCGCGTTCGGCAACTTCAAGGCCGGTTACCTGATCGCCGAACGCGGCGAGACGCAGATCCTGCGCGACCCGTACAGCAACAAGCCGTTCGTCCACTTCTACGCCACCAAGCGCGTCGGCGGCGCGGTGACGAACAGCGAGGCGATCAAGCTGCTGAAGTTCAGCGCCTCCTGAGGTGGGGATGAAGCGCGGGGCGGGCGCGGACCCGCCCCGCTGCCAAGGAGGATCCAATGAGCGATGGTTTCGAGAACCGGGCCGATCATGTGTCGGCGCCGGCGACGCGCTGTGTGGCGGTGACGCCGCACGACAGCAATGTGCTGAGCGCGATTCCCAAGGGACTCTATGTCGGCACCGGCGGCAGCCTGTCGATCGAGGCGGTGGGCGGTGGCGGCGCGGTGACGCTGGCCAATGTCGCCAGCGGCAGCGTGATACCGGTGCGGGTGCGGATCGTCCGGGCGACCGGCACGACCGCGGCCGATATCGTGGCGCTCTACTGATGGCCGCGATCGTCGCGGGCGCGCAGACCGTGGTGACGCCAATGCCCGATGGCGGGTGGCGCGTCGAGAAGACCGGCGGCGTCGAGGGGCAATATGCCGCGGCCGCTGCATCGGCCGTGGCGATCGCGGGCGATTTCGTGCTGCGCGTGACCGATCTGACCGCGCCCAATTCGGCGATCTTCGGTGTCAGCACCGATCCGGCGGCGGGCGACGGCTATGCGAATATCGGCTTCGCCGCGCAATTCTATGGCGCCGATTTCTACGTGTTCGAGAGCGGCACCTATGTGCCGCCGACGCGCACGCATGAAGGTGTGGCCTGGATCATCCGGACCGGCGGCGAGCTGAGCTACCGCGTCGGTCCGACGCTTGCCGCATCGGCGGTGGTGCGGACGGTGAGCGGGGCGACGGGGCCGCTGTGGTTCGACTGCACCATCGGCCGGCTGGGCGGTGCGATCGGGGTGCGCTTCGAGCCGCCCGGGGCGTGGAGCCACGGCGCGCTGCGGCCCGTCGCGCGGCTGAGCATCGGCATCGGCGGATAGGGAGGCAGACATGACGCTGGAAGAAGCGAAGGCGTATCTGCGCGTCGAGAACGACGCCGAGGATGCGCAGATCGAGGCGATGATCGCGGCGGCGCGCGAGGCTTGCGAAGGCTTTGTCGGCGGGCCGCTGGTGCGCCGCGAGCTGACCGCGACGGTGGCCGGCGGCGGGAGCTGGCAGCGGCTGGCGGCGGCGCCGGTCTGGTCGATCGGCGCGGTCGAAGCGGTGGATGCCGCAGGGGTGGCGACGCCGCTGGCGGCGGAGCGCTATGCCATCGACATCGATGCGCGGGGCGAGGGCTGGGTGCGGGCACCGGCAGCCACGCGGGTCCGCGTCTCCTATCAGGCGGGGCTGGCGGCAGGTCCGGAGGGCGTTCCTCAATCGATCGCGCAGGGCGTGATCCGGCTGGCGGCGCATCTCTACACGGTGCGCGACACCGCGCAGGCGCCGCCGGCGGCGGTGACCGCTTTGTGGCGGCCATGGCGGCGGCTGCGGATCGATGGCGGGGCGCGGCCGTGAGCGCGGTCGAACGGATCGCCGTTCGGGCTCAGGCGCGAGCGATTGCGCGCGTGGCCGAAGCGGTTCGGGCGGCGCTGCCGGGTACGCGGGTCGAAGCCGGAAACGATCGCGTGACCATCGCAGGCCGGGGCGTCGTGCGCGACGCGCGGCTGCGCTGGATCGCGGGATTGCTCAAATGAGCGCGCGGGCGAGGCTGCACGCGGCAATCGCGGCTGCGCTGCGCGGGGGAGAAGGGCTGGATGCGCTGACCGCGGTGTTCGACGCGCCGCCGGTGCGCAGCGCACTGCCCCACGCAACGATCGAGGAAGCCGTGCTCGCCGACTGGGGCACCAAGGACATGGCGGGACGCGAGGGCCGGGCCGCGGTGACGCTGCGCGATGGCGGCGAGCGCCCGGTGCGGCTGCGCGCGCTGGCCGGCGCGGCGGAGGACGCCGTGCTGGCGATGCCGCGCGACCTGGGCGGCGGCTGGCGGATCGCGAGCCTGGTCTTCGTGCGCGGACGGATCGCGCGCGAGGGGACCGGCTGGGCGGCGGCGAGTGAATTCCGGGTGCGGATGCTGAAGGAGGATTGAGATGGCGGCGGAGAAGGGAAGCGCGTTCCTGCTCAAGGTGGGCAATGGCGGATCGCCGGTGGCCTATGCCACCGTGGCGGGGCTGCGCACGACGCAGCTGAGCGTCAATGGCGAGGCGGTGGCGATCACGTCGAAGGATTCGGGCGGGTGGCGCGAGCTGCTCTCCGGGGCCGGGGTGCGCAGCGTCAGCGTGTCGGGCGCGGGTGTGTTCACGGGCAGCGCTGCGGAGGTGCGGGTCAAGGCCAATGCACTGTCGGGAGTGCTCGACGATTATCGCCTGAGCTTCGAGAGCGGCGAGACGATGACCGGGCGGTTTCTGGTCACCCGGCTGGACTATGCCGGGGACTTCAACGGCGAGCGATCGTACACGCTGAGCCTGGAGAGTTCCGGGCCGGTGGTGTCGGCGTGAGCGCCAATCCGGCGCGGGGCGAGGCGGCGCTGCGCGTGGCGGGGGTCGAGCTGGTGCTGCGGCCGAGCTTTGCCGCGCTGGTCGCGGCCGAGCAGGAACTGGGGCCGTTGTTCGCACTGGTCGAGCGCGCCGCGGATGGCCGGCTCGGGCTGGGCGAGATGGTCGGGCTGTTCTGGCACTGCCTGCGCGAACGGCCCGATGGGCTGACGCGCGAGGCGTTCGGCGAGGGTGTGGCCGCAGGCGGACTCGCGACGGCGACGCCCGCTCTCAAACTGCTGCTCGGGCAGATTCTGGCAGGACGATGAGCAGGCTCGCGGCGCCCTGCTTCGCCGAGGCGGCGGCGCGGCTCGCGGGGCAGGCCGGGGTGGCGTTCGGCTGGCCGCCGGACCGGTTCTGGCACGCCACCCCGGCCGAGCTGACGGCGCTGGTGACGGCACTCTCCGGCCAGGGCGAGGAGATGGCGCCGCCCGACAACGGCACGATCGCGCGGATGATGGAGGCGTTTCCCGATGGATGAGGAAATCGAACGGCTGACGGTGAGCGTGCGTGCCGACACGCAGGGCTTTGCCCGCGACGTGGCGGAGATGCGCGGATCGATCGACGGGCCGCTGCAGGCAAGCGCGGCGCGCGCGGGCGACGCGATCGAGCGGTCGCTGCTGCGCGCGGCGCGAACCGGCAGGCTGGGGTTCGAGGATCTGAAGCGGGTCGCGATGAGCGTGTTGGCCGAGATCGCGGTGGGCGCGATGCGTGACGGGCTCGCCGCGATCTTTGGCGGCGGAAGTCCGCGGAGTGGTGGCGGTCTGGGTGGGGTGCTGGCGAGTTTGCTCGGCGCTCCGGGGCGCGCCACCGGCGGACCGGTGTCGCCGGGCCGTCCCTATTGGGTCGGCGAGCGCGGACCCGAGCTGTTCGTGCCGACCGCGAGCGGGCGGGTCGATGTGCCGGCAGCGAGCGGCGGCCGGGATGTGCGGGTGGCGATCACGATCAGCGCGCCATCCGGCGAAGGCGCCGGAGCGCTGCGGCAATCGAGCCGGCAGGTGGCGCGCGCGGTGAAGAGCGCGCTGGCGGGGGTCGAATAATGGGCTGGTGGCTGGCGCAAGCGCGTACGGTGCAGGAAGAGGGTGTGATCTCGCGTTTCGATCCGCGCTTCTGGACCGTCAATTTCCCGCGGCCGATGATGGCGGCGGTGACCACGAGCGCGCCGGACACGCTGCGGGTCGACGCGATCTTCTATCGCCGAAACGATCTGGCGGGACTGATCTGGGAAGCCGAGGACCGGCACGATCACCCGCTGCTCGCTTATGAGACCAGCCGGGATTTTCGCGGATGCCGGCTGCGGTTCCGCTGGCGGTCGGGCGGCGTGGTGGCGCTGGACGCCGTCAACGGGCCCGTGCTGACGATCGAGGGACGGGATGCAAGCGGAGCCGCACGCGCCTGGTATGTGCGGCTGTGGAATTACGCGCAGGGTGCGCCCGAGGACGCGGTGGTGTCGCTCGACTTCGCGGCGATGGATGGCGGATTCATGCTGCCCGGCGAGGCGGATCCGGTGTGGGCGGGGGACATCGACCGGATGTTCGTGAGCCTGGTGCCCGACGGGTATTCCGAGACCGATGCACCGCTGGCGGTACCGGTCGAAGGTTGGGCCGAGCTGAGCGGGATCGCAGTCGAAGGACCGGGCGCGGTGCTGGGCATCGGCGATGTCGTGGTTCCCGAGCATGGATTGTCGATCTGCAGCGGCTATGACGACAGCTATCACCTCACCCCCGCGCGGCTGCTGCGCAACGCGCTCCAGCTCGGCTATCGCGGGGACATCGTCCATTATGTCGGGATGAGCCATTATTTCCGGCTCGAGGCGGTGTCGGGGGGCTATTATGTCAGCCTGGCGGGTGGCGCGCTCAACGCACCTTGTGCGGCGTGGCATCGCGATTTCGCGGAACGGGCGAAGATGCTGGGCTTCGGCGTGATCTGGTCGCTCTCCTATGAGCTGTTCGATGCGCATTGCTGGAACAACTGGAAGCAGCGGGCGGCGGACGGATCGCCCGCGCTGACCGGTTGGATGCCGCCATCGACATTACTCTCGCCCGCGCATGGCGGCGCGATGAGCTATCTGCAGGCGGTGGCGAAGGCGTTCGTGTGGATCGCACAGGGCGCCGGCCTGCCGGTCAAGTTCCAGATCGGAGAGCCATGGTGGTGGGTGATGCCCGACGGACGGCTGTGCATCCATGACGATGCGGCGAAGGCCGCGCTGGGGAATCCTGCCGGGCAGAATGTGCGCGAAACCCCCGATACCGGCGTACTCGATGCGGCCGGAGCCTTGCTTGCGGCATCGACCGCGGCGCTGGGTGTCGCAGTGCGAGCCGAGGCGGCAGGCGCGCAGCTCCTGTTGCTCGCCTATCTGCCGACTGTGCTCGACCGCCTTGCGCCGGAACTCAAGCGTGCGAATTTGCCGGTCGGCTGGGCTTCCCCTGCCTTCGACCTGCTTCAGCTCGAAGACTATGACTGGGCCGCGGCAGGCAACGCGGTGGCGAGCGCGAAGGGGATCGCGCTGGCGCAGGCGCGGCTGGGCTATCCGGTCGCGCGACAACATTATTTCGCAGGGTTCGTGCTGAACCCGGAGGACGCGCATCAGTGGCGCGGAATCGCCAGAGCCGCGGAAGCGGCGCGGCGGCGCGGGGTGGCGGCGACCTTCATCTGGGCGCTGCCGCAGGTGATTCGCGACGGCTTCGTGCACTTCGACGCCATCGATGAGAATTGGGAGGAAGAGATGCAGGCGTTCGACGATGTGCTGTTCCCGATCGCCCTGGGTCGCGAGGCGGAGGTGGCACCCGAGGTTTCGACTGCCATCCTGACCAGTGCCGGCGGGCATGAAGCGCGTAACGCCGCCTGGGCGCAGGCGCGGACGCGCTACGATGTCGGGCCGGGCGTGCGCAGTGAAGCGGATATCCGCGAACTGCTCGCTTTCTACCGGGCGCGCATGGGGCCGGCGCGCGCGTTCCGGCTGCGCGATCCGTTCGACGATTGTTCGAACGACGTGGGCGCACCGGGTGCCACCGACCAGGTGATCGGGGAGGGCTATAGCGAGCGACAGGGTTTTGCGCTGGTGAAGCATTATGGCGATGCCGTGCGGAGAATCACCCGGCCGGTGGCAGGGAGCGTGCGTGTAGCGGTGGACGGGGTCGAGACCGCGGCGTTCGAGCTGGGTGCGGGCGGAATGGTGGTGCTCGACACGCCGCCGGGCGAAGGTGCGGTGGTGACGGCGGGATTCCGCTTCGATGTAACGGTGCGTTTTGCCGAGGATTCGCTGAGCGTGAACCGTGCGACCTTCATGGCCGGCGCTGCGCCGAGCGTGCCGCTGGTCGAGGTGCGGGAGGCATGAGCTGGCTCGATGAGCCGCTGGCGACGATCGCCCTATGCTGGCGGGTCGAGCGGCGGGACGGGGTGGCGATCGGGCTGACCGCGCATGACCGCGATCTGGTGGTGGATGGCTTTGTCTATCAGGCGGCGCCGGGGATGACTCCGTCGGCGATCCAGCGTGGTGCGTCGTTCGACGCCGACAGCGTGGACGTGACCGGGGCGCTTTCGGGCGCAGCGATCGGCGAGGCGGATCTGCTCGCGGGACGCTGGGACGGAGCGCGGGTCGCATTGTTCGCGGTGGACTGGACCGATCCGGTCGCGCCGGTGGCGTTGGGCGAGGGGACGATCGGCGCCGTGGAACTGAAGCGCGGCGTGCTGACCGCCGAGCTGAGGGGGTTAGCGGCGGCGCTGGAGGCGCCGGTGGTCGAAGCGACCTCCCCCGAGTGTCGCGCCGAACTTGGCGACAAAAGGTGCCGGATAGCGATGGCGGGACGGCGCCGGTTCGCGCGGGTTGTCGCTGCCGATGGCGCGGCGCTGACACTGGATACGAACGAGCCGGTTGCCGGCGGCTGGGCCGGGGGGCGGCTGCGCTGGATCGGTGGGGGCAATTCCGGGCTGGAGGATGCCATCGCCGCATCTGCAGGCGGGGTGGTGACACTGAGGCGCGAGCCGCGTTTCGCCGCCATGGGCGCGTTGGTGGAGGTGAGCGAGGGATGCGACAAATCGATCGCGACCTGTGCCGCCCGGTTCGCCAACGCACCGAATTTTCGCGGGGAACCGTATCTGCCCGGGATCGACCTGCTGACCCGCTATCCGGGCGCATGAGCCCGCTTGAGCGCGCGCGCGGTGCAATCGGGACGAAGTTCCGGCTGCATGGGCGAAGCGTGGCGGATGGGCTGGATTGTGTGGGATTGGCGGGGTTGGCCTATCGGGTCGAAACGCCACGCGGCTATTCGCTGCGGTCGGGCGATCCGGCGCGGCTGATCGCGGGGATCGCGGTCGCGGGACTGGCGCGCGTGGAAGATATGCGCGCCGGCGACCTGGTGCTGTTCCGTGCGGGGCCGGGGCAGCTGCATCTGGGAATCGCGAGCGAGGGTGGCTTGATCCATGCCGATGCGTCGCTGCGGCGTGTGGTCGAGCGTCCAGGCGTGCCGCCCTGGCCCGAACTGATGCGCTGGCGATGGCCCGAACCGATGGAGGGGTGAATGGCAACGCTGGTGTTGAGTACGATCGGCGGCGCGGTGGGCGGGCCGGTCGGGTCGATGATCGGCAGCATGGTCGGTCAGTTCGTCGACCGCGAGCTGCTGTTCAAGCGCAAGGGGCGCGAAGGGCCACGGCTCAGCGAGCTCAAGGTGCAGATGTCGAGCTATGGCACACCGATCCCGAAGCTGTTCGGGACACTGCGCGTCGCCGGGTCGGTGATCTGGGCAACCGATCTGGTCGAGCATCGCCACCGCGAGGGCGGCAAGGGGCGGCCTACGACGACGAGCTATAGCTATACCGCGTCGTTCGCGGTGGCGCTGTCGGCGCGGCAGGTGCTGTCGGTGGGACGGATCTGGGCCGACGGCAAGCTGCTGCGCGGCGCCGCGGGGGACTGGAAGGTGCGAACCGGATTCCGGTTGCATCCGGGCGGTGAGGATCAGGCGATCGACCCGCTGATCGCGTCCGCCGAGGGGATCGGCCTTACGCCCGCGCACCGCGGCATCGCCTATGCGGTGTTCGAGGATCTGGAGCTGGCGGAGTTCGGGAATCGTATTCCGTCGCTGTCGTTCGAGGTGGTCGCCGATTCGGGGCCGGTGGCGGCGCAGTCGATCGTCGAAACCCTGACGGGCGGACGTGTTGCCGGCGGAGACGCGCTGGTGCCGATCGATGGGTTCTCGGCCTATGGCGGATCGCAGCGCGGCGTGATCGAGCCGCTGGCCGAGGCTGCCGGGGCGTGGCCGTTGCTGGCCGGAGGCGTGCGGCTGCTTTGCGGACCCGGCGCGGCTGGGGAGGTCGCCGATATCGGCGCGGGCACCGGGTCGCCCGGCGACCGCGCGATCGCGACCGCCGACCGGATGCCGCGGCGCGTGACGCTCAGTCACTATGACCCGGCGCGCGATTATCAGGCGGGGGTGCAGATCGCGACACGGCCGGGTGCCGGCTATCGCGACACCATGATCGAACTGCCTGCGGCGCTTTCGGCCGGCGCGGCCAAGCAGCTTGCGCAGGCGGCGCTCGCCCGTGCCGACCTGCAGCGCGAGCGGCGGATCGTGCTGGCGGGGTGGAACGCGCTCGCGATTCCACCTGGCGCCCGCGTCCATATTACGGGCGAGCCGGGGCAATGGCGCGTCGCCGACTGGAGCCTTGAGGCGATGGCGGTGAAGCTGGAGCTGGTGCGGGTCGCATCCGCGCCGCTGCCGGCGAGCGCGACGTCGGGCCGGGTGCTGCCTGCCCCGGATGAGGTTGCAGGCGCGACCATCCTCCACGCCTTCGAACTGCCGCACCTCGGCGAAGGCGCGCTCGTCGCGCCGCGTCTGTCGATTGCGGCTTGCGGGACCGGCGCGGGCTGGCGGCGGGCAGCGCTTGCCACCAGCATCGATGGCGGAATGCGGTGGGAACCCGCTGGAAGCACCGCCGCATCGGCGATTTGCGGAACGGTCGAAGATGCTGGCGGCGCGGCCGATCCGGCGATCGCCGACCGGCGCAATGCGATCGTCGTCGCGCTGGCGCACGCCGGCATGGTGCTGGCGGACGCGGACGATTCGGGACTCGATTCGGGCCTGAACCTCGCGCTGATCGGCAACGAGCTGATTCAGTTCGGCAGCGCCGAGCCGATGGGTGGCAATCGCTGGCGCCTGTCCCGGTTGTGGCGCGGCCGCCGCGGGACCGAGGCGGCGACCGGTGCGGCGATGGCGGGCGACCGATTCGTTCTGATCGACGTGGCGACGCTGCTGATGCGCGGCGGAGTTGCGGGAATCGGCGCCGACATCGCGGTTCTGGCAACGGCTCCCGCCGACGGTGACGGGGTCGAGGCGGAAACGTGGCTCAGCGGGGCGTCGGTATTGTCGCCCGCGCCGGTGCATCTGCGTGCCGAAGCCGCGCCGGGCGGTCCGACTTTGCTGCGCTGGACGCGCCGGAGCCGGACCGGATGGCGCTGGCAGGAAGGCGTCGAGGCGCCGCTGGGCGAAGAAG
>Ga0247822_10001753_pt1 | contig 13486 bp, 14 predicted proteins | sample 13C_Cellulose_Da_FD_192423 | JGI IMG/M metagenome (GOLD analysis project Ga0247822, IMG submission 192423) | Soil microbial communities from agricultural site in Penn Yan, New York, United States - 13C_Cellulose_Day30 | ecosystem: Environmental > Terrestrial > Soil > Agricultural land | place...
TTGCGCGCCAGCTCATCCTCGACGAGGCGACGTCGGCGCTGACGGCGGCCGATGTGAAGACCGTATTCGAGGTGCTGAAGCGGCTGCGCTCGGAGGGCATTGCGCTCCTCTACATCTCGCACCGCATGCACGAGATCGCCGAGCTCGCCGATGACTGCACCGTGTTCCGCAACGGGCGAAAGATCGCGACCTACAAGGCGGGCACCAGGACCGACAACGAAGTGGTCGAGATGATGATCGGCCGCGAGTATCACCACGTGTTCCCACCCAAGCCGGAGCCGAAGCCGGCGACCGGCGCACCGGTGCTCGAGGTGCGGAACCTCGGCTGGGCGCCGCGGCTCAACGGCGTTTCGCTCACCGCCCGGGCGGGCGAGGTGGTGGGGCTCGGCGGCCTCGACGGTCAGGGACAGCGCGAACTGCTGCTCGCCCTGTTCGGCGTGCTGCGCGGCACTTCCGGCGAGGTGTTGATCGAGGGCAAGCCGCGACGCATCAAGTCGCCGCGCGCCGCCAAGGACGATGAGATCGGCATGGCGCTGATCCCCGAGGACCGGAAGACCGAGGGGCTGATGCTGCCCATGTCGGTGCGCGACAACCTGAGCTTTGCCGCCATGTCGCACCTGTCGAAGGGGGGCATCATCGATCCCGGCGCGGAGCGGCGCGCCATCGACGAGATGATCCAGCTCCTCGCCATCAAGACCGACGGCACGGCGGTGCCGGCCGGCTCGCTGTCGGGCGGCAACCAGCAGAAGGTGGTGATCGCCAAGTGGCTGATGCGTGAGCCGCGGATCATCCTCCTCAACGACCCGACGCGCGGCATCGATGTCGGCACCAAGCAGGAGATCTACGCCCTGCTGCGGCGGCTGGCCGATGCGGGGGCAGCGATCGTCCTCTACTCCACCGACTACGACGAGCTCATCGGCTGCTGCGACAAGGTGCTGGTGATGTATGACGGCGCGATCAAGCGCACGCTCACCGGAGCCGAGATCACCGAGCGCGCACTGATCGCCAGCGCGCTCAACATCGATGTCGCGGAGGCGGGGCCCGCCCCGGCACTGGCATGAAGGACTGGCGTTTCTGGTTCAATGAGCAGCGCGGCACGCTCCTCGCGCTCGCCATCTTCATCGTGATGTTCGGCTTCTACGTTCTGAACCATCCGGCCGGGTTCACCGCCAACGTGGTGCAGACGGCGGCCAACAAGGGCGTGCTGCTGGCTCTGGTCGCCATGGCGCAGACCTTCGTGGTGCTGACGGCGGGCATCGATCTATCGGTCGGTATGGTGTTCATCCTGTGCAACTGCCTTGCGTCCTACGTCATTGTGGGCTCGCCGCTGATGGTGGCGGGCGGAGTGCTGGCGGTGGTGCTGACTGGCGCCGTGTGCGGAGCCGTCAACGCGGCCATCGTCATCCTTGGGCGGTTGCAGCCGATCGTTGCGACCATCGCCTCGGGCGCGGTGTTCTTCGGCGTCGCGCTGTGGCTGAGGCCGTTCCCCGGCTCGGACCCGACCTTCTCGTCCGACCTCGCCGACGCGCTGACCGGCAAGGTCTTCGGCGTCATTCCGGCGAGCCTCATCTTCCTCGCCGCTACGGTGGTGCTGATCTGGATCCCGTTCCGGCGCTCGGTGTCGGGCCGCACGGTCTATGCCGTGGGGTCGTCCGAAGTGGCGGCCTTCATGTCCGGCATGCCGATCAGGCGGGCGAAGTTCCTCGCCTATGTGCTGTCGGGCGTCTTCGCCTCGTTCGCCGGGCTCTACCTGACGTTCTTCACCTATTCGGGCGAAGCGTCGGCGGCCAACGGCAACACCTACACGCTCTATTCGATCGCGGCGGTGGTGCTGGGCGGCGTGTCGCTGTTCGGCGGCCGCGGCAGCGCCATCGGCGCGATCTTCGGGGCGCTCGCCTTCCGCGCCATCGGCGACCTGCTCTTCGTGTTCGAGATCGATCCACTGTGGCAGCCGCTGTTCCAGGGTCTCGTGCTGCTGGTCGCGGTGTCGGTGGGCTCCGCCCGCCTGTTCCAGGTCCGTAACCGGCTCGACCTCTTCGGCTGAGACAAGAGAACCATGTCCGATACCACCGCCCAAGCCGCGACCAAATCCCGCCCCTGGCGGCAGCGCATCGACCTGCCGGTCGTGACCGCGTTCGGCTGCATCGTCATCCTGCTCGCAATCGGCAGCCTCTATTCGCCGAACTTCCTGTCGCCCGAGTACCTGCTGCAGCAGCTCAAGGTCGGCGCCTTCCTCGGCGTCATCGCCACCGGAATGATGCTGGTGATCCTGCTCGGGCAGATCGACCTCAGCGTGCCGTGGACGGTGACGCTGGGCGCCATGATGGCTTCGGCCGCGGTTTCGTGGGGGCCAGCGGGCGAGGTCTTCGCCATCCCGTTCGGGGTGCTGTGCGGGATCGCCATCGGGCTCGTCAACGGCATCGGGGTTGCGTATTTGCGCATCCCGTCGATGATCATCACGCTTGCGGTGAACGCCGTCGCACAGGGGCTGATGGTCGCCCATACGGGCGGGTTCGCACCGCAGGATTCCGCTTCGGCGGCGATGAAGGTGCTCGCCGCGCAATCGACCTTCGGCGTGCCACATGCGGTGCTGGTGTGGGTCGTCGTCGGAGCGCTGGCTGTGTTCATGCTGACCCGCACGACGTTCGGGCGCGCCGTCTACGGCATCGGCAACAAGGAGGTGGCGGCCTATCTCTCGGGCGTCCCGACGCAGCGCGTGGTGATGATCGCCTTCGCGCTCTGCGGCGGGCTCGCGGCCTTCGGTGGCGTGCTGCTGGCGGGTTATGCGGGCAAGGCGGCGCAGTCGATGGGCGATGCCTACCTCCTGCCAGCGATCGCGGCGGTGGTGCTGGGGGGCACGTCGATCCTGGGTGGTCGCGGGTCCTACCTCGGCACCGTGGCGGGCGTGATCCTGATCACGCTGCTGCAGTCGATCCTTTCGGTGATGCAGATCGCCGAATTCGGCCGGCAGATCATCTATGGCGTGGTGATCATCGGCATGCTGCTGCTCTACGGCCGGAGCGCCAAGGTCAGCAGTTGATTGTGACGACGGGCTAGGGCATGCGCACCCGGGGCGAGGGTGCGATGCAGCAAACCAAGGGCACGATCGGCGAGGTCTTTCGCGCATTCCTGCTGCTGGGGCTGACCAGCTTCGGCGGGCCTGTCGCGCACCTGGGCTTCTTCCGCACCGAGTTCGTCGAGCGGCGCAAGTGGCTGGACGATGCGGCCTATGCCGATCTCGTCGCGCTCTGCCAGTTCCTGCCGGGCCCCGCCTCGAGCCAGGTCGGCATCGCCATCGGCAAGCTCAGGGCGGGCTACTGGGGCGGCATCGCCGCGTTCGTCGCCTTTACGGCGCCGTCCGTCATCCTGCTGCTCGCCTTTGCCTTCGGTGCGACGCGCCTCGCCGGTCCGCTGGCCGATGGTGCGCTGCACGGGCTCAAGGTCGCGGCGCTGGCGGTGGTGGCGCAGGCGGTGTGGGCCATGTCGCGCTCGCTCACTCCCGACTGGCCGCGCCGCATTCTCGCGCTCGCAGCCGCCGCGATTGCACTGCTGTTGCCCACCAGCCTGACGCAGGTGGCGCTGATCGCCGGCGCTGCAGTGGCGGGCTACGCGATGCACCGGGGCGAGCCAGCACCGAAGCTGCGCCTCCACCGGACGGGGGCGATCCTCATCGCTGCGTTCTTTGTCCTCTTGGCGGTGCTGCCGCTGCTGGCGCTGACCGGCAACCCGGTGCTCGTCGTGGCCGAGAAATTCTACCGCACGGGATCGCTGGTGTTCGGCGGGGGGCACGTCGTGCTGCCGCTGCTCGAGGCTGAGCTGGTGGCGCCGGGGCTGATCAGTCGGGACCTGTTCCTCGCGGGATACGGCGCTGCGCAGGCGGTGCCCGGTCCACTGTTTTCGTTCGCCGCCTATACCGGAGCGCTGTTGACCAACCCGCCGAACGGGCTGGGCGGCGCCATGCTGGCGCTGGGTGCGATCTACCTGCCGTCGTTCCTGCTGGTGTTCGGTGCGCTACCCTACTGGCAGGGCCTCCGCTCCAACTTGCGACTGCGCGGCGGGCTGGACCTCGCCAACGCCGTGGTGGTGGGCCTGCTGCTGGCGACGCTCTATGACCCGGTGCTGGTGACGACGGTTCGCGGCCCGTTCGACCTTGTCTGGGGGGCTGGGCTGCTCGTCCTGCTGGTCGGGCGTGTGCCGCCCTGGGCCGTCGTTCTGGTCTCGACGGCGGTCGGAATGGGGCTGACGCTGGCCTAGGGGCGGCGGGCCACGAGGTCGATCTCGACCAGGGCGCCGACTGCGAGGGCGGTGACGCCGACCGTGGTCCGCGCGGGCAGCTTGCCCGGCTCGAAGAAGCTCGGCCACAGCTGGTTCAGCGCGGCATAGTCGCGCTGGAACTCGGTGAGGTAGATGCGGGCCATGGTGACGTGCTCGAGCCCGAGGCCGATGCCGCCCAGGATCACCTCGAGGTTGGCGATCACGCGCCGTGTCTGCGCTTCGATGCCGTCGGGCAGCGGCGCGCCGGGCGCGGCCGGGTCGGTCGGCATCTGGCCGGTGATGAACACCCAGCCATCCGCTTCCACCGCATGACTGAAGGGCGCGACCGGCTGCGGACCGGACGAGATCATGTGATGGATGGGCAGGGACATGGTGGACTCCTAAGCACGCGAGCCATTGTCGGCGGCGGTCGCGCGTCGTGATTGTACTCCCGGCCGTCTCACCAAGTGGTGTCCGACGCGCGCAGGCAGGTTGCGTACATGCCTGCGGCCCGAAGAGCGGTTCCCAAAAACGGGAACGCCGGCTGTGCGCCGGCGTCCTTCAGTCTCGAATGGCGAAGCCTCAGGCAGCGTAGGCCTTGGTCTTCTGCGTCTGGTCGCCCAGGCCTTCGATGCCCAGCTTCATGGTCTGGCCCGGCTTCAGCCAGATCGGCTCGGGCTTCTGGCCCATGCCGACGCCCGGCGGGGTGCCGGTGGTGATGACGTCACCCGGCTGCAGGCTCATGAACTGGCTGAGATAGGCGACGATGTGCGCCACGCCGAAGATCATGGTCTTGGTCGAGCCGTCCTGGTAGCGGTGGCCGTCGACGTCGAGCCACATCTTGAGGTTCTGGACGTCGTTGACTTCGTCCTTGGTGACCAGCCACGGGCCGATCGGGCCGAAGGTGTCGGCCGACTTGCCCTTGGTCCACTGGCCGCCGCGCTCGGTCTGGAAGTGGCGCTCGGAGAGGTCGTTCACGACGCAGTAGCCGGCGACGTAGTCCAGCGCGTCCTTCTCCTCGATGTAGCGGGCTTCCTTGCCGATCACCACGCCGAGCTCGACTTCCCAGTCGGGCTTCAGGGTGTTCTTGGGCAGGATCACGTCATCGTTCGGGCCGATGATGGCGCTGGTGGCCTTCATGAACAGGATCGGCTCAGCCGGGATCGGCGAGTTGGTCTCGGCGGCGTGGTCGGCGTAGTTGAGGCCGATGCACATGAACTTGCCGACATTGCCGACACAGGGGCCGATGCGCGAGCCCTTGTCGAGCACGGGGAGCGTCGAGGCATCCACGGCGCGGATCTTGGCGAGACCCTCGGGCGTGATCGCGGCGCCGGCGATGTCCGGAACGACGGAGGACAGGTCGCGATAGGTCCCGTCAGTGTGGAGGATGGCGGGCTTTTCAGCGCCCTTGGCGCCGACGCGCAGAAGTTTCATTGAAGATGCTCCTCAGTTTGGGGCGAAGGCATAGGGCGGTGCCGGTACGGAGTCGAGGCCAACGATGGTCGAATCCGTTCGGCAAGCGCACCCGGTCGCGAGGCGAGGCGGCCTATTCGGGCCGCACGATGCCCTTCTTCAGCAGCACATTGCCGTAGAGGCGGCGTTCACCGGTCTGGATGACGGCAAAGGCACCGCGCACGCGCTCGTAGAAGGCGAAGCGCTCCAGCATCGAAAGCTGCATGCCGGGCTCGTGCTTCTTGATGAGCGTGTCGAACTCCATGTGGGTCTGCTCACGTTTCTTGGGGTCGCCCACGACCTCCATGCCGAAGGCCTGGTCGTCGACGAAAGTGTCGAGCGGCATCAGCGTCAGTACGGCGTCGAGCACGTCGGTGGCGCTGATGCCGTCGAGACGCATCAACTGCGGGCCGGCGCTGTCGGCCGGGTAGTTGGCATCGACGATGGCGATCTCGTCCCCGTGCCCCATGGCGCGCAGAACGTAGAGCAGATCGGGGCCCAGGATCGGGGGTATCCCCTTGAGCATGGCAGTCCTCCCTATGGATTGTTTAGCCCGTTCAGCCGAACGGGAAGGCGGTGTAGCTGGGGTCGTCGTTGAGCAGGCCCCCATCGGCGAACAGCTCGGGGTGAGCCGCCGCAAAGGTTATGAGCTCGGCCATGACGGAATCGATGTGGGCGCGCATGGCGCCCGAGGCGGCGGGCGCATCGCCGGCGACGATGCCGTCGAGAATCCTCTGGTGCTCGGCGAGGGTGACGCTCAGGCGGCGCGGCGTGAGGATGAGGCGGCGGGCCCGGTCGAGATTGGCGCGGGTGTTCTCGATCACGCCCTTCACCTTGGTGAAGCGCATGTCGCCGAAGATGATGTCGTGGAACTCGAGGTCGCGCTCGTGGAAGCCGTTCTGGTCGTCGATCTGCACGGCGGCGCGCTGGTAGCTGAGGTTGCGCTGCAGCGTATCCACCAGCTCCTCGGAGTGGTTGCCGGTGACGACGCGGACTGCTTCGGCCTCGAGCGCCTTGCGGATCAGCATGTACTCGAGCACGTCGGCGATGCGGACCAGCGACACGGTGGAGCCGCGCTGGGGCAGGATGTCGACGAGCCCTTCGGCCTGCAGCCGCGCCAGGGCCTCCGAGACGGGAAAGCGCGAGACGCCGAGCCGTTCGCAGATGGCGCCCTTGTCGAGCACCTCGCCGGGTTTCAGGTCGAGCTGCACGATCGCCTGCCGTAGCGTGTCGGTGACGAAAACCGTCACGTTGCCGCGTGTTGGCGTTGCGGGCGTTGACAGAAATGAGTAGGGACTTGCCTCGGTCTTCATGCTAACATGTTAGTTGGACTGCCGGAGCAATTCAATCGCACCTGCTTGTCACCCGGGCGGCTTTCCGCCGCAAGGTGGCGCTCCCGGTGCGAGGGGAAAATCGGCGGCCAGCGCCCAAGATTCTGGATCACACGAGCCCGCCCATGTCCGACGTCATGTCCCGCCCCGCAGCCAAGACGCTGCTCCTCAATTCCAGCGACAACGTCGCCGTGGCGCTCGCCAATCTCGACGTGGGCACCCAGACGCAGCAGGGCGTCACGACGGCCAAGCGGGTGCCCAAGGGCCACAAGTTCACGGTCCGCGCCGTCGCGGCGGGCGAGCCCATCGTCAAGTTCGGGCAGATCATCGGCTTTGCCAAGGACAACATCCCGCCGGGCGAGTGGGTGCACGAGCACAACGTCACCATCGGCGAGGACCATGGCGCGTTCGAGCGCGACTACGCCTTCGGCGAGGGCGTGGTGCCGGTCGACTTCTTCCCCGAGGCCGAGCAGGCAACGTTCGAGGGCTTCCGGCGCGCCAACGGGCAGGTGGGCACGCGCAACTACGTCGGCATCCTCACATCGGTGAACTGCTCGACCACCGTCGCCGGCTTCATCGCCCGCGAGATCGAGCGCTCCGGCATCCTCGACGACTACCCCAATATCGATGGCATCGTGGCGCTCAAGCAGGCCAATGGCTGCGTCATCGACTATCGCGGCGTGATCTTCGACACGCTCAAGAAGACCACCTGGGGCTATGCGACCAATCCCAACATGGGCGGCGTGGTGATGGTCGGGCTGGGCTGCGAGGGCTTCCAGATCCCGCGTCTCAAGGAGGCCTATGGGGTCACCGAGAACGAGACGTTCCGCACCATGACCATCCAGGAAGTGGGCGGCACCAGGAAGACCGTCGAGGCAGGCGTCGAGGCCGTGAAGGCGATGCTCCCCATCGTCAACCAGTCGCGACGTACCACCCAGCCGGCATCTGAGCTGATGCTGGCGCTGCAGTGCGGCGGCTCGGACGGCTATTCGGGCATCACCGCCAATCCGGCGCTGGGTGTTGCGGCGGATATCCTCGTGCGCCACGGCGGCACGGCGATCCTCTCGGAAACGCCGGAGATCTACGGCGCCGAGCACCTCCTGACCCGACGCGCCAAGACGCGCGAGGTCGGCGAGAAGCTGATCGACATCATCCACTGGTGGGAAGACTACGCCGAGCGCAACAACATGGAGATGAACAACAACCCATCTCCAGGCAACAAGCTCGGCGGACTTACGACAATTCTCGAAAAATCCCTCGGTGCCGCGGCCAAGGGCGGGACGACTCCGCTCAACGCGGTGTATCACTATGCCGATCCGGTGACGGAGAAGGGCTTCGTGTTCATGGATACGCCCGGCTATGACCCCGTATCCGCGACCGGCCAGGTGGCCGGCGGCGCGAACGTCCTCTGCTTCACGACGGGTCGCGGCTCGGCCTATGGCTGCAAGCCCACCCCGTCGATCAAGATCGCCACCAACTCGGACATCTATCACAAGATGATCGACGACATGGACATCAACGGCGGGGAGGTCATCGAGGGTGGATCGCTCGAGGCAAAGGGGCAGGAGATCTTCGACGAGATCCTCGCCGTCTCCTCGGGCAAGAAGACCAAGTCGGAACTGCTCGGCTACGGCGATAACGAGTTCGTGCCCTGGAACATCGGGGCGACGTTCTGATGCGCCGCTCCGTCCACGTGGTCATCACGGGACGGGTGCAGGGGGTTGGATTTCGCGCATTCGTCGTCAGCGAGGCCGAGGCGCTCGGCCTCGACGGCTGGGTGCGCAACCGTCGTGACGGCACGGTAGAGGCCGTGTTCGCAGGCGACGAGCAGGACATCCAGCACATGCTGATGGAGCTGAATGCCGGCCCGCCGGCGGCGGCCGTCACCGACGTGCGCACCGGCCCCTATGAAGGGCCGATGCCGACAGGGTTCAGCGCATTGCCGACGGCGTAGTCCTCAAGGATTTGACTTTTCCCGCAGGGGCCCCATATTGCCCACATGTCTTGCTTCGCGACCACCACTGGTATGGCACCGCGCCGGGGTATCCCGGCCGCAGGCATATAGCCCCATGACTCGCGCCTAGGCGCCGCAGGGTCTGGGGCTATCCCGGGTCCGCAGCGGAAGCGCCGCGGGGGTCAACAAGGCGCCAAATCACACACACACTTCTCCGAGCTGTCGCGGCCTATCGGCCCGTCGCAGTTCGCATTCGAAAGGAAACTGAACCATGTCGTCGCTACGTCGCAACGACCTCAAGCCCAGGATCGTCCTCACCGAGGACGACCACCGCGTGCTCAGCGCCTTGGCGCTGACCGGCACCGAGGCGGCCGACGACCTTCTCAATGAGGTCGAGCGGGCTCGCGTCGTTCCCGCCGCCAAGCTCGCCCCGAGCGTGGTGAAGATGGGCTCGACCGTCACCTATCGCCCGGACAATGGCGCCGAGCGCACGGTTCAGCTCGTCCTGCCGGCCGATGCAGACATCGCGCAGAGCAAGATCTCGGTGCTGACTCCGATCGGCACCGCGCTTATCGGCCTTGCCGTCGACCAGTCGATCACGTGGGAGGCCCGCGGTGGTCAGAAGCACGTGCTGACCGTGGTGTCCGTGGAGGGCTGACGCCCCCGACACCCGGGAGACCCTGATGGCCGGGCTAACCCGGCCATCGAGCCGCCGCGCCTCACGACACGCGGCAGACGCCGCGGGCGTGGATTACCGGGACCAGCCCGGTGACGAGGACGACGAGCCGCATCTGCGGCTCTACCGCCGCCTACGGTCGCGTCGCGCCGTTCACCGCCACATAGATGCTGTGCAGGCTCTGCGTGCCGCAGATGAACAGGCGGTTGCGGCGGGGACCGCCGAACTCGACGTTGGCCACTGTATCGGGCGTCAGGATCTTGCCGAGCAGGGTGCCGGACGGGTTGAAGCAGTGGACACCGTCGCCGGCCGAGGTCCAGACGTTGCCGCGGTCGTCGAGGCGGAAACCGTCGGGCAGGCCGGTGTCGGTCTCGCAGAAGACGCGCCCGTTGCTGACCGTGTTGTCGGCATTCACGTCGAAGACGCGGATGTGGCGGGGCAGGTTGGCGCCATGGCTGTAGGCGCTGTCGGCGACGTAGAGCAGCTTCTCGTCGGGCGAGAAGGCGATGCCATTGGGGCGGACGAAGTCGTCGACGACGACCTTCAGGTCACCCGTCGCGGGATCGAGGCAGAAGACGTAGCAGCCGTCCTGCTCGAACTCGCCCTTGTAGCCCTCGTAGTCGGACAGGATGCCGTAGCCGGGATCGGTGAACCACACCGTGCCGTCCGACTTCACCACCAGATCGTTGGGCGCGTTGAGCTTCCTGCCGCGATAGCTGTCGGCGAGGACGGTGATCGAGCCGTCGATCTCGGTGCGAACCACATTGCGGTCGCCATGCGAGCATGAGACGAGCCGGCCCTCGCGGTCGCGGGTATTGCCGTTGAGGTAGTTGGCATTGTGCCGGTACACCGAGGCGCCGCCATCTGGCGTCCAGCGCATCAGGCGGTTGTTCGGGATATCAGACCAGATAAGCTGGTTGGCATCGGCGAACCAGCACGGGCCCTCGGCCCAGCGGCAGTCCGTATACAGTGTCTCGAGCTTGGCACTGCCCTGAATCAGGTGCCCGAATTCCTTTTCGTGGTGCTGGTAGATGCCGGCCATATGCCCCTCCCTGGTATCGTTTGACGCGCATCCAATCCGAAGATTCGGAGCCCGGCAAGGCTACTTGCGTTATGCCAGACCGAGGCGCAGACCTTTATGGCTCAAGGAGATTTTCGATGCCGATCACCGACGCGCTGAAAAGGCACCTGAAGGACAGTTCGGTTCTGAGGGCCGCGGCCTATATCGGCGGGCGCTGGCTCGAGGCGGCAGAGAACGGCACCAGTTTCGAGGTGACCAACCCGTCGACCGGCGAGGTGCTGGCGGTGCTGCCCAACTGCGGGGTCGCCGAGACCAGGCTTGCCATCGACGCGGCCCGTTCGGCGCAGGCGGACTGGGCGGCCAAGACAGGCAAGGCGCGCGCCGCGGTGCTGCGCCGGCTCTACGACCTGATGGTCGCCAATGCCGATGACCTTGCCGCGATCATGACGGCGGAGCAGGGCAAGCCGGTCGCCGAGGCGCGGGGCGAAGTGCTGTACGGCGCGAGCTATGTCGAGTGGTTCGGCGAGGAAGCCAAGCGTGTCTACGGCGACACGATCCCCGGCCACCAGGAAGACAAGCGCATCATCGTCATCAAGCAGCCGATCGGCGTCGTCGCGACGATCACGCCGTGGAACTTTCCCAACGCCATGCTGGCCCGCAAGATGGCCCCGGCGCTGGCGGCAGGGTGTGCCGTGGTCTCGAAGCCAGCGGGCGAGACGCCGCTCTCGGCCATCGCGCTGGCGGTGCTGTGCGAGCGGGCGGGACTGCCGGCCGGGCTCTTCAACCTCCTGCCCTCTACCCATGCCGCCGACATCGGTCAGGAGTTCTGCGCCAACCCCACCGTGCGCAAGCTGAGCTTCACCGGCTCGACCGAAGTCGGCCGTATCCTGATGCGGCAGGGGGCAGACCAGATCATGCGGCTCAGCCTCGAGCTCGGCGGCAATGCGCCGTTCATCGTCTTCGACGATGCCGACCTCGATGCGGCGGTCGAGGGCGCGATGATCTCGAAGTATCGCAACAACGGCCAGACCTGCGTGTGCGCCAACCGCATCTACGTTCAGGCCGGGGTCTACGACGCGTTCGCCGCCAAGCTTACCCGGGCGGTCGAGAAGCTTCGGGTCGGCGACGGGTTCGGGGAGGGGGTCACGACGGGCCCCCTGATCGACGAGAAGGCGGTCGAGAAGGTCGAGCGGCACCTCACCGATGCGCTGCGCAAGGGCGGGCGGCTTCTGACGGGCGGCAAGCGCAAGCAGGGGCTGTTCTTCGAGCCGACCATCGTCGCCGACGCCACCGACGAGATGGTGCTGTCGCGCGAGGAGACGTTCGGTCCCCTGGCGCCGCTGTTCCGGTTCGAGACGGAGGAGGATGTCATCCGGCTCGCCAACGCCACCGAGTTCGGGCTCGCCTCCTACTTCTATGCGCGCGACCTGAGCCGCGTGTTCAAGGTGGCGGAGGCGCTGGACTACGGCATGGTGGGCGTCAACACCGGGCTCATCTCCACCGAACTCGCGCCCTTCGGCGGCGTCAAGCAATCCGGCCACGGTCGCGAGGGCAGCAAGTACGGCATCGAGGACTATCTCGACATCAAGTACCTGTGCCTGAGCGTTTGAGGACGGGCCATTTTCCCGCACCAATGCCTAGGCCAGTCTGATCAACCCAGCCGCCGTCGGCCGAAACCCGCAGGCCGTGTAGAAGCCGTCGAGATGCGGCTCATAGTCGACATGCAGCCATTCGGCGCCGCGGTCGCGTGCGGCGTCAGCGACGTGGCGGACCAGTTCCCTGGCGATGCCGCGGCGCTGGTAGGCGACGTCCACCGTCGGATCGAGCAGGAAGGCATGCCCGCCGCCGTCCCAGGCGACGTTGACGTAGCCCACCAGCCGGTCGCCGTCATAGGCGCAGGCATGGACGATGCTGCGCGGCAGCATCTTGCCGAGGTCCCCGGTCCAGGGCTCGCCCCAGGCCGGCCCCCAGATGCGTGCAAGCTCGGCGTCGGTCGGAAACGGATCGAGCCGGTAGGTGATCTCAGTGGTGGGCATGGTCGTGCGGCTCGTCGCCGGCCAGGCCCTTGATGATGGGGCAGTCCGGCCGATGATCGCCGTCGCAGGCTTCCGCCAGATGGGAGAGGGTGGTGCGCATCTCGCCGAGCAGGCGGATCTTCTGGTCGAGGTCCGAGATGTGCGTCTGGGCCAGCGCCTTCACGTCGGCGCTCGAGCGCTGAGTGTCGCCCCAGAGCCGCAGCAGGTCGCGGATCTGCTCGATCGAAAAGCCGAGGTCGCGAGCGCGGCGGATGAAGCCGAGCCGATGGATGTCGTGATGGCCGTAGTCGCGATAGTTGCTGTCGCGCCGGTCGGCATTGGGGATCAGCCCGATCGATTCGTAGTGACGGATCATCTTTGCGGATACGCCGGTCAGGCGGGCCGCCTCGCCAATCTGCATGAGAGCACCTATCTAGAGACAGTGCTTGACCTTACCATGATGGGAAGGTGCAGAACAGGCCCCAACAGGATAGGAGCCGAATATGGATACGCACGCTCATCACCACGGCCAGTCCGAGGGCGCGGTCACCCGCGACCCGGTTTGCGGCATGACGGTCGACCTGGCGAAGACGCCGCATCGCACCACCCATGAAGGGCGGGAGATCGGCTTCTGCAGCGGCGGCTGCAAGGCGAAGTTCGAGGCGGAACCGGCGAAATACCTCAAGGCGACCGACCCCGTCTGCGGCATGCAGGTGGATCGCGCGACGGCGCGGCACATGCTCAAGCATGAGGGGACGCGCTACTACTTCTGCTCGGAAGGCT
>Ga0247822_10001756_pt1 | contig 13474 bp, 9 predicted proteins | sample 13C_Cellulose_Da_FD_192423 | JGI IMG/M metagenome (GOLD analysis project Ga0247822, IMG submission 192423) | Soil microbial communities from agricultural site in Penn Yan, New York, United States - 13C_Cellulose_Day30 | ecosystem: Environmental > Terrestrial > Soil > Agricultural land | place...
AAAAGTCCGCTACCTGATCGACACCAGCCATACGTACGTCTTCGATTTTCAGACTCCGGTCCCATCGGATCTTTCCCTGAGGATCGAAACTGAGCACGCTCGCCTGAGTCGTCTTTATCTCGCTCATCGTCCGCCCTGCCGTGTTAAAATTGTAGGGTCGATACATTCTTCCGGATGGAAAATAAAATGGAGAAAATGCATTGGCCCCGCCGTAGTAGGGATTGTAATAATATGGATTGGAGTAATAAGGACTTGTTGTCGATACCGGCGTGTATATTTCCGCCAGTAACAGATATCCATCCTTATGTTCCTTCAACCTGTGTGGTGTTACATAAGACGTAAAATTTGGAATTCTTTTAGCGGCCAGATCAGACTTTGAGCTTTCTTTTACACGTTCGGCGCGTTTTGGATTCAGATAGTCTACAAAGTGTTCCAGCTGTCCGAAGTCGATGTACTTAAGTTGCTGATCGCTGAAAGGATCAACGTTCATAAAATAGAAACCGATAGACTGCTTCGAGTTTCGTTCCCCCCATGTCCCAACAACAGCGAGGTCCTCCCGCTGCAAGGTGCTGGTTATCCCCGTTTGTAAGAAGATGTTGCTTTCAATGGGCACAAGGTCATCCAATAATTGTTTGCCAGTCTCATCGAATGTTCTGAAAAGCAGTTTACGATTCTCCTTTGTACCGCGGTCGATAAGGACCGTATTGAATGTTTGGTTCTCATTGGTACGCAGATCAACCAACTCTGTATCCTTCTGGAAGAAGCCTGGCAGTACGCGTATATGGTTCGTCGAGAGCTCAAAGAGAACTACCGCGGGCTCATTGTTGACATACCCTCCAAAGATGAAATTCGGACCTGCCTTCGTGAAGTGCGTAAGTTTGAAATCGAGATCCGGTTTGAACTGGTAGCGTCCCACTTCGTTACCACTAAACGTGATTTCTATTAATTCGAAATCGTTCTTGTTAGTTTCACCTGTCCGGAATAGCAGGAAGAGTCTATCAGGAGTAATCTCGTAGCCAATAAATTTATTCCGGTCGTTGAGCTCCAGCTCCATATCCTTTTTCTCAACCAGCGCAGTGTCGAGATAGATGAGCTGCCACAGTTTATTAGAGTTCCGATACTTGTTGAGGTCTCTGAATAACGCTATGCCGTTATGCTGCAGTGGAATAATATTGAATCCATCGTCCGAATTCTTCTGAATCTTTTCATAACGACGAGGCTGACTCATTTGAGCTGACGCAGACGTCGCGAGACTTAGGTTCAAGAGTACAACAGCAACACACGTTAGCCATGCAGCGACGACCACTGTTGGATATGACGTTTTCACAGACATGTTTATAGACAAACTAAAAATCTAACAATATGATTAAAGCAGCTGAACTGTTAGCCAGCCTCGCTCAGCGCTACCACTTTTTCAAACTCCTCTGGCTTCACCGGCTGAACCGATAGTCGCGACGCCCTAACAAGCACCATGTCACTTAAACGTTTATCAGCCTTTATTTGGGCCAGGGTGACAGGCTTTTTTAGTTTTTTGACCGGAACAATTTCAACCGCAACCCAGTCGTTATCTGTTGGATCGGGATACTGCTCTTTTGTTATTTTGGCAATGCCAACAATTGCCTTCTCATCGCCAGTATGATAAAAGAAGGCCTGATCACCAACTTTCATATTCTTCAGATGCGTGCGTGCCTGAAAATTTCTAACGCCGTCCCAACCTGCTTTCTTATCCCGGATGAGATCATCCCAGGAGAATGTTTCGGGTTCAGTTTTCATCAGCCAATAGTTCATAACTTAACCGTTAAGCTATACAAATTAGCAAATAACTCTTTGTAATTTCCTGTGACGGAACATATAAATGAAGGCGCTCGTAATTTGTGGAGAGTCGATCAGCGATGTCATTTTCGCTACCCCTGCTATTCGGGGATTGCGTGTTGACGTTGACGATATTTCTGTGCACGTATTGGTTCATCCGGACACTTCATTCCTTATACGAGAGAACCCTTATATCGCAAAGGTCCACCTTCATGCCGGACTGTTTTCCACCTGGAGAAAATTGGCGGGCGAGCATTTTGATCTGATCGTCAATCTAAATGGGCATTGGCGCTCGAGGATCTTGTCCAGGCTCCTTAATGCTCCGGAGCGCCGGCTTGCAACCAGTCATTGGAAAAAATGGTTGATGGTCAGGTTTAAGATAAATCATATTACCAGTAAGCATGCCGTTGAGCACATGATCGATGTGGTGCGTCCTGTCGGCGTCAGCGGCGACAACCTTGGACTCGACTATTTTATTCCCGATCACGATAAGGTTTCACGCCATGGCTTGCCTGAGGCATACCGCCGCGGATATGTCGCATTTTGTATGAGCGCGCCTTTCCTTACCCGGAAACTTCCTCTGGATAGAATGATTGAGCTGTGTGATAAGATCCGAAGACCGATTGTCCTGCTGGGCACAAGTGAAGACCACGAAAATGCGGAGGTAATCTGGAGCTTTTTCTCAGGATCCGGACCCAGAAGGCTGCAACAGGATGGGTCTTTGTTCGGACCACGCACGCATATCTATAATGCATGCGGAAAGTACAGTTTTAATCAGATGGCCAGCATTATCAAGCAATCGCTGGCAGTGTTCACCTTTGACAATGACTTTGTTCCTGTGGCATCCGCATTCCGAAAGCAGGTATTTGGATTGTGGGGAAGTACGAGCGCGATTTTTGGAAACTACCCATACCGCACCCGTTATACAATCATGGAACACAATGATCTGGAGTGCAGGCCGTGTTCTTCACAGGGATTCGACAGGTGTCCGAAAGGACACTTCAAATGCATGCGCGATATCATGTTCGATTTTTACCTGCCCTGAACCCATGTAGTCCCAGGCGGCTGCCTCGATCGCTAGTAAGCTCTTACAAGCCTGCCATCCATATAATTCACATAAGACCTGTTCACGACTTTCATACCGCCAGCAGTGGGGTAGTCTCCGGTGAAGTACCAGTCTCCCGAATGATTAGGGATAGCTTTGTGAAGATTTTCTACTGTCTGAAAAACGACCTCAAGGTCGGCACGCATTCCAAAGGGACGAACGATCTCCGATATTTTGTGCGAAAGCTCTTCGTCAGTGAACTGATCGTACAACTGTTTTACAAAATTCTGCTGTGATTGCTGGCCGCGGGCCCGTAATGCCTGCTCGTAGGCTTCACCAAGGAGATAATCTTTCCCGTGATCCTTCAGGAGCGCAATCATGGCGCGGAACGCTACGAAATCGCCCATACGGCTCATGTCGATACCATAGCAGTCGGGGAAACGTATCTGCGGTGCCGATGAAACAACGACAATCTTCTTTGGCTGGAGCCGATCGAGCATAATCAATATGCTCTTTTCCAGCGTTGTGCCACGTACGATTGAATCATCGAGCACGACCAGCGTATCGATCCCTTTCCGGATAACCTCATACGTTGTATCATACGCATGGGCAACCATCTCATCGCGATGTTCATCATCGGTAATGAAAGTCCTCAACTTGGCGTCCTTCATCACCAGCTTTTCAATTCTTGGCCTGAAAGAAAGAATGTCTTCCAGGGAATCAACGGATGGCTTTTGATCGATGATAATTTCTTTCTGCTTGTTGATCAGGTAATCTTCGATTCCAGCCATCAAACCATAAAATGCGGTCTCAGCTGTATTGGGGATGTACGAGAATACGGTGTTCTTAATGTCGAAATTTACGGCACGCAACACCTGCGGCACGAGGAGACGGCCAAGTTGTTTGCGTTCTTTATAAATGCCGGGATCATTTCCACGTGAGAAGTAGATCCGCTCAAAACTGCATGATTTCTTTTCGCCTGCTCTAAGGATAGCATGTTGCCCGTACTCACCGTTCTTGTCAATAACGAGTGCATGCCCCGGAGTGATTTCTTCAATCTGATCGTACTCAACATTGAAGGCAGTTTTTATAGCAGGCTTCTCAGAGGCAACAACAACAACTTCGTCATTTGCATAAAAGTATGCCGGCCGGATGCCATTTGGATCACGCACCACGAATGAGGCGCCGGATCCGATAAGACCGGCCATCGTATATCCTCCATCGAAGTCTTTACACGCGCGGCGTAACAGTCGCGGAATGTTCAGCTCGTTTTCAATGATGTCGGATATCTCTCGATTCGAGAACTTGTCCTTGTATTTTTGGAACAGACCCTGCACCTCTTCGTCGAGAAAGTGACCGATCTTTTCCATCACCGTAACGGTGTCGACTTTCTCTTTGGGGTGCTGACCGAGGTCGACAAGGAGATCGAACAATTCGTCAACGTTCGTCATGTTGAAGTTACCCGCCATGACGAGATTTCGACTTCTCCAATTGTTTTGACGGAGGAACGGATGCACATTCTCGATGCTGTTCACGCCATGCGTACCATAGCGCAAATGGCCTAACCACAGCTCTCCCGAAAATGCCACGTTTGCCTTAAGCCACTGCTCATCCCTGAATTTGTCCTTCCCTTCCTTCTGAGCCTTGCGGTACTTCTTTCCGATCTTTCTAAACAGATCGGCCACCGGCTGCGCTTTCACAGAACGGTACCGGCTGATATAGCGATGACCCGAATCGACGTCTATTTTGATGTTGGCAATCCCTGCGCCGTCCTGACCCCTATTGTGCTGCTTTTCCATGAGGATGTACATCTTGTTTGCAGCGTACATGGGACCATATTTTTCAATGTAATACGAAAGTGGCTTCCGTAAGCGGATCAGGGCGATACCGCATTCATGAAGGATCTGATCGCTCATGGATTCATAAGTTTATCATTCCAGCCCACCTACTCAGCACGCGATGGAATGAATTATAACACAAAGTTAATTTTATTAATCCATCCCATCAACACACCGGGGTTGAAGAAAAGGCCGAGTACGACTACAACTATAACCAGGCCAAAAAGATTTTCGACCGTGAGGAAATTTGTTTGAAGATTGCCCGATCCGGGCCTGATGAATGCGAAATAGGGGATTCGGATGTAGTAAAAAAGCGATACGACGGTGTTCAAAAGGCCGAAAATAAGCAGCCAGAGAAGTAATGGCTTTTCTGAAGCGCTATAAGCCTCCCACAAAGAGGAGAATATGAACAGTTTTGAAGTAAATCCAGCCGTAGGCGGCAATCCGGTTAGTGCGATAAATCCAACCAACAGAAATAACGATTGCACCACCGACGACTTACCAATTCCCGAAAACGATTCCATCGTCTCAATTCCCTTCGACTCATAAAATTGCAGGTAAACAAACACGAGGAAATTCGCCACCAGGTATACGGATGCATAGAACAAGGCGAACCGTAAACCGTCTTGTCCGATGGCCACAACACCAATGAGCAGAAATCCGGCCTGGGCGATGGATGAATAAGCCATCAAACGTTTTGGATTTTGCTGCCATAGAGCCGCGAAGTTTCCGACCGTAATACTGAGGAGGGCAATAAAGGCAATCACATTTTGCCAGCTGAATAATTCTAAACCCGCAGGTTCAGGTAGTGCCTGTGAAAATCGTATCAGTACTGCGAGGCCTGCCAGTTTGGGCGCTACCGAGAAATAGGCGACGATCGGCATAGGCGCGGCCTCATACACATCGGGTGCCCAGGGGTGCATCGGAGCAGCTGCCATTTTATAGAGGAATCCCGACAGCGCCATGATCGATGCAATAGCCATCAAGGGTCCATGAGAGGTCGACAGCACCGACGTGAACTGGGCATTATTAAAGGATAAAGATCCACTGAGCCCATACAAAACGGTAAATCCATAGAGCATTACGGCTGATGCCACAGAACCGAAAACGAAATATTTAAAGCTCCCTTCGGCGGCACGACGGTCAAACAAGTACCCTGTTAAAACATACGAACCAAGGGAAACAAGTTCGAGGGAAATGAATATTGCTATGAAGTTTACACTCATCGACAGGAAATGTGCTCCCAATAGGGTGCCTGTGAGCACAACAAAATATTCTGAAAGCCGTGTCGTAAGCCTGCTGTTTGCCCATGACATCCAGATTGTGAACAGTGTCGCGACATCGAGCAATACCCTGATGTAGGCACCGAAAGAATCTCCAATAAGCATGTCATTGAAGAGTGAATACTGGGCCGTCTCAGTGATTTGTTTGCAGCATGCAAACAATGAAGCAAGGACGAAAACCGAGCTAAGAATCGAAAGCAGGAGTTTACCAGACTTAAACAAGCCGGCGATCACTAACACAACGATACCGGCAATCAGCATGATCTCCGGCGTGATATGAGCGACGCTTATGCCAATGCTTCTAAGGTTTTCTGCCAGGTGCTCCACGGTCAGGGATTAGATTGAATTGAAGCACCGGTATTCAATACGAACGTTGTAAACTCTTTGGCAAAGGGTTCTATTACGTTGAGAATTGGCTGGGGAATAATGCCGAAAAATAATGCAGCAACAGCCAGCGGCACCAGCACAATGTATTCGTGGGTGCGCAGATCAACGAGATCATCGGCCTGGATTTCGCCTTTGACATAGAAGGGGCCGAAGAACATCCGTTGCAGTGCCCACAGGAAGTATACCGCAGACACCACCAGCCCAAGCGTTGAAACGATGGCAAGACTTTCATGTAGCGGTCCACCGGCGCTGTTCGACTTGAAAGCGCCGAGGAATACAAGGATCTCACCGATGAACCCTGCAAACCCGGGCAATCCCATCGATGCGAAAAACGCTATAAGCACAAAGGTGGAGAATACGGGCATCCTCTTATATAACCCTGAATAATGCTCTATGACCCTGTCGTGCGTGCGATCGTAAATAACGCCGGCGAGAAGGAATAGCATGGCTGAAAGTATACCATGGCTGAACATCTGATAGACGCTGCCCGACACACCCTCCGACGTAACGGATGTCATTCCGATTAACACAAAACCCATGTGCGAAACAGAGGAATAGGCAATCATTCTTTTTAGGTCTTTGCTCGACATCGCGTTCAACCCACCGTAGATGATCGAGATAACGCCAATTACTCCGACAAACGATCCAAAGAATAGTGCGGCATCCGGGAACAACGGAAATGCTATGCGCAGCATTCCATATCCACCAATCTTAAGTAAAAGCGCTGCCAGCAAAACCGACACTGGTGTCGAGGCCTCGACGTGAGCATCAGGAAGCCAGGTGTGAACAGGCACCATGGGAAGCTTGATACCAAATCCGACAAAGAGCAGAAGGAAGCACCACTGGCGGGCGTCGAACATGCCGATCACTCTCGCGTTACCTGGCTCCAGAATTGATCCAGGCAAATAGTGTGACCAGTCGCGCATATTTAGCATATTAAAACTGTGCACGACCTTCCCCGATCCGTCCGGCTCCTGCACAGAGATATACAATGCTATCATGGCCACGAGAATAAAAATGGATCCGACAAGTGTGTAAAGAAAAAACTTGATAGATGCATATTCGCGTCGCGGTCCTCCCCATAATGCAATGAGGAAGAACATGGGCAGCAGCATGAACTCAAAGAACAGGTAGAAGAGCAGGAAATCTAGTGCCGTGAAACTTCCGAGTATAGCCGCGTTGAGTAGCAATAGCAGAAGAAAGTAACCTTTCGGCTGACGCTTTACATTCCACGACGAAATGGTAGCGATCAGCAAAATGACAATCGATAAAGCAACGAGCGGAAGACTCAATCCGTCAACGCCCAGGAAATAGTTAGCCTTCAGACTACCCCAATCGCCCAAATCAATGGTTATCCATGGTTTGTATTCCATGAACTGAGTACCATTGCCCGACTTGAACGCACTCAGTATCGAAATCATGACCAGTAGTTGCAGCACGTTAGCTGACAGACTGAGATAACGGAAGAGGGTCGCATTACGAGACGGAATGAAAAGTCCGATGAATGCGGCAAGGAGAGGCGTAAAGATTAGTAACGATAGTTGGACCTCCTGCATTTAACGTAAATGATTTATTGCCTTGACCGTACTATCTAAAGAAGTGTCCAAATTATAAAAATAATGATTGCAAAAAGTGCCCAGAAAACATAAAGCTGCACTCCGTCTCGCTGAAACCGGCGTATGGAATAACCTATCGTTCTTGCTGACCAGGCAAATCCGTCAACCAATCCATCGATTACAAAACGGTCGAACCATCCGACTACATGCGCGACAATTGTGTAGGCATACGCCGACGTATGTATGGCACCGTCTATCCACTTCGTGTCCAGATGGCGTGTCGTCAAAGCCAACATGCGGGTTGGAACCTCAACCGTTCGATGAATAAGCTTGTCAAAGTAAAAGGCCTCATAGAAAAGTGGTGCGTGAATGCCAGCACTTCGACGGACATACGCCAGCGCCACGGCCAGCGCGATCCATGCGGCAGAGGCCATACTCAGCCACGGGAAAAGATGCTGAGACGAGCCACCCAGATCATGGAGGATCCAGCCGTTAAAGTCGAACGGATTGAATGATACAACAGGCCATAGGCTTGCCACAGACAAAATAAGTAACGGGAACCGCATCACCACTGGAGCTTCGACGACATTAAGTTTTTGAGTCAATCGCTCGTCGTTCATAAATATCTTCCAGATAAGTCGGAACGTGTACAGCGGAGTTATGAAAGCTACAACGATGGCGCTACCGGCCAGTAGCCATCGCCATGAAGCAGTGTTTCCCGCCCATGTGAGCGTGGCCTCGAGTATCGCCTCTTTGGAAAGAAACCCGGAAAAAAATGGAAGTCCCGCCAGAGCTGATCCGCAAATGACAAAAGCGATAAACGTCAGCGGAAGGCGTTTGCGTAATCCGCCCAGGTTGCGGATATCCTGGACATCGAATGAATTGTGAGAATGATGCTGCGCCTGATGAAGTGTATGAATAACGCTGCCCGCCGCTAAAAACAATCCTGCCTTGAAGAACGCATGAGTGACTAGATGTAACATTGCGGCTGACGGTGCGCCCATTCCAACTGCCATTACCATCAACCCCAGCTGCGACATTGTTGAGTACGCCAGGATACGCTTCATATCAAACTGGCCCATAGCGGCCAACGCTCCGGCTATTGCTGTTATCGAACCTATGATAGCAATCAGTGTGAGTACTGGCGGAGCAAACACCCAGTAAACGCGCGCGAGTAAATAGACGCCGGCGGCAACCATCGTGGCCGCGTGAATAAGCGCAGAAACGGGAGTCGGTCCCTCCATAGCTTTAGGGAGCCATCCAAACAGTGGGAACTGTGCCGACTTGCCAATTACACCGCAAAAGATACCAATGCCGGCAAGTACCTGCCAGCCACCGCCGGCAGAAGGATCGATGTCGATAAAATTAAAGGTCCCATAACCGCTCCAAACTGCCATCAGTCCAACAACAAAACCAGCATCGCCAACCCGATTGAAGATGAATGCACGCCTCGCCGCATCAGCAGCTTCAGGCTTTTCATACCAGTGACCGATCAGCATGTAGGAAGAAAATCCGACCAATTCCCAAAACATGAAAAGGAGAAGCAAGTTGCCTGTCGCGACGATTCCAAGCATAGAAAATGTAAACAATCCCAGCATGCAGAAATACCTGCGCTGAGCGGCATCGTCAGCCATGTATCCAATCGAATATACATGTACCAGGAAGGAAACCACCGTCACCACAAGCATCATCAGTGCCGACGTGTTATTTAATAACAAGCTTATCTGCATCTCCTGGTCGCCGATTAAAAACCAGGCGAAGCTAAAACTTGCAGGAGGTGCTCCCCACATTTCAACGCACACATAGACTGATGATGCTGCGCTAACCATCAGGAACAATGGAGAAAGAAACGCTACAAGCCACGAATACTTTTCACGGACGATCAGGCAAACAATGGCCGAAAATAGTGGCAGTAGTAATGCAGCCAGGATTCCGTTGATCAGCATTTCCGGAGGAATTGTATTGGCGTACATCGTCATTCTTTCAAATCATTTATCTGATCAGGAACAGACGATTGATAGAACCTGTACACCTGTATGACAATAGCCAAACCGACAGCGGCCTCACAAACAGCAATAACGATCACAAACAGGCCAAATACCTGACCCGTAGGGGCATCGTTATGAATGCGGTTAAAAGCCACCAGATTGAGAACTGATGCATTGAGAAGGAGCTCAATGCCCATGAGCACGAAAATCATGTTTCGTTTGATGATCACGGTAGCAAGTCCCACCGAAAACAGCAGAGCTCCTAAAATGAGAAGTTCATAGTCCGGGGTCATCTTCAGAGGCGCTTGGTGGTAGATGATGAGGCAATAACCGCTGCACCTATCAGTGCAATCAGTAAGACAATGCCGGTCAATTCAAATGGAAACACATAGCTTGTCATGAGCAAGCGTCCCAGTAGCATGATGGAAATGGGCTCGCCGTTCCCGCCGGTCTGCAACTGTTGTTGCCCAACCATCAGTGACGTTAGCATGGCAAATACCGTTAACCCCAACAGCCCACCTGCCAGGCGATTGCTATGATCGATAAGCAAGGGTTTGCCATTGAGGTGTGACGTGAGCATGACCGCGAAGATGATGAGAACCAAAATCCCACCTGCATAAACGAGTATTTGGGTCATGGCAAGGAATTCAGCAAAGGACAGCACATACAAGCCAGCCAGAGACAGAAGCGTAATCAATAGCAACAAAGCGCCATAAAACACATTCCGTGCGAATAGCAGTGCTATAGTTGCAATTGCAGCGGTTCCCAGGAAGAAATAGTGCAGTATAACAGCTGCGTTCATGACGGCGATGACGGGGGTGATGGAGGTTTGATACGGGGTTTGAATACGGGTTTGGCGGGTTTCGCCGCGTCTGCCGGCTTAGGAGCTTCAGTTGCCTGGCTTTCTGCGGATGATGTTCCGGCAACAACCTCCTTTACAGGTGCAGCTGCCCCAGGCGACTTTGCTTTCTGGTACTCGTCAAGCACACGCTTCTTTTCCGTAATTTCTGCTTCGCTCATATCACCGAATTCGAAGTTGTGTTCGCGAATATCGGTCACGCTAAAGTCATAAACCTTTGTCATGGTCAGACATTCCGTGGGACACACAGTTGTGCACAGGCCGCAAAAGCAGCACTTGCCCATATCGATGTCGAATTTGGCTGCATAAATTCGCTTCGACGTGCCGTCAGAGGTCTTTCCGATTTCCTCGATGGCACGAACCGGCTCAATCTCAATGCAGTCTACAGGGCAGATCTTTGCGCATTTGTCGCAAACAATGCAGTCGTCAATTTCATTATGGAGCCGATAACGACCATTATCTGGTACCGGCTGCATTTCATAAGGATATTGGATCGTAGCGATCCCCGAACGATCGTCAAAGTACGTGGGCGACTGAATGGAAACGACTGGTTGGGTCCGGCGGGCCTTAAAAAAGTGCTTGATAGTAATGCGCAGTCCGGCCGCTAATGACCTGAATACTAGGGTGATGTTAGAAAAATAAGAATTGGTGGACCTTATCATCTACTGCAAAGATAGACATTCGGGCTCATCCCGTGCCAACCTCCTTGCAACATTACCACATCGGCTCCGAAATCAGGCCTTCGGAAGCGTAAAAAAGAAGCTGCTGCCCGCGCCCTCTTCGCTTTCAACCCAAATGCGACCATTGTTCTTCTCAACGAACTCTTTACAAAGAATCAGCCCCAGGCCAGTGCCTTTCTCGTTTGCCGTTCCGCGCGTCGTGTAGGGTGAAGTTTTGTCGAACAGCATCTTTAACACATCATCATTCATGCCCACGCCGTTGTCTTTCACGGAGACCAGCCAATCGGCATCCTTTTCACGTGCCGCGATTCGAACCGTGCCACCATCATTTGTAAACTTGATGGCGTTGGTGATCAGGTTTCGAATCACAAGATTAATCGTGTTTGAGTCAGCGAAACCTATAGCGTTTCTGGGGACTTCATTGATTAACCTGATATCCTTGCTCTGAACAGAGGTAAGCAACTGGATGTTTTCCTCCACAAGGCCGTAGATATCGATCTTGGCGGCCTGTACGCTGAGCTTGTCCATTTGAAGGAGTGTCCAGTCGAGGAGGTTATTTAATAGAGTACGCGTATGATTGAAGCGCGCCTTAAGTTCTTTTATATGTTTTGGAAGTTCTGAGGCAGTAACGGCTCCTTTGTCAAGAAGGTCGAGCAGGCCAGACAGTGCATTGATAGGTGAGCGAAGATCGTGCGAGATGATCGAAAAGAATTTGTCCTTCACCTGATTGAGGCGTTCAAGTTCTTCGCTTCTCTTCTCCATCTCCTCCTGATGCTGCAATAACAGCGTGTTTATTTGTCTGCGGCGTCTTCCGCTTCGGTAAACACTGATCAGCAGGATGACGCTAAGCGCCATCACCACCGCCAGGATATTGCGGACGAATTCCTGCTTTCTCAGCTCATTGCTTTGATGGGCATCTTTCTGACTCAGCAAAGCGATTTGAGAATCGCGAGCTTCTGTTTCAAATCTAAGTTGACTCCGCAGCAGCTTGCCTTGTAGTTCCTGGCTGAACAATGAATCTTCCAATTGCTTATACTGCTTGTAATACATCAGCGACTTTTGATAGTCGGCCTTCATTTCCCACAGCTGAGAGAGTTGGTTATAACATTTGATCTCCAGAATGCGGGCGTTCAGGTCTTTTGCAACGGTCAGACTATGCTCAAGAATTGCCAACGCCTGATCATAGCGCTTCTGACTCGTAAAGATCACGGCACGTCCAAGGTCCACTTCTGCCATTCCGTGGCGATCAGTAGTTTGTTCATTGAGGTGATATGCAGTGTCATAAAAAGCCAATGCACGGTCATGTGCTCCTTTTCGAAATGAAACTGTAGCGAGCTTCCCATAAATTCTTGGTTGTACTACTTTATAGTCGCCCTTGCGCGAGATTTTAAGGGCATAAGAAAGCGACCGCTCAGCTGAATCATATTGTTGACGACGCAATTGAACATCTCCCAGTTCATCGAAGGTGTATGCCAATCCCTCTTCATCGCGCAAGTGGTCGCTCAGCTTCTTTGACGCAAGCAGATGCTCCACAGCAGTTTCATATTGACCCATCTCCTTGAAAACACGACCAATATTATGATCAGCAACAAGTATCCGGAAGGTATCTCTGGCCGCCGTGGCTATTCGGTGAGATAATGAGAAGTAAAAAAAGGCATCGTCATATTCACCCAGATCATAATAGTCGTTGCCTATGTTGTTGTAGTCGCGGGAGATGTTCGTACTATCCTTTAGCAGAATATCATTCTCCAAAGTCAGGTTGTCGTAGCGAAGAGCTGCACTATAGTCACCACTCATCGTGAGCAGGTATGCCTTGTTTTGATAGGCAGCTACTTTGGTTGGCAGGTCTTCAAGTTTGGTTGCCAGTGAAAGCGCCTCATCCGCGTAGACGCGCGCCTGGCTGAAGTCTACATATTGATGATGAGATGACAATGCGATCAGCGTACGGACCTTCAGCGAGTCAGACGGGTTGTTGTTCAACACGCCTCTCAGGCTGTCGGCCTTGTTCTGCGCCAGGGTGTGAGTG
>Ga0247822_10001757_pt1 | contig 13473 bp, 9 predicted proteins | sample 13C_Cellulose_Da_FD_192423 | JGI IMG/M metagenome (GOLD analysis project Ga0247822, IMG submission 192423) | Soil microbial communities from agricultural site in Penn Yan, New York, United States - 13C_Cellulose_Day30 | ecosystem: Environmental > Terrestrial > Soil > Agricultural land | place...
TCTGCTCGGCGACTCGACGGACCATCTCCTCGGTGATCGCCCGACCCTCGTGACTGGCGGAGATGTCCAGGAAGACGAGTTCGTCGGCGCCCTGATCCTGGTAACGGCGGGCGACCTCGACCGGGTCGCCCGCGTCCCGCAGGCCGACAAAATTGGTCCCCTTCACCACCCGTCCCCGGTCCACGTCCAGGCACGGGATGATGCGCTTGGTCAGCATGAAGGTGTTCGCCGCCTCGGGGCCGGGCCGAAGCGGCCCACACCTTGAATCGTACCGACCGTGTGGCGGGACCGTCAACCGGCCGGGCCTGTCGCCCCTGAAGAACGACGCGGCCCGACCGGTTGGTGAAGCCGGTCGGGCCGTGTGGATCGGAGCCAGGCCGCAGGTCAGGTGGCCTTGTGCGCGGCCACCCAGAGCATGTACGCGACACGCTCTTGTAGCCCGGCCCGCCCACGGCTGTTGGACAGATATCCGTCCCGCCAGGCGTAGAAGATCATTGCGATAGCCAGGACGGCCAGGTTGCACGCCACCATCTGAAACATCGGCGGGTCTCCGCGATCGCTGTCAAGGGCGGACACCGGTATCTACCCCACAGCCCGTGCGCGGGCAAATCGGTCGGCGGTAGTAATGACGGGTTTTGCCGGTTGCGACGGGAAATCCGACAACCTTCGGACGGAGGTTGAACTGCCCGGCTGCGGCTTGTTAGCGCCCGGCGGCCAGTTCGCCCCGCAGTCCGGCCAGGCCCTCGCTGCCCAGGCGGATCAGCTTCCCACCAACTTCGATCTCGAACAGGTCGTCCAGCGGCTGGTACCCGACGATGCGGACGGTGGTGCCAGGGGTCAGGCCGAGTTCCCGCCAGCGGCGGAGGCGGTCCGGGTTGTCGTCCTGGGCTTCGCGGATGAGCACAGACTGGCCGGCACGGAACTCGGCGAGACGCTGCAACTCTCGTTGATGGAGTTCGCCGGACGCCGTCGGGATCGGGTGACCGTGCGGGTCTTCAAGGGGTTCGCCAAGGTGCGAAGCGATAGCCTGCTCCAACCGCGGCGAGATGGCATGTTCCAGGGCCTCCGCCTCTGCGTCCACCTCGCTCCAGTCCAGGCCAAGTACCCGGGCCAGGAACAGTTCGACCAGCCGGTGCCGGCGGATCACCCGGCGGGCCTCGGTGACGCCTGCAGACGTCAACTTCGCGCCGGCTCCCGGGGTGTACTCGATCCATCCGGCGTCGCCGAGCCGCTTGAGCATTCCCGTGACGGACGGCGCCTTGACGCCCAGGTCGGTGGCGATGTCGTTGGGCGAGACGACCCGGTCGGCCCCGCCGCGGCCGTGGATCGCCTTCAAGTAATCCTGCACCGCTTGGGACGGCTGGTCGGACATGTACTCGGTCCGAAGGCGGGTTGGGGGCTACGGGCATCCTAGCCAGCACGTCCGGCGGGCGGCTACGCGACCCGCGAGACCGGCTTGCGGCCGCGGGCACTGAGATCGTCCAGTAGAAAGTCAGCGGCCCGCTCACACGCGCCGGGAACCGCTGCCCGGTCGCACAACTGCCGCAAAGTGGTCACGACCGCTTCCCGGGCGGACGGTCGGGTCAGCCACCCAATGACGTGTCCGGCCACCTCGTCGGGGTTCTCCCGTGTGGTCAGGTACTCGGGGAAGACTTCTGTGTCGGCCAGCAGGTTGACCAAGCTGATGTAACGACACGTAATGAACTGCCGGCTGACCCACCGCGCGAACGGAGCGACCTTGTAGACGACAACGGTCGGTTTCAGCCGTGTCATCAGTTCCAGACCGACCGAGCCGGACACCGCAATGCAGGCGTCCGCTGATTCTATGATCTCGGGCGTTCGGCCGACGTGGACCTCGGCCGGCAGGCCGGTCCCGGCGAGCAAGTCCCGCGCGGTGCGGGCCTGGGACTCCTTGAAAGACGCGACCAGGAACCGCGCCGCCGGCACCGCCGACCGCACGCGCTCCGCGGCCGCCAACATCAGCGGGAAGTTGGCCGTCACCTCCTGGTTCCGCGACCCGGGCAGCAGCGCCACCACCGGACCACCGGCACGCCGCTGCACCGCGACGAACTCGCGATCGACGACTTGCTCGGCGATCTCGTCGAAGTACGGGTGGCCGATGTAGTGCGTCTCGACACCGCGGTCGCGATACCAGCCGTCCTCGAACGGCAGGGCGGTCATCACCGTCCGCACCCACCGCTGCATCTTCGACACCCGCCACCCGGCCCACGCCCACAGTTGCGGCGGGACAAAGTAGTAGACCGGCACCCCGGCCCGGTGGGCCGCCTTGGCGATGTGCCAGTTGAACCCGGGGCAGTCGATCAGCACGACCGCGTCCGGGCGATCCGAGCGGATGCGGATGTCGGACTGGCGAAGGACCTTGAAATACGTCGGCAGGTTCCGCACCACCCGACCAACCCACATGGCGGCCATGTCGGCGAGTGGGAAAACGAGGTCGGCCCCGGCGGCGCGCATGCGGTCGCCGCCCAACCCGGTGACGCGCAGACCGGGCTGACGGTCGCCGAGTGCCCGGATCAGGTTCGCGCCGTGCAGGTCACCGCTCGGTTCGCCGGCGCTAATGAACAGGTGCATGCGTGGCGTCCTTGCCGCGGCCCAGGGGGTCGGGTGCGCCCCGGTCCGGCCGAGGTGCTGGAGGACGATTGTAACCAACCCGGGCCGCGGGGTCAGGCCGTCTTGGCGGCGTCAGCGGCTTGCGGCTTCTTGGCGCCAGGAAGATCGGTCGGCTCGGCCACCTTGCGGTAGCCCAGCGACCGGAGTACCTCCAGCACCTCGCTCCAGGTGGGGAACGGCCGGCGGTTTTCCCGCTTGTACCGGTCCATGGCCTTCATGAAGTCCGTCTCATCGTCGGAGTAGTCGCGCTCGCAGGTGGTCGGGTCGATGAGCCGGCGGCGCTCGCTGGTGCGGCGCTTCTCCGCGGCGTTGGTAGCCCGGCGGCGGTCAGTGGCGACAGGGATGTTCCGCTTGCGGCGGTCGTTCGGGAACTCGGCCGGCGTACCGGTCGCACCCTCGGCGGGAGCCGGGGCGGGGTTGGTTTGCGTCATTTCCAGCGCATCCTCACAGCCGGGGGAGGCCGGGATGCCAGGCGCCGCGGGGGACGTGGGGGCGTCACTCCGCGAAGGCCGTCGGGATGGAACGGGACTTTTAGACTACCCGCATCGGTAAGGGAGTCAATTACAATTCACATGGTCCCACCAGATCTTCCGGGCCGGACGGAAAGGTGTAACGAACCGGAAACGGCGTCCTGTCGGGAAGATCGGGGCGATTCTGGGCGGAATTCGGCCGATGGAGTCAAGGCCCCCTCTGCCGGTGCCGAGGCCCACCAATGACTCGGTTCGAAGCCGCCAACCTGATCCGCGTCTTCGACTTCTACCTGGCGTCGATGTTCCTCCTGAGTTTCGCCCGGCGGTATGTCGTCTACTGGGACGCGCTGCGGTTGCTGGTGTCACTTCGTGGCCGCTGGCCGAAACTGCTCGACCGGCTCCGGCAGCACCACGGCGTGCTCGTCACCCGCGAGGTGATCCGCCCGTTGCTGGTGGCGCTGGGGTTGACCATCATTCAGATGGTCTGTTCTCGCGTGATCTGGCCGCAGGCCGAGTTGACGGTCTGGGAGGTGGAGCAAAGTTGGTGGCGGCTGGCGACGGTCCTCCTCGCGGCCGTCCCGATGGTCCTGGTGGACGTGTACTTCCTGGTCTGTGTCGGTCGGTTCGACCGGTCCGAGACCGAGAAGTACCTCGACCTGGCCGAGCACTGGCTCGTGAGCTGGAAGACACCGCTGATCCGTCTGGGCACCCTGGGGTACGTCAACCCCGACCGGATGGTCGAGGACGAGCTGAAGAAAGGGCTCCGGCAGATTGGCGCGACGGTGGGCTGGGCATCGCGATGGGTGGCGATCCAGGTCGCCTGCCGGGTGGCGTTCGGGCTAGTGATCTGGCTGATGTGGGCGTGGGCGTAACGGCGAGCCCCGAGCGTCAGCGAGGGGAGGGAGCGGGAAGCACTCCCTCCCCTCGCTGACGCTCGGGGCTCGCCACAGACTTCAATACACCGCGTCCTTGTCCACCGGACCAGCGCCGCCGGCCGAAGCGGTGCCGCCGCCGTAGCGGGCGTGCCAGCCCTCGGCCGCACGCATGTCGTGCAGGTCGGCCTCGGTCAGCCCATACTTGGCGAACCAAGGCGTCCCCTGCCGGACAATGCCGTCGATCTCCTTCACCCGGCTGACACACTCCGTCTCGGCGAACTTTTGCCGTTCGGCCGGGGTGGCGTAAGTGAAGTACTCCTTCCAGAACGCCCGGCCGCCCAGCACGCCGCTGGCCCCGGCCTTCATCGCCATCTCGACCTGCTTCTTGTACTGCGGGTAGTCCACCCCGGCGGACAGCAGCACCCACGGCTTGACGCAGGCGTCGTTGAGACGCTTCAGGTTGTCCATCAGCTTGTCGTCGGACTCGACCCCCGGCGTTCCGGGGAACTCCGCCTTGAACACGTCGCAGTACCGGCTGAGCACCTTCGCCGAGTCGATCACGGTCTGGGCCTTGCGCTTCAGCACGGACTCGTCGGACTTCTTCTCCTTGCCGAACGGAAAGTGGATCGGCTCCAGCAGGAACAGGATGTCGTGCCGGACGCACTCCTCGTAGATCTTGCGTGTTAACTCGAAGTTGTGCTCGGCCGAGTCCGGTTCGGTCGGCTCGAACTGGGCGAGCAACTTGACCGCGTCGGCCCCGCACCGCTTGATCTTGCCGACGCCCCAGCCCGCCTCGACCTCTCCGAGCGGGGCGTTTGCCGCGTTCTTGCCAGCCCCGGACTTCTCAACCCGGATTAGCAGCCCGGTGGACTTCGGAACAGCGTGGGCGGCAACGGTGCTCCAGTACCCGTAGTATCCGTCAACCAACAGGCCGGAGCAGAACGGCGAAAGCGCCCGCGAAAGCATCACCTTGGCGTCGGCCACCTCGGCGTAAGTCGGCTCCCGCTTGGCCGCCTCCTTCATCATCGAGATCATTGAGCTGTTCTGGTCGGTGGCGACCATGGTCAGCGTGCCGTTGGGGTTGCTGATCCGTTGCAACCCGCGGAGCTTTCCGGGGGTCAGACCGAGACCGAGCAGACGTGTCACCGAATGCGGCATGTGCTGCGAACTCCATGAAAAACCGTGGCGTGTCCGCGGGGCATTTTATGAGCAGTGGCGTCTCACGGCACCTTGAGCTGATTCTCCAAGTTCGCGTCGGATTCAAGCATCGCAACGCGACGAACCGATACAACCGGCAGGTCCGTTCCGTTCCGTGGGGGTCGTGATGGTCCGCATCCGGGTCCGGTCGCTGGTCGCGGGGTTCGGACTGGGCCTGGTCACCCTGGCCCCGGGCTGCCGTCACCCCGAGCCCGACCCGCGTGATTTCGCGATCGCAGACATCCCCACGCTGATGGTGGACGTCCGGTCGTCGGAGGTGGTTCAGACCGGTGCTGTCACGCCCAGGCTACCAGCCGCAAAGTCAGACGCGGCGATTAAGACGCCGGACATCCCTCCTGAATTACCCGGATCGGACACCCCGCCCCTTGCGAAGGCGACCCGGAACGGCAAGGACCAGTTCCCGGCCCTTCCGACGTTACCGACCCAGTTGCCGTCGGAGCCATCGGAGACGGGTAAGCCGCTCACCCTGGCCGAACTGGAGCAGATCGCCCTTTCTACTAACCCGACGATCCGGCAGGCGGCAGCCGACGTGGAGGCGGCCCGCGGCCGAGCCACGCAGGCGGGCCTGTACCCGAACCCGGAACTCGGGTACTCGGCCGACCAGATGAACTCCGGCGAGGGCGTCCAGACCCGCGGCCAGCAGGGCGGGTACGTCGCGTTCGTCATCAAGACGGCCGGCAAACTCCAGCTTGCCCGGCTCGCGTCGCTGATGGAGTATTACAACGCCCAAGTCGCACTGAGAAAGGCGCAGATCGACCTGGTGAACCAGGTGCGGGCGAACTACTTCGCGGTGCTGGTCGCGCGGGAGTCGGTGGCCGTCAACGCGGCCCTGGCGCGGTTCACCGAGGACCTGTACAAGACGCAACAGGGGCTGGTGAAAGGCCCCGATCAGGCGCCGTACGAGCCGCTCCAGTCGTATGCCTTCGCATTGCAGGCGCGCGGCATCCTTGTCCAGGCCCGCAACCGGCACGCCGCCGCGTGGCGGCAACTCGCTGCCAGCCTGGGCCGGCCCGAGATGCCACCGACCGAACTGGCCGGCCGGGCCGACGCCCCGGCGCCGTCGCTCGTCTACGAGCGACTGCGGGACCGGGCACTGGGGACTCACACCGACCTGCAAACCGCCCAGAACGCGATCCTCCAGGCGCGGTACAGCCTGCGGCTGGCCGAGGTGACGCCGATCCCGGACATCACCACCAGTTTCACGATCCAGCGCGACTGGTCCACGCCGCCTTACAACACGCAAGTGAGCGTCATGGCCGGCAGTCCGATCCCGATCTTCGACCGCAACCAGGGTGCGATCCTCGCCGCCAAGGCGCAAGTGGCCCGAGCCATCGACCAGGCTCCGCGAGTCCGCAACGAGCTGTCCGCCCGGCTCGCGCAAGCATTCGAGGCGTACGACACGGCCCGGGTGCTGGTCGAGTATTACCGCGACCGGCTTATCCCCAACCAGGTGCAGGTCTACCGGGCGGTGTACCAGCGATATCAGGTAGCGCAACCGGGGGAACTGAACTACAACGACGTCCTCAACGCACAGCAGAACCTGGGCAACTCGGTGGCCAGTTACTTAACGGCGCTGAATTCGCTCTGGACGGCGGTTGTGGAACTGGCGAGCGTCGCACAACTCGACGAGTTGTACCTGCCGCCGCCTGCTGCGGATGACTGTCCGCTGGATCAGGTCCTCGACCCGGCCGCTACTTTCCCCCGACCACCCGTGCCCTTGCCGGCGATCCCGACACCTCCTCCAGCTCTGCCCGAAGTGGTGTCGTCCGGGTTTGTCGGTCCACCGCGACCGTGACCGCGTGGACGCCTTGCGGCAGTTCCTTGACGCGGTCGCCGGTCAGGTCGAGCGGGGCGTCGCCCACCCACACCGATAGCCCGGTCGTGTCGTTGAACGACAGCTTTACCTTCCCGGCGGTAGTGACTTCGACCTGGAAGCGGACCACGCTGGTCGGCATGCCCTCCCGGTTCTTGAACGCTGGGGCCGCTTCCGCGGGCAGGTCGCCGGAAACGAGGCTGTACGCCGGCGCCCAGATGAGGTTGCCGGCGGTGGCGATCGCCGCCAGCCGTTCGCGGTGCAGGATCGTCGTCAGTTCCTTCGACGGTTGCACGGCCTGCCAGCGGCGAACGACCTTGCCCGGCGTGGCAGCATAGGCCCCCTTCCCCAGTTCCGAGAGGAACCGCGTCAGGTCGATCAGTTCCTGCCGGGTGAGCGGGTCGGTCATCCCGTCGGGCATCAGCGACTGGCCGTTCTTGCGTTCGTCGATGTCGGCCACGGGAATGACGACCTCGCGGTCCTCGTGGTCGCGCAGTACCAGTTCCGTCTTCGTCTCGCGGACTTTCACACCGGTGACGGTCTTGCCGTTCAGGTCGGTGACGTTGAGCGAGTGGAAGCCTTCCTTGATCTTTGCGTTCGGGTTGAGCAGCGACTCGACGAGGTAATCGACCGGTGCGCTGGCGCCGATGCTGGAGAGGTCCGGACCGACCTGCCCGCCGCTGCCGGCAACGGCGTGGCACTTCAGGCAGGTCATGTCGGCGCGACGGTAGACGAGTTCGCCGCGGGCCGGGTCGCCGCGCTTTGCCACATCGTTGAGGAACTGGTCCAAATCCTTACCGGAGAGGACACGCTTCGCCGCGGTCAGCCCGCCGGCCTTCGTCAGCGCCGCGACGAGTTGCGGGTCGGCCTGTCCGGTCGCCTGGGCCGCGCGCAGGCCGAGCCGGGCCACATCGGCGGGCAGTTTCTTCCCGGCGAGGGCCTTTGCCAGTTCGGCCGGACCGCCCTTGCGTTGCACGAACGCGGCGAACACGTCGGTCAGGTCGTCGGATGCGGTGGCCGACGACAGGAACTCGGCCGCCCGCGGGGCCGCGGCTTTCACGTCCAGGCCGGCCAGCGCGACCACGGCCAGGCGACGGGTATCCGTACTGCGGTCCGGTGCTGTGAGCGACTCGAAGAACGTCCGACTCTCATTCCCGCCGAGCAGGGCAAGCCCGTCGAACGCCGCCTTGCGATTGTCTACCGCGACTCGGTCACGAGCGAGTTCCATCAACAGTGGCCGATACTTCTCGACCTTCCACAACCCGATCAATCGGCACGCGGCCCGGTGAGCGGTGCCGGTGTTCTCGGCCACCAGATGCAAGAGGAGCTCGGCGTGAGAATCGGGAGGACGGGTGACTTTTCGCTGACGGACCGACTCCTCGACGGCCACCAGCAGCCGACCCTTCATCGCGGGCGGTGCGGATCCGTTGAGTGCGTAGGCTAGCACCTCGCCGAGTTCCGCCGACTCGCCCAGTTGGGCGAGCGTCTGCCAGGCTTCCGCCTCCCGGTCCTTCGCCATCTTTCCCTCCTTCAGCAGCGCCAGCAGCGGCTTCGCCACGTCGGTCGAGCCCGCCGCCTGGAGGGCAAAGACCAGGTGTCGCGGGTTGCCGCCGAAGTCGAGTTTGCCAGCCTTCACGCCGTCGAGCCAGTGCGGGGCCAGTTCGCGGAGGGTCAGCCAGATGGCGTAGTCGAGCCATTTATCCACCGGCTTGTCGAGCGACCTGGCTGCGACGACGGCAGCCTGTGGTGTGTGGACGTTCGCAAGTGCCCGGACCGCTTCGAGCCGCACCTGCGGGTGGTCGTCGGCGACACGCGCGGTGAGCAACCCGAGCGCGTTCGGGAGTTGGGACGCCTTCGCGGCCACAACGCGGCACGCCGCCGCGCGGGCGCGGTGGTCCGGCGAGTTCAGGACTGCGTCGAGCAGGCCGGGGGCGTTCGCGCCGATCGCTTGAAACACCCACAGCGCTTCGAGCCGGTGGTGCTCAAAGTCGGGGTGCCTCCGGTCCAGCGCCGGGAGCCAGTCGGCCAACCCTCCGAGCACCTCCTTATGGTCGCGCTCCTTCAACACCCGCTTCGCTTGCAGTCGGGTCCAGTCCTCGGGGGCCTTCAAGTGCTCCAGCAACTCGGGCACACTCGCCCCGACCAGCTTGGGCCGCGGGACGAGCGGCCGGCCCTTGGCGGTGATCCGCCAGATGCGGCCGTGCGTCTTGTCGCGGCGGGGGTCGCGGAAGTCCACCTCGCCGTGCTGGATGACCGGGTTGTACCAGTCGGCGACGTAGACCGCCCCGTCCGGTCCCATCGCCACGTCGATCGGACGGAACGCCGGGTGCGTGCTCTTGATGAGTTCCTGCTTCTCCTGCGACTGGTAACCGGAGCCGTCCTCACGCAGCACGAACCGGCAGACTCGATGGCCGCGGAAGTCGTTGGTGATGACGTTCCCCTGGTACTCCGGCGGCAGGTGCCGGCCGCTGAGGATTTCCAGCCCGCAGTGCTTCGGGCTTCCGGGGTTCAGGCCGTTGAGGATGCGGCCGTCCCACTTCGCAGCGGGGTACGCGGCGCCGGGCATAAGGATCGTCGGCCCCTCGCCATTGGCGCCATCGGTGGCGAACGACTGGCCCCACCGGTCAAACTGCGTCCCCCACGGGTTCCAGAACCCGCGCGCGAACACCTCCAACTTCACGGACTCCGGGCGGAACTGCCAGACCCCGCCCGCGTTGAGCCGGCGGACGCCGTGCGGCGTCTCGATGTGGCTGTGGATGTACACCGACTGGTTGAAGTACAGCGCCCCGTCCGGCCCCCACCGGAACGTGTGAATGATGTGGTGCGTGTCCTCGGTGCCGAACCCGGACAGCACGATCCGCTTCTTGCGTGCCTTGCCGGTCTTCGGGTCCGGGTCGGAGAAGTGGACCAGGTCCGTGCTGTCCGCGACGTAGGCCCCGCCGTCACCCGGCGCGACGCCGGTCGGAATCAAGAGGCCATCGGAGAAGACAGTGGTCTTGTCGGCTCGCCCGTCGCCGTTGGCGTCTTCGAGGATCAGCACCCGGTCGTTGGCCGTCTCGCCTGGCTTGATCTGCGGGTAGACCTCGCTGGAGGCGACCCAGAGCCGACCTTGCGGGTCGAAGTTCATCTGGATCGGCTTGGCGAGCATCGGGTCAGCGGCGAACAGGTTGACCTCGAACCCGTCCGGGACGACGAACGTCTTGCGCTCGAGTTCCGGGTCGGGATCGGGCACCTTCGCGTCTCGCTGGGCGAACACGGGAGTGGCGGCCAGGAGCAGCGCGAGCAGGGAGAGGTATCGCATCGGGGGTCCGGGTAGGTTTGGGACGAACCCGGAGCGTCAGCGACGGGGTGGCGCCACCCCGTCGCTGACGCTCCGGGTTCGCCAACTACTTGATCGCCTTCTTCAGTTCCGCGATTTCCTTCTCGGCCCTGGCGACGAGTGGGTCGAACGCGGCGACCTCGGTGGCGTTCTTCCCCTGCTCGTGCTTGCGGAACCCGAACAGGTACGTCTCGTTCTGCGGCCGCCAGCGGTGGAAGAAGAGTTGGTTCTTCTCGACGATCTTGGTTCGGAATTCCGCGAACTCCGTGGAGTAAGCCCACTCCGTATACTGCGGCAAAAGGTGTCGGCGTTGACCGATCGACCCCTCAGCCAAGAAGGACACTGAAGAGTCCAGGTAGCCCGACTTAGTCAGATGCATCCCGTTATCGGTTAAGGATCGCGCGACTCCTCGGGCGCGAAGAAGACATGCGAACAGGTCTACGAACTCGAGATGCCACCTTTCGGCCACTCCCTTCATAGCGTCCCGGTACAGCGCGAGATTACTGTTCTTCGCCTCCGCATCCTTCACCGGCCCCGTGTTCTCGAACGGTGTCGGCGACATCAGCATGACGCGGGCCTTGATCGGGGCCAGCGCGTCGAGCAACTTCTCCAGCCCGGTGGTGAACTTCGGCACACCGGCCTTACCCTCGAACGACTCGTTGTGCCCGTAGCAGACGACGATCACAGTCGGCTTCAACTCCTTGGTCAGCGACACCAACCGCTCGAAGCCCTTCGGCGACTCGTCGAACCCGTTGCGGGCCTCGCCGAACACCGTGTCGCCGCTCCAGCCGAGGTTGCGGAACGTGACGTTCTTGTCCTTGTTCCGCAGGGTCAGCATCAGCTCCCAGTAGCCGTACTTCTGCTCGCGCTCGATCAGGGTGCTGCCGAGCAGGACGACGCGGTCGCCGTCCTTGAACTCGAACGGGTCCGCGGCGGGAAGCCGCGAGGCACCGCCGAGCGCGGCGACAATCAGGCAGGCGCGGAGTATCCACACGGCGAAATGTCCTGAGAAGGAGTCGGGCGGAATGGTCGTATTGATGCAAGGCCGCGGGCGGGAATCAAGCGCAAACTCGCGACTCGGCTGATACATTGTGACCGGCAACCGTCACCGCCGAGGTCCGCCATGCTTCGCGTCTTAATCTGTGTCGCTGCGCTCGGCTGCGCTTCGCAGCTCACCGCCGCGGACCCCGCCACCGTCCAGGTCAAGCTGAACGGCCAGACGTTCACCCTGCCGACCGGGTTCGAGATTGAGCAGGTCGCCGGGCCGCCGTTGACGAAGCGCCCCGTAGCCGCCGCGTTCGACGAAAAGGGCGTGCTTTATGTTACCGAAGCATCCGGCACCAACGACCCGGTCAAGAAGCAACTCGCCGACATGCCGCACACGCTCTTGCGGCTCACGGACCAGGACGGCGACGGCAAGTTCGACTCCGGCGGCGTCTTCGCGGACAGGCTGATGCTGCCGCAGGGGGTGATGTGCCTCGACGGGTCGGTGTACGTCGGACACCCGCCGGTCATCACGAAGTTCACCGGGACGGACAAGGCTGAGAAGCGCGAGACGTGGTTCGACGGCAAGACGCTGACCGGCTGTGCCAACGACCTGCACGGCCCCTACCCCGGCCCGGACGGCTGGGTGTACTGGACGAAGGGGGCTTTCGCCAAACAAGACTACATCCTGCCGACCGGCAAAGCGTTCAGCACCCGCGCCGCACACATCTTCCGCGCCCGGCCGGACGGCACCGGCGTCGAGCCGGTCATGACTGGCGGCATGGACAACCCCGTTGACGTGACCTTCACACCGGCCGGCGAGCGCATCTTCACGACTACCTTCTTTCAAATCCCTGGCGGCGGTTGGCGAGACGGGCTGATCCACGCGGTCTACGGCGGCGTCTACGGCAAGGATCACGACCCCGTCCACGAACACCCCTGGACCGGCCCGGAGTTGATGCCAGTCCTGACGCACATGGGGGCCGCCGCCCCGTGCGGGCTGCACCGCTACGAGTCGTCGGCGTTCGGCCCGGAGTACCGAGACAACCTGTTCGCCTGCTCGTTCAACATGCACAAGGTCACCCGGCACGTCCTCGTCCCCGATGGAGCGACCTTCAAGACGACCGACTCGGACTTCATCACCTCCGTCAACCTCGACTTCCACCCGACCGACGTGATCGAGGACGCCGACGGCTCCCTCCTCGTCGTGGACACCGGCGGGTGGTACAAGCTCTGTTGCCCGACCTCGCAGCTCGTCAAGCCGGACATCTTCGGCGCGATCTACCGCGTCAAGCGGAAAGGAGCGAAGCCAGCCGACGACCCGCGCGGCCGCAAGATCGACTGGGACAAGTTGCCCGCCACCGACCTGGCCAGACTCCTCGACGATCCGCGGCCCGTGGTTCGCAACAGGGCGGTCGAGGCACTCGGCAAGACACCGGAGGAGGCGCTATTGGTAGTGGAGCGCGTGCTGCGGGAGTCGAAGTCGTCGGAGGCCCGACGCAACGCTCTCTGGGCGGCGGCCCGGTTCGACCTGTCCCCGGCCCGGACGGTCCATCCGACTCCGGGGCAGCCGCACGCGCTGCTATCGTGCGTCAACGTTGCTCGCGCCGCGCTCAGCGACCCGGATGAGTCGGTCCGGGGCGTCGCCCTTCACCTGCTGAGCCTGTATCGCGATAAGGGCGCGGTCCCGGCGCTGGCCAAGCTCCTCGAAAACGGGACGCCGCGCGACCGCCGCGGCGCGGCGGAAGCCCTCGGCCGGATCGGTGGCAAGGTGGCCGTCCCGGCGCTACTCGCCGCACACCGAGGGGTCTCCGATCGGGTGTTGCAGCACTCACTCACCTATGCCCTGATCGAGATCGGCGACCGGAAGCAGACGGCGAAGGGGATGAAGGACTCCGATCCGCTCATCCGTCGGGCAGCGCTGGTGACGCTCGGACAACTGAAGGACGGGTTGACCGCACAGCAAGCCGCCGCGGAGTTGTCGGCGACTGACCCGCCGGTGCGCGAGGCGGCGTGGTGGGTGGTCGGACGGCACCCCGAGTGGGGCGACACCCTCGCCGGGTTCTTCCGCGACCGCTTCACCGCCGCTGCCACCCCGGCCGAGCGCGACGAGCTGGCCGGACGGCTGGCGAAGTTCGCCCGGTCGGAGGCGGACGCGTCGGC
>Ga0247822_10001760_pt1 | contig 13456 bp, 12 predicted proteins | sample 13C_Cellulose_Da_FD_192423 | JGI IMG/M metagenome (GOLD analysis project Ga0247822, IMG submission 192423) | Soil microbial communities from agricultural site in Penn Yan, New York, United States - 13C_Cellulose_Day30 | ecosystem: Environmental > Terrestrial > Soil > Agricultural land | place...
CTTGTAGGGTGGGCCTCGAAGACTCGACCCACCCTACAAGAAATGACGTGAACCCTCCCCGGAGCCTTCTCGATGCCTGATACCGCTTCCCCCGACGTGATCGTGATCGGCGGCGGCCCGTCCGGGTCCACCTGCTCGACCATCCTCCGCCAGCACGGGCTGTCCGTGGACCTGTTCGAGCGCGAGACGTTCCCCCGGTTCCACATCGGCGAGTCGCTCATCCCGATGACGTACCACGTCCTCAAGCGGACCGGGATGCTGGAGAAGATGAAGACGAGCCACTTCGTCAAGAAGTACTCGGTGCAGTTCATCAACCAGCGCGGCAAGTTGTCCGAGCCGTTCTACTTCATCGACCACAAGCCGCACGAGTCGTCGCAGACCTGGCAGGTCCGCCGCAGCGAGTTCGACCACCTGAACCTCAAGAACGCCGCCGAACACGGCGTCCGCGTCCACGAGAACGCCCGGGTGATCGAGGTGCTGTTCGAGGGGGACCGGGCGGTCGGGGTGCGGGTGAAGGTCGGGGACGAGCCGGAGAAGGTCGTCCGGGCCAAGGTGGTGGTGGACGCCAGCGGGCAGAGCACCATGCTGCAAGACCGGCTCGACCTGCGCGAGTGGGACCCGCTGCTCAAGAAGGCCGCAGTGTGGACGTACTGGAAGGGCGCCTACCGCGACACCGGCCGTGACGAGGGGGCCACCCAGGTCGTCCAGACCGAGGGGAAGAAGGGGTGGTTCTGGTACATCCCGCTGCACGACGACGTCGTGTCGGTCGGAGTGGTGGCCGACTACGAGTACCTGTTCCAGAACCGGCCGAGCAAGGAGCTGGAGGCGATCTACTTCGAGGAGGTGGCCCGCGCGCCCGGCCTCCAGCCGCGCCTCAAGGACGCCACCCGCTGTGACGTCTTCCGCGCCCAGAAGGAGTACACCTACCGGGCGCAGAAGGTTGCCGGCGACGGCTGGTGCCTGGTCGGCGACGCGTTCGGGTTCCTCGATCCGCTGTACTCGTCCGGGGTGCTGCTGGCGCTCACCTCCGGGTCGATGGCCGCGGACACGATCGCCGAGGGGATCAAGAAGGGGGACACGTCCGAGACGCAGCTCCGCAAGTGGGAGCCGGCGTTCACGGCCGGGATGGAGCGGATGCGCAAGCTGGTGGTCGAGTTCTACGACGGGCTGAGCTTCGGCCGGTTCGTCCGCAAGCACCCGGACCTGAAGGATTGCGTCACGGACGTGCTGATCGGCGACGTGTTCAAGGACGAGGTGGACGTCCTCTGGCCGCTGATCGACGAGATGAAGGCCGAGCACCAGGCCGCGACCGGGGTGAAGGCGTGAGCGCCGGCACACTGGAAGCGACGACCGCGGCGTCCCGCCCCGGCTGGCGCGGGGCGGCGGCGTACGTCCTGATGCTGGCCGTGGCGGTCGGGCTGTTCTTCCTGATCCGGCACATCGGCGAGGGGCTGGCCGCGCCGGTGGCGCTGCCGGGGGTGGTGTCCGTCGCCGCCCCGAAGGCCGGGCAGGTGGATGTGGTCGTCCACGTGCTGGCCACTCTCGCCGCGGTCGTGGGGCTGGGCTACGTCCTCGGCCGGGCGTGCGTCCGGGTCGGCCAGCCGCCGGTGATCGGCGAGGTGATCGCCGGCATCCTGCTCGGGCCGTCGCTGCTCGGGGCCATCTCCCCGGAGGCGATGCACTGGCTCATCCCCGGGCCGGACGCCGACCCGAAGGGGCAGGTCACGGCGGCGCTGAAGGCGATCTCGCAGGTCGGCGTGATCCTGTACATGTTCCTGGTCGGGCTGGACCTGAACGCGGCCCGGCTCAAGCACCAGGCGCACGCGGCGGTCGCCATCTCGCACGCCAGCATCGTCGTGCCGTTCGTGCTGGGAGCGTCGCTGGCGCTGTGGCTGTACCCGCTTCTGTCGCACCGCGGGGTGCCGTTCACCAGCTTCGCGCTGTTCATGGGGGTGGCGCTGTCCGTCACCGCGTTCCCGGTGCTGGCGCGGATCCTCGGCGACCGGGGGATGACGCGGACCGACCTCGGGGTGATGGCCCTCGGCTGCGCCGCCGCCGACGACGTAACCGCGTGGTGTCTGCTGGCGCTGGTGGTCGGGGTGGCGCAGGCGCAGGTCGGCGGAGCGCTGGTCGTCGGGCTCTGGGCGCTGGCGTACATCGCCGGCATGTTCCTGCTGGTCAAGCCGGCCGCGGAGTTGGTCGCCCGGAAGCTCGATACGGGGCCGCTGCCCAGTGCGGCGATCCCGGGCATTCTGGCCGCGGTGTTGCTCAGCGCGCTGGCGACGGAGGCGATCGGCGTCCACGCGGTCTTCGGCGCGTTCCTGCTCGGGGCGGTGATCCCGCACGACAGCCGGCTGGCGCGCGAGTTCACCGCCCGGTTCCGCGACCTGGTCGTGGTGCTACTGTTGCCGGCGTTCTTCGCCTACACCGGGATGCGGACCGAGATCGGCCTGGTCAGTGGCTGGCAGAACTGGCTCATCTGCGGTGCGGTCATCGTGGTGGCGACGCTCGGCAAGTTCGGCGGCACGGTGGTCGCCGCGAAGTTGACCGGCCACGACTGGCGGACGGCGTCGGCCCTGGGGATGCTGATGAACACCCGCGGGCTGATGGGGCTGATCGTGCTGGACATCGGGCTGAACCTGGGCGTCATCTCGCCGACGCTCTTCGCCATGATGGTGCTGATGGCCCTGGCGACGACGATGGCCACCGCCCCGGCGCTGAAGTGGCTGGCCCCGGCGAAGTCGGCCGGGTCGTCCGACATCTATGATGGCCCGGCGCGATCCGATTCGAGTTGAGCGATCCACCCCGGCACGTCGGCCGAAGCGGCCGCGGCATAGACCTCTTCGTCGAGGGTACTCGCCCCGAGAACTTCGCGGATGACTACCAGCACAGCCGGCGGGGCCAGTGGTCTCCATTCCGCCGCGACTTCCCGGAGCCGCCGAACGAATACCGATTGCTCGTCGAACTGCCAACCCTCGGTAGCTAGGCCGCTCACCAACTCCGGCGGATCGCACACGCCGACCTCGAACGCGCGGCCAGCGACTACGACCCCGCCGACCCGTTCAAGCAGCCGTGGTACGTCGTCCCCCATCGACCATCGGTCGATCCACTCGACGTAGGACACGACCGGAAGCTCGGTCCGGTGGGCCAACAGTTGCCGGACGAGTGGATCAATTCGGTCGGCGGGTTCCGGCGCGGTTCGGAGATATCGAACCATTCCGGCCAAGGCGTCGCCCGCGGCCCCGAGTACCTTGAGTACGACGACCCGCTGGGTGGCCATCTCACACTCTACTTCTTTGACTTCTTGACCATGCGCAGCTTGTGCTTGCGCTTCTTGCGCCGCCGCTTGTTCGCCGTCCGCAGTTCCTTGCGCGCGTGCTGAATGCCCATCGGACCGGCCCCACAGGTAAAGGTGTTCGGATCGGACTGGTATCGTATGGCGCCGCCGGCCTCGCGGCACCGCTTGGCCTTGCCCGCCGCGCCCCCCGACGCCAACATGACCCCGGGTCGTCCGCCATGCACCAGCCCCCACGGCAGCGCCGAATGTCATCTGTACCCGACCTCGCCGACGTGCTGATCGACTGCCGGGTGGTCACGCCCGAGCAGTGGGAGCAGGCCGAGCAGATCGGCGGCGACGACCTCGGCCTGGTCCTCGACGCGCTGGGCGCCGGGCCGCCGGGGTGGTGGGACGGCAAGCCGCCGGCCCCGCCTGGGCTGACCGACTACCAGCGCGGCATCATCGAACACCGATTCGAGACCGACGAGTTGCACCTGCTCCGCCGCGACCTGGCCCTGAACCAGTTCTTGCTGCTGGAGAAACTCGGCCAGGGCGGGCAAGGAGAAGTGTACCGCGGCCGGCAGCTCAACCCGCCGCGGGTCGTCGCCGTCAAGACCCTGATCCGCGACACCGAGATCCGCCGCCGCCGGTTCGAGCAGGAGGCCCGGACCATGATGCGGGTCCAGCACCCCGCGGTGGCCCGGTTCCACCTGTACGAGCGGGTCCGCGACGCCGACGGCCACCCGACCGACGAGTACCTGATCGCGATGGAGTTCGTCAACGGCACGCCCCTGCACCGGCTGGTGCGGCGGGTCGGGCCGGTGCCCTGGACGTTCGCCGCCCACTGGGCGGTCCAACTGCTCGGCGGACTGGCGGCCATCCACCAGAGCGGGCTAATCCACCGGGACGTGAAGCCGGAGAACGTGATGGCCCTCGGCCCGGCCCCCGGGCCGGAGGTCCGCCCGGAGACGACGGCCGTCAAGCTGCTGGACTTCGGCGCGGTCAAGCGGGCCGACGAGGTCGGCGAGGGGTCGATCACCCGCGGCAAGGTGTTCATCGGCACCGTCGAGTACGCCCCGCCGGAGCAGTGGTCCGGCCACGCGGTGGCGGCATCGGACCTGTACGCCCTGGGCGGGGCGCTGTTCTTCAGCCTGACCGGCCGGACCGCGTTCCAGAAGGAGCGGCGGGACGTCAACGCCTACCGCGAGTCGCACCTGAACGACGAGGTGCCGGACGTGCGCGAGTTCAACCCGGACGTGCCGCCGGGGCTCAGCCGGCTGCTGGCGCAGATGATGGCCAAGGACGCCGACGACCGGGGCGACGCGACCGAGTTGATCCACGAGTTCCGCAGCCTGGTGCCGATGAAGGCCGGCAAGCCCGCCCCGGCTCGGCCGCGGCCCGTCGTGTCGGTCCGAACGCCCGGGCCGACGCGCGCGCTGCGCGAACCAGAAGGCGGGGGCGGACTCGGCCGGGCCGCCGAGCCAGTGCTGGGACTGCTGGAGCGGGTCTTCCTGCCGCGCCACCACCGGCCCACGCGAGGTGCGGAGCCGCCGGTCCGCGTACGGCTGCTCGTGCTGCTCCGCCGGCCGCTCGTGCTCCTGCTGCTGGCCGTGCTGTTCATCACGGCGGTCGTGCTGCTGGCCAAGTGACACAACCCCTGGGCGTGTGGCCGGGACGGCCGCGCTCCCAGGTAAAGTCGCGATCGTTGCGACCGGCCGGCGGGTGCGAATATACTATCCCGACCGCGTCACACCGCGCCCAAGGTGTGCCGTCGGGCGCCCGTTCGACCCGCCGGAACCTGGGATGGATTACAAGCTTCAGAACCTACGGACGGGGGAGTCGTACCCCCTCGACCCCGACCGCACGCTGATCGGCTCCGCCGATCACGCCGCCGTCCGCACCGGCGAGGACAGCCCGTTCCTGGCCGTACTGGCCGTGCGCTACCCGACCGGGTGGGTCGTCCACGGGCTGTCCGACGACCCGACCGTCCGGTTCAACCGCGAGCCGCTGCGCACCCCCCGGCAGGTGGCCGTGCGGCCCGCCGACCTGCTGGACGTGGGGGAGGAGCGGTTCCGGTTCGTCCCGGCGGGCGGCGGACCCGCTGGCCCGCAGCCGCCGGCCGAGCCCGCGCCGCCCTGCTACGCGTACATCCTCAACCCGGACGGCATGGAGGAGTGCCGGGTCATCGACCACGACCTGCTGATCGGCCGGCTGTCGGTCTGCCACGTCCGGCTGCCCGACAAGCGGCTGTCGCGGTTGACCGCGCTGTTGGCGGCCCACGCCGGCGTTTGGTACGTCCACAACCTGGCGCGGAACCCGATCGTCGCCCGCAACCGCGAACTGGTGAGCGGGTATGCCGCGCTGGCGGACGGGGATGAGCTACTGGTCGGGCCGCTGGTGGTGCGGATCGAACTGGCGACCGCCAGCGGCGACGCTGCCCTGCGCCCGTCCTCGGCCGAGTTCACGCCGGGGGACTTCGACGACTCCGACTCGGCGGGCACGACGGACCTGGCCGAGTTCCGCGCCGCGGCGCTGAAGCTGGACCGCTGGCTGAAGGGGCAGGAGCCGGCCCCGGTGGCGCGGGAGGGGCTCGGCGGCTGGCTCGGGGCGCAGAAGGCGAAGCTCAGCCGGTTCTGGTTCGACACCCCGGAGACGACGCACGCCCGCGGCCTGCGGACGGCCGGCCGGTTCGCCGATGCGTTCGACATCCTCGACCGGGCGGTGCGGGCGCGGCCGGACGGCCCGGAGTTGCTCCGCGAACTGTACCGCCTGCACGACGCCGCGGGCTTGCGCGACCTGTGCTACCGGCCGCTGCGGCAGATCGAGAAGCTGGCGGAGTCCCGCGGCGCCCCGGACCCGTGGGTGCTGGAGGAGATGGCCCGGCTGTGCGAGCGGCTGGGCAAGACCGACCCGTCGATGTTCGACCGGGCGATGCGCTACTGGGACAAGCTGGAGGCGACGACGGGCGTCAGCTACGCCCGCGAGCGGGCCTCCGCGATGGCGACCCGGGCGCTGCGCGACGGCGGCTTCGCCGCCCCCGCCAGCGACGAGGCGTGACGGTCAGGCGGTCCTCCGCTCCCGCCGTTGAGCCTCCCGCGTCGGGAGCTTCAGGCCCCAGGCGAGGCCGACCAGGGTCAGGGTGCGGATGACCCAGTAACTCACGTCGATCTCCCACCACCGCAGCCCGTGTCGGGCCGACGTCGGGAAGGCGTGGTGGGTGTTGTGCCACCCCTCGCCCATCGCCAGGATGCCGAACACGACGTTGTTGCGGCTCTCGTCGTCGCTGCGGTACGGCCGCAGGCCCCACAGGTGGCACGCCGAGTTGACGCTCCAGGTGACGTGGTGGACCAGGAAGAGCCGGACCAACCCGCCCCAGATCAGCCCGGTCCAGACGCCCGCCCAACTCCACGTCAGCAGCCCGCCGACGACCCCCGGGATCACGAGACCGAGGGCCACCCACAGGGGGAACAGGAGGCTCGTCACCCGCAGGGTGGGGCTGGCGCTGAGGTCCTTGAGATAGCGGTCGAGGTCCGTCGGGTCGGGCCGGAAGAACCAGCCGATGTGGGCGTGCCAGAACCCGGCGAGCAGGCCGAGGACGCCCCGCCCGTGGTGGTGCGGCGAGTGCGGGTCGTCCGGGGTGTCGCTGTGCTGGTGGTGCCGGCGGTGCTGGGCGACCCAATTGAACAGCGACCCCTGGACCGCCATCGACCCCAGGACCGCCAGGACGAACTTCACCCCCAGGTACGTCTCGAACGAGCGGTGGACGAACAGCCGGTGGAACCCGACCGTGATCCCGATCGCGGTGAGGAAGTACATGCCCAGCAGCAGGCCGAGATCGACCCAGCCGAACCCCCACCCCCACACCAGGAACGGGGCGGCGATGACGGCGAGCAGGGGCACAGTGATGGCGAGGATCGTCACCACGCGCACGGCCAGTGAACTCCGGCCGGGGGTCGGCTCGACGGGGGGTAACTCGGCGGCCGGGTTGGCGACCGGCAACTCGGTCATCTCGTTCACGGTGAATCTCCTTTCCCGGTTCCGCCTACACGTCCGCCAACGAAGATCCCCGCACGGGGGCCGTGAACGTCCGCATCAACCGATTTGAGCAAATGTCGGGCCAGACTAGCGTCGCAGCCCCGCCAGGCGGGTGAGCGACCGGACCACGACTACGGCCGGCTCATCCCCACGAAGCTGCCGTCGTTCTCGCGGGAGAGCGTCCACAGGAATGAGCCCAACTCCGGGCTTTCGTAGAAGAACCCGATCGCGTTGATCCGCACCTTCTGGGTGCCGACCGGGCGGTTCCAGGCGGCGTTGAGCGTCAGCCGGATGTGCCGGCCCAGCCGGTCCGACCGCTCGCCGTCCTTGAGCGTCCGCTCCTGCTCGCTGGTCAGACCGGGGCCGCTGGTCGGCAGTCCGTCGGAGAACAGGTACACCGTGTCCATCCCGTCCCGCCGCAGCCGGAACGCCATGTCCAGCCCGTCGTAGAGGTTCGTGTCCCCGGCCGGCTCCACCCGCCGCAGCGCGTCGGCCACTTGCCGCGCGGACGACTCCCCCTGGTATGGCTGCCACTCGCCTGAGCCGAACAGGTATCCGGCCGTGCGCGAGAACGTGACCACCTGGAACTTCTCCAGGTCCGGCAGGCTGCGCATCACCTTGGACACCGTCTCGACGACGGTCGGCCACTTGTTCGCGTCCGGCTGGCCGTTGGCCACGTCCTTCATGCTCCCAGAAGCGTCCACCAGGAGCACCACGCGCCGGCCGGTCATGGCGATCCCGGCGAACCGGCTCTCCGACTCGACCCGCAGCCGGTCGTACTTGTCGGCCAGCTTCGCCTTCTGGCCTTGCAGGTCGATGAGGGTGACGTTCGAGTCGTCCACCTTCTTCTGCAAGTCCTTGATGGTCGAGCGGGCGGCGGCCAACTCGTCGCCGGTCTTGCGCATGACGGCGAGGTTCGCGGTCGCGTCCTGGGCCTCCTTGGCGACCGCCCTGAGCCGCGCGTCGGTGTCGTTGAGTTGGTCCTCGGCGGCCTTCGCCTTCGTCGCCAGGTCGTCGCGTTCCCGCTCGCGCTGGCGCAGCAGCTTCGCCAGTTCGTCCGCCGACATGGTGGCGCTGGTCAGCCGGGTCGAGAGGTCCTTCGCCTCCTTCTGCTTGCGCATCAGCAGGTCGTCGAGTTCCTGGTTGCGGTTCGCGGACGCGACGAGTTTCGTCTGCGCCTCGGCGAGGTCGCCCTGCGTCAGCGCGAGCTTCTTCGCCGTCTCGTCGCGCTCGCTGGTCGTGGCGAGGAGCTTGCCCTGCAAGTCTTCGACATCGGCGTTGAGCTTGCGGCGGGTCCGGTCGAACTCGGCCTTCGTGGCGAGCAGTTCGGCCTTGCGGGCGTTCAACTCCGTCTCGGTCTTCTGGAGCAGTTCCAGGGCGGAGCCGGCACGCTTGGCCTGATCGCCGGCCTCGCGGGTGTTCAGCAGCCACAGGAGCGTGACGCACCCGAGGGCGCAGCAGAACACGTCGAGCATCCACATGCTGACGAGCGACGGCGGCTTCGGTCGGAGGCGCATGGGTCGGGGCCCGGGACGGTTAGCCGTGAGGCGCAGCCGAGCGCGCTGGTAGCGCGCTCGGCTGCGCCTCACGACCGACCAGCGGAATCGCCATGTCCAGGTGGACACGCGGGATCATGGCAGTCAGCCAGAACGGCACAAGTGCCGCGGTCGCGTCGGCGACGGCGTTGGGCGGTAGCGCCAGCACCTCGGTCTGCTCCGGGACGCCCTGGTGGATCGCGGCGGCCAGCCCCGGCAGGCGTGCGGCGGCGTATGTCAGCCACACCGCGCGCGGCGGCACCGGTAGGTTCGCCGACCGCACCAGTTCACGCAGCCCGTCGGCCCCGATCCTGGCCAGCGCCGCGCAGTACCCGTCGAGGTCGCTGGCGCGCAGCACAAGGTCCTGATACCAGTGTGACCCGCGGACGCCGAGCGTCACCGGGTGGCCGACCTGGGCGCGGTCCAGCGCCCCGTCGAGTTGTTCGTAGAGGGCCTGCTCGGCCTCCGCGGAGTCGCGCGGGTCGCGGCGGCACAGCCGCACACACCGGTCGGACAGCGCGTCCAGCAGCCGGTCCTTCCACGCCTTCAGCGACGCCCGCGGCCAGAGGGCCGAGGCCAGCGACTTGACCTCAGTCGGCTCGACGCCGACGACCGACGCGGTCAAGGCGAACTCGTCGGCATCCACCACGATGACCGCCGCGGGGCCAGCGGCCGACCGCGGCATCGGCACCACCCAGTCGGGCCGGCCGTCGTCGGCGTCGGCCGTCTCCTGAGGCGGCGCGGGCGGGTGGTCGAGCACCCACGCGGCCCGGTGCGCCGCGACCACCAGCGGGGCGGACACTGTTCCGCGCACGGGTAACTTCGCCTTGTTCGCCTGCTCGACGGCCGCGCGGACCTGGTTGGCGGTCAGGTACGCCGGCAGGCTCAGGCCCGCGGCGTCGGTCTCGGCGATCACCGCGCCGCGGAGTTTCTCGAATGTCGCCTGCAGCGCGGACTCTGGTGTGACGCTACAACGCGATCCTTGCCACTGCCGCGGGTGGCCGAGCTGCGGCAGGAAGTTCGAGCAGGACAGGTGCGGCGTCTTGCGGCAGAGGTGATACCCGGCGGCGCCAGCGTCCGGCGAACGCCGGTCCAGTGCCAGGAACAGCGGCAAATCCTCGGCCGGGTCGTCGAGGACCAGCGCCCGCGTCCGCCCCGCCGCCAGGGCCACCGCGCGGGCGCGGCTCGCCGTCAGGTCGAGGCCGACGACGCGGGTGCGGTCCGGGGTCGAGGTCTGCTTCCGTGTGCCGATGCCGAACATGCTCACCTCGCTCGCGGACCGCTACCAGCACTCACACGCCGGCGGGGGTCGCCTTACTGCTTTCCGCCCCAACGGGGCGACCGGTAATAGCCAGGGGTGACAACCCCTGGGCTCCCGGCACCCCACCCACCGTAACCCCGAAGGGGTGACCCGTTCGCCCCGCCGGGTCACCCCTTCGGGGTTACAACCTCATCCGCATCGCTGGTCCAGGGGCTCCGCTGCGCTCCACCCCTGGCTATTACCGGACGCCCCGTCGGGGCGGCAACAGACGCTGCCTTACGACTGCATCAGCTCCACCGGGTGCGGATCATACAGCCGCAACAGTAGGTGCTCCTGGCAGTAGTCCTGGCAGTCGATCAGCAGCGTCTCCTCGGCACGCTGGACGGCGTGCAGGAAGTACATCAGCACCAGGCTCAGCGCCAGCGCCACGAACGTGCAGTCGAACGCGATCCCGAGTTGGTCGGTGGCCTGCTTGATGAAGTGGCCGATGTCCGCCTCTTGCGAGCCAGCCATGCTCATCCCGCCGGCCAGGCCGCGAACCGTGCCCAGGAAGCCGATCGCCGGGATCGCCCACGCCAGGTAGTTGACCGTGCCCATCGTCGAGACGAACCGCGACGTCTCGACGTCCGCCTGGTTGCGGACGACCTCGGCCACGTCCGGCGCGGACTTGCTGATGGCGTACTTGTTCAGCCCCAGCCGGATCATGTTCGCCAGGATCGACGGCCCGAACCGACTGGTTACCGTGTCCACCTTGCGAGCGAGAGGCCGGGCATCCTCCGGCAGGATGCGGGCGCCCTCGTCCGTAGGTAGCAGCTCCAGCTTGAACGCCGTGCGCTGCCGAACCACCTCGCGGTAGCGGCTCATCAGGATCAACCCGGCCCACACGAAGCAGACGTAACAGGCGGCCTGCTCGGGGCCGATGAACAGCTTGCCCAGCCGCTCGGGGGTCCACCGGGCCAGGAAGTCGCCGCGGGTCTCGGCCGAGCCGGTGACCTGCCACAGCGGCACGACGATCGCCCCGCAGATCACGAGCGCGACAACCAGCAAGACCCACTCGCGGGCCGGACGGTGCGGAGACGGGACGGACATGCGACTCTTCCGGTGGCGGGGGGACGGCCGGACGCTACCTATTCGTTCGAGGCGGCCCGGGATTGGGCGCGGGCATCGTCCCATTGTCCCGCGGTCCGGCGAACCGTCAAGGCGCCCGACCGCTTCGCCGGGAAATCCACCCGCCTTCTGGCCGGCGCCGGTGCCGGGCGGGTAAACTGCGTCGCGGGTGTGATCCGGCGCAAGCGGAGGCGAGTCATGCGACTGGGGAAATGGGTAGCGGTCGGGCTGGTCCTGGGGGCGGGAACGGTCACGGCGGCCGACCCGCCGAAGGACGGTTTCCCGAAGTTCAAGACGCAGGAGATCGCCACGGACCTGACGATCGGCTACGCGGTCCTGATCGCGGACCTCAACGCCGACAAGAAGCCGGACATCGTGGTTGTCGATAAGCACCGGGTCGTCTGGTACGAGAACCCGACCTGGAAGATGCGGACGATCCTGCAAGGCAAGACCAAGCCGGACAACGTGTGCGTCGCCGCGCTGGACATCGACGGCGGCGGCGACCTGGAGTTGGTGCTCGGCGCCGGTTGGGGGGCCGGGACGAAGGTGCCGGGCACGCTGCAATGGCTCAAGCGCGGCAAGTCACTCGACGACGAATGGACACTACACTCGATCCCGTGTGAGGAGCCGACGATCCACCGGGTGCGGACGGCGGACCTCGACGGCGACGGCAAGCCGGAGATCGTCGTGGCCCCGCTGCACGGCCGGGAGTGTACGGCGAAGGGGAACTGGACCGACGGCCGGCCGGTGCGAATTCTCAGCTACAAGGTGCCGGCCGAGCCGACGAAGTCGGAAGCGTGGAAGCCGGATGTGATCGCGGAGGGTCTGCACGTCGTCCACAACTTCTGGACCGTGCCTGAGTACCCCGGCCTGATATCGACGGCGAGCTACGAAGGAATCAGCATGGTCGTGAAGAAGCAAGGCCAGTTCACGACCGGACTGTTCCACCCGGCGAATCAGGAGAACCCGAAGGGGAGTCGGGGATCGAGTGAAATCACGCGGGCGGAGATACCCAGGCTGGGTGGGGTCGTGGCCACCATTGAGCCGTGGCACGGGAACCAGGTCGTCGTGTACTACCGGACCGGGATGCCCCGGGCGACCGTCCGCCGAGTGATCGATTCCGACCTCCGCTGGGGTCACGCCATCGCGTTCGGGGATCTGGCCGGTGACGGCAACCCATACCTCGTAGCCGGCGTACGCGACGACCCGAACCCGAAGGCGGGCGACAAGTTCACCGACCGCCGCGGCGTCCGGCTGTACCGCTGCACCGACGGCCAAGGCGAGAAGTGGGACCGGCACATCCTCGAAGCCGGCGGCGTCGCGGTGGAGGACCTGGCGGTCGGCGACCTCAACGGTGACGGCAGGCCGGACATCGTCGCAGTGGGCCGTCAGACGGGGAACTGCCGCATCTACTGGAACCAGGGAAAGTGACCGTCGGAGCCCGAAGCGTAAGCGAGGGTCTGTACCAAGACCCTCGCTTACGCTTCGGGCTCCGACGGTCACTCGGGCGCCGGCTCCCGGTACGGCGCCTGGCACTCCACCAGTCGCTCGCCCGGTTCGGTTGGCTTTTTCGCCTGCTTTGCCGGCGGATTGACACCCGGCATCACCAGCCCGTAGGCCGCCGCCCCACCCAGCCCCAGCGCCAGCAGCACCGGCGCGAACCCGTTCGCCCGCATGTCGGACAGGAACCCGTACACCAGCGCCGCCACGACCAGCGCGAAGACCACCAGACTCTGCGCCGGGGCCGGGCCGATGCCTGCCACCCCGAGCGGGCACTCCAGTTTCCCCGTGCCGACCAGGTACGTGTGGAACCCGGCCACCCCAAGCCCGGCGACCGCCAGCGGCAGGCAGATGGCCACCAGTCGCTGCCGCTGATCGCCCAGGACGACCATCCCGACGCCCAGCACCGCCACCAGCGCGAACGCCAGCGCCCGCTGATAGAAGCACAGCGCGCACGCGTTCAGATCCATGCCGAGGCTGAGGTACAGACTCCCGGCCGCGGCCACGGCCGAAAACACCAGCGCAAGAATGAGTGAGCCCATGCCCAACAGACTATCCGCGGTAGATGAGGAGGTCCACCGGGAACAGGACGTCCGTTCAACCCGGCGAGCGGAGGACGTCAGTCCCCCGAGTCTCAACCTGAGCGGGGGGCGTCAGCCCCCTGAGATTGAGTCAACCTGAGATTGAGTCCCCTCAGGGGGCTGACGCCCCCCGCTCAGGTTGAGACTCGGGGGACTGACG
>Ga0247822_10001761_pt1 | contig 13455 bp, 12 predicted proteins | sample 13C_Cellulose_Da_FD_192423 | JGI IMG/M metagenome (GOLD analysis project Ga0247822, IMG submission 192423) | Soil microbial communities from agricultural site in Penn Yan, New York, United States - 13C_Cellulose_Day30 | ecosystem: Environmental > Terrestrial > Soil > Agricultural land | place...
GCGTCGAGGTGGGCCGGCGCGGCGTCGGGCTTGATCTCGAGGAGGGTCCGGCCGATCACGTCGCCGACGTCGATGAGGCGACACGCGGCCTCGTTGGCGAACTCGTGGACGCAGTCGCCCCCCCGCGCGACCCACAGGGCGACCGGGACCTTCATCAGCAGGCCGTAGAGGCGCTCGCGTTCGGCGCGGGCGGCGCTCGCGGCGCAGCGCGCGGCGCGATAGAGGTGGGCGTTCTCGAGGGCGAGCGCGGCGCGCCGGCCCAGCTCCTCCGCCAGCGCGATGTCGCGCGGGCTGTGGTTCCGCGCCGACGAGATCAGCGTGAGCAGGCCGTAGCTGCGCCCGCGCGCGACCAGGGGCAGGAACATGGTCGAGGTCGGGCCGAGCCGCACGATGACCTCGCGGTGGGCCTCGCTGCGGGCGACCCGCGCCATCCCCTCGGGGGTGAGCGGCTGCTCGAGGATGATCCGCTGCTCGCGGAACGCGCGCGCCGGCGACAGGTCGGCGTCGATGTCGAGCGGGAACGTCATCGCGGCGGCCACGTCGTCGCGCTGCGCCGGATCGCGGGCGGCGCCGGCGAGCCGCACCAGCCGCCCGTCCTCGCCGACGACGTCGAGGAGCGCGATGTCGCTGGCGCGGTCGGCGGCGAGGTCGACGATCCGCTGCAGGGTGTCCCGGTAGTCGAGTGGCCCGGCCAGGGCCTCGGTGAGGCCGGCGAGCAGGTTGGCCTCTTCCTCGGCCCGGCAGGCGGCGACCTCGTCGGTGACGTCGTCGACGAAGGCGATCGCGGCCTGGATCTCGCCGGTGTCGGCGCAGCGGATCGGGCCGGCGCGGAGGCGCGCGGTGCGGCGGACGCCGTCGTCGCGGACGAACTCGATCAGCTCGTCGTGGATCACCTCGCCGTCGCGCACCGAGCGGGCCAGCAGGCTCTCGCCCGGCTCGAGCCGGGTGCCGTCGGCGCGGTAGGCCACGTACCGCACGCCGGACGAGTCCGCGCCGTCCCCGAACAGCCGGCGGAGCTGGGCATTGACGAAGGTGACCTGGCCGGTGTGATCGACGAGCTTGCACCCGCTCGGCATCTGCTCGAGCACGGCGTACAGCCGGGCGCGCTCGGCGCGCAGGCTGTCGAGCTCGCGCGCCGCCCGCTGACGGGCGCGGACCGCGTCGGTCACGTCGCGCACGATCGCGGTCACGCCATCGACGCGCGGGACGCAGCGGACCTCGAACCAGCGGTCGAGCCGCGCGACGTGCTCCTCGACCGTGACCTCGACGCCTTGGTCGAGCGCGCGCCGGCCGGTGCGCTCGAGCAACTCGACCTGCTCGCGCTCGAGGAAGCCGGTCGCCGCCCGGTTGACGTAGGTGACGCGTCGCGCCCGATCGAGCAGGATGATGCCGTCGGGCAGATCGTCGAGGACCTCGGGGGCGAACGGGGGGTCCCCGACCTGGTGCGCCAGCATGGGGCTGCGTGTAGCACGCTCGGCCCCCTTGTCCGCAAACCGGACACACCGTGCGAACCGCTCGCGCGAACACGGCTGACGGCGTCAGCGCACGACGTAAGGACGAGCCTGGACGATGTTGAGCGTGTCACCCTCGAACAGCCACTCGATGTCGAGCGGGCGATCGGGTGGGAACAGGCGGGTGATGCGGCGGGCCGCGGTGCCGAGCTGGATCGCGCGCGGGTTGGTGAGGATCGGCTTGCCCTTGTTGGGGTTGGGCACCTCGCGCACGCCGCCCTTGCCGTCGAACACCAGCATGGTGTCCTCGTCGGACCGCGACAGCACCCGCAGGCCGTGGTTGTAGTAGTCGTAGAGCAGGCTCTCGGGGACCTTCTTGCCCTCGACCACGCGCAGGCCGAGGCCGCTCTTGGCGTTGATGGTGTAGACGGTCTTCTCGGTGGGATCGGTCGGGTGGGCGGTGACCAGCACGCCGGCCGCGGTGGCGTCGACGCCGAGCTGGACCAGCACCGCCCCGAACACGCGGGTGTGATCGATCCGGTACAGCTCGCGCTCCTCGTAGGCGCGCAGGTTCCACACGCTGGCCCACACCACCTTGATCGCGTCGATCACCGCGTCGGTGCCCTTGGCGTTGGGCACGGTGTCGTACAGGCCGGCGCCGCTGAAGCCGGGCAGGTCCTCGGCGTTGGTCGAGCTGCGCACGAACACGCCGCGGCCGGGCTCGGCGCCGGTGAGCTGGCCCAGCGCCTGGGCCAGCTGGTCGCGGAACGCGGCGTCGACCGGCGCGGCGATGATCGCGGCGCGCAGCTCGGTCAGCGCCCGCTTGCGGTAGGCGGCGTCCTGCTTGAAGCGCGGCTCCTGCAGCATCGCCTGCACCTTGCGGTCGAGGCCGGCCGCCTGGAGGTGAGCGTCGTACCAGGCGATCGGCACGCCGAACCCCGCCGGCACCACGAAGCCCTGCGGCTTGCCGTGGACGATCTCGCCGAGGTTGGCGGCCTTGGCGCCGTAGGCGACCACGTCCTTGGCGCGCAGCCGGTCGAGGGTGAGCAGCTCGCGCGCCGACAGATCGGCGGCCGGGATGATCACCTGCCGCGCCTCCTGCGCGCGCGCCTTCCACGCCGCGATCTCGTCGGCGGTCGCCTCGCGCAGGGTGAGGCCGGTCTCGGTCGCCTCGAACCACACGGTCTTGCCGACCAGCGCGGCGTAGGTCTTCGATGCGCCCTTGAGGCCGACGTTGGGGATGCCCCACGCCCGCGCGCGCAGGCTGACGTGGGCGAGCGGGGTCGAGAACGTCTCCGAGACGATGCCCGCGACCGGCGTGATGTCGGGCAGCGACTCGGGGAGGATCACGATCTCGGTGGGCTCGAACGTCAGGTCGGCCTCGGCGACGCCGGGCGGCACCACCCGCAGCACGCCGATCGCGTGGCCCTTGTTGAACGCCTGATAGGTGGCGCTCTTGTACAGCTTGTCGTTGGTGAGGACCGGGACGCCCTTCAGCTGGGCGGCGACCTTCTCCTGGTAGTTGGAGTCGGGGCGGAACGACACCTTGTCGCCGAGGTAGAACGTCTCGCGCATGCGGCGGTAGGCGCGGGTGACGTGGGCGGCGGTGGCCAGGTCGCCCTCCCAGAACGCCACCGTCCACACGTCCTGGGCGAGGTGGTGGACCAGGTAGCACATCAGGAAGTCGGGCTTGTTGGCGCCGTAGTTGACGTCGAAGATCCGCACCGCCTCCTTGGTCTTCGGCTTCTTGAACAGCTCGGCGAAGATGAAGTCCTTGTGGACCTTGTAGACGTCGACGTCGAAGTAGTAGATGGCGTCGGTCCGCAGATCGACGACGAACTTGGTGAACCGCTCGCCGCCCTGCTCCTTCGAGTACGCCAGGAAGTCGGCCTCGCTGGCGAGCTTCGGCGTCCACAGCCGGCGCGGCGGCTCGGTCGGGATCTGGTCGGGCGGCGGCGGCTCGGGCTCGGGCTCGGGCTCGGCCACCGCGGCCGCGTCGATCGGCGCCACGACCACGGCGGCGTCGGTGACCACCGCCGCGGCGGTGCCCGGGCTGGGCGGCGCCGCCGGCTCCTTGGTACCGCACGCGACCACGGCCGCGAGCAGCGCGGCCACGACGTAGCTCGTCTTCCCCATGGCGGGCGACGCTACACCAGATCGTCGTCGCCGTCGGTGGCGTCGTCGTCGCCCGACGCCTTGCGCGCCCACGCCACGTGCGCGGCCAGCTCGGGCGGCGGCTCGCGCCAGCGCTCCGCGCGGCGGCGGCGCAGGTCGGCGACGATCTCGAGCAGGCGCGGATCGTTCTTCGGCTTGTGGTCGTGGCGGCCGCCCTTGCCGCGGTTGCAGGTGCCGCAGGCGAGCGCGAGGTTGGTCAGGGTGTTGTCGCCGCCGTGCCGCTGCGGCCAGATGTGCTCGATCGTCGCCCGCGAGATGGGCCGGCCATTGGCGGCAATGGTCAGCGGACTCCGGCAGAAGATGCACGCCCCGACCCACACCGGCTCGATGCCGTGGCGGCTCGGCTCGAAGGTCCGATCGGTGCCGACGATGGCAAGGATCCGACGGTGCTTGGGGCTCACGGGGGGGTCGAGCGTATCATCGCCAATCGCCGTGGCTCGCCTTGTCGCCCTCGTCCTCATCCCCGCCGCCGTCGCGGCCATCGCCGCGTGCGTGAAGTCGCCCGCGACCTACCAGTGCGCCGTCGACGACGACTGCGGCGCCGGGGGCACGTGCGAGGACGACGGACGGTGCAGCGTGGCCGACGGCGCGTGCCCGAGCGGTCGCCGCTACCACGCGTCGGCCGGGCCGGTCGCCGGCACCTGCGTCCCCCCCGCCGATCCGCCCGACGGGCCCGACGCCCCCGCGCCCGACTACCGCCTGTGCGTGGCCGGCATCGAGCTGTCGGGCGACGACGCGTGCGCCGCGCAGGTGTGCGCCACCCAGCCGTGGTGCTGCGAGGTGAGCTGGGACGAGCAGTGCGTGCTCGCCGCCGAGGCCGCCTGCGATCGGCCGTGCTCGCAGGTGCTGGCCGGCGCCGGGCTCGACTGGGTCGGCGCCGGCACGATCGATGGCACCACGTACACGTCGCGGTTCACCGGCTCGCACGCCGGCTGGGTGCACGGCGTCGCGTGGGGCGACCTCGACACCGACGACCGCCCCGACCTCGCGGTCGCGCGCGAGGCGATCACTGGCGCCGCCGGCGTCGCCATCTACCGCGGCGGCGGGCTGAGCGGCAGCAACCTGATCCTGACGCCGGTGTCCATCGGCGGCGCGGCCATCGGCTCCATGGACACCGTCGAGTGGCGCGACTTCGACCACGACGACGACCTCGATCTGCTCGCCTCCGGCGAGAGCGGCGTCGTCCTGATCGTGCAGGACGCCGGCGCGTTCACCGCCCACACGCTGGCCACCGAGACCGCGCAGGCGATCTGGGCCGATGACGACGGCGACGCGCCGTGGGACGTCGTGGTCATCTACCAGGGCGTACCCGGCGACGGCGACGAGCGCCTGGTCCACCACCGGCTGAGCGGGCCGCCGTATGCCTTCGACGCCATCACCGCCGCCAACACGCTGTCGACCCTGCCGTTCACCGACCTGGTGTGGTGCGACGTCAGCAACGATCATCGCCGCGATCTGGTCGCGGCGGCGTTCGGTCGGGCCGTCCGCTTCGTCGCCACCACCTCCGGCTTCGCCGCCGGCGAACAGCTCCAGGTCAGCGGCCCGATGGTGGCGTGCGGCGATCTCGACGACGACGGCGACAACGACCTGGTGGTGAGCGGCTTCGACTCCCCGCTCGCGGTGCTGCGCAACGACGGCGGGTTCGGCGTCGCGACGTTCACCTCGACCGCGACCTTCCAGACCGGCGGCCTCGCCCTCGGCGACCTCGACCACGACGGCCGCCTCGACCTCGTCGTCTCGGACGCCAAGCAGCCCACCGAGAACCCGCCCGAGCCCGTGCCGCTGACCCTGTTCATCAACACCGGCGTGCCCGGCGCCACCTGGTTCGACGCCAGGCTCGGCCCCGACTGGAACGGCGCCGAGCGGGACAGCAAGGGGATCGATCTCGGCCCGCTGCCGCGGACGCCGTGACCGGTGACTACTGCAGCGACAGCGGGTAGGTGAACGCGAAGCGCGCCTTCTTGACCTTGGGGAAGGTCGCCGCCCGGGCCGCCTTGTCGATGCACTTGCCGGTCGGCGTGTCGACGAAGTCGCCGGTGAGCTCGTACGACAGCACGCTGCCGTCGCCGGCGACGATGTAGCTGAGCTTGCCGTTGCCGGCGACGCCGTAGGTGTCGAAGCAGGCCTTGGCCGCATCGATCACCGGCTTCATCGACGCCTTGATGTCCGACGCGGTCAGCTGCGCCGGCAGCGCCGGGGCCTTGGGCTCCTTGGGCGCGGCGACCGGGGCCTCGCCGTCGGCCGGGGCGGCCGGGGCGGCGCCCTCGACCACCGCCTCGCCGCACGCCTTGCGATCGGTCGGCGCCTTGCCCGACGCCGGGCTGGCGCACACCACGTCGCCGTCGCACGGGTCGTAGACCCGGTAGCCGAGCACGTCGACGGCGAGCCCGCGCTTGCCGTCGCGCTCCCACGTGCCGCCGGCGGCGGCAGCCAGGCGGACGACCAGCTGGGTGCGCAAGGTGGTGGCGCGCGCCGCCCACTTCTTGGCGGCGGCCTCGTCCTTGAAGGTGCGCGTGGTCTCGTGGACCACCGCGGCCTGGGCGGTGCCGCTCTTCCAGGTCGGCGCGGCCTTGGCCGAGACCACGTACAGGCCGTCGATCGGCTCGACGCAGGCGACGCAGCCGCGCAGCACCAGCGGCACGCTCTTGCTGTCGGCCTTCCACTCGCCGACCGTGAACGCCGCGGCGTCCCCATCGACGACGAAGGTCTCGCCGCGCAGCGCGGCGGCGCGGGCGTCGCGCACCGCCTTGCACTGGCGCTGGGCGAGGTCGTCGCCGTCGGTGCACGGCGCGGACAGCGCCCAGGTCAGCCCGGCCAGATCGGCTCGCGACAGCGTGCGGGCCCCGCCCGCCAGGGCCTCGAAGGTCTTGGGCTCCTCGGCCAGAGCCGGCGTCGCCGCCGCGCCGAGGCACGTCACGATCACGATCCCCCAGGTGCGCATCCCCGGGTCGTACACCCGGCGCCGGCTCGGGCGCAACCCTGGCCTGCGGGGCTACTTCAGCTTGTGCATCAGATATGCCTTGAGGCGCAGCTCGGCGTCGTCGGGGTCCTTGATCACCACCGGCACCGCCCGCTTGATCTGCTCGTCGACCTCGTCGAACAGGGCCTTGCGGGCGGCGGGGTCGGCGATGACCGTGGCCGGGGCCCGGCCGCGCACCTGGGTCTCGGCCAGCTTGGCGCAGTAGGCGCGCAGGTTGTCGTAGGCCTGGGCGCCGAGGAACCGGCCGACGGTCTCGGCCTCGTTGGCCATGCGCGCCAGCGTGATCTCGGCCTCGGCGTCGACCGCGTCGAGCCCGTGCCCGGCGGCGAGCTGGGCGCACACCCGCAGCACCATGACGTCGTCGAGCGCGCCGATGCCCTCCTGCGAGTCGGGCACCAGGTCGAGGCGGGTCACCAGGTACCCGAGCGCGCCCGCGGCGAGGCGGCGAGCCTCGGCCTGGGCCCCGGTCGCCTCGACCACCGCCTTCAGGGCGGCGACATCGGTCACGATGGTCTCCGACCAGCTCTTGAAGATCTCGATGTGCTTGGCCACGAGCCGACGGTAACACAGGGTCCGAGCGTCAGGCCGGACGCACCCTTGCATCGGACGGGGCCCGGCGATATCAACCGCCCATGATCAAGCGTCCGAAGATCGCGATCGTCGGCGCCGGCGGCAACGTCGGCGCGGCCGTGGCCCAGTGGGCCGTCCAGAAGGAGCTCGGCGAGCTCGTGCTGATCGACGTCAAGCCGGCGCCCGCCGAGGGCCGGGCGCTCGATCTCGCCCAGTGCGGCCCGTGGGAGGGCTTCAACGCCCACCGCTTCGTCGCCACCGACAAGCCCGAGGCGATGGCCGGGGCCGACGTCGTCGTCATGACCGCCGGCGTCCCGCGCAAGCCGGGCCAGTCGCGCGAGGAGCTGATCAACATCAACGCCGGGATCGTGCGCAGCATCTGCGAGAACGTGAAGCAGCACGCGCCGGACGCGATCCTGGTCGTGGTCTCGAACCCGCTCGACGCCATGGTGTTCGTCGCCAAGCAGGTCACCGGCTTCCCGCGCGAGCGCGTGATCGGCTCGGCCGGCGTGCTCGACAGCGCCCGCTTCCGCACCTACCTGGCGATCGCCGCCGGGGTCTCGGTCGAGGACGTCAACGCGATCGTGCTCGGCGCCCACACCGACAAGGACATGGTGCCGATCACCTCGAACGCCACCATCGGCAACGTCCCGGTGGCGAAGTTCCTGTCGCCCGAGAAGCTGACCGAGGTGGTCGAGAACACCAAGAAGGGCGGCGCCACGCTGACCGGCCTGATCGGTACCTCGGCGTGGCTGGCGCCCGGCGCCGGCACCGCGCTGATGGTCGAGGCGATCGTCAAGGACCAGGGCCGCGTGCTGCCGTGCTCGGTCGAGCTGCAGGGCGAGTTCGGCGTCAAGGGCGCGTTCGTCGGCGTGCCGGTCAAGCTGTCGGCCAAGGGCGCCGAGGCGGTCTACGAGATCGAGCTGTCGGCCAGCGAGAAGGACGCGTTCGCGAAGTCGGTCGCGGCCAACACCGAGCTGATGAACATCGCCAAGGGCTTCCTGGCCTGATCGTGCGCCGCGCCGCCGCCCTGCTCGGGCTCGCGCTGGCCGCCGTCGCCGCGTGCGGCGGTGGCGGCAGCGCCGGCGGTTCCGCCGGGGCGTCGACGCTCGAGGACGACCTCGACCGCTTCGTCCGCAAGCCGGCCAAGCAGGCGACCACGCGCGCCGAGCTCGACCGCGCGGTCGGCGGCTGCGTCGCCGTGGTCGGCAAGTGGCAGGCGCGCGAGCCCGCGCTGCGCCGGCCCGACTTCGACCCGTTCACCAGCGAGGCCTACGCGCGCGCGTGCACGCTCGAGCTGACCCGCGCCCGCCTCGCGCTCGGCGCCGACTGCGAGCGCGATCCCGCGCTCGTCGAGGGCAGCCACGCCACGCTGCTCGAGCACGGCCACACCGCGCTCGCCGCCGAGCTGAAGCCCGAGCTCGACGCGCTGCGCGCCCGCTGCCCCGAGTAGGCGAGCGGCCGAGGCCGCCTCGGATTGCTCGGAGAGGTTCGGCGTGGTAACCCGCTAGGCGTCCGTTCCTGGTTCCGGCTCACGTCCTGTCGAGCGGAAGGTCGGAGCGTGCTCGAGAGGAGTGAGGGCCATGAGTACTCGTCTGTTCGTCGGCAACCTGCCGTTCCATGCCACCGAGGATCTGCTCCAGCAGACCTTCCTCGCCTGCGGTGAGGTCAAAGAAGTCGCGGTCGTGCTCGATCGGGTCACCGGCCGGTCGCGCGGGTTCGCGTTCGTCGAGATGGGCTCGCCCGAGGCGGCCCAGAAGGCGATCCAGGAGCTCGACGGCCAGGATCTCGGCGGTCGGCCGCTGCGCGTCAACATGGCCGAGGAGCGCCGCGACGGCGGCGGTGGTCGGGGTGGTAGCGGTGGCGGCGGCCGTCGGGGACCGCGGCGGTAAGGTCGCCGTCGTGTTGAACGGAACCCCCCAGCGCATCTTCATCTCGGTCGACGAGACGACCCGTCGTTCGACGGTGTCGTTCCTGCCGCCCGACGTCGGCAAGCCGTTCCAGTTCGAAGATGACGCCAAGGGCGAGCAGGCCCTGGAGCGGGCCCGCGAGATCGCCAGCGCCCACGGCGGCTGCACGGTCGAGGGGCCCCACTTCCACGCCTCGAACCCCGATCGGCCGCGGCGGCCACGCCGCCCGCCGGTCCGCCCGCCGCGCTGACCGGCCGGGGCGGGCGGACACGCCCGCCAGGTCAGTGGCGCTCAGTGGCGCACGATGAAGCTGATGCGACCGTTGCGCTCGACGTAGGCCGCCTCGATGCGGCCGAGCGCCTCGTGCTGGGTCTCGAGGCGCAAGCTCTCGCGCAGGTCCTCCTCGCTGATGCTGGTGCGCGCCAGGGCGTCGCGATCGATGCTGCCGTCGCGGACCAGGCGGGTGCGGCGGCCCTTGACCAGGGTCTCGAGCCAGCCGGCGCGGACGGTGAGCCAGCCGAGCGCGCGGTGGAGCACGGCCAGCGCCGAGTTGGCGACCACGACCGCGCCGAACGGCGACGCCCCGACCACGGCGCGCGCGGCCACCGCGCCGAGCATGATCGCGATGACGTTGTCGAACGACGACTTGCGGCTGAACATGCGCACGCCGCCGATCCGGATCTGCGCCAGCACGATCACGAACATCACCACGCCGCGCGCGGTCATCTGCACCGCGGTCAGGTCGTCGCCGTGGCCCCACAGATCCATCGCCCGTCGTGGTGCAACCGACGTGCCCTGACGCGCGCGGTCACGGCGGCGGATCGAGCGCCGCGCGGTCGGCCTCGTCGCTCGCCCCGAGGTAGGCGCGCGACACGTCGTGCTCGTCGACCAGCCCGAGGACCCGACCGTCGCCGTCGACGATCGGGATGGCGCGCAGATCATGGGCGAGCATGGCGCGCGCGAGCTCGGCCAGCGACGCGGTCGGCGGCTGGGCGACCGGCGCCCCCATCAGGTCGGCGGCGATCGTCCACCGCGCGTGCGGATCGGCGGCGAGCTCGCGGATCGCCGCGCCGGCGATCAGCCCGACCAGCCGGCCGTCGCGGTCGGCGACCGGGAAGACCATCTGCGCCGGCGCGTCGGCCATCGCGCGCAGGACGTCGTCGGCCGGCGCGGTCGGCGGCAGCACGACCGGCGGCCGCGCGGCGGCGAGCAGCTCGGTCGCGGTGACCCGGGCCAGCTCGTGCCGCGCCCACGCCGGCGCGTGGACCGGCGAGTGGCGCTGCGACGCGACCTGGGCGCCGTAGAGGCTGACCCGGCGCAGGGCGACGAAGGCGATCGCCTGCGACAGCATGAGCGGGACCAGCAGGTCGTAGCTGCCGGCCATCTCGCACACCATCACGGTCGCGGCCAGCGGCACCTTGGCGATGCCGCCGTAGAAGGTGGCCATGCCGACCAGCGCGAACGCCCCCGGCGACACCCCGTCGAGGCCGAGCCAGGTGCGGGCGACGTGGCCGATCGCGCCGCCGACCAGGGCGCCGATCGCCAGCGACGGCGCGAAGTCGCCGGCGCTGCCGCCGGTGCCGATGGTCAGCCCGGCGCCGACGATGCGCAGCGCCGCGATCAGCACCAGCACGGCGGCCGCGGTGGCGCCGAGCTCGTCGATGCCGGTGATCGCGAGCTGCGCGCTGCCGTAGCCGCCGCCGAGCACGGCGACCTGCTCGAGCGGCACGTCGAGCCAGCGCGGGACGACGACCAGCACCACCACCGCGAGCAGGCCGAGCGCGGCACCGCCGAAGGCCGGGCGCGCCCACGCCGGACCGGGCAGGCGCCGCGCCACTCGCTGCACCGCGCGCAGGGTGGCGACGAAGCCGGCGGCGACCGCCGCGACCAGCACCGCCGCGATCGCGAACAGCGGCAGCTGCTCCCAGTGGAACGGGAACCGCGGCAGGCTGCCGAACATCGGCGACGTCGACAGCAGGGTCGCCGACAGCGCGTACGCCATCACGCTGGCCAGGACCGCCGGGATGAGCGCCTCGGCCTCGAAGTCGTCGCGGTAGAGCACCTCGATCGCCAGCAGCGCGGCGCCGAGCGGGGTCCGGAACACCGCCGAGATGCCGGCGGCGACGCCGGCGATCATGAGCACGCGCCGCTCGCGCTCGGTGGTGGGCAGGAGCCGGGCCAGCCACGCGCCGAGCCCGCCGCCGAGCAGCATGGTCGGCCCCTCGCGACCGCCGGCGCCGCCGGTGCCCAGGGTCGCGATCGAGGCCAGCGGCTTGAGCAGCGCGACGCGGCGCGGGACGGCGCCACCGTGGTGATGGAAGCCACGGATCATCGCGTCGCCGCCGCCGCCGGCGATCTCGGGGGCCCACCGGCTCAGCCAGCCGGCGGCGAGCGCGCCGATCATGGGCAGGATCGCGATCACCCACAGCCGCGCCTCGCCGGCGCCGGCGTGGCGGCCCCCCTCCCCGACCGCGTGCGGGCGAGCGTAGTGGCCGAGGTCGCCGAGCAGGAAGCCCTCGACGTGCTCGAGCGCGACCAGGAACGCGCACCCGACCGCGCCGACGGTCAGGCCGACGACGATGGCGTGCAGCACGGTGCGGCCGACCAGCTGCAGCTCGAGCGGCGGCTCGTCGCCGACGACGACGCTGAGCATCGCGCGCACCCGGCGCACGACCAGCGCGACCGCCGCGTCGACCCGCACCGGCTCGCCGAAGCGCGGCCACTTGTTGCGACGAGGCGACGGGTCCACGCCCCCATCGTAGCCAACCGGTGGCGATCCGGCTCGTCGCGCGCGCAACGTCCCGTGCGGGCCTGCTATGAGGTCCAATCGTTGGCCGACGTTGCGTCCGGCAACGCCGGCTGCTGCCGACGCCACCACGGCGGCGCAACGCCTCAGCAGTTCCGCCAGGTTACCGGCGGCATGTCGGTTGCTCGACGGGGCGGCGCATGGATCGCGATCCCCGCTCCCTCTCCTCCTCCGACCTCCTCACCTCGGCGATGGCGCGCCTGCGCCGCCGCGGCACCTCGCTCGGCGGCGCCGCCGTGGCCGGCTCGGTCCTGCTCCAGCTCCCCGCGGTGGCCGGCTGCGTCGACGCGCCCGAGCTGTCGGCCGAGGAGCAGCACGACTGGGCCCAGCTCGAGGGCCGGCGCGACACCACCATGGTCAGCTACACCGGCGCGTCGTGGTCGGTGTGCCGGTTCCCCAACACCCGGTTCGGCTGCGGCAGCTACGAGATCTTCATCAAGCTGCGCGTGCGGCCGGTCACCGGCGCCGACCTCGACTGGAAGCGGGTCGGCGTGGTCTACAAGACCCTCGAGGACGCGACCGAGCGCACCGCGGTCGGCCGCTACGTCGCGACCTGGGCCGACGGCGACGAGGAGTGGCACGTGCCGGTGCTGGTGTCGGCGTCGCAGAAGACGCTGCTGTTCGACGCCTGGTACCAGGACGGCGCCGGCCACACCTACGTCGACGACAACCAGGGCGAGCTGCACGTGGTCAACGACGGCCCGGCCTACCAGGTGGTGCGCGTCGAGCCCTGGCGCAGCCTCGTCACCGTCGACGACGCCGGCGTGCGCGGCCAGCTCTCGGTGCAGCTCGCCGACCTCGACTACGACAAGCAGCTCGCGGTGATCGCGACCACGGACGGCTGGACCACGACCACCGAGCTCGGCATGGGCACCTCCGGCCAGGCCAACAAGCTGTACTGGGTCGAGGACTACCCGTGGAGCGGGCGCGAGCGGTGGGCGATCGACGTCGACCTGCCCGGCGCGGCCGAGCGCTTCGAGTACGCGGTGGTCTACCGCCACGGCGTGGTCAACGGCGCCCGCGTCTACGAGTTCTGGGACAACAACGGCGGCTCGAACTACGTGGTCACCCGCGGCGCGATCGACTGATGGCCACGCACGTCGCCACCGATCTCCACGGCCACACCCGGTTCTCCGACGGGCGGGCCGAGCCCGAGGACTACGTCGGGTTCCGCGCCGGCCTCGGCCTCGAGGTCATCGCGGTGTCGGATCACGACACCTTCGCGGCGGTGCCGCGCGCGGCCGAGGCGGCGCGCGCGCTCGACGTGACCCTGGTGCCGGCGATGGAGGTGACGTCGTTCATCCACTTCGGGACCCCGCGCGCCGAGCAGATCCACGTGCTGGCGTACTTCCCGCCCGAGCGCGCGTTCGACGGCTCGCTGGCCCACACCCGGCTGGGCGCGCGCGCGGTCGAGGTGTGCCATCGCTGGCGCGAGCTGTGCCTGGGCTGGCTGACCGCGCTGCCCGAGGATCAGCGCTGGTTCGTCGACCCCGATCGCCGCCTGGCGTCGCTGCGCGGCACCGAGTTCCCGGCGCTGCAGGACTTCCTCAACCTGCTGCTGGC
>Ga0247822_10001762_pt1 | contig 13452 bp, 31 predicted proteins | sample 13C_Cellulose_Da_FD_192423 | JGI IMG/M metagenome (GOLD analysis project Ga0247822, IMG submission 192423) | Soil microbial communities from agricultural site in Penn Yan, New York, United States - 13C_Cellulose_Day30 | ecosystem: Environmental > Terrestrial > Soil > Agricultural land | place...
GGCTGGCCTCAACCTTCTGAGTCGCGGGCTGGACAGCGCGGCGCTCGCACAGTTGATGATCCGTGAGAATCCTGGCCTGACCATGGACACAGCCCAAGCCATCATCCAGCGCTCGCTGGTCCCCGTTACCGTCACTAACCAGGAGCGCCGTTGATGGCCGCTTATCGCTTTTACGACCCCGCTCCCGTTTTCTTTAACATGCTTGGACTGGAGCCGAGGTTCAATGGAAAGCTTCAGTTCTACGCCATTGGCACGACGACTCCGAAAAACACCTGGTCGGATGAGAACCTGACGATTCTCAACACCAATCCCGTGATACTGGACGGTTCTGGCCGGGCGTCCACCGACATCTTCCTGGACGGGGACTACAGCGTCCTCATCACTGACAACGATGGCGGGAATCCGATCACGCGTGACGTGATCTCTGGTGCCGTGTCTGGCCAGACCATCCCGCCGCTGGTTACCGGCCAGTTCCTGTCAAACGATGGCTCCAACCTGGATTGGGAGCCAGTCCGCCAGCTTCCGGACGCGACAGGTTCGACCAATCAGTACCCGGTCACCAATGGTGGCGGCCCGAATGGTTACACGCTCCAGAACATCCCGGTGTTCACCAATCCGCTGACGATCTCCGCGCTGTCCAGCGGTTCCGTGAAGATGGTCAACGGTGCCAATGCGGTCATGCTGTCGTGGGGCACCGATACTGTTGCCGCCAGTGGATCGCCTGTCGCAGCCAAGGGATTCACGTTCAACGGCGTTACCTATACGGCCACCCCGCGCGTGGTTGCCACCATCAATGGTAGCGCTGGCGTAGCAAACCCAAGCGGCGGCATTCCGTCATCCGCAGTGAACAGCATCAGCCTGACCGGGGCTCAGTTCAACATCGACACGAACGCCTTTGGGTCCACGGTGAACATCACCCAGCCCGTACCCTTCATGTGGTTTGCCATTGGCCCGGTCGCCCCGTAAATGACCAATCCGATTCTCCCAAAGGCACAGTCCCATATCGCGGAGACAAGCCGGCAGCCGTCGCGGGAATGGTATGAGTTCTTCCGCAAGCTGTTGCAGTTCATCCAGGAGAGCGGCGCGGATCCGGGGGTGATTGCCTCCATCCTTGCGCGGCTGGACGAACTGGAGCAGGAGGACAACTTCTTCGTCATCAATGGTCTGATGTCCATTGACGTGTCCGGCACGCCGGAAGCGGGGGTTGTCCAGATCAAGCTGGATGGGGATATAGAGAGCCCTGGCACCAGCTACTACTATGGAACCAACGCCGCAGGGGTGAAGAGCTTCTACCGTGTGCGGGACGCGGAGATCGATCACCTCCCTAGCTCAACGTATTCCACGATCCAGGAGTTCGTGAATACGATGCACTCCCCCGGCACCATCGATGGCCCCACGCCGGTCATCATGGAGTCCGGTATCCCGGCCACACCGATCCGGGTATTGGCAGGTAAGGGCATGATCCGCACGGCGGACGATGACGTGTCGTCCATGCCGTTCTTCAACTGGGCGCAGACCGACTTTGCGCAGGCTTCTGACGGACTGACCCGGTTCTATGGCGTGGTCTACAACGCCGGCTCTCCGGTCGTACAGCAGCGGACGACCTACAACTGGGACAAGGACACCGAGATCCCCTTGGGATCGGCGGTCATCTTTCCTTCGGGTGTCGCAGTGGTCACGGCGAATCCGTACAAGACCGGCGACCCGATCACCAACATCATCCAGCGGTTCGACGCCCAATCCCCTGCGATCCGTGACAACTCCATCGGCGGTCTGCTGCTGGGTGAAACCGGCATCCGCAACAACACGCTGACCGCAGGCAGGATCTGGTCTCGCCTGTCTGACTATGACTCACTGGCGAAGAACAGCTCCACCACGCCGATGCTTTCGGCCTTCTTCAACGGCACCGGCCTGACGGTCGCATCGGGTCTTACGCAGTGGGATAACACCCGATATAACAACGTTGGCGCCGGTACGCTTGTTGCAATGGGCGCCAACAAGTACGCCAACCTATGGTACTTCATCTCCATCGATGGAACGAAATGGGGCTGGGCCTATGGCACCAATGAGTACAACACGCTTGGCGCTGCGGCGAATGAGGGGGTTCCGGTATACCTCAATACGAACTTCTTCCAGCAGGCGCTATTGCTTGGGCGACTGATCTTCCAGCAGGGTGCAGCGACGGCATCACTTATTGAATCAGCATTCAACTCGGTGTTTACCACGGCCGCCATCAATAATCACAACGACCTGTCCGGCTTGCAGGGTGGCGCGGTGGGCGAGTATTACCACCTGACTGCGGCACAATATGCGGCACTCGGAAACCCGTTGCAGTTCGCTACCGCCATGCACATCGCATCCATGAGGCCCTGATGATCGTCCTGGACTCCACTACCAAGCTGCTCCAGATCATCCTGGCCGGGGCTATCACGACCAACCAGCTGCAATTCTCAGCATCGTATGCGGACTATGTGGCCTCCCCGGCTGCATTCACGCCTGGATCCAACAGCGGCGTAACCAACAACACCACGGCGGTTACACTGGTGGCTGCGCCTGCGGCCTCCACGCAGCGACAGGTGAAGCGGATCAATGTTTACAACTCGGACACGGCAGCAGCCACGGTAACCATCCGTCTGAGCGATGCCGGCAATTTCCGCACGCAGCGGTCGGTAACCCTGCTTCCCGGAGAATATATCGAATACGAGGATGCCCACGGGTTCACCGTCTATGATGCCAGCGGAGCAGCCAAGACCGCGCAGACGATCTTCCAGGCTGGCACATATATTCTTGCCCAGCTACTGGCGGATCAGAACTTCGCCGCCGGCGCGTTTGCCACCTGCATCTTCGGCAACGAAGTGTCGGATGCGCTTGGCGAATACAACCCCGCTACTGGCGAGGTGACGATCAAGAACACCGGTCGCTACCTGATCTGCGCCTACTGCCAGCTCGCATCGGCCGCAGACACTTCGGCGCTAGTGACGTCCATCTTCCGTAATGGCGTTGACTTCATGCGCGTCGGAAGCCAGAACGCCAACAATCCCGGAGCAGCTATCAACCAGTCCACTCAGGTCGGTGGCGCTACGTTCGCCAATCTGACGGTCGGTGATGTGATTACGATCCGTGGATTCATTGCCGTCCAAGTCGTTGGCGGCATTACCAGGTTCGTCGGCGGCGCGCCGCTGACCAACTTTTCCATGATGAGGGTGGGATGAAAGCCATTTCACTTAACGGGATTCGTGAACTTTCGGGAGGTGAGACGCCTCTTCCGAACGAAACGACGGCACAGGATCAATCGTCTGCCCTGCTGGCACTTGGCGCCTTCGTCCGGGAGCAGAGAGGTCTATTGCTCCGAAACACCGACTGGACGCAGATCGCCGACAACAACCTGACCGCCCAGCAGCGGACGGCCTTCGCCGTTTACCGTACCAGCCTGCGTGATGTTCCAGAGCAGGCCGGCTTCCCGTTCGTCACATGGCCGCAAGCCCCTGCTTTGCAGTCAGGGGCCGGCAGCGAAACGGGCGAGACGTCCTAACCCTCCCCCTCGCTCCTGGCGACGGCGGGTGCGATCACGAGAGGACGCCAGCCGACACCTTCGACTGGAGGACGCGAGCCTTCGTGCAATGCCGTCCCGTGCCCTGTCCGCAGAATCCAAGCCACCACCTCCTGCCCGGCAGCGTGCGAGAGGGCGGCAATCGCGGCGTCTAGTGCGGCAACGTCAACCGCAGCCAGATCTAGCCAGACGGCAGCGTCCCGAATCTCCTTAAGCCTTTTGATGTGGTCAGTCATTGACTTGGCCCTTTAGTTTCGCGATCAGGTCGTTCACTCGACGGTGGCCGTAAACCATCTTCCCGCGCCATTTCGCCTTACCGCCGCTCGGCCACCACTCCATGCGGTCGCGGCCGAAGTAGCGCGAGAAGTGCCATTCGGTGTGCCGCGTCCAGCCAGTCGTGTCGGCCTTAGCGAGCATCTCGGCCCGGTGCGCCTTGGTGGCTGCATCCATCGCGCGGAAGGTGTCTCCCATGTCACCCATCTGTCCCGCCCTCCTGGCCCTGAGAGGCGGCATAACCGCACGCGACCTCTAGGGCATCCGAATATTTCGCGTACGCTTCGTCGCCAAGATTGTTCCGCAGGAACCTATCGACCTGATCGTATGCGCGGGACCGTCCTTCATCCGCCCCCTGCTGGAGCTTGCGGAGGAGGGCGGCGGCATCACGAAGCGATTTAGCAGATACAGTTACATGCGAAGTCAGGCTGCGTTGGGCGGAATCGCCAATTTCCTCAAACAGTTTCACTAATCGTTCGACCTCCCCCGACCCAGCGGGGGCGCTATCAACCGCAGCAGAGGCACCATGAACTAGCTGGACCATCGCTGGTCCTGGAATATAAGCCCCAGCGGTGGCGGCGCGGCAGAGTTCGCCGTTGCGCTTGTTCCAAGAAGAAGCGAGATTCCGGACAGCCTCAAAACGATCCGCCGCCTTGCAGGTATCAGTCGATGCGCCGCATGACTGGCACCCAAGGAACCAACGGGTAAACCTGTCGTCGCACGGGCCTGCTTCCGCGCGCCCACCACAGAACGGACACGGCAAGAGCCCGCCCACGTTGTCAGGATTGGTCGCCATCACTTCTTCTCCGCAGCCAGCATGAAGTCTCGGATACCGATGGCGTCCCACAGCGCGTTGTGTGGAACCTGCGACGGCGCATCCACGCGAACCACTTCCATCGTTAGCGGCGGCGTGTCAATCCGCGAGCCAGAACCGGTAATCAGGAAGTCGCAGAAATGCGCGATGTCTTCCGGCCAGTCGGCGATGATGTGGACCGACCCGAACTGCGCCAGGAAGTTTTCCAACCCGTCCTGCGCCACGGCATACGGAATTGGATGGGCGCCAAGGATCGGCACCACGTTCGCCTGAACCCAAGGCTCTATCTCGTCCGGGAGCGGCAGGACGACGTAGAACTGAACGTCACCCTCGCCGACTAGCGCCAGAGACATTAGCTGGCCCTTGTAACTGTTGAACTCGCAGTCGATCCACAAACGCATCTCATCGTCACGCATCATCGCGCTCCTGTTTGGCGGCCGCTGATAGCGGATTGCATTGCGTCGCAGGTGCGAGGCGCACTGCGTCCCTTTTTCCAGTCGATTCCGACTTCTTCGGACATCAGGGCGGAAAGCGCATCCCACCTATTAGCAAGCGTCTTCCACGCTTTGGAATACACAGCCATCTCGGCGATGCGCGGCTTCCACTCAGGGAATAGTTCCAGCATGCGAAGGCATCGGCCAAGGTCAGCGGGGTCGTGGGGGTAGCTCCCATCGCACTCCATGCCGAGCATGTGGTGGACGATGGCCTCGCTGGACATGCCGCTATCACCGCCAGCGAGCCAGATCAGAGCGCGACGATCAACCGGCTCCGACTGCCCACGCATCAAGGCGATGGCGGCGTCCTCGTACGTTGCGGCGAAAATGTCAGGCTTGCACGGATAGAACTCGCCTTGAACGCCTTGGATGATCCAGTCGCCAATACTTGCCGTCAGCGGGGCGCCGTGGCTTTCGAGCGTATGGATCGACAGAAACCCGTTCCGGTAGACGATAGCCAGCATGAACGGCTCACCCCACGCCTCGCACATTTCGTCAACGCTATAGGGGCCGTTGTACTGGATCGCCTCGATGGTGACCGGCTTCTTCGTGAACTTAGGCATCACCCGCCTCCTGGCGCATGGCTGCGTTCAACCTGTCGCGATATTCGCGCTTGTCTTCCGGGTGCATCGCTGCCCATGTGGCACCCCCGAGTAGCGCCGCACAACCGCGCTCTAGCGCCCAGAAATCCGCATCCCTCGCCTCCGAGGTATGGGCGGGGGAGGAGAACAGCGGAACGTCGCGGACGCGGCGAAACTCCGGCGAGTAGACGTGCGTCTCGCCAAGTGTGACGAGGTTCTCCAGCGTGCCGGGGTCGATATAAGCAACCGGCGCCTGTTCCGAGGCGGTGGCGAGGATGGCGAGCATGTCGCGAACGTAGTCCATCGCGAGATGCAGGATCGGAACCGGTCGCTGGTCCGGGCTGTATTGCAGATCGTCCAGCGCGTTGGAGATTTGCGCCAGCGCTGCGTCGCCGTTGGCCTTGAGCTTGGCAAAGTCCATCACGCGCCCTCCGGATTCACCCGATACCGCGTCGGATGGCACGAGAACTTCGGCTCGCCATCGCAGGACAGGTCGCGCCAGTAGCCATCACCAGCCGGGAGCATGCTGATGGGTGTCGATCCATTTTCACCGGGCACAGTGAATGCCTGGATCGTCGCGCCAGCGTGGAAGGCGGCGCGGAGCGTTGCGTATTCATCACGGTCCATCTGTCTTGTCCTTTGTGGTCTGTATAGGGGAGAACGCGCTTCAGGTGAAATACCGGACAAGGCCGAGGCGAATAAATCGATCCTTCGCCACCTGATATGCCAGCCCGGCCTCCTCTTCTGTGTCAAACCTTCCCAGGTCATACCTCTTGAAGTTGGCGCCGATGCGAGCGAAGAATCGGCCGTTCTCAAGGGTTACGCCAACCGCAGAAAGTCTTGAACCAGCCTTCTTTCTACGATTGATGGCTTGAACCGTAGAGCTTGCCCATCGGCAATTATCTGGCTCGTAGCCCTTAGAGCTATCTATCCTGTCGATAGTCATTCCGTCTGGCTTTTCGCCCATATCCGCCAGGAACGAGAGGTAGTCATTCCATCGGTCACAGATAGAGACATCAGCATAGTTAGGATCTCCGATCAGCCTAGATCGGATCGCCCTCCATACCTTGTACGTGGCTGTCCCATGAAGGCCATGTTTGAAGTTCCTGGCTCTAACTAAATCCGAGCGCAAACACCCGCATGATTTAGAATCGCCTTTTCGTAGGACCATCCCCATGATAGGGATATTGGAAGTTCCGCAGTCGCACTGGCACAGCCAGCGACCGTCCCCGAGGTAACGGACGGCGGTGAGCCGCCCGAACCTCTGCCCGGCCATATCGACTCGGGCCTTCATCTCACTTGCACGTCATTTCGTTCAGCGCCGGATTTCGCTTAGCCGCGCGCTTGAAACCATCCGTCTGGCGGAAGATCTCGCAAGCCATGCGCGTCTCGCCGATGGCTGCCAGGTTCTGACCGGCCACGGTCTGCTTACAGTCCGCCGAAATCCACGTCAGCCCGAACGCACCGGAACCTCCCTGCGACGACGCGCCTGCGTTCACGCCCCCGGCGCATGAAACCGTGGCTGCTACGTTGCCGAGAAACACTGGCGGGGCATTCCGCTCAGTGCGGAAGCTGACGTTCGTACTCTGGCCACCCACATTCGTGGCATTGCCAGAGCCGGTAGCACCGATGCTGGAGTTGATGCCCTGCGTCTGCGACTGGTCCGATGAAGCGCTCTGCTCCTGGCCCTGCTTGTTCACGCCGGTATTCGTTTGGCTCTGACCGTTAATCCCGATGTTGCTTTGGTGCTGATTGGCATCGCCACCCTGAGAATAAGACGAGCCGCCCTTGCCGCCTTCGGAGACGGAGATGGACGAGCCGCCAGTCCCGCCAGTGGCCGAGTTCCGGATATCGCCAACCGAGCTATTCGAGCCCGAGATGGCAGCAGAGCCAGAGATGGCGCCAGCATTGGCATTGGAAGCCGCGCCGGCCTGAGCCGACCCACCGAATGCCGTGCTATTGCCACCCGTAGCCGTGGACGTACCGCCACCGCAGTTATTGCCCGAATTACCGCACTCATTCTTGTCGTTCGTGGCCGAAGCCGTGAAGCTGATGGCGAGCAATGCCGCCAGAATGGTCAAACGCATGTTCCTACCCCTGTGAGTGATGCCGGCGGATCGGGGCCGGCGCCCGTTACATATTCTGAACGAGGAATCCGAGAAACACCGGCCACGCCATCACGCCAGCAGCACCCCAGAGAATCCAGCGGCGCATGTACGGGGCCATGTAAAGCACGAACACCAGCACCGCCAGCTTGACCACCAGGAACCCGAACAGTCCCGCCGACTCCATCACCCAGCGCATGGCTGGATTTGCTTCCATCTCCGTCCCGTGCTGCGCCACCATCAGGAAGGATAGGGCGGCGTCCAGGCTCCACAGCATGGCGAACAGCCCTGCCGGGAGACGCTTGCCGGACCAGTCAAAGGCCGTGGCGATCACATCGAATCCAGCTTTCGGACAGCCAGATAGGTAGGAAACGAAATCAGGCAGAAGAAGTGAAGCATGCTGATCATCTCCCTTCTGGCATCGAAAGCGCCTGATGTCGGAACCCACCATACGAAATTGAAGAATGTCCACGCCCCGATGGAGGCAATGGCCCCCAACGTCAGAAGGAGACAGATGACTCCAATGAATGTCTTCATACGCCCTCAGTAAAGGTTCATTGCCGGACCACGCAGGCCCGAGTACGCCATCCCCAGCTGCGATGGCAGGATTTCGATCTGGTTGCCTTGTGCCACCCACTCGTCCGAAGTCATCAGAACAGGCTTAGGCGGCGCCAGTTCGATCACAGACGGCTTCCTTGGCTCCAGCGTCACGTTTACCCGTCCCGCCTTCTTGTGGCGCTCCTGCGCCTTCCTGGCGCGTTCCTGCTGGTTGTACTCCTTCGCCCTAGCCGTGATCTCCCGAAGCTTGCGGCGTTCCTCGTTGCGTTTCTGTGTGGCCCTGAACTTGCGGCCCATCTCCCCGGTGTCGGCCATGGCCCGCTCCCGGTACTGCTTGGCGTAGTGCGCCTGCTTCTCCTGCGGCGAGGCCCATTGCCTGCGGAACTCTTTCGGACCCTTGGTGACGCCTGACAGGTTCTCGACGGCCTGCCCGTAGCGGGTCATGCCACGTACTGCAAACCGGACTTGCTGGACGGTGAGGCCGGATTCCTCGGAAAGCTGCTTGCGGGTCTTGGGCTGATCGGTAAGCAGGGCGTGTATGGTGCGTGGGTTGGAGATCTTCATGCCTTCTGCCACATCCTTTCCGGTCGGCCATATGGGCCTATGCGATCATCGTCCATCTTCACCAGCGCGCCGGCATGTTCCATCGACGTAATACTGCGTCGCACTGAGGTCAGGAGAAGATTTCGGCCTCCGTTGACCAGCGTCGCCCACACGTCGGACGGGGTATGCGGCTGGCCATCCTCGAACACCTTCATCACCGCCTGATCCTGTTGCCCGGCAATGCGCCGGGCTTGGGCCAGAAGGTCCCCTTGGATTGGGGTGCTGTTGTAGTACACGGCTCACCTCCGACGAGGCGGGGACGATGACTTCTGCTGGTCCGGCTTCCAGTCATCGACGGCTGCATACCACTTCCCACCCTGCGAAACCTTGATGTCGGCATTGATCCACTCGCCATCTTCGGACTCCAGCCACGCGATCAGCTCTTCGCGCTTGATGGACAGACGGGCCTTGATGTACTCGGGCGCCTTGTCGCTTGGCGCCTTTACGATAAGACCCTGTACGAACTTCGCTTCGTTGCTCATTTGCCCTCCAGGGCTTTCTTCAATGGGGTGCGGACCTTGCTGTCCATGCGAGTCCAGAGGCCAGCCATCTCGTCGGCGCCGAGGTTCTGCTCGCGCAGGTAGGCCGCGGCCTCTTCGGTGCGGCCATCCTTCACTGTCTGGATGCACCAGTCGGCGACCTTCTGGAGGAACTCTTGCGATTCCTCGTCCAGTGCCTCCCAGACGCCATCGGTCGGTGACACCTTGCCGGTCTTCGACACAGGCGACGCCTTCTCGCTGCCAGTCGTGGCGTCTAGCGCGTCATGCTCCACGATTTCCAGCGCGGCAACCCAGAGGTAACGGCGCTGATAGGTTTCCACGGCGCCGATGTTCTGAACCTCATGGCAGCCCTTCAGCGCGGCCGACCCCATCGGGGACGTGATGACCGTGGACGAACCGTCTTCCACATCGGTGATGGTCAGCGTAGCCGTGTCGCTGGTGAAAGACACCACGCCGCACAGGCCGAGTTCGGCGAAGATGCGCTGGGCCGGGACCAGGAAGTCGCCAAGCTCGAAATACTTGTACCCGGCGAACTTGTTTTCACCGGTCTTTTGCAGCGGCGTCTCATGGAACTTGACGCGCGCCTCCATTAGCTTCTTGAGTACCATGTCAATCCTCGTTGGGGAGTTCGAGTTCGTGCGGACTGGTCACGTCCGGCGAGTCATCATCGCCGCAGGCCGTCCCACACACTGCGACTAGAGACTTACAACGCGGAACAGGCGGATGAGCGGCCAGCTTCCCCACCGTAGCGGCCGAGATGGCGAACGCCCGCTCATGGTTAGCAAACCGCTTCAACACCACATTCACGGATCGCGGCAGGGGTTCGCCCACGTTGCAGAACTTGGCTTGGTAGGTCATTCGGCTTCTCCCGTGGCCTTGCGGATAGCGTTGCGGGCCATCTCGATGGAAGCCTCACAAGCTGGATGGTCGCCGTCGCATAAATCCAAATATTGCTCTGCGTATTCAATGATTTCAGATATAGCCGCCAGCAAGTCAGGCGCGGCGGCGATAAGGCGGGCGTTTGCCTCTGTTTCGGAAGCGATAGCTCCCCACAAGACACTAGCAACATAGGGACGCGCGTCTGACTTAACGATCCAACCTTCGTTTGCTACGTCGATTTCGTAAACAGCCTTCCACTTCCCCGGCGTGTGCTTACCCATGCTTACCCTCCCTCCCGAAAACGTAGACGAACGCGCCGACGCCCAGCCAGATGGCGATACTCCATGGCGTCATGCCGTAGAAGAACACGCAGCCGAGGACCACGAACATGACGGATGCCCACAGTAGGGCGAAGTTAGCGCTCATTCCGCACCGCCTTGAACTCGGGCGAGAGCGGCCGTCAGGTCGGTGACGTGGCCGCTGTATCGGTCATCGACTTGTCTCGCTGCGATCAGGTTGGACAGCAGCGTTGCTGCGGTGTCGGCCTTGTCGATCAGCTCGGCCACGGCGGCGCGGGCGTTGCCAAAGTCGCGCTGCGTGTGGTCATAAAGGGCCAGCGCTCGTGCCAAGTCCAACACCTCCAGCACATTAACCGGGGCGCTCATGCTTCCTCCATTTGGCGGAATCCGCCGCGGTTCTTGATGATGGACAAAAGGCCCATCAATTCGTTGGCTTGATCTTCCGTGAGCGTCAGGGTTGCCGTAGTGGAGCCGTGCCGCAGGTAGATCGTGCCTTCGTCCTCGCGCATTTCCAGCTTGCTTGGGTGGGACATAAGTTCGTAGTGCCCCATGATGTGCGTGATTTTCATTCGGCCTCCTGTTCGTCATCCACTACAACGCCTTCCCCGGCGCAGACCGGACACGTTTCCTGCGTCTCGCACTGCGGGTCGCCGCTGAAGTGGCGGATTGTGACCTCGCCAGCGCCACGGCACTCCGGGCAGTCAATCCAAAGATGCTCGGCCGCCGCAACCCACTCGCCCGTTTGCAGATGCTTAGGCATGTCAGCCCCCCAGCACGAAAGCGAAGGCCGCCACGAAGGCCAGCGACACCACCGCTGCTGCGTAGAACGCTTCCCGTCCGTCCGAATGCTTGTCCATGTCCCCCTCACTGGTTGCCGTTGATGGGGTGAACTATCCGCCTGTCCGGAGTTCCGAAAAAGCCAGTCTAGTGGAACGCACTGTTCTACCCATGATGTTGATCCGATAGCCTGACGCCGCCAATCTGGCCTCACTCAAGTAGGACAAGGACATGACGAAAGTGCCACCGCGATGGCTAGACCTTCACCCCGGCGACATGGTGATTGAGCGAATCGGGACGCTTGCTGCGCTGCAACAGTCAGCGAAGGACGCAATTCCTGCCGGATACCGTTTCACTATTGGAACGTTCGGGGATGGGTTTCTGGTGACGTGCCTGGAATCCCCCCGGCCCCTTATTGGAGATAGAGGATGAACCTTGAACTAGCCCGCGCCATGATCCAGCGCACCTACCCCGGCCAGACGTCGCGGCATATCACCTGTCCGGACAACCTCAAGCCATCCAGCCTAATTACGGAAAAGGAACGGCTGGCGCAGTTTGAGTATTCCCGCAACTTCCACAACCAGGAGCGGAAGGTATGAGCGCGCCAGTTAACGTTCTGTCTGTATTGGATGCTGAAATCCAAGCCTTCACGAATACGAAGGACATTGTTTCCGTCTCAGTGCCGGCCAGAAAGTCTACATACGAAGAGCATCTAGCACGCCTGCGCGAAGCCCGCGCCGCCGTGGCCGAGCTGATCGAGGCGGACAGGGAGTATGACGTAGCAGCCGAAGCCTATAAGGCTCTTCACGCCGGAACCTTGCACGTAGAGTTCGTGGAGGTTCGGGATCGAATGAGGGACGCCACGCTGCGCCGTGAAGCCGCCCTCGCCCGCGTAGGCGGTGCCAAGTGACCTACTACAACACCACCAACCAGAAGCGCTACGAGTGGCCCGACCTTGGCATGGCGCGCTGCCACGCCAGATGGAATATTAGTGCTGCATTCCACGACTGGCTACTAGAAAACGAATCGGTATGGCTTCGTTTTGAGTCCGAAGCCCTGCGCATCTGGAACCGAGGCCGGGACCACTACAGCGCCCGCACCATTATCGAAGTCCTGCGGCACGAATCCTGCCTGTCTGACACGGACCAGGATTACAAGCTGAACAACAATGCGGCCCCGAACCTCGCCCGCCTGTTCATGCTGGTCCACCCGAATTGCGGTGAGTTCTTTCAACTGAGGGGAAGGTAATGGAATGGCAACCGATTGAAACCGCTCCGAAGGATGGTACGCGCATTCTTCTCGTATGTGCTCCCCATGTTCCGGCTGTTGGCGCATGGTGTGAGGACCGCAAATGCTGGGACTATCTTGAGGCAGGCGACTTCGCAAATGAAGGGGCGTGGCAAGATCACCTATATGCATCGTGTGATTGGCCTGTCACGCACTGGATGCACTTACCTCCGCCCCCGGCCTATTGACGGCCTAGCCAGACAGAGGGAGAATCAATGCAAATCCAGCCTCCGGGCTGGTCCCTGCGTGGCAGCAGGGTTCGCTCTGGTGAGTGTTCAAGGTGTAGTGGTTGTCGGTGCCTTTTGGTAACCGCCAGAGCTAGCCATGAGGACCGCCAACCCGGCAACCTCTACACCTTGGGCACTTCCCATGCACTACTACAAGCGCCACATCGGCGACTACGCCAAAGATACCGGCCACCTAACGGCCCTGGAACATGGCGTCTACACCCTCCTACTCGATTGGTACTACACCAATGAGCGACCTATCCCGGCAGAGAAAGCCATTCGGATAGCGCGCGGTAACCGAGAGGAAACCGAATCGGTTTTGTCTGAGTTCTTCCACCTGTCCGAAGAGGGGTGGAGGCACCACCGTGCTGACCGTGAAATCGCGGAGTACCACGTCATCGCACAGGTGAACCGGGCCAACGGAAAGCTAGGCGGGAGGCCGCCTAAAACCCATTCGGTTAGCGAATCGGAACCCATTCGTAACCCTAACCATAAACCATTAACC
>Ga0247822_10001764_pt1 | contig 13437 bp, 6 predicted proteins | sample 13C_Cellulose_Da_FD_192423 | JGI IMG/M metagenome (GOLD analysis project Ga0247822, IMG submission 192423) | Soil microbial communities from agricultural site in Penn Yan, New York, United States - 13C_Cellulose_Day30 | ecosystem: Environmental > Terrestrial > Soil > Agricultural land | place...
CAGACCGAAAAAGCGGGAACGCCCCCCTTCTCACCCACCCACTCCTCACATCCGGCCGCAATCACTCAAAAGAACAACCCCGGACTACCACCACAATATTCCACAACATTCGTTCGGTTCGCCTCGCCCACCCCGCCTCAACAAAAACCACTCTGCGCAATACACTTACAAACATTATCACCCCCATTCCACCACTCTACAAATTCCCCCCTTTTGCGCGAAACCTCTACAAACCTCTACATTTTTGCCCGCCCAGCGTTCCACCCTCGTCATGCTCGAAACATTCCCCCATTCCTCCAAAACCATCCCCAAACTGCGCAAACCACGTCTAAAACCCTTAAAAATCTCCGCAAATCGCGCATATTTTCCTTGGGGAACCCCTCGCAGCTAGGGAATACTAATCGGCTCGACATGAGTCATTCCATCGGCATCGGACTAGCAGGATTTGGCACCGTAGGCGGAGGGGTTTATCAGAACCTCGCAGCAAACGGCGACCTCATCGCGCAACGTCTTGGCGCGCGCTTTGAGATCAAGCGTATCGCCGTCCGCGACCTCGCCAAGCCCCGTAGCGTCGAGGCGCCCACCGCCCTTTTCACCACTGATCTCGACGAACTCATCAACGATCCCGCCATCCGCATCGTCGTGGAGCTCATCGGCGGCATCGACATTCCTCTCGCCTTCGTGAAGAAGGCCATCCAGGGCGGCAAGACCGTCATCACGGGCAACAAAGCCCTCCTCGCCGAGCACGGACAGGAGATCTTCCACCTCGCCCGCCAGCATCGCGTGCCCGTCTTTTATGAGGCCGCCGTCGCCGGAGGCATCCCGATCATCAAGGTCGTCCGCGAGTCCTTCGTGGGCAACCGCTTCGAGAGCATCCACGGCATCCTGAACGGTACGAGCAACTATATCCTCACCCGCATGACCGACACGGGGATGGACTTCGCGCCCGCTCTCGCCGAGGCCACGCAGCTCGGCTACGCCGAGGCCGACCCCACTTTGGACATCAACGGCTGGGACGCCGCCCACAAGGCCATCATCCTCGCCTCGCTCGCCTACGGCTTCTGGCTCGACCCGGCTCAGATCCAGGTCGACGGCATCGAGAAAATCACCGCCGCCGACATCCGCTTCGCCGATGAACTCGGCTACCGGATCAAGCTGCTCGCCACGATCAAAGCAGGCAGCGGCAACGCCATCGAGGTCCGCGTCGTCCCGACCCTCATTCCGAAAACCCACGTCCTGGCCTCGGTCAACGGCGTGTACAACGCCATCGCCGTCCGCGGCGACGTCGTGGGGGAATCTCTCTTCTACGGACGCGGCGCCGGCCAAGACCCGACCTCCAGCTCCGTCCTCGCCGATCTCGCCGAGGCCTCGGTCGCCCTGGAGGCCCCGCGCTTCTGCTACGGCTTCACCTCGCACGACCTTTACGGGAAGTGCCAGCCCGTCGCCGACGCGGTTTCTAAATACTACCTCCGTCTCGGCGTCGAGGATCAGCCCGGCGTCCTCGCCCAGATCGCGACCGCCCTCGCCGAGGCCGGTATCGGCATCCTTTCCGTCATCCAGCCCGAGAGCCATACGGAAGGCGACGTACCTCTCGTCCTCATGCTCCACGACGCCACCTTCGGCGCCATGCAAAAGGCCGTCGATCGCATCGCCGACCTGCCTTGCGTCAAGGGCCGCCCTACTTTCCTGCACGTCGAATCCTTTAACTAGCAATGCCCGCTCCTCTTCACGACAAAGGCGTTATCACCCGCTTCCGCGCCTACCTGCCCGTCACGGAAGCCACCCCGGTGATTTCCCTCAACGAGGGTTCGACCCCGCTCATTCATTCGCCCCGTCTCAGCGAGCGCGCGAATGCCGAGGTGTATGTTAAGTACGAAGGCCTGAATCCGACCGGCTCTTTCAAGGACCGTGGCATGACCATGGCCATCTCGAAGGCCGTCGAGGAAGGCGCCCAGACCGTCATCTGCGCCTCCACGGGCAATACCTCCGCCGCCGCCGCCGCCTACGCCGCGCGCGCCGGCATCCAGTGCGCCGTCCTTCTGCCTGCGGGCAAGATCGCCAACGGCAAACTCGTCCAGGCCTATCTCTACGGCGCGAAGGTCATCGCTATCCAGGGCAACTTCGACGAAGCCCTCCACCTCGTCCGAGAACTCGGCGGGGTCAACGGCATCGCCATCGTGAATTCGATCAACCCCTTCCGCATCGAGGGCCAGAAGACCGCTTCTTTCGAGATCATCGAGGAGTTGGGCGACGCCCCCGACATCCACATCCTGCCCGTCGGCAACGCAGGGAATATCACTGCTTATTGGAAAGGCTACCGGGAATTCCGTGACCTCGGCCGCGCCACGCGCCTGCCGCGCATGATGGGCTTCCAGGCCGCCGGATCCGCCCCGCTCGTGCATAACAAAGTCATCGAGCAGCCGAACACCATCGCCACGGCCATCCGCATCGGCAATCCCGCCAGTTGGCAGGGAGCCACCGACGCGCTCTCCGAGAGCAGCGGAGCCATTGATTCCGTCACCGACGAGGAGATCCTCGCCGCGCAGAAGTGGCTGGCGCAGAATGAAGGTATCTTCGTCGAGCCCGCCAGCGCCGCCTCGGTCGCCGGATTGTTCAAGCTCATCGACGCCGGCCAGCCCGTGCAGGGCGGCCGCATCGTTCTCACCGTCACCGGGCACGGCTTGAAAGACCCCGACACCGCCCTCACCACGGGCGACTACCGCCCGCTGGAAACCGAAGCAGACTTGACCGCAGTGCGTCGAGTTCTCGAAACTGCCTGATTCTCTCTCATGGCCCTTGTTGTTCAAAAATACGGCGGCACTTCCGTCGGAGCGCCGGATCGCATCCAAAACGTCGCACGCCGCGTCCTCGAGACCCAGCGCGCGGGAAATTCGGTCGTTGTGGTCGTCTCCGCGATGTCCGGAGTGACCGATAATCTCATCAAACTCGCCCGGCAGGTCTCGACTGCACCGACCGACCGCGAGATGGACGTCCTCCTCTCCACCGGCGAGCAGACGACCATCGCCCTCACCGCCATGGCCATCAATGAGCTCGGCGGCAAGGCCATCTCCGTCACCGGAGCCCAGGCCGGCATCATCACCGACGGCATTCATACCAAGGCCAAGATCGCAAACATCTCGCCGCGCCAGATCCGCAAGTATCTCGCCGACGGCTTCATCTGCATCGTCGCCGGATTCCAGGGCCAGACCCTGCAGGGCCAGATCACCACGCTCGGACGTGGAGGCAGTGACCTCACCGCCATCGCCATCGCCGCCGCCATCAAGGCCGACAACTGCGAGATCTATACCGACGTGGACGGCATCTACACCTGCGATCCCCGCATCGTGCCCAACGCGAAGAAGATCGACGTCATCGCCTACGACGAGTTGCTGGAAATGGCCAGCTCCGGCTCGAAGGTCATGCAGTCCCGCTCCGTCGAGTTCGCCAAAAAGTTCAAAGTCCCCTTCGAAGTTCGCAGCAGTTTTAACACCAACAGAGGAACCATCGTGAAAGAAGAAACGCCCGGATTGGAAAACGTCGTCGTACGCGGCGTCTCCGTGGAACGCAACCAGGCCAAGGTCACCATCCCGAATGTGCCCGACCGCCCCGGTGCCGCTTCCCGCATCTTTACCGCCCTGTCCGAAGCCCACGTCGTCATCGACGTCATCGTGCAGAACGTCTCGATCGCCGGATCCACCGACATCTCGTTCACGATGAACCGTGACGAACTCGAAAAGATCGGCCACACCCTCGACGGCATCCTCAAGGAAATCGGCGCTGGCGCCCTGGTCAAGCAGGACGGCATCGCCAAGCTCAGCGTCGTCGGCATCGGCATGCGCTCGCACTCCGGTGTGGCCGCCCGCCTCTTCGAAGCCCTCGGCAAAGGCGGCGTGAACATCCAGATGATCTCCACCTCCGAGATCAAGATCGCCGTCATCATCGAGGAATCCAAGATCGTCGAAGCCGCCAACCTCGCCCACGAGGCCTTTGGCTTGGCCGAAGCGTAAAACCTTGAAAGATTCGGCAACCTCTTGGTTGCCAAGCGCGAAGGAACGCGCTATAAACAACATTCCCCTTTTAAGGATGGGTGGCAGAGTGGTCGATTGCGCACGCTTGGAAAGCGTGTGTACCGCAAGGTACCCAGGGTTCGAATCCCTGCCCATCCGCCAGTTTCCCTTCGGAAACTGGCTTCGCCGAAGAACCTCGGCTGAACTCTCACACGACCGTTCGATGCTTTTCGAACGATTAGCCCTTGAGGTGCGGATGCCGCGCCCGTAAAACTGCCGAGGCTGTGCAACAAGGAGAGACATTTGGGACGACGCACTGGAGCGTGATCGCAGCCGCTTCCGGCCCGGGCCGTCGTCGCGCCTTGGAGAGACTCTATCGGGCCTACTGGACGCCGCTCTGCGGTTATGCCCGGCGGCGCGAGGTGCCGGAGGACGAGATCGAGGATGTCATCCAAGAGTTCGTGGTCGGCCTCTTCGAAAGCGACTCCCTGCAACGCGCCGACCCACAGTTGGGTCGGTTCCGCTCTTACCTGCTGGGGGCCTTGCGCCACTTCCTGCTGAAGCGAACGACCCGCCAGATGACCCAGAAGCGCGGGGGCGGACGCGAGCCGGTGTCGCTCGATCAGGCGCACGAGGTGGCGGCCCCCGAGGTCGTCAGTGAGGTCGAGCAGAGCTTTGACCGCGAGTGGGCCGAGGCTCTTTTCAGCCAGGGTCTTTCCCGCCTGAGCGACGAGAGCAAGGGGCAGGAATTCTCCGGCTCCGGGCAGGAATGGGAGCAGTTAGTCTTCGGACTGAACGAGACGCCCTACCCCGAGCTGGCTTCCCAATGGGGACTCAGCGTGGCTGGGTTGAAGACCCGCGTCTTCCGCCTACGCCGACGGTTCCGCGAGATCTTGCGCGAGGAGGTTTCCCGCACGGTCTCGAACGATGAGGAAGTCGAGGAAGAGATGCGCTACCTCTGCACGATCCTGGGAGCACGATGGGCCTAGCCGGGTCCAGTCACACCTCGACCTGCGCGAAGTGCGGAGCCGCGCTTCCGGCTCACTTCGTTTCGCACGTCTGCCCCGCCTGTGCGCTGACCGCGACCCTTGGCGGATCGCTGGGGCGGATGGGGCCGTATTCGTTGGAAGAAGTACTCGGCCGTGGAGGCATGGGCGTCGTTTACATCGGGCTGCACGACCTGACCGGGCGGGCGGTCGCGGTGAAGGTGCCGATGCTCACGGAGGAGAATGCCACCGAGCTCCGCCGCCGCTTCGCCACCGAGGCCGAGGTGCTGACGAGCCTGGAGCACCCGGGCATCCTGCCGCTCTACGAAGTCGGCGAGGACAGCGGCACGCCCTACTACGCCATGAAGCTCGCCGATGGCAACCTAGCCGAGCGCCTGCCCGAGTTGCCGGCGAATCCCCGGCAGGCGGCCGAGTACCTCGCAGCGGTGGCTGAGGCGGTTCACTACGCACATCAGCGCGGGGTGCTACATCGCGATCTCAAGCCGCAGAACATCCTCCTCGATGAGCGGAGCCATCCCCTCGTCGCGGACTTCGGACTGGCCCGACTGGTGGATCGCGACACGGACGTCACCTTGAGCGAGGGCATGCTCGGCACGCCCGACTATGTCGCGCCGGAAGTCGCCGCCGGGGGCCCGCGCGCGTCGACCGTTGCCTCCGATGTCTTCAGCCTCGGAGCCATCCTCTATCACAGCCTCACCGGCACCGCGCCCTTCCACGGTGACACCGTCATCGAAACCCTCTCCCGCATCGCGAAGGGCGAAGTCCTGCCCGTCCGCACACGCAACCCTCGTGTCACCGAAGACCTGGAGCTGATTTGCCTGAAGTGCCTGGAGACGGAACCCTCCGCGCGGTACGCCTCAGCCGCCGCCCTCGCGACTGATCTGCGCGCCTGGCTCGATGGGCGCCCTTTGCAGGTGCGGCCGCCCACGTGGGGCGAGCGCAGTTGGCAATTCGTCCGGCGAAATCCCGTCATCTCCACCCTGTCCCTGATCACGGGATTGGTAGTCCTGATCGGAGCCATCACCATCTGGGTCTCCCACGAAAGAGCCCTGGTGGCCGAGCGGAACAGGGCCGATGCGGCGGTGCGACTGGCTAATGAACGCCTCATCACGCAATGCAAGATCGAGGCCGAAGGCCTGATCCGCTCCGGCCGCGCCGGACAGCGCGAGCGCGCACTGAGCCTACTCCAGCAAGTCTGGGCCATTCGTCCCGATCCCGAAATCCGCTCCCTCGCCATCCAGGCCCTCACACTGGCCGACCTCGAAGTCTTCAAGCCCAGCCCGCAAGGCTTCACCATGCGACACGAGGACACCGTGCCCGACGATGCCGTCAGCACGATCAGCCAGCGCCGCGCCGCCGTGGAAAGAGGTAATACCAAGAACATCCACCTTCATGACGCGGCGGGAGAGCCCATCCTCACCACCCGCCTCCTGCATCCGGCGATCGCCTTCTCTTGGAATCCCGCCGGCGACCGCCTCCTCATCGCCACCTCGGACAAGCATCTCTACCTTTGGAATGCCGGGGACAACGCCGTCGAGCGCCGCATGAGTTCCCGGGAAAGCGCCACCTACTCCATGGCCTGGCACCCCACCCGCGAAGTCGTCGCCTGCCAGACGCAGGAAGGACTCGTCCGCATCTGGGACATCGCCTCCGGCCGCGACCTGGTCATGGGCTACCTCCCCTTCCCGCTCGACTCCACCATTCAATGGTCCGCCGACGGCCGCCGCCTCGTGTGGAACGACCAATCCGTGGAGGTGCGCCTGCCCTCGATCCTGCGTGTCTATCGACCCGAGTTCTTCGAGATCAGAATGGAGGACCTCAGTACCATCAGCCTGAGCGATGACGGACGCTATGCCGCCGTCGTCGCCGAGTCCGGGGCGCGCGTTTGGGATCTGGCCAAAGGGGAGGACATCGCCTTCCTGAAGAAGTCCGCCGATGAATGGCTCGGAGTTCACTGGGTCAAAGATGGACTGCTGGCGGGAGGCTGGAACTCCCCGCTCCGCGTGGTGCCCTTCGACCGACTCCAGGGCACCCTCGCCCCACGAGCCGGAGATTACATTCTCGATGACAAGGGATACACTCTGGCGGGAGCCAGCGACGACAACCAGTGGTTCGCCCTGCTCAATACCGAACTCCACCGCTTTCTGCTTCGCTCCATGGAGTCCGGCCAACTCATCGAACTCAAGCAGGCCGATCCCTACTGGATCACCCTGAGCGCCGATGGACGTATCGCGGCGACCAGCAGCTTCCGCAAGTCCGAGATCAAAATCTGGAGCCTGCCTTCGGGCGAGCTACAGCGCGAGATCCCGTTCCGGGTGTCTGCTCGTTTGGACTTGTCCCCCGACGGCTCCACCCTGCTCGCCACCTCCAGCCTGCAGGTGTCCGAGCTCGATCCGGCCACCGGACAGATCATCCGCGTCATCGAGTCCGACGAGGAAATCCGCCAGGCCAGCTACTCACCCGACGGACGCTGGATCGCCATCGCCACCAGCCGCTCGGTGAAACTCCATCATCGCACCACCGGCCAACTCACGGCTTCATTGACTATTCCCTCCCTCCAGGCCGGCGAGCATCAGGTGTCCATCACCTTCTCCCGTGATAGCAGCTTACTCGGCGTGCAGTTCTCCAGCAGCGGCTTCGGCATTTGGAACCTGACCGAACTCGCGACCGAACTTTCCGCGATCGGGATGGGCTGGTAGCGCAACAAAAGTCTCCGCGCCACGCAACCCAACGCCTTCCGCCTCAGAAGGCAGCCGCGTCATTTTCAGACCGCCGCGCGCGTCAGACCTGCGGAACAGGTTGCATAAGAATAATATGCAAAGAACCGAATTTCTCTGAAACCACCCCTTTTAAAAGGGGAATCCATTTTTAGAGGCCTCGGTTTTCCATGCAACAAATTCGCCCGCTCCCGATCACACGGGCGCGGGAGTCGTGGGGGAGAATCGAGCTCTTGAACACCAAACCATCAGCGACCCCATTCATGAAAAAGCTCCTCCGTCGATTCCACGTTCCGAACGGCAAGCCGCTCCGTTCCGTCCTACTAGCCTTGAGCATGGCAGCAGGACTTAGCCATCTCGACGCCCAAGTCCGCACATGGCTGCCCGCCTCTCAAGCCGACGATGGAGAATGGGTGGACAGCGGCAACTGGAGCCCGAGCGGCGTCCCTGACAGCCCGACCGCCACCGCCGTCTTCAATGTCGCAGGCGGCTACTATCCCTATCTCAATGGCGAAACGGCAGAAATCGGCCATCTCATTTACGATGGCGACATCGGTAATTACGGACTCCAGATCTATCAAGACTCACATGGCATCAGCGTGACCGAATACATAGGAGGCCTCGTCATCCACAATGAAGGCGTGACCAACACATCGGCGTCCACCCAGACTATCTCGGTGAGTGGCCAGGTGGACGGAATCTCATCGTACCTCATCTTCGGGAACAACTCCACGGCGGGGAACAACATGAACTATTTCGTCCAGGGGGGAGCAAGGCTGTCCTTCGGAGGCACCGCTAATGCGGGCACGGCTCAGATCAACATTGTCTCCGGCACGCTGAATTTCGCCCAAAACTCAAGCGCGCTACAATCCGTCATTACCAACAACAGCGACGTTGTCTTCACCAACACCTCCACGGCCAATCAGGCGACCATCGTCAATCAAGGCACGCTCGGTAATACACTCTTCACCGGCTCGGCGTCCGCCGACCAGGCCAACATCAGCAACAGTTCAGCAGGCAGCCTGACCTGGTTCAGCGTTAACGCCTCGGCTGCGCAGGCGACCATCACCAATCAGGCAGGCGGAGCGACCTACTTCTTCGACGCAGCCAATGGCACGACCGACACCACCATCGACAACCAAACTGGTGGAGCTATCGACATCAGCCGCGTGACTACGGCGGGCGTGACGCTGGGACAGGTCCTCGGAGCCGGTAACATCTATCTGGGCTCGAAGAATCTGGCCGTCGGAGGAAAAGGCGAGAACTCAACACTGAGCGGAGTGATCAGCGACGGCTCCGTCCCGGACGGGCGATTCAGCGGCGTGATGCCAGCGGTCAATACAGGGGGATCATTAACAAAAGACGGCTTCGGAACCTATCAAGTGACAGGTGCCAATACCTACACCGGCGGCACGACGATCAATGCCGGCACCTTTCAGGCTAATAACACCACCGGAAGCGCCACCGGCACAGGAGCCGTCACCTTAAACCAAGCCAACCTCAACGGAACAGGCAGGGTCGACGGGGTAGTCACGATTAATGGAGGAACCCTCGGAGGGTCCGCCGTGCTGGGAAGCGACCTGATTATTAACACCAATGGATTCCGCACCGGGTCAGGCACCGTCGAGGGAGGAGCCACCGTGAATGACGGCGGTCGACTCGGCGGCACGGGCACGATCGTGGGCGATGTCGTCGTCAATGCAGGAGGCCGACTCACACCAGGAGACGGGCTGGGCACGACGCTCACCACGGGCAATTTGCTCCTGGATAACGCGGCTCAACTGGACTTCGAATTCGGCGAGGCCAATGCGCCGGGAAGCGCCTTCAACGATGTTGTCAACGTCAACGGAAACCTCACCCTGGATGGCATCCTCAATGTCAATACATCAGCGGGCGGCGATTTCGGCCCCGGTCTGTATCGGATGTTCAACTACACGGGAATCCTCACCGACAACGGCGTCGTCTTCGGCAGCATCTCGCTCCCGGGCGAAAAATACATACAGACCTCCGTGGCCGGTCAGGTCAACCTCATCAACACCGACGGACTTGTCCTCAACTTCTGGGACGGCACCAACCCTGCCAACTACAACAACGGCACGGTCAACGGAGGGACGGGCACATGGCAGATCAACCCGCCCAACGACAACTGGACCGACGCGACCGGATCAGTCAATGTCCCTTACGAGAACGGCCAGTTCGTGGTCTTCCAAGGCACCGCCGGCACGGTGACAGTCGATAACACCAATGGCGCAGTGACCTTCTCGGGAGCGCAGTTTGCCACGAACGGCTATGTCCTGCAAGGAGACGCGCTGACCGGCGCAGCGGGAACCACCACCATTCGGGTCGGTGACGGAACCATCTTCGGCGAGGACATCACTGCCACGATCAATGCGCAGATCGGCGGAGCCACCACCCTCCAAAAAACGGACCTCGGCACGCTCGTACTCGGAGCAGCCAATACCTACACGAGCGGCACCATCCTCGATGGAGGCACCCTCGTCACCCAGAATGCCGCCGCGCTGGGCACAGGCGCTCTCACCGTCAATGCCGGCCTGCTCCGGCCGGACGGTCAGCTTAACATTAACGGGCTGAACTGGAACGGTGGCGGCATTCAAGTCGATCTCAACCAATCCCCGCACATCGCCATCACTGGCGATCTGACCAATGGCGGCGGAGTTCGCGAGTTTCTCTTCGACTTCGGAGGAGGCGGGGTGATCCAGCAAAACTACACCCTGCTCACCTTTACTGGAGCCACGAACTTCACGAACGACGACTTCGCAGGCAACCTCGACTACGCGATTCCCAACGTGCAGTTCTTCGCGAATTTCCTCGTGACGGCAGTCGATGTGCAACTCGTCCTCGGAGCCAATGCCGGTGGGCCTCTCCTGCAAAACAGCGCTCCCGTCCTCATCCCCACCTTCGCCGACTTCTTCGTCGAAGGACCCGTCACAACAGGCGCGCCCAATGAGAGCAACATCATCAACTCGCTGAACTTCGCGGAAGGAAGCAGTCTCGAAGTCTTCAACAACCTGACGGTGACGAGCGGGAACTTCACGGTGAACGGCGGCACAGCCACGCTCAACGGCGGCAACGTGATCGTACCGGGAGATTTTAATCTTTCAGGCGACGGCATCCTGATCGCCGACACGAGCTTCGAAATCGCCGGAGCGGCCAACATCAACGGCGCATTCCTCGTGAACGACACCTTCAGCGCTCCCGGTGGGCTGACCGTGTTCCAGACCGGTCTGCTGGGCGGCAGCGGCGTGATCAATGGCAACGTGGTGAATAGCGGCATCGTCTCACCCGGCAATTCACCCGGCATCCTGACGATCAATGGCAACTTCACCCAGACCAGCAACGGCACCTTGCTGATCGAACTGGCGAGCACCAGCCTCTTCGATCAACTCATCGTCAACGGCGATGCGAGCTTGGCGGGCACACTGCAGATCGCGTCCTTCGGAGGATTCGTGCCGCAGTTCGGCCAACAGTTCGACTTCCTGCTGGCCAACAGCATCACCGGAGAATTCGACACGATCGCATTGCCTAATCCCGAGCTCTTCCGTGGCCGCTTCCTGGCGGAAGACGGCGTAGGCACCCTGCTGATCGCCCCGACCAGCTACACCCTGCTGGCGCAAACGCAAAATCAATTCAACGTGGCCCAAGCCCTCGACAGCTTCATTTCCGCGACCAGCGGAGATCGCGAAGCCGTCAGCGTCGCGCTCGACCTGCAGACCGCCGAGGAATATCCCGTGGCCTTCAACGCCATCGCCCCCACCTTCTACGAAAGCCTGGCGAATATCACCATCGAGCAGACCAACGCGCAGAACCAACTCATCGCTCAGCGCTTGAGCGCCGTGCGACTGGGGTCCCGCGGATTCAGCGCCGTCGGCATCGAGGCTCCGCTCATGCACGACAAAGACGGCAAGAGCGTGATGGATGCGAAAGAGGGCAAAGACATCCTGACACCGACCGTAGACAATAAATGGGGCGTCTGGGTGCAAGGCAACGGCATCTTCTCGAAAGCCACCACCGTGAGCCAGATCCCGAACTATCGCTTCAACTCCGGCGGCTTCCTCGTAGGAGCGGATTACAAATGGAGCGAGAACTTCACCACCGGCGTGTACGCGGGTTACCAGGGCACGTATGCCAAGTATGAAGACAACAGCAACCTGCGGCTGAACTCGGCCCTCTTCGGCGGCTATGCCACCTACGACAACGGCGGCTTCTACGCCGATGCCATCGTCGGCGGAGGCTACACGAACTACACCGCCAAGCGCGCGATCAACTTCAGCACGATCGACCGCGTGGCCCGCAGCCAGCCCGGCGGCGGCCAGTTCACCACCTACCTCGACATGGGCTACGACTGGGAAGTCGGCGGCTTCACCTTCGGCCCCATCGTGAGCGGTCAATACACCTACGCCGGCATCGCGCCCTTCACCGAAAACGGCGCCGACAGCCTCGACCTCCAGGTCGGCCAGCAAAACGCCAACAGCATCCGCACCAACATCGGCGGCCGCGTGGCCTATACGTGGAACGTCACCAGCAGCATCACCTTCGTCCCCGAGGTGCGGATGTTCTGGCAGCATGAGTTCCTTAACAATCCGCGCAACATCGCCTCGTCGCTCGACGGCGGCAGCGGCCCTGGCTTCGGCTACGAGACCACCGCCCCTTCACGCGACAGCGTCTTCGCCGGAGCAGGCGTCAGCGCGCGATTCGGCGATCGCTGGGATGCCTATGTGTACTACAACGCGGACTTCGGCCGTCAGGACTACCTGAGCCACATCATCAGCGCCGGGCTGGGCTGGAAATTCTAAGTATTAGCGAACCGCCTAATCCTTAGCGAGGAGTTGCCCCGTCGCCATGCGGCACAGACCGATAAAGGTCTGCTCGGCGGGGCGGATCTCCCGACTACCCTGATGGATGACCACCCACTGCCGGGCGATGCGAAAGCGCGGCGTGGGCAGCGCGAGAAGAGAACCCTCGGCGAGTTCCTTACTCGCGACCCAGGGGGCCATGACCGCCACACCCAGGCCGAGCTGAGCCAACTGCTTCATAATTTCGAAGCTGGGAATCTCGACAAAAGACGTGAGCCGCACGCCGCTTCGCAAAAAGAAATCCTCCACGCGCTGAAAAGTCAGACTCGTCCGCCGATAGAGCAGGAAATGCTCGCCCTTGAGGTCGGAGCCGGTGAGGTGCTTTCTCTCCGCCCAGGGATGGCGCGGCGAGAAGAGGAGCTGGAGTTGATCACTAAAGAGTGGATGCAGCTTCAACTCCGGCGGGAGATTCCCATCGATCACGATGGCGAGATCCGCCCTCCCCTCCTCCACCTCCTGCACGGCGGCGGCGTTGTCCTCCAGACGAACCGTCAGCGAGATATTCGGATACGATTCGCGAAACTCCCGCAAGACAGGAGCGAGGATGGCATGCGCCATCGACGTGCTGAAAACCACGCTCAAGCGAGCCCGCGACTCCCCGCCCCCGGCGAGAGAATCCGTCGCGCGATCCAGGCCATCGAGCACCCGCAGGATCTGCCCGAGAAAATGACGGCCCTCCGGCGTGAGGTGGGTCGTTTTACCTTTCTTATAAATGAGCGCGCAGCCGACCTGCTCCTCCAGCCGCTTCATGCCATGACTGATCGCCGACTGCGTGAGGTTAAGAATCTCCGCCGTCTTGGTATGGCTGCCGACCCGGGCCAGGGTGGCAAAC
>Ga0247822_10001765_pt1 | contig 13436 bp, 7 predicted proteins | sample 13C_Cellulose_Da_FD_192423 | JGI IMG/M metagenome (GOLD analysis project Ga0247822, IMG submission 192423) | Soil microbial communities from agricultural site in Penn Yan, New York, United States - 13C_Cellulose_Day30 | ecosystem: Environmental > Terrestrial > Soil > Agricultural land | place...
GCTGTGGGTGTCGCCGATCACCGCGATGCCACCCAGGGCGATCCGCGGCGGTGTGCCGGTGTGCTGGCCGTACTTCGGACGACAGGGGCAGCCGGATGACGCACCCCAGCACGGCCATGCACGCATCTCGCGCTGGCCGCTGACCGACGTGCGGCGCGAAGGCGATGGCAGTGTGGTACTCAAGCTCGCCTTGCCGGTGCGCGATGGCGTGCCGCTGGAACTCCAGATGTCGGTGCATGTCGGCCGTGAGCTGCGGCAGAGCATCGATACCCTGCATCGTGGCGACGCACCGTATCGATTGACGCAGGCGCTGCACACCTATTTCCGCGTGGCGGACGCCACCCGGGTCCAGGTCACCGGTCTCGATGGCCTGCGCTACGCGGACAAGTACGACGGCGACACGCACGTGCAATCCGGTGCCTGGTCGCTGCACGACCCGCGCGATCCCGGCCGCAGCGACCGCATCTACGCCGGCACCGGCCACCGCTTCGATCTCCTCGACCCGGTGGCAAGCAGGCGCATCCGCCTGGACACGTTCGGCAGCCGGTCGCTGGTGGTGTGGAATCCGGGTGAAGCCGGTGCACGCGACATCGCCGATCTGCCCGACGATGGTTGGCGGAACTTTGTCTGCCTGGAACCCGCGAATGCCGGCGAGGACGCCATCGAACTGGAGCCCGGGCAGCGCCACCGGCTGAGCCACGTGATCTCGGCAGGCTCGTTGTAGGAGCGACGTGAGTCGCGACCGCGGACCGTCCGTGGCAACTTCTTCTGTCGGCAGGCACGATTCCTGCGGCCCGTCGATCTTCGTTCGCGCAAGGCTCGCGGTCGCGACTCACGTCGCTTCTGCAGGTGCGGCCATGGAGCGTGGCATGGCCTACACTTGCGCACCCTTCCGCCCGTCTCGGTCCCGTGAACGCCGAATCGCACGCACAACCCGGCCGCCGCGCCGCGCTGATCTTCATCTTCATCACCGTGCTGATCGACGTGCTGTCGTTCGGCGTGATCATTCCCGTGCTGCCCGGCCTGGTCCGGCAGTTCACCGGCGGCGACTTCGCACAGGCGGCGTGGTGGGTGGGCGTGTTCGGCATGCTGTTCGCGGCCATCCAGTTCGTCTGCACGCCGATCCAGGGAACGCTCTCCGACCGCTTCGGCCGTCGACCGGTGATCCTGCTTTCGTGCCTGGGGCTGGGCATCGATTTCATCCTGATGGCGCTCGCGCAGTCGCTGCCGTGGTTGCTGGTGGCGCGCATCTTCTCGGGCGTGTTCTCGGCCAGTTTCACTACGGCCAATGCCTACATCGCCGACATCACGCCGCCGGAAGGGCGCGCGAAGGCCTTCGGCATGATCGGTGCCGCGTTCGGTGTCGGTTTCATCATCGGCCCGATCATCGGTGGCGAGCTGGGTGCCATCGACCTGCGCCTGCCGTTCTGGTTCGCGGCAGGACTGGCGCTGCTGAATTTCCTGTACGGCTTCTTCGTGCTGCCGGAATCCTTGCCGAAGGAGAAGCGCACCGCGACATTCGACTGGGCGCACGCCAACCCGGTGGGATCGATGGTGCTGCTGAAGCGCTACCCGCAGGTGTTCGGATTGGCTGCCGTGGTGCTGATCGCCAACCTGGCGCACTACGTCTATCCGAGCGTGTTCGTGCTGTTCGCGGAATACCAATACCGCTGGAGCGAGCGCCAGGTCAGTTGGGTGCTGGCCGCGGTGGGCGTGTTCAGCGTGATCGTGCAGGCCGGCCTGGTGGGGCGCGTGGTGCCGAAGTTCGGTGAGCGCCGCACGTTGCTGTTCGGCCTGGCCTGTGGCGTGGTCGGCTTCTTCATCTACGGGGTCGCGGACGTCGGCTGGATGTTCCTGGTCGGATTGCCGATCAGTGCGCTGTGGGGCCTCGCGGGTCCGGCCACGCAGGCGCTGATTACGCAACAGGTGGGTGCCGACGTGCAGGGTCGCATCCAGGGGGCGTTGATGAGCCTGGTGAGCCTGGCCGGCATCGTCGGCCCGATGATGTTCGCCGGCACGTTCGCGTTGTTCATCGGCAAGCAGGCGCCCGCGCACCTGCCCGGCGCGCCGTGGCTGCTGGCGGCGCTGCTGCTGGCCGTTGGCTGGCTGGTGGGCTGGCGCTTCGCGCGGCCCTCGCGAACGCCCGCAGCCGCCCCGTGACGAAAAAGGAAAGCCGCCCTGGGGCGGCTTTCCTGTAGGGGACGACGCAGACCGGGGGGTCAGTCGTTTTCGACGTGGATGATCTCGCCGGTGTTGGCGGCCAGATGGATCTCCACATCGTTGCCGTCGGCGCGTTCGGCCTCGGCCTTCCACACGCCGTCATCGAAATCCACATCGTGGATCTTGGAGTAGCCGGCGGCTGTCAGCTTCGCCTTCACGTCGTTCTCGCTGAGGTTGGATACCAGTTTCTCGGCGACCATGTCGCCACTGGCGGGGTTCACGCGTACATCCACGCGGTCACCGTTGGCGCTGGTGGCGTCGGTCTCCCACTGGCCGTCTTCGAAATCGAGATCGTCGATGTTGGTGTAACCCTTCTCGGTCAGCAGCGCGCGCACCTGCGGCTCCTTCAACGCATCCTTGCCGGCGGTGGGGGCCGGCGCTTGCGCAAAGGCAGCACCGGAAAGGGCGGCGAGTGTGGCCAGGGTCAACAGGCGGTGGCGGGTGGTCTGCATGGGATTCTCCTGCAAGGGTGTAGCGGCGATGCTGCCCACGCCCGCATCACCCAGAGGTGAATTCCACGGCTTCAAACTGAACGCTCCACGCCGCTTTCACCTGCATGAGTGGCGTGCGAACGCAGAGTGGCCGCTATGCGCGCCGCCACACCAGCAACGTGACCACGCCTGCGACCAGCCCCCAGAAGGCGGATCCGATGCCGGCCAGCGACAGTCCGGAGGCGGTCACCAGGAAGGTGACCAGCGCGGGTTCGCGATCGGACTCCTCGCGCAGCGCGGCGGCAAGACTGTTGCCGATGGTGCCCAGCAGCGCGATGCCGGCGATGGCCAGGATCAGTTCCTTCGGGAACGCGGCGAACAGCGCCGCCACCGTGGCACCGAACAGGCCGACGATGACGTAGAACACGCCCGCGGCGATGGCGGCCACGTAGCGCCGTGACGCATCCTCATGCGCTTCGCGGCCCATGCAGATCGCGGCGGTGATCGCCGCCAGGTTCAACGCGAACGCGCCGAACGGTGCCAGCAGCAGGTTGGCGACGCCGGTCCAGCCGACGACGGGCGAGATCGGGATCGGATACCCCGACGCGCGGATCACCGCCACGCCCGGCACGTTCTGGGAGGCCATCGTCACGATGAACAACGGGAGCGCGATGCCGACAACCGCAGCCAGGGAGAAGGTGGGTGCGAGGAAGATCGGCTTCGCCAGTTCCAGCGCAAGCCCGTTCACGCGCAGCAATCCGAGCCCGGCGGCGAAGGCAATGCCGACCAGCAGGGTCAGGATCACCGCATAGCGCGGCAGCAGGCGACGCGCGAGCAGGTAGACGACGAACATCGTCAGCACCATGCCCAGCTGCGTCTTCATCGCGCCGAACGCCTCCAGGCCGAAGCGCAGCAGCACGCCGGCCAGCATGCCGGATGCGAGCGACACCGGGATGCGGCTGATCATCCGTTCGAAGAAGCCGGAGAAGCCCGCCAGGCAGATCAACAACGCCGACAGCATGAAGGCGCCCACGGCATCGGACAGCGGCAGCCCCGCGGCGCTGCTGATCAGCATGGCGGCCCCCGGCGTGGACCATGCGGTCACCACCGGCATGCGGTAGCGCAACGACAGGCCGATGCAGGTCAGGCCCATGCCCAGGCCGAGCGCCCACATCCAGGAGCTGATCTGCGCCGGCGACGCGCCCAGCGATTGGGCCGCCTGGAACACGATGACGGCAGAGCTGGCGAAGCCGACCAGCACGGTGACGAAACCGGCGGCGATGGCGGAGAGGGAGAGGTCTTTGAGCAGGTGGCGTGGAGAGGCCGTCATACGCGATTGCTATCCCTGTAGGAGCGACGTGGGTCGCGGCCATGAAAATGAAACTACCACCATTCTGCCGGTGCGCTCGATAGCGGGAGCCGTGCGACGCCACGGCATGCAGTCGCGACTTACGTCGCTCCTGCAAGAGCCAGGCGCTTGTTCACCGCCTCACACCATCGTCGCGCCACGGCCAGCGACGTGGTGCAGACCGCCTCGTCGGTGACGGTGGTGACGGCGCGCTCCAGCAGCTGGATGTCGGCCTCGTGCTGGCGCGCGACGTGCGGATTCTCGAAGAAGATCACGCGCTGGCAGCGGTGTTCCAGCACGCGGTCGGCGATCTGCGCGTCGCCGCCGAGCGGGCCGCTCTGGAAGCGTTCCACCCACGGCGTGTCCGTCGGCCAGCCGCGGCTCCATGCCAGCTCGTTGAGCTGCTGGCCGGTGGTGCCGGTGGCCATGCGGTGGGCGAAACGCGACAGCACGTCGAAATGGTCGTTGGCGAACGCGACCATCTGCGGTTTCATCGCGTCGTGCGCGATCAGGGCCAACGTTTGCGTTTCCAGTGCATGGAAACGGTCCGCCCCGCGGTCCGGTGCAAAACCGGCGTGGATGCGTTCCATCTCGACCCAGTCGCGTGCCGAGGCCACGGTGGAGAGGAACGGTTTGCCGTGGATGACGCACTGCCGCTTCAGCGCGGTGGCCTCGGGGAAGATCGAGGACGGATCGACCGGATCGATGAAATAGATCGCACCATCCAGACTGCGTTCCGCACCTTCCAATCCGACGACTTCCGCCACCAGCTTCATCAGTCCGCCATCGCGGCCGTACGGATAGCGCTTGAGGCCGTCGTAGCCCCGCAGCATGCCGGCGGCGGCGATCGCATCATGCGTGCGACCCACCGCATGCAGAGCCAGCCGCAGTTCGCGGATGCCGGCTTCGCTGGCGCGCAGCCAGCGGAACAGCGCGGCATCTTCGGTGTGGTGATGCAGGCGGTTGGCAGCCAGGCCCAGGCGCATGGTCGGATCGTGTGGGAGGTGAGCCGCGAGTCTAGCGTAGGGCGGGCTCTAGCCCGCCATCGCAATCACCCTGCACGGCAGGGTTTACCAAGTGGCGAGGTGGGCCCGCGCCACCCGCGCGCTATGCCAGCAACAACGTCGCGATGCTTGCCGCGGCATCGCGGCCCTCGGCCACAGCCGTGACCACCAGATCCGCGCCACGCACCGCATCACCGCCAGCGAACAGCTTCGGATTCGTCGTCTGGAAGGGAAGGCGCTCGCCGCCGCCGACCACGATGCGCCCGTTCGGCGTGCCTTCCACACCCTGTTCGGCCAGCCATGCCGGCACGCTGGGCGAGAAGCCGAACGCGATGATCACCACGTCGGCCTCCAGCACCGATTCGCTGCCTTCGATCGGCACCGCGCTCTGGCGTCCGCGTTCGTCCGGCTCGCCGAGTTTCGTCTCGACGACCTGCACGCCGGCGACCGTGCCGTCGTCGCCGGCCACGACGCCCAGCGGCTGGCGGTTGAACAGGAAGCGCACGCCTTCCTCGCGCGCATTCGCCACTTCGCGCGCGGAGCCGGGCATGTTCGCTTCATCGCGGCGATAGGCGCAGGTGACCTTGGCTGCGCCCAGGCGGATGGCACTGCGCACGCAGTCCATGCCGGTGTCGCCGCCACCCAGCACTACCACGCGCTTGCCGTGCAGGTCGGGCAACGCCAGCTTGTCTTCCCAGCCCGCGATCGGGCGACCCCACGGATCGCTGCCACCGACAATGCGGCCGTTCTGCACCAGGAAGGGCAGGGCAGGCAGCACGCCTTCCAGATCCTGTCCCGGCAACCCGCCATCGGTGTAGCGATAGGCGCCGGTGCCGAGGAAGACGGCGTCGTACTCGTCCAGCAATTGCGCCAGCGTCACGTCGCGGCCCACGTCAACGCCCAGCCGGAATTCGACGCCCATGCCCTCCAGCACCTCGCGGCGCTGCGCGATGACGCTCTTGTCCAGTTTGAAGCTGGGGATGCCGAACTGCAGCAGACCGCCGATCTGTTCGTAGCGGTCGTACACCACGGCCTGGATGCCGGCGCGTGCGAGACGGTCGGCGCACCCCAGCCCCGCAGGCCCGGCGCCGATCACGGCCACGCGCTTGCCGGTCGGCTTCACGTCGCTCAGGTCCGGGCGCCAGCCATTCGCCAGTGCGGTATCGACGATGTACTTCTCCGCCGCACCGATGGTGACCGCGCCGAATTCCTCCAGCGTGCAGCTGCCTTCGCAAAGACGGTCCTGTGGACACACGCGGCCACAGACTTCAGGCAGGGGATTGGTGGAATGGCACAGCTCGGCCGCTTCCTCGATGCGGTTCTCCTGCAGCAGCTGCAGCCATTGCGGGATGGCGTTGTGCACCGGGCACTTCCAGCTGCAGTACGGATTGCCGCAGTCCAGGCAACGGCCCGCCTGGTACTGGGCTTCCTCCTTGCCGAACTTGCCGTACAGCTCGCCCCAGTCGCCGCCCGTGCGCAGTTCCAGCGGAATCCGCTGCGGCATCGTGCGCGGCAGGTCGAGGAACTGGAATACCTGCTTCTTGCTCATGGGGTGCGGCTCTTCATCAATAGGTTTCTGCCGTCATCCCAGCGAACGCTGGGATCCAGCTTGCCTCGCGCGGCCATCTTCGGAGGCAAGATCAAAATGGATTCCGGCGTTCGCCGGAATGACGGTCCGGGGCGCATCACGCAGCCCTCCGCAAGGTCTCGTTCAACGAATCGATGCTCGCCGCCTTCGGCTTCACCAGCCAGAACTTGCCCACGTAGTCGCGGAACTCGTCGAGGATCTGTTGCGCCCAGATGCTGCCGGTCAGTTCGCGGTGGCGGCTGATCAGCGTGTGCAGGTGCTGGCGATGGCTTTCGAAGCCTTCCGGACTGATGCGGTGGATGTCGATCAGCTCATGGTTGTAGCGGTCGACGAAATCGCGGTCCAGGTCCAGCACGTAGGCCAGGCCCCCGGTGAAGCCCGCGCCGAAGTTCAGGCCCACCTTGCCCAGCACCAGCACGATGCCGTCGGTCATGTACTCGCAGCAGTGGTCGCCGGCGCCTTCGATCACCGCCAGCGCGCCGGAGTTGCGTACGCCGAAGCGCTCGCCCGCGCGTCCGGCCGCGAACAGTTCGCCGCCCGTGGCGCCATACAGGCAGGTGTTGCCGATGATCGGCGTGTTGCGTGCCTCGAAGCGTGCGCCGCGTGGTGGACGCACGACCAGCCGGCCACCCGCCATGCCCTTGCCGACGTAGTCGTTGGCTTCGCCTTCCAGTTCCATCAGCAGGCCACCGGCGTTGAAGGCCCCGAAACTCTGTCCCGCGGTGCCGCGGAAGCGCAGGTTCAACGGCGCGTCGGCCATGCCGTGATTGCCGTGCACGCGGGCGATGGTGCCGGATAGCCGGGTGCCGATGCTGCGGTCGGTGTTGTGGATCAGGAAGCGGTGGTCGCCGCCGGTCTTCTTCCGGATCGGTTCGGCCAGCAGGCCATCCAGCTGCGTGGCCAGGCTGTCGGGCGATTCGTACAGGCGCTGCGCCGCACAGCTGTTGCTGTCGAACTGCGCATGCTTGAGCAGGCGCGACAGGTCGATGTTGACACCCTGGCGGGGCGACACGTCGATCTGCTGCAGCAGGTCGGTGCGGCCGACGATTTCGTCCAGCGAGCGCGCGCCCAGGTACGACAGCCACTGCCGCACTTCTTCGGACAGCAGGCGGAAGAAGTTCTCCACGCGCTCGGGCAGGCCGGTGAAGTACTGCGAGCGCAGGCGCTCGTCCTGCGTGGCCACGCCGGTGGCGCAGTTGTTGAGGTGGCAGATGCGCAGGTACTTGCAGCCCAGCACGATCATCGGGCCGGTGCCGAAGCCGAAGCTGTCGGCACCCAGCAGCGCGGCCTTGACCACGTCCAGACCGGTCTTCAGGCCACCATCGGTCTGCAGCACGGTGCGGTCGCGCAGCTGGTTGACCACCAGCGCGTGGTGCGCCTCGGCCACGCCGAGCTCCCACGGCACGCCGGCGTAGCGGATGGAACTGACCGGGCTGGCGCCCGTACCGCCGTCATGGCCGGAAATCGTGATGAGGTCCGCGCCGGCCTTCACCACGCCGGCGGCAATCGTACCCACGCCCGCGTGCGACACCAGCTTCACCGACACCAGCGCGGTCGGGTTGACCTGCTTGAGGTCGAAGATCAGCTGGGCGAGATCTTCGATGGAATAGATGTCGTGGTGCGGGGGCGGCGAGATCAGGCCGATGCCCGGCTTCGCGTAGCGCAACCGCGCGATCAGTTCGTTGACCTTGTGGCCGGGCAGCTGGCCGCCTTCGCCGGGTTTGGCGCCCTGCGCCACCTTGATCTGCAGGACTTCGGCGTTGACCAGGTACTCCGGCGTCACGCCGAAGCGGCCGGAAGCGACCTGCTTGATCTTGCTGCGCTTCTCGGTGCCGTAGCGCACCGGGTCTTCGCCGCCTTCACCCGAGTTGCTGCGTCCGCCCAGGCGGTTCATCGCGATGGCCAGGGCTTCATGGGCTTCCGGCGAGAGTGCGCCCAGGCTGATCGCGGCGGTGTCGAAACGGCGCAGCAGGTCGGTGGCATCGGCGACCTCGTCGAGGGGCGTCGGCGTGTCGGCCTTCTTCAACTGCAGCAGGTCGCGCAGCGCGGACGGCGGGCGCGAGTTCACCACGTCGGCGTAGGCCTGCCAGTCGCGGGTGTCGCCGGTGCGCGCCGCGCGCTGCAGCGTCATCACCACGTCGGGGTTGTACATGTGGTACTCGCCACCGTGCACGTACTTCAGCAGGCCCCCGATTTCCGGCGATTCGCGGTCGTTCCAGGCGCGTGCTTCCAGTTGGCGGGCCTCGATGTCGAGCCGCTCGAAGCCGACGCCGCCGATGCGCGCGGGCGTTTCGGCGAAGCACAGGTCCACGACGTCGGCATCCAGCCCGACGATCTCGAACAGCTGCGCGCCGCGATAGCTGCTGATGGTGCAGATGCCCATCTTCGAGATGATCTTCGACAGGCCCTTGTAGATGCCCTTGCGGTAGCTGCGGCCGATCTGCGCCTGCTCGCCGCCTTTCTTGATCTGCAGGATGCCGCGCCGGCCCAGGTCGAACAGGGTCTGGTAGGCGAGGTAGGGATACACGGCGGTGGCGCCGACGCCGATCAGGCAGGCGATGTGGTGCGGATCGCGCGCGGTGCCGGTCTCGACGATCAGGTTGACGTCGCAGCGCAGGCCTTCGCGGCACAGGTGGTGGTGCACCGCGCCCGTGGCCAGCAGCGCGTGCACCATCGGCCGGCCCTGCTGCGGACGGCGATCGCTCAGCACCACCATCACCATGCCTTCGCGCGCGGCCTGCGCCACTTCCGTGCTGATGCGTTCGATGGCGGCCTTGACGCCTTCCGCCGGGTCGTACGACAGGTCGATGTAGCGATGCTTCTGGTCGTACGGCGCCATCTTCACGATCTGGCGCAGCTTGCGCTGCGACAGTACCGGCGAATTGAGGATGATGTGGTGCACCGTCTCCGGGCCGGCATGGAAGATGTTGGTCTCCTTGCCGAGCTGGGTGGTCAGCGACATCACGCAGTCTTCGCGCAGCGGATCGATCGGCGGGTTGGTCACCTGCGCGAACGCCTGGCGGAAATAGTCGTACAGCGGTCGCGTCTGCCGGCTCAGCACCGCCATCGGGGTGTCGTCGCCCATCGAGCCGGTGGCTTCCTGCTCGGTCTCCGCGAGCGGGCGCAGTACCTGTTCCACTTCTTCGTCGGTGAGCTGGAACAGCTTGTGGTAGCCGCGCAGCGTCTTTTCGTCGAACGGTGCGTCGGTCAGCGACGGATCGATCAGCTCGGTCTGCAGGTAGGTGACGCCCTGGTGCAGCCACTGCTTGTACGGGGCGCGGCCGCGATTGATGCGGTCCACCGCTTCGCTGTCCAGCAGGTCGCCGCGCTTGAGGTCGATGGCCATCATCTCGCCCGGGCCGAGCTTGCCCTTGCGGGTCACGCGTTCGGCGGGCACTTCCCACACGCCCGCTTCGCTGGCGACGATGAAGTGGCGGTCGCTGGTCAGCATCCAGCGCGCGGGGCGCAGGCCGTTGCGGTCGAGCGTGCAGGCCGCGTAGCGCGCGTCCATCGAGACGATGCCGGCCGGGCCGTCCCACGGCTCGGTATTGAGGCCGTAGAACTCGTAGAACGCAGCGAGGTCGGCGTCCTTGAATTCCAGCGACTGGGTGGCCGGCGGCACCAGGATGCGCAGCGCCTGGATCAGCTCCATGCCACCGGCGACCAGCAGTTCCAGCATGTTGTCCAGGCTCTGCGAATCGGAGCCGTGCATCGAGATGACGGGGTCGAACTCGCCGATGTCGAAGCGCGGCGTCTTCCACACCTTGCTGCGCGCCTGCGCCCAGCGGCGGTTGCCCTCGATGGTGTTGATCTCGCCGTTGTGCGCCAGCAGGCGGAACGGATGCGCCAGCGGCCAGCGCGGCAGCGTGTTGGTGGAGAAGCGCTGGTGGAAGACCACCGCGCTGCTGGCCAGTTCGGTACGCTGCAGGTCCGGATAGAACACCGCCAGCTTGTCCGGCAGCACCATGCCCTTGTAGCCGATGGCGTGCGGCGACAGCGTCACCACGTAGAAATCCGGCACGCTCTTGCGCAGCTGCTGTTCGCTGCGGCGACGGGCGAGGAACAGGGCCAGCGAGAAGGCGTCGTCGTTCTGGTCGGCGCCCGCTTCGACATACAGCTGTTCGATGCGGGGCAGGGTGTCCTTGGCCAGTTGTCCGCAGACGGCATCGTTGGTCGGCGGCACGCGCCAGCCTTTCACGGCGACGCCCGTACGGAACAGCTCGGCTTCCAGGGTGGCGCGGCACTGTGCGGCCTGCGCCTCGTCGTGGGGCAGGAACACCAGGCCCGCAGCGAAGCGCGCGCCCAGGGCGATGCTGGCTTCGGCGGCGAGCGCACGGAGGAACGCGTCCGGTTTGCGGATCAGCAGGCCGCAGCCGTCGCCGGTCAGCCCGTCGGCGGCGACGCCGCCACGATGGGTCATGCGTGACAGCGCGGCGATGGCGGTATCGACCAGGGCCCGCGAGGGCTGGTCGTCGAGTTGCGCGATCATGCCGAAGCCGCAGGCATCGCGCTCGTCGTTGGGGTCGTACAGACCGGGGTCAAAGCCGCCTTGGCGATTGCGAGGGGCCATGTGTTGCCTCAAACCGGAGTGACGGCGACACCGTGCCCTGCCCGCGCAGCGGCACTTCGAAATGTCACCGGAAACCCGACTAAAACACAGTTGTTGCGATGCCGCAACAACACCTATTGCACGCCACTCGTTGGTTGCAAAGGCAACTTTTCCGGGCGTCGCGCCGCGCCTCGCGGACAAGAAAAAACCGCCTGCGCGAAGCAGGCGGTCCGGGGGCACTGCAGGATGGCCGGGCGTGGGTCAGCCGCAGTTGACCGAGGTCGCGACGCCCTTGTCGTCGAGGATGATGTTGAGGCGGTCGGGATTGAAGTCCATCGTCGCGGCGTCACCCGGTTTCAGGCTGCGCACGGCGCTGGACTTGCTGTCGGTGCGCGCCTGTTCGATGTCCTTTTCGGCCGGCGTCTTGCCGATGATCCATTGCGCCTGGGTGTCGTCGCAGCTGCCGGCGAGTTCGGCCGGTGCAGGCGTGGCGGCGGGAGGCGTGGCGGCTTCGCTGGCCGCGGCCTGCGACTGTTCCGCGGCCGCCGTCTGTTCATCGGTATCGGGTGCGGAACAGGCCGCCAGCGAGAGGGTCAGCAGCAGGGCGGGGATGGCGGCTCGGATCATGCGGAACTCCGGACAATGGGACTGAAGGAAGGATTACGCACCTGACATTCGATACTCGTTAACCGGCTGCCGGGCGACGCCGTTCCAGCCACCACAGCAGGCCCGCTGTCGCCAGCCAACCCAGGAACCACGGCCAGGCCGGACCGCGCGGACCCTGCGCCGCAGGCGCACGCGTCGAGTGGCGCGCGCGTGGCGCCGCAGCGAGGTGTTCGGTACGCGTGCGCAGGTCCATGGCGTGCAGGTGCGGCGCGTCGTCCGCGGCGCGGACGTGGAAGGGCGTGCTGTCTTCGCCCACGTTCAACTGGTGCCATCCGGCAAGGCGTGGCCAGAAGCCGGCGCAGCGCGCATCGCCGGTGGCCGGGTCGCGCTGCAGTCGGGTGACGGTGCCGTCCGGGGCGGTGATGCGCGCACCATCGGCGAGGTGGCAGAACGCGGCGCGCTGCGGGGCGCGGATCTGTGCAGGGATCTGAGGTGCTGTGCGCGTGCCGGCGCGGGCGAGCGTGCCGAATGCCTGCGACCACAGGGAGGCGTGCAGGTCGGGATGTCCCGCCAGCACCAGCGCGTACGTGTCGACCGGCGTCCACAGCCCGATGCGCCCCCGTCCTTCGCTGCGCCACCATGCGATTGCCGCGTCGTTGGCATCACGCACCAACGGAATCGCGTCCGTCGACACCACGCGCACATCGCGTCGTGTCAGCACGGGCAGGCCACCGGTGATCGCCTCGCTGTCGACAGGCGTGTCCGCGGTGCCCACGCCGCGTCGGGCGCGCCAGGCGTCGTCATCCGGCGCGGCCCGCGGCAGGTGGAACTCGGCTTCATCGTCGCCTGTCAGGGACACGCCCAGCGTCCGTTGCGTCGCTGGTGGCACCGTTCCGTCGATGCGCAGCAACACGCCCAGGCCATCGCGCACCGCAGCGGCCAACGCAGCGCGCTGGCCGTCGCCCAGTGCCGCTGCGCTGCGCGCATCCAGCACGACCAGGTCGAAGCGGCGCAGCGTATCGGCCGTCATCGGCAGTGGCGCATCACCCAGTTGAAGGCCGCCGCCCAGGCTGACCTGCAGGTGCAGGTCGATCCCCGCATCGGTGGCCCAGCGACGCAGGTACTTCCATTCGGCATTGGGCGCCCCGGCGAGTGCCCACACACGAGGGGGCGCCGCCGCCTGCGTCCACACCGGCAAGCCCACGGCATCGATCACCGCATGGCGCGCATCCAGCATCTCCACCCGGAACAACGCGGGGCCGGGCAGCCGCGCCAGTCCCGTCAGATGGAAGTTGCCGCGCGCATCGACGGCGGTCGCGTCGATACGCTGGCCTGCGGGGTCGCGCAGCACCACGGTCGCCGGTGACGCGCCATTCACCCGCCCGCTGACGGCGAACGGCGCGCCTGGCGTGGCGATGGCGACGGGCGACAGCGCCAGGATGCCGCGTGGCAACGGTGCGGGCGAAAAGGTGATCGTCCGGCCACCGACCGCATCGCGATCACGCGCTTCCAGTCCGGCACCGACGATGTGCAGCGTCTGCGCATCCGGATGCCGGCGAAGGGCCGTGCCAAGGTCTGGCGCACGCTCCGCATCGGCCATCGCCGGCGCTTCCGGGAGCGCGATGCGCGGCTGGCCCTGCCAGGGGGTGGGCAGGGCGACGCGGTCGGCCTGCGTCGTCATCACCACCAG
>Ga0247822_10001766_pt1 | contig 13433 bp, 10 predicted proteins | sample 13C_Cellulose_Da_FD_192423 | JGI IMG/M metagenome (GOLD analysis project Ga0247822, IMG submission 192423) | Soil microbial communities from agricultural site in Penn Yan, New York, United States - 13C_Cellulose_Day30 | ecosystem: Environmental > Terrestrial > Soil > Agricultural land | place...
AGCCGGTCGATTCCAAACAAAGTCATGGAAGGCTGCTTAAGGGAGCCTCGCAACGAAGCAATCCGGATGGTGGAAATCCGGCTCGGCCTTAGGGTGAGCCAGCGCCCAATAAGACTTGGTGCCGTCCTTTTCTTCCAGCACTGCCGAAAGGGCGAGTTCCCACTTCGTCGCCGCGTCGACGGCCACGGTCGCTCCAAGCGTCCACCAAGTGAGATTGTCTTCCATTCGGATGTAGGGAGGTGCGCCGACCTGCGCCTCTGACGTGCCGTCGCGATAGTCGGTGAAATCGTAAGCGGCCCAGTCTCCGGAAGGCGCGAAATTCCACTCTTGGTAGCGTTGCTCGCCGGCGGGTCGGAAAAAGGCTTCGAGACAGGTCGTCTTCCAAAGCCCATCTACGCGTGCCGGCTCCTCGGTCTCAGGAATTACAAAGGCGTCCGCCGGAGCGCCGATGCCGAACCAGATGTTCGTCGTCGCCATAGCCCCGAACGACGCGGCGTGGTCGATGCTCGCCCAGATCTTGAGGTCGCGAATACCGGCGGGCGTGGCCGGATGCGGGATGAGATTCAGCTGCACTGGCACTCGGTAGCAGCGCAAAAGGCTTAGCGCTAAGCAACAAGAATGAAGCTGCTTCGCTCGGCCTTGGCCCTAGTCCTGCTCGCGTGCGCCCAGAGCGCATTGGCGCAGCCCGTGCCCCAACCTGATCTTACGGCGCGGGACGCCGTCGGGCGCATGGGAATGGGAGTCAACATCGGGAACACACTGGAGAATACGGCGACTTGGGAAACCGGTTGGGGCAATCCGCCTATCACCAAGGAGTTCGTTGACAGCCTCGCTGCACACGGTTTCAAGACGGTTCGCGTACCGGTCGCGTGGGACACCTACGCCCGCGATGGAAAGATCGACCAGGCGAAGCTCGATCGCGTCGGCCAGGTCGTCGATTGGGTGACGGCGGCCGGCATGTTCTGCGTGATCAACATCCACTGGGACGGCGGCTGGATCGATTCCGGCAATAAGGAGAGGTTCGCCAAGACCTACCGAACTTTCAGCCCGGAAGCCGAACGGAAGTTCAGAAGCTACTGGACCCAGATCGCGAGCTATTTTGCGCAACGGAACCAGCAGCTGATCTTCGAGGGCCTGAACGAAGAGTCGAACTTCGAAGGGACCGGATCAACGGCCAAGGCTTATGAGACGCTTGGTCGCGTCAATCAGCTCTTCGTCGACACGGTGCGAGCGACCGGCGGAAACAACGGCAAGCGCCTGCTCATCATCGGTGGATACATCACTGACATCGAGAAGACTGCGACGGACCAGTTCGTCATTCCGCGCGATACCGTACCGAACAAGCTGATGCTGTCCGTTCACTATTACACGCCATGGCCGTTCGCCGGCATGACGAAGGACGAAAGCTGGGGGAAGATGCGCATGACTTGGGGCACGCCTGAGGATCTCGCGGAACTTCGGCGCAACTTCGACAAGCTGGAGGCCTATTCGACGAAGAAAGACATTCCGGTTTTCCTTGGCGAGTTCGGAGCGGCCAAGCCGAAGGATCCGCGTTCGCGTGCGAAGTGGATGTTGTCGGTCGCGCTCACTGCGCAGTCGAGGGAGATGGTGCCGGTTCTCTGGGACACCGGTCAGGATGTCTCGCGGAAACCCCCGTTCGCCATCAGCGAGGAACTGACGTTCGTTCTGAACGAGGTCCAGAAGTTCAATCAGCAGAGCGCCGCGTCCACCGGCAAGTGACCTTGTTGCGCCGGGCCCTGCAATGCTAGCGGCATGGCGATGACAACTTACAAATCCTCCCTGCTGCGCCTGCTAGATGAGCGTGGGTACATCCATCAGCTGACCGATGCGGAAGGGCTCGATGCCCTTGCAAGCAAGGAGATCGTGACCGGCTATATCGGCTTCGACGCGACCGCGCCGAGCCTGCACGTCGGAAGCCTCGTCCAGATCATGCTGCTCCGGCGGCTGCAGGAGACTGGCCACAAGCCGATCGTGTTGATGGGCGGCGGGACGACCAAGGTCGGCGATCCGACCGGCAAGGACGAGAGTCGCAAGCTCCTGACCAACGAAGAGATCAACGCGAACATTGCCGGAATCCGCAAGGTCTTCGAGCGCTTCCTGAAGTTCGGCGACGGCCCGACGGACGCGATCATCGTCAACAACGACGACTGGCTTGGCAAGCTGGAATACGTGCCGTTCCTGCGCGAGGTCGGACGGCATTTCACCATCAACCGCATGATGACGTTCGACAGCGTCAAGCTGCGGCTGGAGCGCGAGCAGCCGCTCACCTTCCTCGAATTCAACTACATGATCCTTCAGGGCTACGACTTCCTGGAGCTGTCGCGGCGGCACGGGCTTCGGCTGCAGCTCGGCGGGTCGGACCAGTGGGGGAATATCGTCAACGGCATCGAGCTGGCGCGGCGGATCGACGGCACCGAGGTGTACGGCGTGACGACGCCGCTGATCACCAATCCCGACGGTTCGAAGATGGGCAAGACGGCGCAGGGCGCGGTTTGGCTCAACGAGGAACAGCTTAGCCCGTACGATTATTGGCAGTTCTGGCGGAACACTGACGACAGCAATGTCGGCCGGTTCCTTCGGCTGTTCACCGATCTTCCGCTGAAGGAGGTCGCTCGCCTGGAAGGACTACCGGGCGCGCAGATCAACGAAGCCAAGGCGGTTCTGGCGACCGAAGCAACGGCGATGCTTCACGGACGTGCGGCGGCGGAAGCCGCGGCTCAAACGGCGCGCGAAACTTTCGAAGGTGGCGGAGCCGGTGGCGACCTGCCCACGCTTTCCGTCGGCGAAGGCGTCAGTGTCGCCCATGCCCTGACGCAACTGGGTTTCACGCCGTCGAATAAGGAAGCGAAGCGCAAGATCGCGGAGGGCGCTGTGCGGCTGAACGATGTAGTCGTCAGCGATCCGGGCTTGATGGTCAGCGAGGGCAAGCTCAGCCTCGGAAAGAAGAGGCACGGCCTTCTGGTCCCCTAGCCGCTCCTGATCAGGCCGACGGCTTGGTCGCGTTCGAAGAGGTAGAGACAGATGCGCGCCGCCTGCCCACGCGGACTGGCGAGGCCGCCGTCGCGTTCGAGCAGCAGCTTGGCGTCGCTCTGGGCGATCGACGCAAACTCCTCGACGTCTTCCGGCTTGGCGACGCGGAAAGCGACATCGCCGGACTGGCGCGTACCGAGGATTTCGCCGGGGCCGCGCAGGCGTAGGTCTTCCTCCGCGATGCGGAAGCCGTCGCTGGTTTCGCGCATGAGGGCGAGCCGGGCGCGACCGACCTCGGTGAGATTCTGGCCGCGAATGAGGAGGCAGGTGCTCTTACCGGTTCCGCGACCCACCCTCCCCCGAAGCTGGTGAAGCTGGGCGAGGCCGAAACGCTCGGCGCCTTCGACGATCATCAAAGTCGCGTTCGGCACATCGACGCCAACCTCGATCACCGTCGTCGCGACCAACACCGCCAGCTCGTTCGCGGCGAAGCGACCCATGACGGCGTCTTTTTCCGGCCCCTTCATGCGGCCGTGAACCAGGCCGACCTTGTCGTCGCCGAAGCGCAGGCGCAGAATTCGGGCGCGCTCTTCGGCTGCGGCTGCGTCGCTTTTCTCGCTCTCCTCGACGAGCGGACACACCCAATAGGCTTGGCCACCGTTCGACAGGTGCCGCCCGAGGCCGTCGACGACCTCGGCCAACCGTTCCTCGCTGATGACCCGCGTTTCAACGGGTGTACGGCCGGGCGGCATCTCGTCGATGCGGCTGACGTCCATCTCGCCGTACTGGGTGAGGGTGAGCGTGCGCGGGATCGGCGTTGCGGTCATGACCAACAAGTGCGGTGGCCGCTCCGCTTTCGATGCCAGCAGCAGGCGCTGCGACACGCCGAAGCGATGCTGTTCGTCTATCACTGCAAGACCGAGGTTCTTATACGCGACCTTCTCCTGGAAGATCGCATGCGTGCCGAGGAGGATGTCGACCGACCCGTCGGCCAGCCCCATCAGCACGGACTCGCGCGCCTTGCCCTTCTCGCGGCCAGTGAGGATGCCGACGCGGACGCCGATGCTGTCGAGCTGCTTGAGCAAGGTCGCATGATGCTGTCGCGCGAGGATTTCCGTCGGGGCCAGCAGGGCGGCCTGCGCGCCGGATTCAATCGCGGTCAGCATGGCCATCAGGGCCACCAACGTCTTGCCCGACCCCACGTCGCCCTGCAGCAATCGGAGCATCGGCGCGCTCTGCGCCATGTCGCCGCGGATTTCCTCGACAACTCTCCGCTGCGCACCTGTCAGCTGATAAGGAAGCTTCAGCTTGGCGATCAAACTTCCATCGCCCGTGAGCGGGATCCCGCGATGTCGCCGCGACGCCTGCCGCAGCAGCATCAGCGCCAGCTGGTTCGCGAACACCTCGTCGTAGGCCAGCCGGCGCCGAGGGTCGGACGTGCCCGGGTCGCGATGCGCTTCCGCGACGGCAGCACGCCACGGTCGCCAGACCTCGCGAGTGAGTAGCCCGGGCTCGATCCACTCCGGCAGTTCCGGAGCCCGCTCCAGCGCGGCGATCGCAAGCTCGCGAATGCGCTTGCTCGTCATCCCCTCCGTCAGGGGATAGACCGGCTCGCGTATGGAGAGCTCGCCGCCTTTATCTGGCGGGAAGACCTCTGGGTGGATGATCTGCCACTCGTCGCCATAGGCCTCGAGCTTGCCGGCAACGATGCGCCTCTCCCCCATGGGCAGGCTCTTCTTCGCCCAGCCGGGGTTATTGAAATAGATGAGGCTGATCGAATTGCCGTCGCCGTCTGATGCAAACACGCGCATCGGCCCTCGCCCACCCCGCGGCTCGCGCGTGTTAAAGGGCGTTAGATCCAGGATCACGTTGCAGCCAAGCAGACTGTTGTTCGCTGCCGAGGCGCGGATTCGCTCGATCACGCCGGTCGGCAGGTGATAGAGCAGGTCGACCGCGCGCGTAATGTCCAGCCGCTTCAACAGCTTGGCGACTTGCGGTCCGACGCCCGGCAGCGCCTCTACCTCCGAGAACAACGGATTGAGAATGTCGGGCCGCATCGGCGTGCAAATTGCAGACCCCGAGCCGCCCGCACAAGCGCGTTTGAGCCGCACCATTATTCCGTGATATCGGCGCCCTCGGGTGGAGGTTGCTCGAAAAGGGGGAGAGCAACTTCATGTTTGCAGTACCGTATGCGTTTGCGGCTCTACTCGCGGCACAAGCTGCGCCGGCACCGGCAACGGCACCAGCACCGGCTCCAGCGCCCGCGCCCGGCGAGCCCACACTGGAACAGGTGAAGGCGGCGGCCGAGCGGTTCCGCGACGTGAATGTCGCGCTGGCGGAAGGGTACATCCGCGATCCGTCGAACACCTGCGAGGTTGCGGAAATGGTTGGCAAGCCCGCCAGCCTCGGAACGATGGGCATCCACTATTTCCGGCCCGATATGCTGGGCATCACGGCGCCGCCAAACCCGCGCGTGAACGGGACCAGTGTGCACACGGACTTCAACAAGCCGGCCATCCTCATCTACGAACCTCAGGCCGACGGTTCAGTCCAGTTGATCGCGGTCGAGAACCTGGTGTTCAAGAAATCGTGGGCGGAGGCAGGAAACACCGCGCCGCCGACATTCCACGGCGTTCCTTGGGACGACATGGAGGACAATCCGGAGACCAAAGTCGACGAAGCGCACCATTTCGAGCCGCATTACGACCGCCATGTCTGGGTCTTCCGCGACAATCCGAACGGCGTTTTCGCGCAGTTCAATCCGAACGCCAGTTGCGCCGCGCACAAGGGTCCTCACGATATGCACGGAACAGCCTCAAACTAGGCGCCTGCACCCTTCCTTTGGGCCGCTCTCGCGCCTACATCGCGCCCATGCTTCCAGACGAGGAATTGAAGCGCCTGCACTGGCGCGCGCACCATCGCGGCACGCGCGAGGCGGACATGCTGATCGGCGGCTTTTTCGACGCGCATTGCGCTTCGTGGGATGCCGATGAGCGCGCGCTGTTTGCCGCTTTGCTGGAAGAGCAGGACGTGGACATCATGGCCTGGGCCATCGGAACCGCCAGCGCGCCCGAGCGCTTCGCAGGTCCCATGATCGATGCCCTGAAGCGTCTCGACTACGTCCGGATTGCACGATGACCGACACGCTTCAACGCGTCCTTCACGCGAAGGAATCGATGACTCTGGCCGGCGTACCTTCGGGCTTCCTGCCGGTGCTGGCGGCCGACTTGGCGCGGGCTGCGCATGGCTCGTCGAAAGGTGGCCGCGCGGTGCTGGTCGCCTCCGACGAGGCAGCCATGCGTGCCTTGGCGGATACGGTTCCTCTGTTCGCGCCAGAGGTGGAGGTCCTCACCCTGCCGGCATGGGATTGCCTGCCGTACGACCGGACTTCGCCTGCACTGCGCGTCATGGCCGAGCGGCTGGCAACGCTCAGTGCGCTGCAGACCAAGCCTAAGACGCCGCAGCTGATCGTCGCGACCGAGAATGCGGTAACCCAACGGCTGCTGACGCCCTTCCGTATCCGGCAACTCACGCAGCGGATCGAGGACGGTGCAAGGGTCGATCGCAACAAGCTGATCACCCAGCTGGCGGCGCTTGGATATGAGCGGGTGGAATCGGTCGCCGAGCATGGCGAATATGCCGTCCGCGGGTCATTGATCGACCTGTTCCCGGCTGGCGAGACGCACGCTCTTCGCCTCGATTTCTTCGGAGACGAGATCGAGAGCCTGCGACGCTTCGATCCGTCTGATCAACGTTCGACGGACCGCGCCAAGGCCTTCACCTTGATGCCCGCGTCCGAAGCCTTGCTGGACGAGGAGAGCATCAAGCGCTTCCGCTCGCGCTATCGCGAGACGTTCGGCGCGACGGCAACCGGCGATCCGCTCTACGAAGCCGTGTCCGACGGGCGCCGGATGAGCGGCATGGAGCATTGGCTGCCGCTGTTCGAGGAACGGCTGACGACGATCTTCGACCATCTCGGCGAGAATGACCTGATCGTGCGCGACGGCGGCGTCGACAAGGCGCTCGCCGCGCGGCGGGAATCCATCGACGATTATTATGCCAATCGCCGCAAGACGATGTCGGGCGAGGCCGGCAGCTATCGGCCGCTCGAGCCTGCGGCGCTGTATCTCACCGAGGACGAATGGAAGAGTGCGGTCGCCGATCGCCCGATCCACCTTGCCTCGCCTTTCCCCGAGCCGGAGAGTGCGCGCATTCTGAGCTTCGGCGTCGAGCCGGCTCGCGATTTCGCACCGGAGCGGACGCAGCAGGCCAATGTCTACGAGGCGGTCGCCGACCATGTGAACAAGCTGCGCAAGAGCGGCCATAAGGTCGTTCTCGCCAGCTACACCCGCGGCGCCCGCGAGCGCCTGTCCGGGCTGCTCCACGACCACGGGCTGAAGACGCAGAAGCTGGTGGACAATTGGCAGGAAGCGCTGGGCAGCAAGACGCAGCCGGCGCTGATGGTCCTGCCGCTCGATCACGGCTTCACCGCGCCGGATGTCGCCGTCCTTACCGAGCAGGACATGCTCGGCGACCGGCTCGTCCGCCGACGGAAGAAGCGAAAGGGCGCGGCCGCCTTCCTTTCGGAGCTTTCGACGCTCACGCCGGGCGACCTGGTCGTTCATAACGATCATGGCATCGGCCGCTACGAGGGCCTGCAGTCGATCATGGTCGGCAAGGCGCCGCACGATTGCGTCGCGCTCGAATATGCCGGCGGCAACAAGCTCTACGTTCCGGTCGAGAATATCGACCTGCTGACCCGCTACGGAAGCGAGAGCGACGGCGTAGCGCTCGACCGTCTCGGCGGCGAAGCATGGCAGCGCCGCAAGTCTCGGATGAAAGAGCGCATCCGCGAGATCGCGGGCGAACTCATCAAGACGGCGGCCATGCGCGCGACCCGCCCGGGCACGGTCATCGAGGCGGACAGCGCCTATCCGCAATTCGTCGACCGCTTTCCTTACGAAGAAACCGACGACCAGGATCGCGCGATTGAGGACGTCCTGGCGGACCTGGAATCCGGCAAGCCGATGGACCGGCTGGTCTGCGGCGACGTCGGCTTCGGCAAGACCGAGGTTGCGCTTCGAGCAGCCTTCGTCGCCGCCATGTCGGGTATGCAGGTGGCGGTCGTCGCGCCGACGACTCTCCTCGCCCGACAGCACTACCGTAATTTCGTCGAGCGGCTCGAAGGCTTCCCGATCAAGGTCGGCCGGCTATCGCGTCTCGTTTCCTCGACGGAAGCGAAACAGACCAAGGAAGATCTCGAAGCCGGTCAGGTCGACATCGTCATCGGCACACACGCGATCCTCGGCAAGACGGTGAAGTTCAAGAAGCTCGGCCTCGTCATCGTCGATGAGGAGCAGCACTTCGGGGTCACGCACAAGGAGCGGCTGAAGGCGCTGAAGGCCGACGTCCACGTTCTGACCCTCACCGCAACGCCAATCCCCCGGACGCTGCAGATGGCGATGAGCGGGCTTCGCGAACTGAGCGTGATCCAGACGCCCCCAGTCGATCGCCTGGCGGTCCGCACCTACGTCACACCATGGGACCCCGTCGTCGTCCGCGAGGCGCTGCTTCGCGAGCATTATCGCGGCGGGCAGAGCTTCTTCGTCGTGCCGCGGATAGCCGATCTCGCCGACATGGAGGAATGGTTGCGTGAGGAAGTGCCGGAGGTGAAATCCGTCACGGCACACGGCCAGATGGCGCCGACCGAGGTCGAGGAGCGCATGAGCGCCTTCTACGACCGCAAATATGATGTGCTGCTGTCGACGACCATCGTCGAGAGCGGCCTCGATATTCCAAGCGCGAATACGCTGATCGTGCACCGCGCCGATCGCTTCGGGCTGGCGCAGCTCTATCAGCTTCGCGGTCGTGTGGGCCGGGCGAAGATCCGCGCTTACGCGTATCTGACGACCGAGGCGGACCGCTCCATTACCGAGACCGCCCAGAAGCGCCTGCAAGTGCTTGCCAATCTGGACAGCCTCGGCGCCGGCTTCCAGCTAGCAAGCCACGACCTCGACATCCGCGGCGCGGGCAATCTCCTTGGGGACGAGCAGTCCGGCCACATCAAGGAGGTCGGCTTCGAGCTGTATCAATCGATGCTCGAGGACGCGATTGTCGAGGAAAAGGCTGGCGGCGTACGTCGGACCGAGGAATTCACCCCGCAAATCAGCGTGGACGCGCCGATCCTCATTCCGGAGACCTACGTCCCTGACCTCGACCTGCGCATGGGCCTGTACCGGCGCTTGGGCGAACTCGACGACAAGCAAGGCGTGGAGGAATTCGCGGCGGAAATGATCGACCGCTTCGGTGCGCTTCCGAGCGAAACGCAGAATCTGCTGAAGATCGTCGAGACCAAGCTGAACTCGAAGAAGGCGATGATCGCCAAACTCGACGTCGGACCGAAGGGCGCGCTGGTCACATTTGCCGACAGCGGCTTCCCGGACCTGCCGGGGCTGCTGGCTTACATCGACCGGCTGAAGGGCACGGCAAAGCTTCGTCCCGACAGCAAGCTGGCCGTCAGCCGCGACTGGCCGACGGTCGAGGCGCGTCTGGCCGGCGCGGTACAATTGTCGACAGGTCTTGCCCGGGTTGTCGCCGCAGCGGAACGGACCAAGGAAGCGGCCTGATCAGGCGGCGTTGGCCTGCGAGACTGCGAAAAAGCGAGCGAGTTCCTCTTCATCCAGGGCGCCCGCGCCGAGGAAGCCCTGGTATAGCTCACATCCCCACTCCGCCAGCAGCACCAGCTGCGACGTGCTTTCCACGCCTTCGGCAACGATCGACAGTCCGAGATCGCGGGCGAGGTTGAAGATCGACTTCACCACGATCCGGTTGCGTTCGTTCGTCCCGATCTTCGAGATCAGGCCGCGATCGATCTTCAACGCATCGAGTGGCAAGCTGCCGAGATAGGCAAAGCTGGCGTATCCGGTGCCGAAATCGTCCAGGGCGACCTTGATGCCCGCCTGACGCAAACGCTGCAGGTTGACCGCAACCGCGTCGAGATCGCTGAGCAACACGTTTTCGGTGATCTCGACCGTGACTCGCTTCGGGTCGATACCCGCGGCGCGCACTTCATCGAGAAACCAGTCGACATATCCCTCGTGCAGGATTTCGTCCGGCAACAGGTTCACAGAGATCCGAACGCGCCGCAGCGGCCCTTCCCATGCCGCTGCGGCGCGAAGCGCCTTGCTCTGCACAAGGCGAGACAGGGGCTCGGACAGGCCGGCAGCCGCTGCGCGCGCAAACAGCTGCTCGGCACCGGCGACACGGTCCCAGCGCGCTAGCGCTTCGACCCCCTCCACAGCACCTGTCGATGGATTGATTTGCGGCTGATAGACGACCGCAATCTGCCGATGGGCAATGACTGCCGCGAGCAGATCGTCGCGACGCCTGCGCGGCCCGGCGGCTGTCCGCCGCTCCTCCGCGCGCTCTTTGGTTTCTACGCCATCCCGCTTGTACATGCAGTCTGGCTAGCGATGCTCCCGAGCCCCCGATACGGGCTTCCAAGGCCTCGACCCACAACGGGACAGTGGCGGCGGCAGGCAAAATCCCTATGTTCGGCGCCGGAAGGAAAGCAGCTTGAGCGCTGATGCGGCCAAAATGAGCGGTGGTTCGGGCAAGAGCGATTTTGCCGGGCTCAAGATCGGTTTGCTCTCCTCGCATACGGAAGTCGCCAAGGCTGCGGAGAAGATGCTTCGGCGCCGTTACTCCTGGGCGGAAGCAGATGTCGCGGACACGTTGGTAGCCCTCGGCGGCGACGGCTTCATGCTGCAGACCTTGCACAACATGCTGGACCAGGATTGCCCCAAGCCCGTGTTCGGGATGAACCGGGGGACGGTCGGCTTCCTGATGAACGAATGGCGGATCGATCGGCTGGCCGAGCGGATTGCCGGCGCGAAGGCCATCCGCGTTGCGCCGCTGGAAATGAAGGCGACGACCGTTGCCGGCGAGACGTTCCGCCACGCGGCGATCAACGAGGTCTCACTGCTTCGTGAAACGCGCCAGACCGCGAAGATCGAGATTCTCGTCAACGGCCGCGTCGCTTTGCCGGAATTGGCCTGCGACGGCGTCCTGGTCGCCACGCCGGCGGGGTCGACTGCCTACAACCTATCGGCGCGCGGGCCGATTCTGCCGCTTCAGGCCAAGATGCTCGCCCTGACCCCGATCAGTCCCTTCAGGCCGCGTCGCTGGTCCGGCGCGATCCTCCCCGACGATACTGCTGTCTGTTTTCGAATCCTCGAAGCGGAGAATCGCCCGGTTTCCGCCGTCGCCGATCAATATGAGATTCGCGAAGTTTCGAAGGTCGAAGTCGCTCTCGACCGCGAACGCTCGCTTACCTTGCTGTTTGATCCGGAGCATGCGCTGGATGAGCGCATTGCAATGGAGCAATTTGCCACCTGAGCCCTTGCCTTTGGGGAAGTCCGCGCTAGATAGCGCCGTGCCCGCAAGGGATGCTCCCCGATAGCTCAGCGGTAGAGCTCTCGACTGTTAATCGAGCGGCCGTTGGTTCGAATCCAACTCGGGGAGCCATTTTTCCAGACATCTGAAGATGCGGGCGAACAGCCGTATGTTCGCCCCCTCTCGTCGCGCCTGCTGGAACGGCGGTCACGTGGCGCCCGTTCTGGAAGTCCTATCCCACGAAAGGAGAAGGACATGCTTGGCAAGGCCGACGCCACGCCGATGATCGCGGTCAAGGACATCGACCGCGCAAAGAGCTTTTACGAGGAGAAATTGGGGTTGACGTCCAAGGACCTCGGCAACAGCGAGTTCTTCATGCTGAAGACCGGCAATAGCGAACTCAGCGTCTACAAGTCGGCATATGCCGGGACCAACAAGGCGACGCTTCTGACGTTCGACGTCGACGACATTGAGGCCGAGGTGAGCGAGCTGAAGGCCAAGGGCATCAGCTTCGAGCATTACGATCTCGATGGGCTGACTGCCGAGGGCGACATCTACAAAGGCCCGGGCATGAAGACCGCCTGGTTCAAGGACCCGGACGGCAATATCCTCAGCCTGATCGAGGAAGAATAGCCTCAGACGTACGAAACGGCCGGGCTTTCGCCCGACCGCTTCGGCGAGGCGCGTTCGTGTCTGGGAAGACCACCCCGCGCCTTTTCAACGGCTGTTGTTTCCAGGCGCTCCACGGCGTCCCGCGAGGGGACAATTACGGGAATTAGCCTTCTATCGCCGCCATCAGGCTGGCGTTCCCGCCCGCTGCCGTCGTGTCGATGCACGTGACGCGCTCCGTCGCAAAGCGCGCGACGTAATGCGGACCGCCAGCCTTGGGACCCGTGCCCGACAGGCCTTCGCCGCCAAATGGCTGGCTTTCGACCACCGCACCGATCTGATTGCGATTGACGTAGAAATTGCCGACGCGCGCGCTCTGCTCGACAAAGTCGCGGGTCGCGTCGATGCGGCTCTGCAGGCCGAGCGTCAGACCATAGCCGGTCGTGTTTATCGCCTCGACCACGTCCCCCAGCTTGTCGGCGGCAAAGCGGACGACATGGAGGATCGCGCCGAAATTCTCGCGATTCAATTGGCTTAGCGATCGAATCTCATAAAATGCGGGAGGAACGAAATAGCCGTTCGCAGCCTCCGCTGGAGGTTCGAGCAGGCGGATCTTCTTCGCATTCTTGTCGAGCCATTCGATGTGCTCGTCGAGCACCTTCTTCGCCGCTTCGTCGATCACCGGACCGACGTCGGTCGTCAGCTTGCCCGGATCGCCGACGGTCAGCGCGTCCATTGCGCCGGAGATCATCTCGATCATGCCATCGGCAACGTCATCCTGAACGAACAGGACCCGCAATGCGGAGCACCGCTGGCCAGCACTCTGAAATGCCGACGAGATCACGTCGCGAGTCACCTGCTCCGGCAAGGCCGAGCTGTCGACGATCATCGCGTTCTGGCCACCGGTTTCGGCTACGAACGGGATGATCGGGCCGTCACGCTCCGCGAGCGTGCGGTTGATCATACGCGCGGTCTCGGTCGAACCGGTGAACACCACGCCGGATAGCAAGGGATGCGCGGTCAGGGTGCCGCCGACGACCCGGCCAGAGCCCGGCGCAAGCTGGACGATGTCCTTTGGAATGCCCGCCTGATGCATGAGTTCGATGGCCAAGGCGCCGATGAGCGGCGTTTGCCCTGCCGGCTTCGCGATAACCGCATTGCCCGCGGCAAGCGGTGCCGACACGAGCCCGGTGAAGATGGCGAGCGGGAAATTCCACGGCGAAATGGCCGCAATCACCCCGCGCCCGTGCAGGCGAAGCTCGTTCTGCTCCCCGGTCGGACCCGGAAGCGGAAGCGGCCTGGTAAACTGGCGCCGCGCTTCGGACGCATAGAAACGCAGGAAGTCCACGGCCTCGCGCACTTCGAGCACCGCGTCGACCAGGGTTTTGCCGGCCTCGCGGGTGCAGAGCGAAAAGAACTCCTCCGAATGCCCCTCGTAG
>Ga0247822_10001767_pt1 | contig 13430 bp, 13 predicted proteins | sample 13C_Cellulose_Da_FD_192423 | JGI IMG/M metagenome (GOLD analysis project Ga0247822, IMG submission 192423) | Soil microbial communities from agricultural site in Penn Yan, New York, United States - 13C_Cellulose_Day30 | ecosystem: Environmental > Terrestrial > Soil > Agricultural land | place...
AATTACTTCGGTGTCAGCGAACAATTATTCAGCGTGTTGTTCGGTGCAAATGTTATCTGCTTGATATTGGCTAACTTCATCAATAGCCGATTGGTAACTCGCCTTGGGCCATTAACCATGTTGCGTGCCGGCGTGGGAATCGCCTTGATCAGTGTGATGCTGCTCTGCGTATTTAATTATTTTTCACTCAACATTTGGTTCACTGTTTTCAGTATTGCGCCGCTGATGTCGGGGCTCTCGTTGATATCCACGAATACCGATGCTTTGGTATTGATGAAGTTTCCCCACAACTCCGGCACAGCAACCGCGGTGATGGGTACCTTGCGCTTTGGTAGCGGTGCGTTTGCCGGGCCATTCCTTGCTTTCTTTTATACGGGCACCGCTATGCCATTTTCGCTGCTGATGTTGGCAGGCGTGCTGGGCGTTGTTGCTTGTCAGTTCTGGTATGCTTACCACAATAAACTTTCTGCCGGATAACATGATGAGCGAACAAAAAAATAATCCACTGCATGGCCTCACACTGGAAACCATTGTCACGCGCCTGGTGGAATATTACGGCTGGGATGAATTGGGTGAGCGAATTAATATCCGCTGTTTCCAATCCGACCCCAGTGTTAAATCCAGTTTAAAATTCTTACGCAAAACACTTTGGGCGCGCGAAAAAGTGGAACAGCTGTATTTGCACACGCCGTTTCCCCACGCCTGAGGGAATCACTGCTCCAGACAAATAACCACCGCCGCGTGGTAGGCCTTCCAATAGACGGGGATCACATAAGAGCGCATCTGCACCGGTAAATGAATCTGGTTAGGTGCACCTTCGATCATCACCGGTACTGAAATCATAAACTCGTGACCAAAGCGGCTGCGCGCATTGCCCGAAATGGTATTGGCCACCTCACCTACCAAATCAAAAATATGTTCGTTGCTGGTTTCCAGCTCGCCGATACTCAGCAACAAATGCTTGAGCAAAATGCGCGGCGCGGTGAAATAAACACAGCCGCGATAAGGGCCGGAGATGCCGATAATACCGGTGATATCGTAGGCCGCAGGATTGTGGTTTTCCACCAAATAAGGCGTGCCCACTTTGACATCTTTGTCATTGGTGTGATGGAAATAGCGCACCACACCATCGATAAATACTTGCAAGGTTTCTTGTGACATTGGCGGTGACCTAATCTTCTGTTAGCTCGGAGAGCGCTGCGGAAAGTTGCTCATCGGTGAATGGTTTACATAAAAAACCGCGCGCGCCTTTTTTCAGGGCGGCGATTCCTGTGGCTTTATCGGATAAGGCAGAAACTACCAAAATACGCAGGCTTGCATCGAGCGCGATTAACTGCTGGATGCAATCAATGCCATCCATTTCCGGCATGGTTAAATCCATAGTCACCACTTGCGGACGCGCCTGCTTGAAGGCGGCTATAGCCTCAACACCATTGGCCGCCACGGCGACTATGCGAAATTTGTCGGCGTCATGACCGCGCTCAATTTTGCGGCGAATGATATTGGAGTCATCCACGATCATCAGTGAAAACATGTCTATTCCTTATAGAAATTATGCTGCCATGTCGGCGTCAGTTGCGGCGGTGACAATGGGCAAGGTAATCACAAAGCGGCAATGGTGACCCCGACGGCTGGAGATATTTATTTTTCCACCCTGCGCCTGCACATGCTTTCTCACCAGTTCCATACCAATACCGCGCCCTGCATCTTTATTGACTGTTTCGGCAGTGCTGAAACCGGGGTGAAAAATTAATCCGAGTAATTGTTTATTGCTCCAGGATTCAATTTCGCTTTCGCTCCACTTGCCAGCGTTCAGCGCTTTCGCACGAATGGCCTGGTAATCCAGACCCTGGCCGTCGTCCATTACTGTCAGTTCCATCTCCGTTGCCGAAATTTTGGCAAGGCGTAGATCGATGCGGCCGGTGATAGGTTTTTCACTCAGTTCCCGCTCATGCGGTGTTTCGATTCCGTGTACTACGGCATTGCGCAGCAGTTGGATGCAAATATCTTTTAGTGTTTGTTGGCAGCTCGCGGTTAATTCCACTTCACTTAAACCACTGCTCACCAGCTTGATGGCCTTGCCATTGCGCAACGCCATGTTTTGCACAAAATCATCGAGGTGATCCCAGCTATCAGTGCGGTAATTGAGCGAGCTATTTTTGCCGCTTGCTGCGCGCGTGCCATGACTGCTGACAATGGCGAACTGACCCAATTTTTCGGTGAGGTGTTCCACCTGCTGGGCATAGCTGATCAGATTTTCCAGTTGTATGGTGAGGCCGAGATAATCATTGCCGTTTAAATCCTGTTTCCTGGATAAGAGCGTCAAGGTATCTTCCATTTTATGCGCCGCTGTTTCAAAAAATTCCAATCTGAGCGAAGCCGCTTCACCTTTAAAATTGTGGATCTCGCGAAAAATATTTATCGCTTTATCGCGCAGCGCCTGTTTGGTTTTGGTTGGCTGCCGCAAAATAGCATTGACCTGATTAAAACATTTGAAACTATTGGCAATAAATTCTTTCAGCAGACCGGGATGTGTGTGCAACAAACTGGTGATCATCTCCAGTTGTGATTCATTGTGCTTGCGGCTCTCGTTGAGCGCGCGCTCCAATTTAACTTGCGCGGTAATATCCAACACTGTGACCAGCACATGGGAAATTATCGACTCATTTTTATCGCCCTGCTGATAGGCACGGGCAAAACTAAAGGCCAAATGCTTGGTGAGAAAGCCGCCCTTGCTCTGGGTGATATTCACTTCCACCAGACTGAGTGGATTTAAATCGCCAATTAATTTTTCTTTTACCTTGGGGTCGAATAACAGCTCGATAAAACCGCGCGCTGTCTCGGCATCTTTTTCACTGACAATATTTTCCAACAGCGACTGAAAGGATGTGCCGGCAAATTCATTCTGCCCCAGCACCTCGGCCAGGCGTGCCGAGTACTGGCTGCCGATGATTAAATTTTTATCGATCAGGAACAGGCCTTCATTTACGGTTTCAAGGATTTCCGTTGTTTCGCGGCGCGCCTGTTCAATCACTTTATCGCTATCGCGCAATTGCCGCACAAAGTGCAAGAGGATAAAGAGGAAGTTGATAATCGCCAGACTGATGCCGACGGTCTGAATAATCCGCAGGCGAACTGCTTTGGAAGCAGCAACCTGTTCGAGGCTGATAGTCAAATCATTCATGGCACCCAGCAGCGTTAAATTGTGCGTGCGCGCCAAGGCAACTGCCGCACTGAGTGAGGCGTCATAGGCATTATTATTGTTTACATCGGCAATAAATTGTTCGATAGAAATTTTATAGGGTTGCCACAACAGCTCGGTACTCTGGAGTGCAGATTTCCCTTGGGGATTGGTCACCGGCTCCAGGTTGGCCAGTGTATTTCCTGCACCGCGAACCGCACCGCCGCGACGGAAAGCCGTCAGGGTTTCATCAAACAATTCCTTACTCAATTGCAATTCATCCATGGCCTTATTGAAAGTAGCTTGGTCTTCGCGCGCGCTATCCAGAATCAACAATGTTTTAGCCATGCGCTGTGAGAGCATTCGCTGGCGCCCCGCAAGGTTCACTCCAACCGCATCATCGGCAATTTCAAAAGAGACATAAAAATTGAACATCAGTACCGAGGCATCGAGCAATAAAAAGAGCGCAACGGAAATAATAATGCCGCGATACTTTCCAAAAGAAGTGCTGCCTAACCGGGAGGCACCAGCATAAGCGCCACCAAAATAAGACGCGCCGCTATGGGGGCTGTTGCCCGCAGTTCTTTCATCTTCCACTGCAGAATGCATATTGGCTTCATGCGTTATTTGCTGTGCATGAGCCAGAGAAGGTTTTGCGGTCATTCATCGTCGCTCGTTCAATTAATTATTGTTACAGCTGTAATAACAACTGCCGGGCGCTCCACTGTTGCCCTGACTTACTCCCGGATTCATTGAGTGAACGTTAGCGAAACCTGTGCCAAGTTAAAAAAATATTTCTGTGACAATTGTTGGTGCACTTTACTGATTAATTTTTACCATTAACGTGAGTGTGCACTCTTTTGATCTGCGCCAAACCCATTAGCTGCCATGTTTATATTTTTGCAGTGCACCGGTTTGGTACTCGCGCAGTGGGGGTTTGCCCTTTAATCATTGCACGCATGGGTATAGACTCCCCCAAGCTGTCACGGTGATTACCCTGACCGCCTATTCACACACTAACCATAAGGATTTACCGATGAAAACTATTCATACTCTTGCTAGTTTGTTAATCGTCGCCGGGCTGCTAACCGCTTGTGCGAAAGAAGAAACACAAACCACCACAGACAAAGTAAAAGAAGCAGCGGCAGCGGTAAAAGAAGATGCGGCAAAAGCGATGGATGATGCCAGCGAAAAAATGCAAGAAGCGGCTGATGATGTCAGTGATGCAGCCGCTGATATGAAAGAAGATGCAACTGAAGCCATGCATGAAGCGGGCGAAGAGGCGCGGGAAATAAAAAATGACGCCGCAGACGCTTTGGAAGATACGGGCGACGCCATTAGTGAAGGTGCGGAAGAGGCCGCCGATAGTTTAGAAGAGGCGGCAGATAAAACCGAAGAAAAAGCCAAGGAACTGACTAACTAAGAACTTTTCTTGCCTGAGATCACCCGGGGCCAGCACAACTGACCCCGGTATATCGGCAAACAAGATTACAACTACATACACAATATGATCACACGGATGAGCGGCAATTTTTTGGAGCCTTATCGGCCGTTAGCCCCAACCAATCTTCCTCCAACGCTTTCAGGGTTGTGATCACATAACTTTCCGGATCGCACATTAACTCCAGCATCAATAAATGATGCAATGAATGATCAGCGCTGCGGCCAATAAAGTGACCTATGATCGGCGCATCCGCCAGAACCATATCACCTAATAGATCAACCACTTTGTGACGAGCAATCTCATCTTTGTAACGCAGCTTACCTTTATTAAGGATTTCACTGTCCTGAAAGATCACCAGATTATTGCTGCTTGCACCTTGAAAATAACCCAGCTCTTTATAGGCACTCAAATGATCTGCATCAATAAAGTTGCGGCCACCGCTTAATTTTTTAATAAACAACAATTCCGTGACCGGTGTTGATATACGTTTGCTGCCAAGTTTTGCATGGGGTGTATTCACCTCCAAATCCATCCAAAGCAAGGGCGAAGGTTGCACGCTCAATGTGCGCTCACCTTCACGAACCTGTACGGTCTTTTTAACCAACAACACCTTGCGCTGTGCGTTTTGTTGCACCTTGCCTACACTGAGGATTAAATCTGAAAACATTCGCGCACTTCCGTCCATGGCGGGCACTTCGGGGCCATCAATTACGATACGCGCGTTATCAATACCCTGTGTGCTTAAAGCGGCAAGCAAGTGCTCAACCGAAAATACTTTGACGCCTTGGTTGTTGCGCAGGTTAGTTCCCAATTTTGCATCGAAAACATTATGCCAATGCGCTTCAATTTCATTGAAGTAACTATCAACATCGCGGCGGACAAAGGTATAGCCGGTATCGGGCTCCGCAGGCATAACGATCATAGTTACCACGTAACCACTATGCAGGCCTACACCCAAACAACTAAATGATTTGGCCAGAGTATGTTGCATATAATAAGATTCGTTGATACTCATGTGTTCACCTCTTCGGATTGGTGTAAAACATTTCACCAGTCCAGAATAGGGTGTAACGCTGATGCAGATTTGTCGTAAGCCGACAGCCGGTTGTAGATGCTTTATCAATTTACGCCTATCGTTTGTCATCAGCCGACAATGCTAGAACTACGCTAATAGCCGCGCCAAAAATGCCAACAGGATTTCGCTATGAGTTCAAAAACCCTCACCAGTTGGGCACTGCTTATATGGAAGTTATTGCAACAGGAACAATTGGATGCGGCTGCGATTTTTAAAAAAGCGGGCCTCAATGCCGCATTACTTAGCGATAACAATGCGCGCTATCCGGTAACCGGAATGTATAAACTCTGGAGTTCGGCGGTAGCAGCAACCAATGATCAGGCATTTGGTTTTCGGGTGGGCAAGGAATGGAGTAGCACTACGTTTAATGCCCTTGGTTTTGCGTGGCTCGCCAGTGGCTCATTAAAAGAAGCGCTGTATCGTTTACAGCGCTATAGCAAATTGGTTAACAACGGAATCATCACCCAATTCTATCGCAGCGATAATGTTTATATTTTTAAATTTGATACTCACGACGATCATGCATTGATTCACCCCTGTGCACGCGATGCCTGGCTCACGGCCATTATTAAAATGACGCGACTGCTGTATGGGGAAACATTTAAGCCAGAGGAAATTTTGCTCACCGGACAAAGTTATAGTCCATCCGATGCAATGGAAACCTATGTCGGTTGTCCGCTTATTTACCAGCAGCCGATAAACCATATTGTTATTAACGCCGCCGTGTGCGAGCAACAATTACTCACGGCTGATCCGGAGCTTGCACTCTTATCAGAACAATTATTAATGACGCGCTTAGAGCAAGTCGATAACAGTATCACCAGTCAGGTGCGCCGCATTATTCATCAGGAATTGCCCAATGGTGAGTTATCGGAACAAGTCGTTGCCGACAAGTTGCATATGAGCAGCCGCAGCCTGCAACGCAAGCTCAATGATGAACAAACCAACTACCAATTATTACTGACTGATGAGCGCAAAAATCTTGCATTGAGCTACATTCGCTCAAGCCAATTGTCACTTAATGAAATTGGCTATTTGTTGGGTTTTAATCATCAGGCAAATTTTACCCGCGCATTCAAAAGTTGGTTTTCGCAATCGCCTACCGACTATCGCCAAACATCACATCAGGTGAAATGAATTGATACGCGCAGGTACTGCAAACAGCTAGTGCTCATCCTGCAATTGCATCGCCCACATTTGCGCATATTTTCCCTGCTGCACCAATAACTCGGCATGCGTACCTTGCTCAATCACTGCGCCCGCTTCCAACACAATAATCTGGTCGGCATTTACTACCGTCGACAGGCGATGGGCAATTACCAAGGTAGTATGGCCACTGGCAACTTCATCCATCGCCGCCAAAATCGCCGCTTCCGAATTGGAATCCAGCGCGCTGGTCGCTTCATCAAAAATTAAAATAGGTGAGCCTTTCAGCAGCACGCGTGCGATGGCGATGCGCTGCTTTTCGCCGCCCGATACTTTTAAACCGCGCTCACCCACCAGAGTTTTATCGCCGTGCGGCAAGCTATTAATAAACTGTTCCAGATGCGCCATTTTTATTGCGCGGTCAATTTGTTCATCGCTCGCTTGGGGATTGCCATAGGCGATATTGGCGCGAATGCTGGTGTTAAACAGCACTGTGTCCTGCGGCACTATGGCAATCGCACGACGCAAACTATCGAGCGTAACGCTGCGAATATCGTGCCCATCAATCTGGATGCTGCCGGAGTTGATATCATAAAAACGGTAGAGCAAGCGCGACAACGTACTTTTGCCCGCACCGGAGGAGCCGACAATCGCCACCTTGGTGCCAGCCGCGATTTGCAAATTGAATCCATTTAAAATGGGACGTTCAGTGTGATATCCAAAATTCACCTGCGCGAAATGGATTGCCCCCTTGCTGACCTGCAAGGGCTCCGCATTGTCCGCATCGCTGATCGCCGGGGTGCGCTTTAACAGCGCCAACATATTTTCCAGATCGGTAAGCGAGCGACGAATTTCGCGGTAGACAAAACCGAGGAAGTTAAGCGGAATAAATAATTGGATCATATAGGCATTGATCATTGCCAAATCGCCCAGTGTCATTTCCTTATCGAGCACACTCTGCGCCGCCATCCACATCATTGCGGTCATTGCCAACGCAATAATCAATGCTTGCCCTGAGTTAAGCGCGAGCAATGACATGCGATTTTTTAATTTGGCAGTTTCCCAATTAGCGAGAAATTCGTCGTAGGTTTTCGCTTCATATTGCTCATTATTAAAATACTTAACCGTTTCATAATTGAGCAGTGAATCAATTGCGCGGGTGCTGGTAGATGAGTCGGCCTGATTGGCTTCGCGCACAAACTTGTTGCGCCACTCGGTAGTGTAAATTGTGAAGACAACATAAATAGCAACTGCCACCAAGGTGATGACGGCGTACCAGATTGAAAAGGCGGCGGCAAAAATAATCGCCACCATTAAAATTTCAAACACGGTGGGCACTATGTTGAACATGAGAAAGCGCATCAAAAAACTGATGCCATTTGTGCCGCGCTCTATATCGCGGCTGATTCCGCCGGTGGCGCGGTCAAGATGAAACGCCAGCTCTAGTGAATGTAAATGCTGGAATACGCGCAATCCAATTTTGCGCATCGCATGTTCAGTGACGCGGCTGAACAATGCATCGCGCACTTCACCAAAAAATACACTGCCAAAACGCAGTGCACCGTAAAACAAAATAAAAAAAGCTGGCAGCGCCAACTCCGGCGCGAGGCTGCGATCAACACCATCGATAATGTGTTTGAGTGCCCAGGGCATTACCAGGGTTGCGCCCTTGGCGGCGAGCAGCGCAAGGATGGCGAGAATGACCCGACCTTTAAAGTCCCATAGATAGGGCAGCAGGTAATTCATGCTCTGGCGCAAATTCACCTTGGGGCTTTCCGCGCGAGTTTCATTATTAGGGTGAACAGATAAGCCGGAAGAATGCATGCCGCGCATAGCAAGAGCCTGTCGATAGGTGAAAAAAGAGGCGTGATAACCACGAAGGATAGCCGCAAATTCTGGGCAGGGCTTAACCGGGCCAGATATTCATAACTGCACCCAAGATGGGCTCGGGGCTGCAATTATCAATGCGGCATGTATTTATTGGGAGAAAAAATTCCAGATGATGTCATTGGCCGAGAGCGCTTGCGAGGGCGGCTCACCGGCGCGCGGCTTGCTTCCGCCAGGCCAGGAGTGGCCGCCGCCTTCAGTCACGCAGAGTTGTACCTGCACATTGGCATTGCAGTGGGAATAGTGCTCGCAATAAGCGCCTGGCTTTTCCAGCAAGCGCTGCGGTTGCGCTTTGCATTGATTGAGCTTGACCCATTTGGCGATAGTTGCCGGCACAGAAGTAAAGTCGGTGACTTTGGATTCATCGCGGAATTTAGCGCCGGCACCACCGTTAAACAGCACACGGTCATCATTAGCGGCGTGGATATGCAGAATCGAAAGTGGTTTGCGTGGCGCGCAGCTGAGCGTATTGTCGGTGCCGGCTACCGCCGCTATGGCAGCAAAGGTATCGGCCATTTCACAGGCGAGGCGATAGGACATCATGCCGCCGTTAGACATGCCGATGGCGTAAATTCGCTGGCGATCAATGTTGAGTTCCGCGGTCAGATTGCGAATGATGGCGCGTACAAAACCTACATCATCGCTATTGTTATCGCGCGCCTTGGCACAGCAGGCACCGGCATTCCAGGTGGCAAATTTGCCCGAGCGAAACTTGCTGTAGCCATTGGGAAACACCACCACAAATCCCTCGGCCTCGGCTTTTGAAATCAAGCCATAGCGTTTGTCTTTCGCCATATAGTCCATATCACCGCCGCCGCCGTGAAAGGCTAATACCAGTGGTGCTGGCACTGTGGCCTGATAAGCGCGCGGCACATGGATGCGATAGGTGCGTGTAACGCCCCCTTGTTCGAGCGTGCGAACATAATCGCCCGGGGCAAGGTGCTTGCCATCGACAGCAGCGACCGGAAGTACCCAGCAACAGTTGATGAAAAGGCTGCAGAGCGCAATGCGCAGAATGGCTGAATAGTGCGGAACAGTGATAGTGCGCATAGGTTTCGGAATTCTTGGTGAAGGATAGGTGCTGGGAGATATTCTTATATCAATCCTAGCGACACAACCTGAATCCTGCCTTTACGCGCTTCAACTGCGACGCGCAGGCAACAGAATCATTATCCGCAAACCGCCCAGTGGGCTGGTTTCCAGGATTAATTCTCCACGGCAGTGCTCCAGTATGTCGCGCGCAATACCAAGCCCCAATCCATGGCCCTGCATCTGTTCGTCGAGACGCGCACCGCGTGTTAATACTTGTGCGCGCAATTCCGGGGCTATGCCGGGGCCATCGTCATCGATGGTGATGCGGTAATGGCTTTGCTCCAACTCCATTCGGAGCATAATTTTTTGCTGCGCCCATTTGCAGGCGTTGTCGAGCAAATTCCCCAGTAACTCCAGAATATCTTCACGGTCCCAGGGCAAGCGCAATCCCGCGTCCGCGTGCCACTCCAGCTGCAGATCGCGCCTGTGTACTTGTTGCAGCGTGCTGCACAGATCGGGCAATTCTTTGGCGCAATCAAAATAGGCACCGGGCAGCGCTTCACCGGCGAGGCGCGCGCGCCCCAGTTCGCGGCTGATCCGTTCTTGCATCTGGCTTAATTGGTTGCGCAAATTATCGCGCAATTCCTGATGGGCATTTAATTCCGGGCGATTGGCGAGGCTAAATAAAATCGCCAGTGGTGTTTTTAACGCGTGACCAAGATTGCCCAGCGCATTGCGCGAGCGCGTGAGTGTATCTTCGGTGTGTTGTAACAGGTGATTAATTTGCTCTACCAGCGGTGCCAATTCCTGCGGGACTTGCGCATCCAATGTTGTGCGCTGACCCTGCTGCAACTGGGCGATTTGCGCGCGCATTTGCTCCAATGGCTGCAATGCGCGCGCGACCAGATAGCGCTGCAATAACACCAATAACATTAATGTGCCCAAACCAAATCCGCCACCAATCCATTGCACCCGGCGAAAACTGTCGAGCATGGGTGTGTAATCCTGCGCGACTACAATGAAAATATTTTTACCAAAGCGACGATAATCCGCACGCACAACCAACAGTTGCTGCGCTTGCGGGCCATCAACCAAATGTTCAATTAACCCTGGCTGCGCAGGCGCGGGCATATTGAAATCCCATGAAGAGCGCGAGCGCCATTGTTGCTCGCCCAAATGAATTGCAAAATAGTGGCCGGAAAAAGGGCGATGATAAGACGCGGAGATATGTTGTTGATCCAACTCAATGCCATTGGCACCACGTGCCAGCGCGGCCACCAATAATTCTGCTTCGTCCTGTAAATGATTTTCCAAATAGCGGCGCAAGCCCTGATCAAACAGCCATAAACTCATCTGCGCGAGCAACAGCCCGGCCACTATAAGCACAGCAATTAAACTGATACCCAAACGCTGCTGGATGGAATTGAGCGCGCGCATCATGAATGGCTTACACCGATAAAACGATAACCTTGCCCGCGTTTGGTTTCTATCGCCGCTTTGCCGAGTTTGCTGCGCAAATGATTGACGTGTACTTCAATCACATTGGAATCGCGTTCGGTTTCACCATCGTAAAGATGTTCGTTTAATTGGCTTTTGGAAACAATTTTTCCGCTGTGCAACATAAAATAACGCAGCAAACTAAATTCGGCGGCAGTTAATTCAATTGCCTCGCCCGCATTGATAACGGTTTGTTGCGCCTCATCCAATTGCAAACCACCGACATCCAATTGCGGCTGGTTGACTTGTCCGTGCGTGCGGCGCAGCAGTGCCTGGATACGCAATTGCAATTCTTCCGGATGAAAAGGTTTGGTGAGGTAATCATCGGCACCGGCTTTTAAGCCATCGATGCGCTCGGCCCAATGATCGCGCGCGGTGAGAATTAATACCGGGCAATTCATTCCCGTTGCGCGCCACTCGCGCAAAATTTCCAACCCGGATTTACCGGGCAAACCCAAATCCAGCAAAATTAAATCATAGGGTTCACTGGCACCTTGATAGAGTGCATCGCGGCCATCGGCCAACCAATCGATGGCATAGCCCGCGCGCTGCAAATCAGCGGTGAGTTCATCGGCGAGCGCAACATTGTCTTCTACGATTAATAACCGCATTAATCGTCTTCCTCATCTTTTAGTATGGTTCCGGTGTGCGCATCAAATTCGAGTTCACGCACTACGCCATCGCGCGTAGCAAGTTCGACTTCGTAAATATAGATATCATCATCCTCTTCCAGCTCCACCTCCAGCAAACTGGCGTGAGGATGGCGCTGTGCCACCAGCTCCAATAATTTTTCCAGCGGAATGATGCGCCCCTGTTCGCGCAAGCGCAGGGCTTCATCTTGCGAAAGGTCGCGCGCGCTGACCCCCAGGGTGAGCGCGGCGAGGAAAAAGTACAGTGCGATACGGATAATGGTTTGCATCAGCGTATTAATAATTAATCATCTTGGTGGTTTTTCAGTACTTCGCCGCTAGTGGCGTCCAGCTCCAGATCCCACTCAACGCCTTTGGCATCCACCACTTCCAATTGATAGATATAACGGCCGAACTCATTTTCCAATTCAGTTTCGCGGATTACGCCGCCCGGATGCTGCGCCAGCGCCGCTTCATTGAGTTTTTCAAATGACTTGATGGTACCAGAATCGCGCAGCTTGAGCGCTTCATCCGGGCCCAGGTCGCGTGCAACAGCAGCGCTGGTCAGGCCAATTGATCCCACTAACAGCAACAGTGTAGTAATAGTTTTCATGGTTTGATTCCTCAGTAATGGCTGGATAATGTCTTTACGTTGGACAGATTATTACCCTTGGCTTAAACCAAACTTAATTTTGCCAGTCGGGCATTTTTTCTCCAGAAATGCGGCATTTGACGTCGATTTTGCATTTGTAGATACTGCGCGACGCTGCTGGCACACCGGCAGAAACAAAAGCTCAACCGGTGGATTGATTGCACTTGGCAAGGCGGGTTACGCCTTTGGCTTGGCATGACAATAATTACAATGTGGATGAATAATAAGATGAGACTTACTTTACTTCGCTTTATTAAACCCTGGCTTTTTCTTCTTTGTTTGTTTGGCTTTCCCGTTCATGCCAGCCTGTCGCTGGATGATTATGGAGCCCTGCCCAGTGTGGCCATGGTCGCCATTTCACCCAACGGCAATTTGATTGCATTTCGCAAAGTCACCAAAGAACAGGATGCGGTCTATATCATTTCGATCAAAGATAAAAAGCTGATGTTCGCATTGGATGTCTCTTCCATCCAGCCGGAGGGGATTTATTTCTTTAATGATGAGCAGGTTTTTTTGCGCGCGTCAAAATTTACCCGTGTCGAAGGCTTTCGCGGCAAGTTTGATCTTAGCACGGCGTTCGTCTTGAATATTAATGATAAAAAAATCCGGCAATTACTAATTCCTGGCGACAAAATTTTGGCCGGGCAAACCGGACTGGGTAAAGTGGTTGGAGTAACCGCCGATGGACAATATGCACTTATGCCCGCCTATTCACCAGTTGATAACCATTTCCCCAAGCCGGTGTATTCGCTCTATAAGGTGAGCCTCAAACGCAAGAGCGTGCGCTCGACGGAAGGTGGTACTTACCACACAGAAGATTTTTTTGTTAATCGCGAAGGCAAGGCCATAGCGCGCGAGGAATATAATGAAAATACTAACGAACACAC